>Ga0335084_10002646_pt1 | contig 17354 bp, 14 predicted proteins | sample Lox_Sample_44_FD_206721 | JGI IMG/M metagenome (GOLD analysis project Ga0335084, IMG submission 206721) | Soil microbial communities from Loxahatchee National Wildlife Refuge, Florida, United States - Lox_Sample_4.4 | ecosystem: Environmental > Terrestrial > Soil > Wetlands | place: USA... | reverse complement strand
TCAATACTTGGCACGACGATCCCAGCCAGGTCACATGCACTGGCGCCTCTCTGCTCAATCGAGTGTGCTACATGCCGCACCACCGCTACGAGGAGAGCGAGCTGACCGGCCCGAACATCCACACCGGACCGATCTACTGGCACGACGCGAACCCCAGCTTCGGCCTCGTCTACGGTATGCCGGAGAAGGACTACCTGCGCGCGTTCCGTTACGATCACACGACCCATCAACTCGCGACTGCCGCCTCGACGACCAGCCAGCTGCGCTCGCCCGACGGAATGCCGGGCTCGTTCCTGTCTCTGTCGGCGAACGGGGGCGCCAACGGCATCATCTGGGCGCTGGTACCGAAGTACGACGGCCAGTGGGACAACGTACCGGGGCGGCTGGTCGCCTTCGACGCGCTCACCCTCCACGAGCTGTGGCGCGATGACGATGACATCGCGTTCGCCAAGTTCAACCCGCCCACGGTGGCAGGCGGCAAGGTGTTTCGGCCGACCTTCGCCGACAAGCTGATCGTCTACGGTCCCAAGATGGGAGCGACGCCGACCCCTTGCTACAACATTGCGCAGAAATTTCAGAACTATGCGAGCGCGGACGGCCTCCTGGGCGCGCCGACGGGAGCGGAGTCGGTTGCTCCGGACGGCGTCGGACACTATCAACACTACGCCAACAACGGGTCGATCTATTGGACACCGACCACCTGCGCATGGGAGGTGCACGGCGCGATCCGCGGCAAATGGTCGAGCCTGGGGTGGGAACGCAGCTTCCTCGGCTACCCGGTGACCGACGAGACGGTCACACCGGACGGCACCGGCCGCTACAACCACTTCCAGGGCGGCTCGATCTATTGGACGCCCCTTACCGGCGCGCACGAGGTGCATGGGTTGATCCGCGACCGGTGGGCAGCGCTCGGGTGGGAGCTGAGCGCCCTGGGTTACCCCATCAGCGACGAGACCGACGAAATCGACGGCAGCGGCCGCTTCAGCCTGTTCGAGCATGGCTCGATCCACTGGACCCGTGCGACCAACGCGATCACAGTGCGCTCCGACGCTACCGTGCTGGTCGGACCGATGCGCGGTAACATCAACCGGCCCGGATCCGACATCGCGAACATGGCGCTGCCGGCGCCCAACCCGGCGATGTGCCAGCAGCAGTGCGCCGACAACGCAGCCTGCCATAGCTGGACCTATGTCAACCCTGGAGTCCAGGGCCCGCAGGCGCACTGCTGGATCAAGGGCGGCATGCCGCTCGAGCAGGCGGACAACTGCTGCACCTCGGGCGTCAGGGTGGAGATCCATCCCGCGGGCATGAGCGCGATGCAAGGTGCGGTCAACCGCCCGGGCGCGGATTTCGCCAACTTCGACCTGCCCACCGCCGATCCGCGGCTGTGCCAGGGCGAGTGCGCGCACAACGCGACCTGCCGCGCGTGGACGTACGTCGAGCCGGACCAGAACCACGCGCCACACTGCTGGGTCAAGAACACGATTCCAGGTCCCGCGGACGAGCTCTGCTGCGTATCCGGGACGAAGTGACTCAACTTAGCCGGCCTGGCTGTTAGCAGGGTGATGCAAAACGCACGCTGATGGTCTTGGCACACAGTGATAGGAATGCGACCCCTCGCACGTTCAAACGCTTGTGCGCGTGTGCGCCCCGCAAAATTCCCGCGGGCGCTCGCGTCGTGGCTCTTGCATCAAGCTGCTAGAGCCGGGTCGGCTCTCTCGGCGCCACGAACGCCGTCAGCGGTAGACGATGGGTTGTGAAAACTCGGGGAGAGGGTATCGCGCCGATCCCGCGTACTACATCGCGCACACCGATGCACCGGAGAGCGCGGATCCGGTCGAGCGGACTGCCATGACCACGCGTGCAGGCGCAGCAGCGGCCCGCTTTCTCCGGCCGATCGAGGAGACCGGGCCCGCAGGCCGCGTCGGACAGATTCGACAAGAAACGCCGCTCGTCTGGGGTGCAGCAGACCGGGTCGTCGCCGCCGGCTACCGGAGATGATTCGCGAACGGCATATCGGCCAACACGCGAGTCGAGATCATCGACGGCGCTGGCCACGTCGTCGACTTGGATGCGCCCGCGGTCCTGGCCCAATGCATCCGTGCATTGCTCAGGCTCCCCGACTCGTGATGGCGGCCGGCGGCTCCATCCCGCTCATCATCCCTTGCAAGCACGCGACGGATTCCACGCGGTCGGCGCAGGCTCCCTCGCGCCGACGCGGGACGGATTCTTGCTTCGACCGGGCCCGGTAAGCACGCGCTGCCGGGCAGTGGCCGCGCGTTCGCCCGGCCGCTGCCATGGCGGCGGGCTCCGGCGCGGCAAACATGTTCAAGCTTCTTGGGATCCTGGTTGCGCTCTACGTCGCCTATGCGCTGAGCGTCGGCGAGGTCTACGCGAAGCGTGGCGTCTCGGGCGCGACTTCGACGCGGGCCGGTGAGCCCTACCGGTACTGGTCGGCGATCGCCGCTTACGCCCTCCTGGCGATCGCGCTGCTATTCGTCTTCTGAGCCGGGAAAACCGCGATGCCCGATATCGATCGCGACGAGTACGCGCAGGAGAGCCTGCTGCAGAGCATCGGCAGATCCGCCGGGAAGTGGGCCATCGTGCTCGGGGCGGTGGGGTTTGTCTGCGGGTTCGTGGGGCCCATGGTGTTCTCGCCGGACTCGAACCAAGGGCCACTGCTGGGACTGTTGATCACCGGCCCCGGCGGCGCGCTGCTTGGAGCGGTCCTTGGATTGGTCGCGGGCGCCATCCGTCTCCCGGCGCCCGTCGGCCGCAAGGCGCTCCTGGTGACGACGACGGCGCTCGCTGCAGCTTGCGTGTACTTCAGCATGCCGCCGCCCAGGTACTATGCCAACGTCGTGGACGTCGAGATCGTCGGCTGCGCGCCGCCGGAGTCGATCAGAGACAAGGCGATGGAGTACTGGGATGGCCAGGTCGCGAGAGTGACCTGGGCCTCGCCGCGAGCAGGGTGGAAGCAGGACTTCGATCGCATGGTGGAATCGGACCCGGGGGTGGTGCTCGACGTGCGCGTGCTGCGGGAGAGCAAGCTGTACGAGAACCGCAGGCCGTGGAATCGCGGCACCTTCGTCGCGAACCCGTGGGGAGCGGGAGACGCGCCGACCCAGTATTTCGCGCGCTTCGCGGGGAGTGTCTGCGACGGCTATGCGAAGGGGCAGCACGCGATATACCTCGCCACAGGAGAGAACGCAAAGCTGTGGCCGTCCGAGGTCCTCTCCAACTTCCTCGGCCTCCAGGTGCTGGAGCCTCTGCCCGCGCGCTTCCGCGTAGTCGTTCCTCAGTGAGCACACGTGCACTGCTGTGCGTTGGGCGGCCGCTTCATGCCGAGCGCACCGGCTCGCGCAGGTGACACGCGACCCACTGCCCTGACGACACCTCTTTGAGCGGCGGCTCCTCGCGTTTGCAGCGCTCCTCCACATAGGGGCAGCGCGTATGAAAGCGGCAGCCCGACGGCGGGTCGATCGGGCTCGGCACATCGCCAGAGATCACGCGCCGCTCCCTGCGCAATGCGGGATCGGGCACGGGCACAGCCGCCAACAACGCCTCGGTATACGGATGCTGCGGGCGCGTGAAGATCGCGCGCTTCGGCGCGATCTCGACGATCTTGCCCAGATACATCACCGCGACGCGATGGCTGATGTGCTCGACCACCGCCAGATCGTGTGCAACGAATAGATACGAGAGGTGGAACTCCGCCTGCAGGTCCATGAGCAGGTTGATCACCTGCGCCTGCACCGACACGTCGAGCGCGGACACGGGTTCGTCGCAGACGATCAGGCGCGGCTGCACAGAGAGGGCCCGCGCGATGCCGAGCCGCTGGCGCTGCCCGCCGGAGAACTCGTAGGGATACTTCACCATCTGGTCTGCGTGCAGGCCCACCCGCTCGAAGAGGTTGGCAACACGCACCCGTATCTCGGCCGCAGACAGCGACTCGTAGTTGCGGATCGGTTCGGCGACGATGTCGCCGGCACGCATGCGCGGGTTGAGCGACGCGTACGGATCCTGGAACACCGCCTGGAGCGCGCGCCGTACTGGTCGCAACTGCGCTCGGTTCAGCTGATCGATGCGCTGGCCACACCAGAAGATGCGGCCTTCGGTCGGGTCCAGCAAGCGCAGGATGAGCTTGCCGGTGGTGGACTTGCCGCAACCGGATTCGCCGACGAGACCCAGCGTTTCGCCGGCGTCGATCGAGAGGCTCACTCCGTCGACTGCGTGCACCTTGGCGCCGCGCGCGAGCAGGCCGGTCCTGGCCGGGAAGTACTTGCGTAGCCCTCGCACTTCGAGCAGCGCTTCGCCAGGCGAGTTCATTGGATGGGATTCCAGCAGGCCGCCCAGTGTCCGGGACCTTGCGCGGTCAGCGGCGGTACTTCCCGGACGCAGCGCGCGATGGCGTTCGGGCAGCGCGGTGCGAACAAGCATCCAGGCCGCTCCCCTTTCAGCGACGGCACCATGCCTGGGATCTCGACCAGACGCTTGCCGCTCCCGCCGCGCACCGAGTCGCCCAGGCGCGGCATGGAGCCCAGCAGACCACGGGTGTAGGGATGCCGAGGATGCGCGAAGAGGTCGTGGACGGGTGCCTCTTCGGCCTTGCGTCCTGCGTACATGACGACGACACGGTGCGCCATTTCCGCGACCACGCCGAGGTCGTGGGTGATCAGGATGATCGCTGCGCCGGTCTCGCGCGCCAGCTCGCGCATCAGCTCGAGGATCTGCGCCTGGATGGTGACGTCGAGCGCGGTCGTGGGCTCGTCGGCGATCAGCAGGCGCGGGCTGCAGGCGAGCGCCATCGCGATCATCACCCGCTGCCGCATGCCCCCCGAAAGCTCGTGCGGATACTGTCGCGCCTGCCGCTCGGGCTCAGGCAGGTGCACCTTGCGCAGCAGCTCGACGGCTTTCGCCTTCGCCTCGTTGCGCGACAAGCTGCGATGCACGACCAGAGTCTCGGCAATCTGCCAGCCGACGCGCAGCGCCGGATTGAGCGAGGTCATGGGCTCCTGGAAGATCATCGAGATCGCGTTGCCGCGCACCGCGCGCATCTGCTCCTCGCGGAGCGCGACGAGATCGCGGCCCTCGAACAGGACTCGCCCGCCGACGATGCGTCCCGGCGGCGAGGCGACCAGCCGCAAGATCGAGAGCGAGGTCACGCTCTTGCCGCAGCCCGATTCGCCTACCAGGGCGAGTGTCTCGCCCGGCGCGACCGAGAACGATACGCCGTCCACCGCGCGCACCACACCTTCGCGTGTGAAGAAGTGGGTCTTGAGCTCGTCGACTTCCAGCAGCGCCTCGGCTTTCACCCTTCACTTCCTTTACACGCGGCGGGCGAGTCGCGGATCGAGCGCGTCGCGCATGCCATCGCCGAGCAGGTTCACTGCGAGCACCGTCAGGGACAGGAAGATGCCCGGAAACAAGATCAGGTAGCCGGCGATCTGGAACAGGCTCCTCGCCTCGGCCATGATGTTGCCCCAGCTCGGGATGTTGGGCGGCGTGCCGGCGCCGATGAACGAGAGGATCGCCTCGATGATCATCGCCGAAGCGCAGATGTAGGTTCCCTGCACGAGCAGCGGCGCAACGGTGTTCGGCAGGATGTGCCGCAGCAGGATCAGCGGCAGCCTGGTTCCCGCGGCAATCGCCGCTTCGACGTAAGGCTGTTCGCGCAGGCTCAGCACCAGGCTGCGGACTAACCGTACCACCCGCGGCACCTCGGCCAGCGTGATCGCGGCGATGACGTTGCCGACGCTGGCCTTGGTGAGCGCCATCAGCGCGATCGCCAGCAGGATCGAGGGGATCGACATCAGGCCGTCCATGATGCGCATCGCGATCGCGTCGAGCCAGCGGACGAAGCCGGCGACGAGCCCGATCGCGAGCCCGACAACGATCGACAACGACGCCACCGCGACCCCGACCGTGAGCGAGATGCGCGAGCCGTAAATCACGCGGCTGTAGACGTCGCGTCCCAGCATATCGGTCCCGAACCAGTGTTCGGCCGAGGGCGGTTTGAGGCGCCGAATGGGCGCAAGCGCTTGCGGGTCCACGGTTCCGAGCCAGGGTGCCAGCACCGCGATCAGCACCATTGCCGCGATCACCACTCCTCCAGCGATCGCGGTGGGATGCCTGCGGAATCCCTCGCGGAAGCGCTGCCAGGTGGGCGATGGAGCTCTTGGAACGGCGAGGACCGCGGCGTTCATTTCAGTAGCGGATGCGCGGGTCGAACAGCGGGTACGACAGGTCGACGAGCAGGTTGATGAGCACGTACACCGCGGAGAAGAGCAGGATCACGCCCTGGATGATCGGGTAGTCGCGCCGCAGAATCGCATCGACCGTGAGCCTGCCGATGCCGGGAATCGCGAAGACCGTCTCGGTGACGATCGCGCCGCTGATGAGCAGCGCGATGCCGATGCCGACCACGGTGACGATGGGTACGCCTGCGTTCTTCAGCGCATGCCGAGTGAGCACCGCACGCGGCGCGAGGCCCTTCGCGTTCGCGGTGCGGATGTAATCCTGCGAAAGAACGTCGAGCATGGCTGCGCGAGTGATGCGCGCGATCAGCGCCATGTACACCGTGCCCAGCGCGATGCTGGGCAGGATCAGATGCGACAGCCAGGGCCAGAGCCCGTCGCCTAGCGGACGGTAGCCCTGCACTGGCAACCATTCGAGCTGCACCGAGAACGCGGTGATCAGCAGGTAGGCCAGCACGAACACGGGCAACGAGAACCCCAGGACGGAGAAGCCCATGACCAAGCGGTCGATCCAGGTGCCTACCCTCGCCGCAGCGAGGACGCCCATCGGCACTGCGATGAGCACCGCGACGATCAACGTGCACAGCGTCAGCGATACGGTAGGCTGCACACGCTGGCCGATCAGCGTCGTGACCGGGAGATTGGTGAAGATCGACGTGCCGAGGTCCCCGTGCAGAAGCCGCCACACCCAGCCGCCGAATTGCACCAGAAACGGCTCGTCCAGGCCCAGTTTCGCGCGGATGTTGCGAATGTCTTCGTCGGTGGCGATGTCGCCGGCGATCACCGCGGCGGGATCTCCCGGCGTGAGGAACAGCAGCGAGAACACGACCAGCGCGACGACCGCCATGACGATGAAAGTCGCGCCCAGGCGGCGCAGGATGTAGGCGATCATGGCGCCCGACGTGCGAGTTGTGGATTCACTTCTTGTCGACGTCCCAGAGGAACATCATCGGGGCGACGATCACGCCGGACAGGTTCGAGCGGTACGCCGTCGGGATCATAAACTGCGCCGTCGGAATGAAGGGCACGAACTTGAATGCCTGAACCTGCACCGCCTCAGCGGCCTTCTTTGCCGCAACCGCGTTGGTGGCATTGAACCACGCCTCGCGCAGCTCCTCGAGCCGCCTGTCGGTGGGCCAGCCGAACCACGCACTTTCCCCCGAGGCGCGGATCGGCGAGCTGGCCGGCGAGGTAAGCTGCGTCCCAGCTGCATACGAGAGGAAGATCGACCAGCCGCCCTTTTCGACCGGTTGCTTCGAAGTGCGGCGAGTAGTGAGCGTGCCCCAATCCCCTGTCTGCAGCTCGACGTTGAGGCCGAGTTTGCGCAGCAGATCAGCCGTAACCAACGCCTGCGAGTGCACGATGGGCACGTCGGTGGCCGACAGGATCACGATCTTTTCCCCCTTGTAGCCCGCTTCCTGGATGAGCTTCTTCGCGCGATCGTAGTCGCGCTTGCCCTTCAACGGCTCGGCGCCGATCTCGGAAGAAAGCGGAGTTCCGCAGGTGAAGAACGAATAGCAGGGCCGCCCGTTGCTCTCGTCACCCGCGATGGCGAGCACGTAGTCGTGCTGATCGACGACGTAGAGCAGCGCCTCGCGCATCTTCTGATTATTGAACGGCGGTTGCGTGAAGTTGAAGCGCAGCATGCCGATGGAGCCGAGCGGATCGCGGCTCTCGACGCGGACATCCTTGTTCTTGCGCAGCACAGGAATCAGATCGGGCGGCAGCTGCTCCCACCAGTCGACCTCGCCGGCGTCGAGCGCAGCGGCCGCTGTGGCTGGATCCGGGATGTAGATCCACTCGACACGATCTACCTTGACGACCTTGCCACCAGCGGCCCAGGACGGGGGCTCCTTGCGCGGCACGTAGTCCGGGCTCTTCGTGTAGACCACCTTGTGGCCCGGCACCCATTCCTCCTTCACGAACCTGAACGGGCCCGAGCCGGTCGCGTCCGTGATGTTCTGGAACGCATCCGTTTTCGCGATACGCTCGGGCATAATGAAGGGCGCATTCGATGCGAGCCTGCCGAGCGCGTCGAGCGTGAGCGGAAACGGCTTCTTGAGCTTGAGGCTGAAGGTCTTGTCGTTCACGGCCCTCCACGACTCGGTCGCTTCGGCGAGCTTTTGCCCCAGCGCATCGCGCTTGGCCCAACGCGCGAGCGACGCGATGCAATCGGCCGAGCGCACCGGTTGGCCGTCGTGGAACTTAAGCCCGTCGCGCAACGTGAAAGTGTAGGTCAGCTTGTCCGGGGAGATCTCCCACTTTGCCACCATCTGTGGCTGAGTCTTGAAGTTTGCGTCGGTCGCGAACAGCGTGTCGTACACCATGTAGCCATGGTTCTGCGTGACATACGCCGTGGTCGCGATCGGATCGAGAATGCGCAGATCGGCCTGCGGAATGAGCCTCAGGACCTTCTGCTGCGCCGCTGTTGCGCTTGCGGAAAGGGCGAGAGCGAGGACGGTTGCGCGAAACGCAGCGGAAACGAGCTTCATCGCAATCCCCGGGTGTGCTCGAAGCCCGGGTTACTGCTTCTCCACGTTCCAGAGGAAGGTCACCGGCGCGATGATGACGCCCGACAGGTTCGACCGGTAAGCGGTGGGGATGATGAACTGCGCCGTCGGGATGAAGGGGATGAACTTGAACGCTTCGAGCTGAACCGCCTCGGCGGCCTTTTTGCCAGCGGCGGGATCGCTGGTGTTGAACCACGCCTGGCGCAGCTCCTCCAGCTTCAGATCGTTGGGCCAGCCGAACCACGCCTTGTCGCCCGAGCTGACCAGCGGGGCCGACGCCGGCGAGAGCCCATCCGGCCCGACGAACCAGGTGTGGAAAATCGACCAGCCGCCTCTTTCGACCGGCTCTTTCGAGGTGCGGCGTGTGATCAGCGTTCCCCAATCGCCCGCTTGCAGCTCGACGTTCAGACCCAGCTTGCGTAGCAGCTCTGCGGTCAGCAGCGACTGCGAGTGGACGATCGGCTGATCGGTGGCCGAGATGATCACGATCTTCTCGCCGTTGTAGCCCGACTCTCGAATCAGCTTCCTCGCGCGGTCGAAGTCGCGCTTGCCTTTCAACGGCTCGGCGCCGACCTCGGTGGCGAGCGGTGTGCCGCAGGCGTAGAACGAATAGCAGGTGTGGCCGTTCTTCTCGTCGCCGGCGATCCCAAGCACGTAGTCGTGCTGGTTCAGCACACGCAGCACCGCCTCGCGCATCTTCTGGTTGTTGAACGGCGGTTGCAAGAAGTTGAAGCGCAGCACGCTCACCGAGCCGAGCGGATCGATGTTCTCGACGCGGACATCTTTGTTCTTGCGCAACAGCGGAATGAGGTCGGGCGGCAGCTGCTCCCACCAGTCCGCTTCGCCGGCATTGAGCGCCGCCGCAGCGGTGGCCGAATCCGGAATGTAGATCCATTCCACACGGTCGACCTTGACCACCTTGCCACCCGCCGCCCACGACGGCGGCTCATTGCGCGGGACGTAGTCGGTGTTCTTCACGTACACGACCTTGTTGCCCGGCACCCACTCTTCCTTCACGAACTTGAACGGGCCCGAGCCGATCGCCTCGGTGATATTCTGGAACGCATCGGTCTTGGCGATGCGCTCGGGCATGATGAACGGCACGTTGGACGACAGCTTGCCGAGCGCCTCGAGCGTGAGCGGGAAGGGCTTCTTCAGCTTGAGCCGGAATGTCTTGTCGGTGACGGCGCTCCACGACTCGGTCGCCTCGGCGAGCTTCTGGCCGAGCGCATCGCGCTTACCCCAGCGCTGCACCGACGCGATGCAGTCTGCCGAGCGTACCGGCTGCCCGTCATGAAACTTCAGCCCATCGCGCAGCGTAAAGGTGTAAGTGAGCTTGTCGGCCGACAGCTCCCACTTTTCCACCATCTGCGGTTGAACCCGGAAGTGCGCGTCCGTGGCGAACAGCGTGTCGTACACCATGTAGCCGTGGTTGCGCGTGATGTAGGCGGTGGTGGCGATCGGATCGAGGATGCGCAGATCGGCTTGGGGAATGAACTTGAGGACCTTCTGCTGCGCCCAAGCGCAGCTCGCGGTCAGCGCAAGGCCGAGCGCGATCGCGCGCAGCGAAGCGGAAACGCACTTCATGCTGGTCTCCCTCTCCTGGGACGTTTAGGAACCCGCTCCGGTGAGCCGGGCGTTGTTGTCTGAGGACGCTAGATTATAGGCTGCCGCGTCCGTTCTTCCCTAGACGCAGAGCGGATTCGCGGCGCGCCCGATGGCGCGCGACGCCTCTACTTGCTGCCGACGATCTCCGGCGCTTGATTCCACCAGCCGCCGCCCAGTGCGACGAACAGCGCAGTGGTGTCCTGAAGGCGCTGGGCGCGGGCCTGTAGATACAGGATGCTCGCCTGGTGGTACTGAGCGTCGGCGATGAGCACTTGGAGGTAGTTGGCGAGCCCGGCCTGATAGTTGGCCCGCAGCAGCTTGTACGCATCGCCCGCGGCCCGCCACGCGCGCGACTGTGCGTCGACCGTCTCGGCGTCGTGCTCCAGGGCACGCAGCGTGTCGGCAACCTGTTCCAGGCCACTGAGGACCGACTGCCGGTAGCTTGCCAGCGCCGCTTGGTACGCCTCCATGGCCGCCTTGCGTTGATACCACAGCGTTCCGCCGTGAAACAGCGGAGCGGTGATGTCCGCTCCGATGCTCCAGATCGTGTTGCTGCTCTGGAATAGCGTGCTTGCGCTGTTGCTGGCCTGCCCCACCGAACCGTTGAGCGTGAAGCGCGGGAACATCGCGGCGGTCGCCACGCCGATGTTGGCGCTGGCACTGTGCAGTTGGGCCTCGGCCGCGAGGATGTCGGGACGCTGGCGCACCAGCTCCGAAGGCAAGCTGACGGGAAGGTCGGACGGAAGCGTCAGATCCGCCAGCTCGATCTCAAGCGGTGCGCTCTCCGCGGGCGTGCGGCCGGTGAGGGTCGCCAGCAGATGCTCGGCTTGGTCGCGCCGTTGTCTCAGTGGCGGCAGGGTCGCTTGGGTGGACGCGAGCTGGGTTTGCACGCTCAGCAGGTTGACGTAGGGGATGGTGCCGGCCGTCACCTGCGCTTCCATGATGTGGACCTGATCCTTCTCCAGGGCGATCAGCTCTTCGGTGGCCTGAATCTGCGCGGCGTATGCGGCGTGCGCGATGGCCGTGTTGACGATGTTCCCGGATAGCGCAAGGTAGGTGCCCAGCGCCGCGTAGCGTTGATACTCCACCTGCGCCGAGAGGCCCTCCAACGCTCGCCGCTCGCCGCCGAAGACATCCAGCGTATAGCTTACCGTCGCGCTGAGCGTAAAGAGATTGAAGATGTTGCTCAGCGCGGTTTGCCCGAAGCCTGCCCCGGAGAATTTCTCCCGGCTTGCGCCGGCACTCGCGTCGACCTGAGGATAGAAGATCCCGTAGCCGGCGCGCAGGGTGTCCTGACTCTGGCGCAGGCTGGCCTGGGCCGCCTGCAGGCTCGGATTGTCGGCGATCGCCTCCTGGACGAGCACGTTGATCTGGCTGGAATTGAACAGGCGCCACCAGTCGCCCGCGATCTTCGCGCCTTGCTCGAAGTTTTGTGCCTGGCTGTCAGCGGGCACGCTCGACGCCGGGACCGGCTGATGCGTGTAGCGCTTGTCCTCGGGCGGTTTGGGACGCACGAAATCGGGTCCCACAGCGCAGCCGGCGAGAAGCAGCAGCGCGGCGATCCCGGCATGTAGGGACTTGCGCGCGCTCGCAACCGCTGTCCCGCCGCTCGACGCGTGCGGGCTATTTCTCCGGCTCGCCGATGTAAACATCCACCAATTGTCCGGGATACAGCTGGACGCCTTTGGGCGGCGCGAAGCGGAAGATGACCGGCAGCACTCTCACATCGACGCGCTCGGTGCGCTGGTCGGACAGCTCGATCTTGGGCGACACATACGGCTGGGTGCGTACATACTCGAGCGGGACGCGGATGTCCGTGCCCCGGATGAACATCTGGGCGCGGACGTGCCCGCCTTCGGGCAGGCGGTGAAGCAGGATCTCGTCGATATAGCATCGGACTCCCAGATACTCGCCGGTGCTTCCCATCGAGATGACCGGGCTCATCCCCTGTGTATAGGTGCCGTAGGCGCCCTGCTGAGACACATAGCTGCCCACCGAGGTATTGATGGAGAGCACGACGCCGTCGACCGGAGCGCGCAGCGTGTACTTCGAAAGCAGATTGTTCGCCGACGTGTACGCTTTCACGGCCGCGACGTACTGCTTCTCCTGGTTGCGGATATCGTAGATCCAAGCGCCTGCCTTGACCAAATCGTACTGGCGCCGCGCGACTTCCAGATTTGCCGCGGTCGACTTGACCGCATTTTCGGCGGTATCCAGCGTGTCTTTGCTGACGGATTTGGGATCGAGCTCGTAGGAGCGCCGCTGCTTGTCCAGTTGGTCTTGCGCAGTCTTCAGATTGGCGCTGCCGAGCGTCACCTGCGCTCTTGCGACGTCGAGGGTTTCCTTGCGCGGCTGCGCGTTGAGCTCCTGGAGCAGCGCCAGCGCGGCATCAGCCTGGGAGCGAAGCTGTTCGACGGTCGCCCTCTGCACCGAATCGCCCAGAGCCAGCAGCGGTGTGCCGCGCTCGACATGCTGCCCTTCGGCGACCAAGATGGACACGACCGTGCCGGGCACCTCGGGATAGATGTTGATGTTCTCGCCGTGGGACTGATAGCTCTCGATGATCCCGTTGGCGTAAATTCCGCGGGCATAGGGGTTGGGCGCCGGATTGAACACCGGCGGCTGGGGCTTGCGCTCCATGCCGTACAGGTAGGCGCTCACCAGGCCGGCCAGGATGCCCAGGATCGACAGCGCGAAGAGCAGCCTATCCCTCATCGGCGAGGCCCCCGTTGACGATCCGAGTGATCTTCCCGTCTTCCATCCGGATGATCCGGTCCGCGTAGGGAAAGATCCGGCTGTCATGGGTGACGACCAGGATAGAGCGCTGGTCGTTGAGGATGTGGGTCTTCACGAACTCCAGGATGCGCTTGCCGGTGTCCCCGTCCAGGGACGCGGTGGGCTCGTCGAAGATCAGGATGTCGGGCGCGCTGACGATCGCTCTGGCGATGGCCACGCGCTGCTGCTCGCCGCCGCTCAGCTTCACCGGTGGGAGCTGAGCGCGCTCCTTCAACCCCACGATCTCGAGGTACTGCAGCGCCAGCTTGAGCGATTCGTCCCAGTCCTGGCTTTTCAGGATCAAGGGAATGGCGACATTCTCGGCCGTGGTCAGCCGCGGGAACAGGTGATAATCCTGGAACACGAAGCCGATCGTGTTCAGCCGGAAGTGCGCGAGCTGATCGCTGGGCAAGCTCCAGATGTCGCGGTCCTTGACGGTGACGCTGCCCGAATTGGGCCGCAGGATCCCGGAGATCATGCTGAGCAGGGTGGTCTTGCCGCTGCCCGAGGGGCCTTCGATGTAGAGCATTTCGCCGAAGTTCGCTTCGAAGCTCACACCGCGGATGGCGACGGTCTTGGCGTCGCCTTCGCCGAACCACTTCACGAGCTCGTGGGCGCGGATCGCGGTGGCGGGCATATCAGCCCCGAAAGATGTCGAAGGGCTCGATGCGCAGGACCTTGCGGATCCCGATGTAGCTGGAAACGCCCGCGATGATCAGCACCATGACGAACGCAAGGACGATGTTTCCGTAGGTGGTCATGGCGGCATAGCTGGGCAGCCTGAGCTGGGCGGTGAAAATCAGCAGCGTGCTCAAGCCGATGCCCAGGCCATAGCCCGTGAGCGCGGCGAACGTGGCTTGCCATAAGATCATGGCGATGAGTTGCGAGCTCTCCGCCCCGATCGCCTTCAACGCTCCGAACCGCTCCAGGTTCTCGAGGATGAAGGTGTAGAAGGTCTGGCCGGAGATGGAGAGGCCGACGATGAAGCTGATGACGGCCATCAACATGACGTTGGTGCCCAGCCCCGTCTGGTACATGTAGAAGCGGCTGATCCGCTGGATGAACTGCTCCTTGGTGAGCGCGTCGTAGCCCAGCCGTTTCACTTCGGCCTGGATATGCGGGATGACAGCGGCGTTCTTCGGCTCGATCAAGACGAAGGACGTAGTGAACCGGGTGGACGGGATATACCGGATCGCCCGGGTGTAGGTCGTGTACAGGGTGGGGATCCCGAACAGCCCGCTGGTGGCGACCTTGGCGATGCCGACGACCACGCCGCGGTGATCGTTGATCTCGAACTCGCTGCCTAAGGTCGGGTTGCCGAGCTTGCGGAACTCCGCGTCGTGAACGACGATGAAACCGTTCTCCGCGTAGATGTCCTCGACGTTCCCCCGCTCCAGAGCCGGCCGGCCGAACAGACTGGAGTCGTCGAGCCCGATCACGCTGGCCGCTTGGTAGGTGCCGTCGCGCAGCTTGACGAGCGCGGCGCCCGAGTACAGAGGCACCGCGTAGCGCACGCCCTCGATACTGCGCACCGCGTCCAGGACGTAATCGGGCAGCGGGATCGTGCTGAGCACGTTGTTGACGGCCGGATCCATCACCCACATCGTCGCGCCGACGTTGGTCACGGTGGACGCCGAGCGGCGCAAGATGCCGGAGAACATGGAGGTCATCATGATCATCAGGAACACGGCGAAAGTGATCCCGACGATCAGGGCGGCGAACTTGCCCCTGTCGTTGACCAGCAGCTTGTACGCAATGCGGAATAACCCCGGCATGGTCTACGCGGTTACCGATTGAGCCCGCGCTCGAGTCGAACGACGTCGCTGGCGCGCCGGGCCACGCCGCCTAGTCACGGCGAGCGTTTCACCGCAGTGTCTCCAGGTAAGCGACCAGATCGTCGATCTCCTGCGCGCTTGGCACGCCGGTAGGCATGATCGTCCCGGGCACCTGCTTGGTCGGCGCAGCGAGGAACTTGCGAAGAGAAGATGCGTTCCAGGTGATGTCCGAATCGACCATGGCGCGGGAATGAACGCCGGTTTGCTCTGTCCCCGCCTTGCGCCCGATGATGCCTACCAGGCTCGGGCCGAGGGTAGGCGCGGTGCCATCGCCGCCGTGACAGCCGAGGCAGCGGGTGTCGTACACGCGCTTTCCGGCGGCGGCGTCGCCCGCGGCGAGCGCGGCGACGGAGAGCAGACCCATCAACGCCAGGCCGCAGGTTGCTACGCTACGCCGCACCGCACGCGTATGATCCGGTCGAAGTCCGTTGCGGTCGTGTTGTTTCGAGTTCATCGCTTGCCTCCAGTGATCGGGTTCGCACTATCGCGACGTGGGGCGATAGGCGGCACGCTTCGTTGCGGAACGCGCGGCGCGAGTTCCCAGGCATCTTGTACCGCGCGTGCGGGACCGGTACGGCATGCACAGATAGTAGGTGCCAACGGTGCGGCGGATTTGATGGAGATCAACGAGACGCAACGTTCCCCGGGGTGCATGCGGGCGGACGATCCCGGCTTCGATTCGGCAGGAGAATGTAGGCTGCGAGGCGGCGAGAAAGCCCGGCGTAAGCGAAACAGGTGCAGCACTGGCCCCGGGGCTACGCGCGTGTCCGACCGCGAGGTTCAATCCATGACTTCACCACAATGGTTGCTGGAACGGTACGTGGAAGCGAAGGACCTGACACGTCCGCACCTGATGCAGGACGTCTACGCACCGGGTGCCGTGCTCACTTACTCCATCGCCACCGATACCATCGCCTTTCCGTCCAAAGTGGAGGGCCCGGAAGGCATCACCAACACCTTGGTCGTCGATTTCGCCACCCGCTTCGACCGCTGCAAGACATTCTACGTGTGCGACTCGGTGCCGCCGCAAGGCGTGAGTTTGCGCGTTCCGTGGCTGGTGCTGATGCGGGAGCGCGCGGCGTCGGCGCTGCGGATCGGCAAGGGCTACTATCTCTGGGAATTCACCCAGCCCGAACCGCTGCGGGTCACCAGCATGCACATCCACATCGCGCGGATGGATTCGATTGCCGACCCGCAGGGCTCGCTGCTCAGCGCCGGACAGGCGGTGCTGCCGTATCCCTGGCTGAAACCGGCGGCCTTGCGTTCTGCGTTCTCGGCGCTGGCCGACGCCACGCCCACTCTTGCATTTCTGCAGGATTTCCTGGAGCCGACCGACATCGATGGCGTCCGCGCCTGGTAAGCTCGCGCCGAAGCGGTGCGGGGCAACCCTGTTGACGCACCGTAGCCGTGCGGCTACTCTTGGCTGGGCCCACATAACATCCTAAGCCGAAACAGCTTATGGGCAAAGCAGCGTATGGCACGCTCGATGCGAAACGAGACGGGGCGCCGCAGCGCTGCTGGCCTGTCACCGGGTCCCGTGCCGGCCCGAAAGGCATCAGCGTGTAGCAACCTCCAGATCCCGAAGACCTGAGACAGAACCCAACCCAAACCAGGAGGAGACCATGGCGAAGGAGATCTTTTGTGCGTTCGGCATCGACGTGGATGCGGTGGCCGGATGGCTTGGCTCGTACGGCGGGGAGGACTCACCCGATGACATCTCCCGCGGCATGTTCGCAGGCGAGGTCGGGACACCGCGGCTGGTCAACCTATTCAAGCGGCTCGGCGTAAAGACCACCTGGTTCATCCCCGGCCACTCGATCGAGACCTTCCCCGAGCAGACCGCGATGGTCGTGGAGGCCGGTCACGAGATCGGAATCCACGGCTACTCGCATGAAAACCCGATCGCCATGACGCCTGAGCAGGAAGAAGCGGTGCTGGACAAGTGCATCGACCTGGTCACGAAAGTGTCCGGACGGCGGCCCACCGGGTACGTCGCCCCGTGGTGGGAATTCAGCCCCGTCACCAACGAGCTGCTGCTCAAGAAAGGCATCAAATACGACCACAGCCTGATGCACAAGGATTTCGAGCCCTACTATGTCCGCGTGGGGGACCGCTGGACGCTGATCGACTACTCCAAGAAGCCGCAGGAGTGGATGAAGCCGCTGCAGCGCGGCACCGAGACCGACCTGATCGAGATCGCCGGCAGCTGGTACCTGGACGATCTCCCGCCGATGATGTTCATCAAGAAGGCGCCCAACTCCCACGGCTTCGTGAACCCGCGCCACCTGGAAGAGATGTGGCGTGACCAGTTCGACTGGGTATACCGCGAGATGGACTACGCGGTGTTCACCATGACGATCCACCCGGAC
>Ga0335084_10002645_pt1 | contig 17355 bp, 19 predicted proteins | sample Lox_Sample_44_FD_206721 | JGI IMG/M metagenome (GOLD analysis project Ga0335084, IMG submission 206721) | Soil microbial communities from Loxahatchee National Wildlife Refuge, Florida, United States - Lox_Sample_4.4 | ecosystem: Environmental > Terrestrial > Soil > Wetlands | place: USA... | reverse complement strand
CCAACTCGTGCTGCAGCTCAAACACCGCGCCCAACTACACCTCGGAGCCAGGCGGCGTGTGAATTTCCTGGGCGCATCGGCAGTTGCGTCGATCCAGCCACCTCGCTCGGCAACCATACCGGAATCGGGCGCAGGAAGAGGCTTTGGACCCATTTGTCGATCAGCGACTGGAGCCATCCGGGCGCCGCCGACCGGCCTATGATCGTTCGCTAGAGCGGCGCGGGTCGGGTGGCAGCGCCCTCGTCAACAGGGAGAACTGCGATGGCGATCTATCTCAGCATGCAGCGGGTGCGTTTTTCCAGCGCCGACGGTTATGACAAATTCAAGATGATCTTCGCGGATACGCGCAACCACCTGAAGGTCTTGCCCGGTTTCTTGCACCTCACCTGGTGGGTGCATCCCGAGGATCCGAAGTGGTTCAACGAGGTGAGCCTGTGGACCAGCAAGCAGGCGCTCAACGACTGGCACCAGGCGACCTACCACAAGCACGCCAAGGAGTGGGCGGCCCGCGGCGCGATCATGGAGGACATCATCACGAACTTCGAGCTGGCGAGCACGCGGCTGCTGCGTGTGTGCCCGTGCTGCGGGGAGTTTCAGGACAAGCCCTACGACCTGCATCGCGAGCAGGCGACCCTCAAGGCACCCTGTCCCAAGTGCGGCTTCCATTTCCCGGTGATGCCGGAGACGGAGAGCAGCATGGCGGTGTTCAAGGATGTAGCTTAGCCATGTGAGGCGGGGTTCGCTGCGGGGGGCCAGCGCATCTCCGCGATGTCTCAGCCCTGTCTCATCCGCTTCGGCAGCGGCAGTGCCAGCACGCGTCCGAACAGGCCGGCGGGGAAGAGGACCACCGTGAGCACGAACAGGGCTCCGAGCGCAAGCAGCCAGTAGTTGCCGAGCGCCCCGGACAGCACGCTTTCCACCGAGCGCACGAGCAGTGCGCCGAGAAAAGCCGCGAGCAAGACCTCGCGTCCGCCCAGCGCGGTCCAGATGAGCACCTCGGTGGACAACGGTACCCCGATCAACGCGGGCGAGACGAAGCCGAACTGAGTGGCGAACAGCGCGCCGGAGAACCCCGCGACGCAGCCGCTCACGGCGAAGCTCAAGGTCTTGTACCGCGCGACGTCCACGCCGAAGTAGGAGGTGCGCGTCTCGTTGTCGCGGATCGCTCGCAGCACCGTCCCGCGGGGCGAGCGCTCGAGCGATAGCAACACGGCGTAGACCAGTGCAGCGGCAGCAAGCAACGTGTAATAGACGGGCACGGTGTCGAGCAGGTCGACCTGTCGACCTCCGAACGCGATCCGCAACGGCGGCACATCGAGCAGTCCATTGAAGCCGCCGATCCAATCCCAATGGCTTGCCGCGCGCTCGACGATCACCGCCGCTGCAAGCGTCACGATCGCAAAGTAGGCGCCCGACAGGCCGCGCCCGCGGAACATGAGCGGCCCGGCCGCGAGTGCGACCGCGCCCGGCACCAAGGAAGCGGCCAGCAGGCCGAACCCGGTCCCGCTCGGCCAGCCGTGCAGCATGCCTTTGGTCAGCATGGCCATCACGTAGGCCCCGATGCCGAAGAAGATCGCCTGCCCGAAGCACAGCAACCCGGTCTGGCCCCAGACGAAGGACAGGCTCATCGCGAAGATCCCGTAGCTCACGAGCTGCGCGAGCTGACTCATGCGCCACTCGTTCAGCAGGGCGGGCGCAGCCGCGAGCACGACCCACACCCCGATTGTCGTTGCGACGCCGATGCGTGGCGAGGACACGCTACTTCCTGCTCCCCGTCAGACCTTGCGGGAACAACCGGATCACCACGATGGCCACGCTGAACACCACCACCTGCGCGATGATCTGGGTCCAGATGCTGGACACCACCGTGCTTGCGCCCGCGATGAGCGTGGTCCCCAACAGTGCTCCGAGCAGCGTGCCGCTGCCGCCCACCAGGATGGAGAGAAAGGCAGGGATCAAAAAACCGACACCCATCTGCGGATCGACGCTCATGAGCGGCGCCATGACGGCTCCCGCCAATCCGGCAAGGCCCGCGCCGAAGGCGAAGGTGAATCGATCCATGCGTCTGGTATTGATGCCGAGGCTGCTCGCCATGGGGCGGTTGGCGATCACCGCGCGCGCCGCGAGGCCCAGGTTGGTGCGATAGAACAGCAGGAACGTCGCGCCGGCCACCAGCAACGCGACGGCCATGATGAACAAGCGATACGCCGGATATGCCGCGCCGGCGATCGGGAAGGCATGCGGCAGCGGGTTGCTCACCTGCTGTGCGGTGGGACCGAACAGGATGATGACCGCCTGTTTGATGACGATGGACAGACCCCAGGTGGCGAGGATGGTGTCGATGAAGCGGTGATATACGTGACGTACCACCAGCTCTTCCATGAGCAATCCGATCCCCGCCAACGCGACCGGCGCAGCGAACAGCGCCAGCCAAAAGCTCCCGCCGGCGCGGTCCACCGCCACAACCATGTAGGCGCCCAGGAGGAACAGCTCGCCGTGCGCCATGTTGATCACGTTCATGAGCCCGAAGATGATCACCAGCCCAAGCGTGACCAGCAGCAGCGCCGACATGAAGTTGGTGGCGTCCAGCGCGGTGATCAGGACTTGCTGCATACGCCGTTACCCGCCCGCCACACACGCGCCGGAGGTTGTAGTGGGGCCGCGGGGGAAGCCTTTGTCCCGAGGAATCTGCGCTACGCGCATGCCTCTAGATCGCCAAATAGCGGTCGAGCAGCACGGCGTCTGTCCGGAGCACCGCGGTGTCCGTGCCATCCACGATGCGGCCGTTTTCCATGAACAGGCAGCGCGTGCTCATCGCCAGCACGAGGTCCAGATTCTGCTCCACCAGAAGCACGCTCATCTTCTCCTCGCGCGCGATCTCACGCAGCGTCGCGCCGAGCGAATGCACGATGGAGGGCTGGATCCCTTCGGCGGGCTCGTCGAGGAGAAGCAGCCGCGGGTGGCTGACGATCGCGCGCGCCACGGCGAGCTGCTGCTGCTCGCCGCCGGACAGCGTGCCCGCCGCCTGCCGGCGCCGCTCGGTCAGGACCGGGAAATACCCGAACACGGATCCGGGGATGAGCGTGCCTCGCGCCTTCTTGCCGATCAGGCCGAGCAGCAGGTTCTCCTCCACGGTGAAGTCCTGGAAGATCTCCCGGCCCTGGGGCACGTAGGCGATCCCGGAGTTGCTGATGGCATAGGGCGCCCATCCCGTGATGTCCCGGCCCGCGAAGCGGACCCGGCCCGCGTCGGGCCGCAGATGACCCATGACCGCCCGCAGCAGCGTGGTCTTGCCCATGCCGTTGCGTCCCATGAGCGCCACGCACTCGCCTTCGGACACCGTGAGCTCGACGCCTTCCAGCACCCGACCGCCGTCGCGGTAGCCGGCGACGAGTCCGGTCACACTGAGCATGGTCGCGCGCTCACGGTGTCGCCTGCCCGAGGTAGGCTTGCCGGACGTCGGGGTGCTCGTGGACCTCGCCGTAGCTGCCTTCGATGAGCACCGTGCCCCGGAGCATCACCACCACCGGGCAGCCGAGCGCGCGCACGAAGCTCATGTCGTGCTCGATAACGAGCACCGCGGTGCCCCGCTCGGTCTGAAGACGGCGGATCAGCTCGACGGTGGCGGCGGTTTCCGCGACGGACATGCCGGCGGTGGGTTCGTCGAGCAGCAACAGCTGTGACTGCGCGCTTTCCAGCATGGCGATCTCGCACCACTGCTTTAGCCCGTGAGCGAGCGTGCCGGCCGGGCGCAGCGTCTCGCCACCCAAGCCGAGCTCGCGCAGCAGAGCGCTCATGGACGGCGCGACGCCCGTGCTCGGCGATCGCGCGCGCCGCAAACGGCGCACGCCAGGCCGGCCGACCCGCGGCACTTCCAGGTTCTCCGCGACGCTCAGCGTGGGGTAGATCCCGGGCACCTGGAACTTGCGCCCGATGCCGAGCCGCGCGATCCGGTGCGGCGGCTCACCGGTGATGTCCTCGCCGCGAAACAGAACGCGGCCCGTGTCGGGCGGGAATGCGCCGGTGATGACGTTGAACAGCGTGGTCTTGCCGCAGCCGTTGGGGCCGATGATGCAGCGGAGCTCGCCCGCGCCGATCGCGAGATCGACCCCGCGCAGCACGCGCAGGCCGCCGAAGTCTTTCGTGGCGCCGCGTACCTCCAGCAGCGGCGGCGCCGCGACGCTCGCGGTCATCCTGCCCGCGTGCGGTTCACGACTTCTGGCACTGGTTGGAAGCCTTGACCAGGCCGATGTCCTTGACCAGCACCAGGCGCTGGTTGCGCGTCTCGGCGATCACCACGTTGAGATCGGCGTGTCGGTCCTCGGGACGCAGGCGCACCATGCCGTTACCCGACTGCAGCGAGAACCCGGTGACATGGTTGATGATCTGCTCCTTGTCCGCCGAGTTCGCGCGCTTGATCGCTTCGATGAAGAACCGGGTGAGCATGTAGTGTGCGTCCACCGTGTTGCTCACGATCGCCGCGTCGCCGAAGCGCGCCTTCACCTTGGCCACGAAGGCCTTGGCCTCAGGCTTGTTCAGCGTGCTGATGAAGTTGGCCACGGTGACGATGCCTTCCGATTCGTCCTTCGTCAGCCCCGGCAAGTAGTTCTCGCTGTAGCCGAGCCAGGCGAACTTGCACTTGGCCTTCATGCCGGCCGCGGTGAACTGTTTCGCGAAGGTGATCGCGTCGGCCCCCACCACGTCCAGCACCAGGACCTTGGCGCCGGACTCGTCGATCTTGCGGATCGTGCTGGTGAAGTCTTTCACGCCGAACGGCGTGTACTCTTCGCCCACCACCTTCCCGCCGGCGAGCGCCACCGACTTGGCCACGGCCTCGTTCATCTTGTGCGGCCAGATGTAGTCGCTGCCGAACGTGTAGAACGTGTCGCCGTAGTTCTGCTTGAGGAACGGGATGAACGGGCTCACCCACTGCTCGGGCAGTCCGCTGTAGCAGATGATGTAGCGGCTGCACACTCCGCCCTCGTAGTCGGTGGCGTAGAACAGCGGCGTCTTGTAACGCTCGATGGTGGGCTGGATCGCATCGCGGTTGGCGCTGGTCACCGGTCCGAAGATCGCAACCACCTGGTCGCGTTGGATCAGCTCGCGACAGCGCTCGACCGCGGTCTTGGGATCGGTCTTGTCGTCGGCGATCACCAGCTCGAACTTGCGGCCCAGCACGCCGCCCGCTTCGTTCGCCTCCTCGATGGCGAGCTGCGTGCCCTCGACGCCCTGCTGGCCGAGGTTCTCCAACCCGCCGGAGAGCGGCTGCAGCGCTCCGACCTTGATGGTGTCGGCCGAGCGGGCGATATACGGAAAGCCCAGCACCGCCGCGCCTGCGGCGGCCCCCTGGAGCAGGCGGCGGCGTGCAATCGAGATCTGCTTGTCGTTACGGTCGTTGGTCGACATGGTGGTCCTCCCCTTTCTGGAACGCAGAGATGTCCGGTCCGCGGCGCTCACAGCCGCGGGTGTGGCTCAAGCGGCGATGCGGTTCTGAAGCGGTGCGGCTTCCAGCAGCGCGGCCGCCACCTGTGCGCTGTCGCTGACGACCCCGAAGTGGGTGGCGATGTCATACAGCGAAGAGGCCTGCTCGCGCGCGCCGGTGGCCGCGACGCAGTCGTCCGGCACGACGACCTGGTAGCCCAGGAAGAACGCGTCGTGGACCGTGCTGCGCACGCAGATGTTGGTGACCACGCCGAACACGACCACGGTGTCGATCTCGAGGTCGCGCAGCGTCACATCCAGGTCGGTGTTGAAGAATGCGGAGTAGCGGCGCTTCACCACGTAGATGTCGTCGGGCTTGGGTTCCAGGTCCTCGATCACCTGCGCGCCCCAGCCGCCTTCCAGACAATGCGGGGTGCGCTTGAGGAACTCGCGATCCTGCCGGACGTTCCTACGGTGCGTGTCCACGACCCAGAGGATGGGACAGTTGCGCTGGCGTGCCGCGGCGATGACCGTCTTTTGTGGCGGGACCAACGCCTCGTAGCCGGGCAAGACCATGGCGCCGCCCGGCTTGCAGAACTCGTTGACCATGTCCACCACGATCAGCGCCGTGGACTTGGGATCGATCTGGACCTGGTGCTCGAGCTTTTTCGCGGAGAACACATCCACAGCCATGACACGCCTCCTCGCCGAGAAGTCTTCTTCGCCCCGATTATCGGCAGCGATCCGGGCAGTGTCAAATGAAGGGCAGCCTCGGTTCGCGTCGCGACTCGACACGCCCCCGCCGCGTCGGATGAGGCTCGGCTGTGGGCACCGAGGAGCAGTACCATACGCGTTCAACGAGGCAGGAGGAAGTCCATGAAACGACAGCTCGCGCTCATCCCCGGCTGGATGCTCACGATAGGCGTCGCGATTGCCGGCGGCTCCAACTACACGGTCAAGCCGGGCATCAACGCAACTTTCGAAGGCAAAGTGCAGGAGTGGCCCGTCCCCACACCCGAGTTCGCGCGCGATCCGGCGCCGGCGCCCGACGGGAGCATCTTCATCAGCGTCATGCACGGGAACAAGATCGCACGCTTCGACCCGAAGACGCAGACGTTCAAGGAGTGGGACCTGCCGCGCGGCGCGTACCCGCACGGTGTGCTGGTGGATGCCGACAACACCGCGTGGTACACCGGAAACGGCGACGGAACGATCGGGCATCTGGACCCGGCCACCGGCAAGGTGACGCAGTACAAGACGCCATCGGGCGGCGATCCGCACACGCTCGTCACCGACGGCAAGGGCACGATCTGGTTCACGATGCAGGGCGCAGGGCGCGTGGGCCGGCTGGATATGCGTTCCGGAAAAATCGTCGAGTACAAGATGTCCGGCAACCCGTACGGACTCGCGCTCGACCAGCAGGGCAACGTCTGGGTATGCCGGATGGTGGCGGACAAGCTCGGCAAGATCGATCCCAGCAGCGGCCAGGTGAGCGAGTTCCCCACCGGTGCGGGCAGTGCGCCGCGCCGCATCGCCGCCGCTCCGGACGGCACGCTGTGGGTCACGCTCTATCGCAGCGGCAAGCTCCTGCACTTCGATCCCGTGACGGGCAAGAAGCTCCGCGAGTACGACCTGCCCGGCGGGCCGAACGGCGGCCCCTATGCGGTGACCGTGGATGGCGCCGGCATGGTGTTCACCGACGAGATCAATGCCAATACCGTGGTGCGGCTGAATCCCGCGACCGGCGAGTTGCGCGTGGTCAAGCTACCGGGCGAGAACACCGGCATCCGGAAGATGATCGTGGATGCGAGCGGCCGCGTGTGGTATATGGGCTCGCACAACGGGAAGCTCGGGATGATCCAATGACGTGAACAGGGGAAGGGGTGCGATGCCGGCGGAGCCATCCGAGCGTTGCGAGCGACGTACACCCTTGAGCTTCGCTCCGACCGGGAGGAAACGCATCGACTCGTCGCCCCCGACCCGTTCACCTCTTCACCTCTTCACCTCTTCACCTTCTCACCTGGTCGGCTCTTCACCTGCACCTTCCACCACGCTCGGTGACCTCGGCGGCACCGGAACGCCCAACACATCCATCTCATAGATTCTCAACGCCGACACGCCGAGCGACAGGACCAGCGGGCCGAGCAGCAGGCCGAGCACGCCGAAGGCGAGCAGGCCGCCCAAGATCGAAAGGAAGCTCCACAGCGGGTGGATGCGCGCCGCGCCCCTCAGGAACAACGGACGCAAGACGTTGTCGATCGAGGAGATGACGAGCGCGCCGTACAGCACCAGCACGACGCCCTGCCAGCTGTGCCCCTTCGCGAACAGGTAGACCGCGATCGGTCCCCACACCAGCGGCGTGCCCACGCCGGGGACAAAGGCCATCACGGTGGTCACACCTGACCAAAGCAGCGCATTGGGCAGCCCTAGCACGAGATATCCCGCGAGCGCGAGCACGCCCTGCACGATCGGGACGAACAGCAGCGAGGCGAGCGCACCGCGCATGGTCTGCGCGATCGAATCGAGCACGCTGTCCGCTTGCTCTCTGGTGAGCGGGGAGACGAGCCGGATCTGCTCGCGAAACCGCATCCCGTCGCGCAGGAAGAAGAAGAGCATGATCAGCAACAGCGCCAGCTCGAGCGCGGCCGAGGTCATGCCGGTGACAGCGCTCTGCAGGAGATAGTTGGCCGTCGCCGCCAGGTGCGAGGCGGACGCCATCAGGAAGTCCATCACGCGCCCTTCACCGATCGCGTGCAGTTGCGCGAGCCAAGGGAACTGTACCAGCAGATGCTGGGTCCACCACTCGTTCAGCGTCGCGCTGTTCAGGCGCGGGGCGAGCCATCCGTACAGGCTGAGTGCCTGGGTGGCGATGCCCGCAAGCAGGCCCATCACCGGGATGAGGATCACGAGCGCGACGACCAGCACGATGGTGATCGCCGACAATCCGGCGCTGCCGCGGAACAGCCGGGTCAGGCGCGCGTGCGTGCCGCCGAGCAGGAGCGCCAGCGCGCTGGCGAGCGCCAGTGTGAGCAGGAAAGGCCAGAAGACCAGCAGCACCAGCCCCAGCACCACGAGCAGCAGTGCGATCAGCGTGACGAACACGACCTGCCGCGAGCGCGGGCGCTGCGGTTGATCGGAGCTAGAGCTCGGGGTCATAGAGCTCGGGGTCAGGTCTTGAATCTTGAATCCGCCACACATGCTGGCTGCCAGAAGCCACCAGGATCAAGTGCATCGCCGCCACTACCGTGCGGCGATGCGCCACGCTTTGTGCTGGTCTCCGAACTCGCATCGCTCAGGCCGACATCCTGCATGGCGTCATGTTACTCTCTGCATGCTGGTGACGTAGCGCGCTCGAAGCCCCTGCATGGCACTCGGCAGAGCGCTCCGCCACACTCGAACACGACCGATCATGACGTATAAGCTACTGCTGTACCGTGACGACGGCTATCCGGACTCGCACATCGCCGACCGCTATCCGGCGGCACTCAAAGAGCTGCTGCCTGACGTGGAGGTCGTGCTCGCACGTACTCGGGCCGAGGTCGATGCGCATATTGCCAGTGCCGACGCTGCCTTCGGCAAGCTGCCCCCGGATCTATTCGCGCGCGCCAAGCGCCTGCGCTGGATCCAATGTCCGCAGGCAGGCCCCGACCCGAGCTTCTATCACCCGGCTCTGGTGGCTAGCGACGTCGTGGTGACGAACATGCGGGGGATCTTCAACGACCACATCGGCGCGCACATCCTAGCGATGGTGCTCGCCTTCGCCCGCGGCTTGCCGCGCTACTGGGCGCAACAGGCGCGCCGCGAATGGAAGACCGGCGCACCGACATCCTACCTGCCCGAGTGCACGGCCGTGATCCTGGGCGTGGGGGGAATCGGCGCCGAGACAGCGCGGCTGTGCGCGGCGTTCGGGATGCGTGTGATCGGGGTCGATCCGCGGGTCGAGTTGCCGCCGCCGGGCGTAGCCGAGCTGGTTCGCCCGGAAAGGCTGAATGACGTCTTATCGCGCGGTGACTTTGTGATCGTCACCGTCCCCGAGACCCCGGCCACGCGAGGCATGTTCGACACCGCGTTCTTCGCGCGCATGAAGCGCGGCGCGGTGTTCATCAACATCGGTCGCGGTGCGACGGTGAGGCTCGCGGATCTCGACGCCGCGCTGCGCTCGGGCCAATTGGCCGGAGCGAGCCTGGACGTCTTCGAGCGCGAGCCCCTGCCTGCCGACCACCCGCTCTGGAATGCGCCGGGAATGCTGATCACGCCCCACGTGGCCGCCGCAGGGCCGTACCTGGATGATCGTCGCGCCGAGGTGTTCCTCGATAACTGCCGCCGCTTCCACGACGGCCGCCCGCTGCGCAACGTGGTAGACAAGGCCAACTGGTTTTGACCGGGTCTTCGCGGTCGCGCGCGAGCGCACCGCCTGCTCCGGCGGGAGGCAGTCGACCACATTGGTCGCGGGCGCGTGGAAGACTTTCGTCTCTAGCGGTGCGCCCGTCACGCGGACGCTGCGCGCGCACGGGGAGGGCCCGATGCGTCAGCCTCGAGTCCGCTCGAGCATGGCTGCGATGAACGATGCCCACACCGCGTCCGGCTCCCAGACCGAGTGCATGAGCGCGAAGGCTTCCTCCTCACGCCAGCCCTGCTGGATGACGCGATATAGCCCGAGGAATGAGGTGACGCGCTTGTTGGCGGCGCAGTGCACCAGGATCCTCCGAGCGCGGTGCTGCGCCATGGCCGCGATGAACGCGTCCAGATCGGCCTCCGTGGGGGCCGCGAATTGCACTGGAATGTGCACGTACCGCATCCCCAGCGACTGGACCAGACCGGTCTCGTCGCGAAGCGAGTAGCGCGGATCGTCGTGAAGGGCAAGATTGATCACGACCTCGAACCCTTCCCGTGCGACAGCCCTCAGCTCATCCTCGGTGGGTTGCCCGGAGGTGGACAACCGTGCGTCCACGGCTCGGTAGTTGTAGATGTCGGAGACTCGGGCATCTCCCATGTTCGTGCGGCCCTCCAATCAGCACTGTCCTAGCGCGCCGCCCGCCCCAGCGCGCGGACCTTGTCGATCCATCTCCCGCGCTGGGCGCCGCCGATCGCCTCGACCATCCCAATCAAGCTCGCGCGGATCGGCCGCACGCCGCAAAAGCCGAGGACGTTCCGTTCCAGGCTCTTCAGGCTGTGCGCGCCGAAGTACCAGCGGTACACGAGCGCCGGCATGCCCATGGTGATAATGATCCTCGCCGACTTGCCCTTCAGCATCGGGCGGCCTACCTTGCCCGGCTCGGCTCTGCCGAGCGCAAAGCCGGGCCGCAACACCTGCTCCAGGAACGCCTTCAGGAGCGCGGGCATGGCGCCGAGCCAGAGCGGGTAGATGAGCACGAGATGCTCTGCCCAGCCAATCGCGTCTTGGGAGTGACGAATCGATTCTGAAGCGGCCCCGCATTCCCAGTCCTCCCGGCGGCGCAGCACCGGCATGTCGAGATCGGCTACCACGAGTCGTTTCACCTCATGCCCTGCCTCTTGCGCGCCCGTTTGGTACGCATCCGCCAGCGCGTGCGCGAAGTGCTCGACCTGAGAGTCCGGATGACCCTGGATGATCAGTATGCGCTTGGCCATCCTCGCATGACGTGCGAATCGGCCAGGGACGATCTCGTGGTCCTGGTTCGCTGTAGTATCGCGCTCTCGCCGGTCGGCGTCAAAGCCGCGACGAGCCTGCGCCAGCGCTTCCCGGGGCCTTGCGCATCCGTCATACTCCGTTTCGCGTCGTCCCGCAGCACGTCATACGGTCCATGCTTCCGAGCGGGTTCGATCGTCAACGGCACGGAGGTGCAAGCACCGGGAGGCTCGGCTTGCGTTGTAAGACCGACGCCTGGGATCAGATCAGCGGCTGGTCGCTCAACCCCAAGTCGCATGGGATGCCCATGCCAGCCGCACGCGCTGCTTGCGGGGTCCATCCAGTCAACGCAGTCCCACACGGGGGCATCAGTGGGCACGGCGCCTCCCACAGCCAGCGAGGTCACGATGCAGAGCTCAGCAGTGCAACTGAAATGCGCATTTGCAGTATTGCTTGCGTTGCTGATGTCAGGCTGCGCGGCCACGCGCTCTACCTTTGACGTCACAGTTCCCCCCGTCGAGGCTCCCCCACCGGAGGGCTTCATCAAGGTGACGGAGGTCAATGACAAACGCCATTTCGAGGCGAAACCCGACGACCCATCCACCCCTTCACTCCCGGATGCGAAGGACCTGAACAACCCCGCCGAGTAGCTTACCGATCGGGGTGACAAGACGGCTGGTCTTCAGTCAGTGACGTCGCCTTGACCGCGGTCCCCCCTTCGGGTTCATTTTGGTCGTCCGGCTCGCCACATGCTCCGCGTCGCTTGCGCGCTTTGTCGGCGTCCGCGAATCACTCGGCCACGGGTGTGGTCCTGGAATGCTGAAAGCGCCGAGTGCAGGGCGCGCGTACCCTGTCGTCATTACGCGACAGTGCTCGGACGGTCGCGAGCGCAGCGGCCGAGGCCCATCGCCGTCCCGTTGCGGAGCAGGGCGGCTTTGCTTGCATTGTCCTGATGCCGGCGGCAGTATGTCCGCTACGCCCGGTGCCGGTCCGCGCCAGTCTGCGAGGCGCTGGCTGATCACCTCCGGCGAGGGGGCTCGATGAGTCACGTCTTCCTCAGCTATGCTCATGAAGACTGCGGCTTCACGGGTGATCTGCTCCGGGATCTCGAGCGGCGCGGAGTGCACTGCTGGATCGACGAAGAAGCAATCCGCGCCGCGCAACCGTGGCGCGCGGAGATCGCGCAGGCGATCAATCAGTGCAGCGCCTTCCTGATTGTCCTTTCCCCCAGGTCCGTCGCATCGGATGAAGTGAACCGGGAGCTGGCGTATGCGGCCTCGTCCGGCCGGCGCATCGTTCCCCTCGTCTACAAGACAGTGCAGCTGCCGCCGGCCATCGCGCTGACGCTGGGCAACCTGCAATGGGTGAACTTCGACGAGCGGACCTACGAGGACGCGTTTGCCGCCTTGATGCGTGCGCTCGTCCCAGAGCAGAAGGAACCCCCTCCGCTCCGCCGGCCCGCGCTCGTGTGGCTGATCTCCGGCGCCTGCGTGCTCGGAGGACTCAACTTCCTGGCTTCCTTCGGGACATGCCTTGCGCATGTCGCCTTGAGTCTCGGCCGGTCGCGAGCCTGCGTCGAAGGGCTCGGTCTGCCGCTGGCGACTTTGATCTCGCTCGATCTCTTTCTCGTGCTCACCGTAGTCGCCGGTGTCGTTCTTTTCCGGCGGCGCCGATCGGCCGTGCCTTTGTTCGCGGTCCAATGGGGCTTGAACGTGCTGCTGGCTGCTTGGAGTTTTCTTCTGCATCGATATCAGGGCGGACTGCTTGCGGGCCTGGTCGTGGCGACACCCGCGCTGTGGTACGTCGTGAGAATCAACCGGCAGGGTGGGTCGGCTGTTGGCCGGTTGGTGGCGGCGGAGCCTGTCGTGCCGGGCTCCGCACCGCAACTTCAACATCGTTCGGAGACGGAGGTGCGCCATGAACGCAGTGGCAATCATGACCAACGCCAAGAAGAAGATGGAGAAGTTTCTCGATGACGTGAACAGCATGCTGCCGCAGTTGCGAAGCGTCGGCTTGTCCGTCAAGGACGTCGCCGTCGACGTAGGCGTGCTGCCGTCCGTGAGGCTGATCGTGTCGGGCTCGGTTCGGTCGCTCGACCCCGAAAAGATCAGGCACCTGCGCGAGGCGCACAAGGAGAATCGGGTGCTGACCGCGGTGCTGCGAGCCGTGGAGACCGCTGTGAATTTCAAGGAGCTCCTGCGCACGTTGGCGGCTGACACGGTGGAGGTGCACGTGAGGCTCGGGGTGCTCTTCAATGTGACGGTGCACTTCGTGCCCGGCCAGGAAGGGCTCGGTGTCACCGCGCTGGAGACGGGCGGAGCCGCCGATTCGTCTATCCCGCCATCCGCTGTAGTCGCATAGCGTGCAGCAGCGCTGGTCCGAAGGAGCGCGCCCCGGCGCTCCTTTCTGCACGCTGGCAGGCTGGGACGAAGGAAGAGGAAGCATTCGCCTCGCTCGCGCCGTCACAGATCGCAAGCCAGCAGAGCGAACTCCTCTCTGGAGCGGTCTTCTCGGGAGGATACGCATCTGACTGGTCCACGCGCGCTCAGGTGGACCGGGTCCGATATCGCGTCAGGGCCTGCGCAAGGGCCGCTGAGCCGAGCGCGAGCGTGAAGGCGGCCCCGATGTGGAGCCACGGCAGCGCGGCCGCGAGGACGAAACAGAACGTGACGAGCGCATAGAGCCCCAGCGCCATGCCGCGCAGCAGATGGATCGCGAACTGCGCCCCGGCATGGCGATGGGAGAACACGGCGAGAACACCGCCGAGCATCGGAAACATGCCAAGCAACCCGCTCAGCCGTGGACCCAGCACCGGCGCGAAGTGGGTGAGCGCGAGCACGACACCTGCGCCGGCGAGCATGCGGAGAAGCACCTCGCCGTAACGCAGAGCCGGAGCGGACGAAGGCGCGACCACGCCAGGGAACAGGCGCGGGGCGACCCAGACGCAGGCGAGCCCCAGAAGACCGGCGGTGTAGAGACCGGGCGCGAACCCGTACAGAAGCGCTGCCGCCGCCGAGTATGCAAGCAATCCGGCTGCGAGGCTCGCCAGCCAGTCCGCGCGTGTGGTGGCCCATGCATAGGTGATGACAAACGAGAGCAACGCAGGAACGCCGGAAAGAGTTCCCGCGGCGGCCGTGACTGCGAACGCGTCTCCCTGCTCGGTGGCCACGAAGAACAGGATCGGGCCCGCGATCACGGGGAAGCCGGACAGCCAGCCCGCCACCGCCGGACCCCATTGGCGGCCAGCGAGCGTGATCGCGCAGATGAGAGAGGGTACGAGAGCGAGCTTGAGGGCGAGCATGTGACTCGGTGTGTGCCGGTGATTGGTTATAGGCAATCGCGCTGTGCTCCCCCCGTACGCGGCCAGGTGTGCGCCGGGATCCGGTTGGGTCCGACCGCGATCGCCCTGCTTGGAGTCTGCCACAAAAGACGCTCAACGCCTTCGAGCAGGTGCATGCGCATTCGGCGTACCATGACCACGCCGATTGCCCTGCTCATTGCGCATAGTCGGAGCATAGGAGCGCTGCGCGGCTATGTTTCGCGCACGGGCGAGGTGCACAGGATGGTTACTGTCCGAGCATCTCGCGAACGCTCCCCAGATCGATGGGAGGTGAAGTCGATGGTTGCCTGGTGCGAACATTTCAACCAGATACGGGAAGTATTCGCACGGACAGGTGGCTGCGAGGAATGCCTGCAGATAGGCGACAAGTGGGTGCATCTGCGCCTGTGCCTCACGTGTGGGCATGTCGGCTGCTGCGACAGTTCCAAGAACAAGCATGCGACCAAGCACTTCCACGCGACGGGGCATCCCATCATGCGGTCGCACGAGCCCGGAGAGACCTGGGGCTGGTGCTACGTGGATGAGGCCTGGTTGGAGTTCGGACGCGCGTGATTCGCCGACAGATAGGCGTCCGCGGCGAGCGTTCCGCTACGCTTCCCGCAACGGCCACTTCGAGACCGCTACGCTCCAGTGAACCCGCACACCGAGCCATTCACATTGGCCGTGCCGGTCAACTCCGCTGACCACATCCTGGGGCCGGAAGCGGCCCGCGTAGTTCTGGTCGAATACGGCGACTTCGAGTGCCCGAATTGCGGCCAGGCCTACCCGGCGGTCAAGTTGCGGCTCAAGCGCTTCGAGCACCGCGTGCGCTTCGTGTTCCGCCATTTCCCTCTGACAGACGTTCATCCGCACGCCGAGCTCGCTGCCGAAGCGGCCGAAACCGCCGGTGCTCAGCACAGCTTCTGGTCCATGCACGCGCTGCTGTTCGAGCATCAGTTGGAGCTGAAGCCCAACGATCTGCGCCGCTACGCAGGCCAGCCGGAGCTGGACCTCGAGCGCTTCGACTTCGAGCTCAGGATCAAGTCTACCGTCAACGCGTGAATGAACACGTGGACAGCGCCAGGCGTAGCGGGGCACGCGTGACCTCTACGTTCTTCATTAATGGCGTCATCACCGACGTGTCTTTCGGGCTCGAACACCTGGTTCAGGCCGTCGAAAAGGAACGGGTCTAGGTCGGGGCTGCCGATCCGCGTCCTGGACCGCATGCCGCAGGCGGTCGACCCCTGCAATGCCGCGAGGCCGCGCGGCTTACCATCGTCATACAACTCGGCGCCGGGCTCCAAGAGCGCGGCCCAAGCATGCCGGTCGCCTCTTTGCAGTGCCTCCATGGCAGCTCTGACCGTGGGGTTGGTGAGCGCTGCAGTGATCATTGGACTGGCGCCCCATTGGTCTGTGATCAACTGGCAGAGGTCAGACGGCCGTTCATGATATCCAGGACTACACACCCGATCGAAAGCTGCGCGGGCCGACACCACGAACAGCAAACCTCTTCGATCGGCCGGTCGAGGCGTAAGGTGTAGTCACGATCTCGGTTGCAGCCGTCATTGACCACGCCGAAGGCGGCAGCAAGAGCTACATCACGACCAGCGACGGCACGCGTATCCGCACGAGCATTCGGTCCAACGCTGGGCCGCGGGAGGAGGCCACCCGAGTTTGGATCTCAGGCGCCGCTAGGCGCATCGGATTCGACGCGAGCAGTCTTTGAATTCATCCGGCCTTCGCGCGGGTCGAACAACCGGGCGACCTGTTGCGTGATGGCACCGCTCTCCTCTCCCTTGTACGGTCCGGTGAGCTGCTTGTAGCCCACTAGACCCGTGCACTATGACTACCTCCGAGGTAGTCGACTCGCCTGTCGATGGCTGCTCCAATTTACCTAGAGGGAAGCGCAGGCGGCAGCCTCTTCGGTTTTTTTTGAGGTGCCGGTCGAAATGGTCGCTCCTCGACCGACAATGGTTACATGCAGCGTTCGGTGCTCGAATGGTTCCGATGCACGGGAATGCTCCAAATAGTCAGGAGGTCGTCGTGACGAAGTCTCAGCGACATCATGCGTTTGCGCGCACATGCGCAGGTCCCGTTCAAGTCGAGGTAGGCCGACAACGCGGTCTCGTCCGACCACGAGCGAGACCAGCCGTGACCGCGGCGCAGTCCGGAATGGGGTGGGCCCCGGCGGCTCGGGATGCGGCATCGCGGTCGGTGAGCCAGGGTGCCCACAGGGTTGCGGTGTCAAGCCGCGGCTTGGGATGGTCGACGCTCGACTTCGAGCGCCGCGATGATCCGCCTTCGCCGCGTGCCTGGGCTCATCACGGCAGGGAACATCTGATTTGGGTGAGCCTGACCCACGGGCGCACCGTGCGCACGAGCGGCGGCGAGCGGGTCGAACACGAGCTGAGCCCGGGGTGCGTTGCCGTCGTGCCAGCGCATACCTCCGTGACCTGGAGTTGGTCGACCCGCATCAGCGTTTCGGTATTGCGCATGCAGCCCGATTTCTTGGATCGCGTGGCGCGATCGGTGTTCGGCTTGGGCTCTTGCGACTACCGCTTGTTGCTGGCTGAGCGTGCGCACGACATCGCCATCGCGAACATCGCGGCCGTACTGGCGCAGGAAACGATGCACGGCGAGCCCGGCAGCGCACTGTACGCGGACTCGCTGGCCAACATGCTCGCCGTGCACCTGTTGCGCCATTATGCGCGACACGCCGGCGGCGGTGAGCTTGGCAGCGCCTCGATGCTGAATCAGATCATCCCGGCTGGATGCTCTGAAGGCGGCCGCGAGAGCAGGCCGCGGCCGCGAGCCGTCATCGACGCGCTGGCCTTCATCCATGACAACTACGCGCGCGAGCTCTCGCTCACGGAGGTCGCAGAGGCCGTCCACCTGAGCCGATTCCATCTCGCCCGGGTGTTCAGAAAGTCGCTGGGCGTGTCGCCGCATCAATACCTGATTCGGCTTCGCGTGAATCGCGCCGGCTGGTTACTTTCGGTCGGCTCGA
>Ga0335084_10002644_pt1 | contig 17356 bp, 10 predicted proteins | sample Lox_Sample_44_FD_206721 | JGI IMG/M metagenome (GOLD analysis project Ga0335084, IMG submission 206721) | Soil microbial communities from Loxahatchee National Wildlife Refuge, Florida, United States - Lox_Sample_4.4 | ecosystem: Environmental > Terrestrial > Soil > Wetlands | place: USA... | reverse complement strand
GACTGGGCGAGCGTGCACCGCGAGCTCAAGCGCAAGCACGTGACGCTTTCGATCCTGTGGGAGGAGTACATCGCAGGCGAGCCCGGCGGCTATCGCTATTCGCGCTTCTGCGAGCTCTACCGCGCCTGGGAAGGCAAGCTGTCGGTGACGATGCGCCAGTCGCATGCGGCCGGCGACAAGCTGTTCGTCGACTATGCCGGCGACGGCGTGCCTGTCGTGATCGATCGCCTCACCGGCGAGCGGCGCACTACACTCTCCATAAAGTGCCAGGCGACAGTATATCAGAGATCTTCCGGCGAAGAAGATCGGCGACGTCTTTTGGCAGAGCGCTTAACACGGCGATGCTGCCGGATGAAGGCGACCGAGGGCGGCTTACGACTACCGTCTGCTGCCGAAATTCCGCGTAGCGGCCGAAGCCGTCAATTGCGATCTGAAGGCCTCTGCGAAAATGTTGAGTGCGCTGATCGCTTGCAGCATCACTTTCGGCTACCAGTTTTCGAGAGATTGGTACAAGTATGGATGACGATGAGGAACGATCGCGCTCTGTGGCAACTACTCAACGATGCGCTATCGTCAGCCAACGAAAGGTCGATTTCAGTGTCGACGCGAATTCGTCCAACGATTTCAAGAGCGCGTTTTTTTGACGGTAGCTGTGACGGTAGGAACAGTCGACGGAGCGGGGACGAGGGCGCAGAATCAAGACCTTACCCGTTCAATTGATGATTGAGTGGGGGGGAGTAGGGGGACTGGCTATTCTGGAGGGCGCTAGAGGGAAATAGCGTAGGAAAAGTAGGGAGTGGCCGGAGGCCTCATTGATCATCCGCCCTCCATTGTCTCTTCGTGATTGATTCAATGAGAGTCGTCATTCTTCGCTCTGATTCAGTCGTGGCGAGAGGACTGAATCATGATGGACATCAGCTGGGTGAGCAGGCTGCGTTCTCCGAGTTTTCGCTCGAGCGGCACGTTCCGTCCAATCATCTGTTGCTATCGATTGACAGGTTCGTGGAGCTCGATGGGCTGAGGAGGGAGCTGTCTGCCTTCTACAGCACGATCGGGCGCCCCTCGATCGAGGCTTCTATCGATCTTGCCGTTGTCCAACCGTTCGGCGCGACAGCTTCTCTGCCAACGCTAAGCCAACACCTGGTCGGCTCCACGGACAAACTGCGATGCAGATTGCACAACCGTGCGTTTGGTTGAAAATGGAAGACATTTGTCAAAAGTTGACCTGCCACCGAAGTTTCATCCAGCGGCACTTAGAGTCCGGTGTGGTTGTACGCCGATTGGCGCGGGTGGAGCAACGGGCGATCGGCGGAGCTGGTCGGGGTTGCGCAGCCGATCGCCCGTTGCGGTGAGGTTGGCGGCATAGGCCGCAGGCGTCTGGTATTTCAGCGAGGAGTGCGGCCGCTCGCCGTTGTAGTCGGTGACCCAGGCGGCGAGCTTGCGCCGTGTGTCGTCGAGGCCGAAGAACAGCGTTTCGTTCAAGAACTCGTCGCGCATCCGGCCGTTGAAGCTCTCGACAAAGGCGTTCTGGATCGGCTTGCCGGGCGCGATGAAGTGCCAGTCGATGGCGTTGTCCTTGCACCAGGTCAGCATCGCATTGCAGGTGAACTCGGTGCCGTTGTCCGAGACGATCGAACCCGGCTTGCCGCGTCGAGCGACGATAGTGGTCAGCACCCGCGCCACCCGCCGGCCCGAGATCGAGGTGTCAGCGATCGCTCCCAGGCACTCCTTGGTGACGTCGTCGACGATGTTGAGGTAGGCAACGACCGCACTTTGATAGCGGGGATCCTCGACCACGCTGAGCGCGCCGCGGGAAAGATAAAGCCGCGCCATCAAAGTGAGGCCTTCCTGGACGAGCACGCGCACAGTGGAAAACATCAGATGTGTCAGTTGGTTATGCTCGCGATGACAATTGAAGGCTGTTCACGCAACGCGGTGCGGACTGGCCCGAAAGACCACCACAAGACCCCTGCGCATGCTACATTGGGTTTAGAGCGGATGATGCACCTCCGCTGAGAGTCTTCGGCCCTTCGGACTTCAGATCCGTTTCTCGCGACAGCGAGGCCTTACCAGGGAGGAAGCCACTTGAAACGCGCCCTGTACTCCCCGGCGGTCCTGACCGCCTGCGCCGCTGTCATCGTGATCGTGGCCACACCCGCGGCTGCTGCGGACGCCATATGCCAAAAATCGGATATTCGTCTGGTCAATTCGATGCGCGAGATCGCGCAGCCTTATCACGCCAATCTGGACAAAGGGGGCAGGTTGTTCGCCGCATGGGCGGGGGTCAAGAATTACGTCCTGCAGCTCAATCAAGGCGACTCGGACAAGCAGATATCACTGATGCGCCTGCTGCTGACCACCAGCCCGAGTTGCACGGTTTTCAACGTCGAGCCGAATGCAGATCTGGTCGTCAAGCCGATGGTCGACACAGCCAATCGGTCCGGTTCTTGGATTGTTACTCATTGGGCCCACAACGAAGGATTGCACCCCTTTGATGGCAACGATCACTGGGTTGCCCACGTTGCCGTCGACAGCCTCGAGGCCGGTGTGGCGATTTCAAGACTTCTTGTCGATGCTATCGGCCGCACGGGCGGGATAGTGGCGTTGCAAGGCAGGCTGGACACGGATCCGGCGCGCAACCGTTTTGCTGGATTGCAGCGGGTTCTTGAGCAAACACCGGGCGTCAAACTTCTCGACCAGCAGACGGCCAATTGGGACAGGACCGCGGCTTTCCCGATTATGCAAACTTGGCTTGCCAAATACCGGAGCCAGATCAATGGCGTCTGGGCGGCCAACGACGATATGGCGTTGGGCGCGCTTGAGGCCCTGCGTGCGGCTGGCCTTGCCGGCAAGATCCCGATCGTCGGCGTTGACGGAATCCCGGAGGCGATTGCCGCAATTGAGAAAGGTGAGATGATTTCGACGGTATCGAGCGACGCTTATTATCAGGGCAGCATCGGCCTTGCGATGGGTGTGTGCATACTCACCGGCCAGACACCATTACCCGCCACATGGTCCAAAGAGAACCGCGAATTCTATCTTAAACTCGTGGTCATCACCCGCGATAATGCCGCACAATATCTTCGCGAGCCGCAGCCCGAAACCTACATCCACGACTGGCAATGCGATAGGCTATGGAGCCGCAGCACTGGCAAGGCGTTCTGACCGAGCAGCTTGACGCATGATGCCCGCCGACCATCAAGGTCCCGTTGGGGCAAGGCCGGCAGCCGCAGGGCAGGAGCTGCGGCTATCCACTCCCTTGCTTGCGCTAATCGTCCTGTACCTCGGCTTCAGTCTCATCGCGCCCGGGTTTGCGACAGTTGAGAACCTGTGGACGATCGCTGACCGTTGCGCCATTCCGCTCATTCTCGCGGTCGGAACGACATTCATTATCCTGCAGGGTTCGATCGATCTGTCGATCGAAGGGGTCATGGCGGCGAGTTCGCTCACCGTCGCCTTGTGCGTTCTCAACAACCGAACCGGTCTCGATCTTGGTTTGTTCGGGCTCGCGCTGGCGACATTGGCCGGGGCCGGTCTCGGCCTGTTGACTGGCCTCGCGATCATATTCCTGCGGGTACCGTCCTTCATGGTAACCCTCGGCGTTTGGTCGGCAAGCACTGGCATCGCGATGCTGCTCTCGGGCGATCAACCGCCACTAATCAGGGATTCCGTGCTGCGCGCCCTTGGCCTCGGGCGGAGCCTTGCCGTTCCGAACCTTTTTCTGGTCGCGATCAGCATCGTGCTGCTCGGATATCTGCTGCAGAACTACACGCGCTTTGGGAGATACAGCATGGTAATTGGAGGCGGGGAAGATCTGGCTCGCCTCCTGGGCCTTCCGGTTGATCGCTGCAAGGTGCTCGCTTTTGCGTTTGCGGGGCTTCTCAGCGGTCTCGCTGGAGCGTTGGAGTCGGCGCGCATCGGACTTGGTCATATCGATGTTGGCGCCGGGCAAATGTTCGCCACCATCTCCGCCGTGGTCATCGGGGGAACATCACTCGGTGGCGGGCGCGGTGGGGTCCTGCAATCTGCCGTAGGCATCCTGACGCTTGCGGTGCTCGCTGATGGATTGGTTTTCATCGGCGTCAGTCCCTACACACAAAAGGCGGTCCAAGGCGCGCTAATCTTGTCGGCCGCTCTCGTGGCAACATGGCCTCATCGCGGCCGCTTGAGGATCGTGAAGTGATCGAGCCGATACTGCGCGTCGAGGGGGTGAGCAAGAGTTTTGCCGGTGTTCGCGCCCTTGACGATGTATCGATCGATGTTCGAGCGGGCGAGGTGATCGGGCTGATCGGCCAGAACGGCGCCGGCAAATCCACGCTACTCAAGGTACTTGCCGGCATTCTTCGCGCCGACCGCGGGAGTATTGTTGTCCGCGGCACGCCGGTTACCCTCGCGAATGTCGGCGCTGCGGCTGCTTCTGGCATAAGTATCGTGTTCCAGGAACAAGCCCTGCTGCCCAATGTGACCGTCGCCGAGAACATTCTGCTCGGTCATGAAAGCCCGGCGTTGCATGCCGGTTTCTACAACTGGCGCACGCTTTATGCGCTCGCGGCGGCACAGCTCGACAAGCTCGGTGCTCGGATATCGCCCTCCGCCCTGACCGCCACACTCTCGTTTGGCGAACGGCAGCTGGTCGAGATCGCGAGGGCCCTCGCAGTGGAGGAGCGCACGCGACATGCGCCCATCATTCTCTTCGACGAACCGACCTCAATGCTTGACCCCAAAGGCATCGAGGCCGTCCTCGGCCAGATAGAGCGGCTGCGCCAACGCGCTTCCATCGTGTTCGTGTCGCACCGTCTCGACGAGGTGCTACGCGTGTCCGATCGCATCTGTGTGATGGTAAATGGCCGCAGCATTGCGATCCGCAACCGCGCCACGTGCAAGGTCGCCGATCTGGAGCGCCTCATGCTCGGCAGGGAGCTCGATGCCGAAGACGACCAGCAGGTTCCCTTACTTAAACCTGGCGCCAAGGTCATATTGAGCGTCCGTGGCCTCACGCGCCACAGCAGCTATCAAGACGTCAGCTTCGAGCTTCATTCCGGTGAGGTGCTCGGAATTGCCGAGTTGGCGGGCTCTGGCGGCGAGAGCCTGTGCCGTACGCTGTTCGGCGCTGAACGAGCCGATGCCGGCGAGATCATTCTGGAGGGACGACAAGTGCGGCTGCGCCAGCCTGCTGACGCCGTACGGCTCGGCATCGGCTATGTACCGGCCGAGCGGCGTCTGGACGGCATCATCGGTAGCCTCGGTGTACGCGAGAACATGACGCTGGCGCATCTTGATGACCTTCGGCGAGGTCCTATCATCGACATGGCCAGGGAGCGGGAGGTCGTCAAGAGCTGGATCGAGCGTATGCAGATCAGGACGCCGGAAGCAGACACGCCGGCGCAGGATCTCAGTGGCGGCAACCAGCAAAAGGTCGTGCTGGCCAAATGGCTGGTCGGGCGAAAGCTGAAGGTCTTGATCCTCGATCACCCGTTGCGCGGGCTCGACGTCGGCGTCAAGGCTGAGATGTTCTCCCTGATTCGCGAACTCGCCGAAGCTGGCCTTGGCGTCCTGCTGCTCGCTGATACTGTCGACGAAGTCATGGCGCTCAGCCACAGCATTATCGTCATGAAGGACGGGTTCGTTTCCGGTCGTTTTTCGGCGACTGCGGCAAAGCCATCTCGACTGCAGGTGCTCGAGCGAATGGTGTAGCGGCGGGAGCGTCGAGAGACCTTTTCGCACGATCGGACCCTGCCTTGGGTAGAGAGACTGCGAAGATATGACACCCGCTCCCCCACCAACCGATGGAAATGCAACGATCGCGTCGCGGGACCGCGACGTGCGCTCGAGGTTCGGCCGGGCGGCGCGACGATTCGTGCCGTTGGCGATCTTGATCGGCCCGTTGAGCATGGTGTCAGCAATCGAGCCGTCATTCCTGTCTCCTTACGCTCTGAACGTGTTGGCAGATGAATCGAGCGTCATTTTGATCCTGTCCACCGCCCAGACGGTCGTGATCCTGATGGGCGGCATCGACCTGTCGATGACTGCGATCGCCTCGCTGGCCTCGGTGCTGATTGCCCTTGTCCTGCCAGCAACTGGTTCGGGCGGTATCCTCGGCGTGCTAGTGCTCACAACGCTGATTGGTGCGCTCCAAGGGCTCATTCACACCCGCACGCAGATCCCCTCCTTTATCGTGACGCTTGCCGGGCTTGGTGTGTGGTCCGGTCTAGCACTCACCATTGCCCAGACCACCATTCCGGTCACATCAAGCTATGCTGCCGTCAGTTGGTTTGCACGAAGCAGTATGGGTATTCCCAATTCCTTCAACCTCGCGCTGGTAGCCCTCATCCTGCTCGCCTTGGCCTTTCGACTGCTGCCGCTCGGTCGTCATGTCTACGCGATCGGTTTGGCTGAGAGAGTCGCGCTTTTCTCCGGCCTCCACGTTGGGCGGATAAAGATCTTTGGTTTCGCCCTGACCGGACTGTCCTCAGGGCTTGCCGGATTGACGATGCTGGCACGCACCTCCAGCGGAAGCCCGACCATTGCCGACAGCCTGCTGCTGCCCAGCATCGCCGCCGTGGTGATCGGAGGAACATCCATTACGGGCGGCGTGGGCGGTCTCGGCCGGACATTGATCGGCGCGCTAACGATCACCGTATTGCGGGTGGGTTTCGCGGCAATCGGCGTTGCCCCGGCTTATGAACCGATAGCCTATGGCATGGTGGTGATCGTGGCCGTCGCTCTGACGATTGATCGCTCAAAGGCGCACATCGCAAAGTAGTTTGCAACGACGACCCCATTCCGGCGTTCGGGCGATTGTCGATCTCTTAAGCCCTCAGCGAAAGATGGCCATGGTATCTCCGCTATGGCAATATTAAAAGCTGAGGACTACTATAATACCTCAAAACGAGGCGGCTTGCCAGCGGAGCACGGCAATTGGAGCCATTGTTTCGATCCGGCGCGCAGGCAGAAGGCGACCTTCTTTTGTTGGAGGACAACGAGCGGGTCTTCTGCCGAAGATGGCGCGTGAGTAGAGACGGCAGCCACAGCTCCGTCTTGGTCATATTGCCCGCTGCCCAGCACCCGACATCTTCATACCTTGTACGCCTCGATCACGAATATGGCTTGAAGGATGAGCTAGATGGCGCCTGGGCCTTGCGTCCGCTGGAGCTCACGCGTGAGGGCTCTCGAACAACCCTGGTACTCGAAGATCCGGGCGGGGAGCCGCTCGAACGGTTGCTCGGTGAGCCCCTCGAAATCGAGCGCTTCTTGCGGGTCGCCATCGAAATCGTCGCGGCGCTGGGCAAGGCGCACCAATGTGGCCTTGTTCACAAGGACATCCGGCCAACCAATATCATAGTCAACCAGGCGAGTGGAGAAGTCAGGCTCACCGGGTTTGGCATCGCATCCCGGCTTCCGCGCGAACGCCAGGCACCGGAACCGCCCGAGACGATCGCCGGCACGCTCGCTTACATGGCACCTGAACAGACCGGCCGGATGAATCGTTCGATCGACTCGCGAAGTGACTTATACGCCCTCGGCTGCACTTTCTATCAAATGCTTACGGGCTCTCTGCCGTTTTCTGCGTCCGATCCGATGGAGTGGGTGCATTGCCACGTCGCGCGGCGTCCCGTGCCGCCAGCCGAGCAGCTGAAGAACGTGCCCGGCGCGGTCTCGTCGATCATCGTGAAGTTGCTCGCTAAAACAGCCGAGGAACGCTATCAGACCGCCGGTGGCGTCGAGCGCGATTTACAGCGTTGCCTCGCCGAATGGGAGGCCGGGCGCAACATTGCCGACTTCGCCGTTGGCCAACACGACACGTCTGACCGGCTGCTGATTCCTGAAAAGCTTTACGGGCGGTCGCGCGAGTGTGAGGCGTTGCTCGCCTCCTTCGAACGCGCCGTCACGAGCGGTTCGCCGGAACTGGTACTCGTCACTGGGTATTCCGGCATCGGGAAGTCTTCGGTTATCAATGAACTTCACAAGGCGCTGGTTCCGCTGCGAGGGCAATTCGCGGCAGGCAAGTTTGACCAGTATAAGCGTGATATTCCCTATTCGACGCTCGCCCAGAGTCTGAAGAGCCTCGTCCGGCCTCTTCTCGGCAAAAGCGACGTCGAGCTGCATGGCTGGGCCGAGGCCGTTCTCGATGCGCTGGGTCCCAACGCACGCCTTATGGTCGACCTTATTCCCGAGCTGACGCTCATTATCGGAGAACAGCCACCCGTAATGGAACTACCGCCGCAGGATGCTCAACGGCGCTTCCAGCTCGTCTTTCGGCGCTTTATCGGCGTCTTCGCCCGGCCGGAACATCCACTGGCGCTCTTCCTCGACGACTTGCAATGGCTCGATGCGGCGACGCTCGACCTTCTTGAGGATATTTTGACCCGCTCGGATCTGCAGAACCTCATGCTGATTGGAGCCTATCGGGACAATGAAGTGACGGCCGACCATCCGCTCAGGCGGAAGCTCGACGCCATCAGCAGCGCAGGTGGAAGGATAGCGGAGATCACGCTTGCGCCACTCGCCTGCGAACATCTCGGGCAATTGATTGTGGATACCCTTCGCTGCGATCCAATTCGCGGTGCACAGCTTGCGGAACTGGTGCACGCGAAGACCGGCGGCAATCCGTTCTTCGCCATTCAGTTCCTCTCTTCGCTCGCCGAACAGAAATTGCTTAGTTTCGATCATGCCGCAGCACGATGGTCCTGGGATCCTAAGCGCATTCACGGCAAGGGATACACCGATAACGTGGTGGACCTTATGGTTGGCAAGCTCATCCGCCTGCCGACCGAGACGCAGAAAGCGTTGCAGCAGCTGGCCTGCCTTGGAAGCATCGCCACCATCAAGACACTTTCACTGGTCCTCGGCACTTCGGAGGAGCAAATTCACTTAGCTCTTTTGCCGGCCGTTCGTCAGGAATTGGTCGAGGGCTCGGCTGGAAGGTTCCGGTTCGTGCACGATCGCATCCAGGAGTCGGCCTATTCGCTTATTCCGGAAAGCGAACGCGCGGCCGAACATCTCAGGATCGGCAGGCTGTTCACGTCTCGGACCGCATCGCTCGAGATCGAGGAGAATATCTTCGAGGTCGTGAGCCACTTCAATCGAGGCGCCGAACTGATCACGCTACCTGACGAGCGCGAGCGCCTCGCAGAACTTAACCTTGTCGCTGGTCGGCAGGCCAAACAATCGAGCGCCTATGCCGCGGCATTGAAGTTCTTCGCGTTGGGACGTGCACTGCTGGCACGGGACTGCTGGGACCGCAACTACAAGCTCACCTTCGCCCTCGAGCTGCAACGGGCCGAATGCGAGTTTCTCACGGGAGATCACGTCAATGCCGAGCAGCATCTGGCGCTACTTTCTTCCCGTGCAATCGGGCTCGCCGACCAGGCTTCAGTTGCGTGCCTGCGGATCGATCTGCTGATGACGCTCGGACACTCCACCCAAAGCGTGGAAGTCGGGCTCGATTACCTACGGTCGGTCGGTGTTGCATGGCCGCCTCATCCTGCGCAGGACGAGGTGCATCACGAGTTCGCGCGGATCTGGCAGCAGATCGGCTCTCGGCCTATCCAGGCTCTTATTGACCTGCCCCTCATGGAGGACCCCCGCTGGCAGGCGCAATTGAATGTGTTGACAGCGCTTCTTCCGCCCACACTGTTCACAGATGAGAACCTGTTCTCCCTGGTCGTTGCCCGCATGGCAAACATCAGCGTAGAGCACGGGAACACGCACGGTTCGTGCCTGGCCTATGTCTGGCTTGGCTTGCTACTCGGACCGCATTTCGGCAACTACCCTGCGGCATTCGAATTTGGCCAGCTCGGCCTCGATCTAGTGGAGAAACGCGGTCTCACGCGCTTTCGCGCGCGCGTCTACTTAGATTTCTCCCACGTCGTCAATCCTTGGAGACAGCACGCTAGATCCGGCCCTGAACTGGTGCAGCGGGCGCTCGACGTCGCAAACGAGATCGGCGATCTCACCTTTGCAGCCTACAGTAGCTGCAATCTGGTTTCGGTGCTGCTTGCTGCCGGCGTGCCGCTCGCAGACGTGCATCGAGAGACCGAGCGCCGGCTTGAGTTCGCCCGGCAATTGCAGTTCGGTCTCATCGTTGACATCATAACGGGGCAGCTGCGGCTGATTATGGCGCTGCGTGGACTTACCCCGAGCCTTAGCTCTTTTGACGGCCCAGAGTTTGCAGAGCCGCCATTCGAGCGCCGCCTGGAGCGGGATCCGGGCCTCACGGTGGCGATCGGCTGGTACTGGCCACGCAAGCTGCAAGGACGTGTTTTCGCCTGCGACGCGGCGGGGGCGATGGAGGCCGTGCTCAAGGTCGAGCCCTTCCTCTGGACGATCACGTCGCATCTCGAGATTGCCGATTATCACTTCTATGCCGCCCTTGCGCGCTCGATGTCATATGAGTCCGCGCAAGATCAAATCGGACAGCTGCTCGCGCTGCGCCGTCACCATGCACAATTGGCGGTCTGGGCGGAGTACTGCCCCGACAACTTCGCCGGCCGGGCCGCGTTGGTGGGCGCCGAGATCGCGCATATCGAAGGCCGTGAATTCGAGGCGCAACGTCTCTATGACCAATCCATTCGGTGCGCGCAGCGTGGCGCATTGGTGCACGACGAGGCGCTCGCCAACGAGTTTGCCGGCCGATTTTATCTGAGCCATGGATTCGAGAAGATCGCGCATGTCTATTTGCGCGATGCGCGGCACGCCTACTCCCGCTGGGGTGCCATCGCCAAGGTGCGCCAGCTAGATGAGTCCTACGCACAAATCCAACAGCCGGAGACCTTGTCTGCGCCAATGAGCACGATCGGCGCATCAATTGAACACCTCGATCTCGCGACCGTCATTAAAGTTTCGCAAGCTGTCTCGGGTGAAATCGTACTCGAAAAGCTGATTGATACGCTGATGCGTATTGCAATCGAGCAGGCCGGGGCCGAGCGCGGCATCTTGATCCTATCACAAGAGGATAAACAGTGGATCGCGGCGGAGGCCAGCACGAATGGCAATGCGATCAATGTCCATTTGCGTGATACCGCAGTAACCGAAGTGACGCTGCCGGAAGCGGTGCTCCGCTATGTGCTTCGCACCCGCGAGGACGTCATTCTAGATGATGCCAAAGCGCAGTCTGCCTTCGTCGAAGATCAGTACATCCGTGAGCGGCAGGTGCGTTCAGTTCTCTGCCTGCCTCTGCAGAATCGGGCCAAGCTCATCGGCGTGCTCTACCTTGAAAACAATCTGGCTCCCCGCGTTTTTGCGGCAGGTCGGATCACCGTACTGAAGCTACTCGCCTCTCAGGCGGCCATCTCGCTTGAGAATACCAGCCTGTATCGCGATCTTGCGAAACGTGAAGCGAAGATCCGTCGTCTGGTCGAAGCCAATGTCGTCGGTATTATGATCTGGAATTTCGAAGGCGACATCCTGGAGGCCAACGATGAGTTTCTCCGCATCGTGGGATACGACCGCGCCGACATCATCTCACGGCATCTTCGCTGGACAGACCTGACGCCGCGGGAGTGGCTCGACCAGGACGAACAGCAATGGGTGCCGCAGCTCAAGCGCTCCGGAATGGTGCAGCCGTTTGAAAAGGAATATTTCAGAAAGGATGGAAGCCGCGTATCCGTGCTCTTAGCTGCGGCCACTTTTGATGATGGTGGGGAGCAAGGTGTGGCTTTCGTGCTGGACCTGAGTGAGCGAAAACGCGCAGCTGACGCGCTGCGCGAAACGCAATCGGAATTGGCACACGCCAACCGCGTAGCCGGAATGGGGCAGCTCACGGCATCAATCGCGCATGAACTGCGACAACCACTTTCTGCAGTCAAAATGAGTGGGAATACGGCCCTGCGCTGGCTCACCAAAGTGCCGGCGAACGTCGACGAAGCAAGGCAGTCGATTGAAAGCGTTGTCAAGGATGCCAGTCGAGCAGCTGACGTGATAAGCCGGATTCATGACCTTGTAAGGAAGGATTCGCCCAGCAAGGGCGCCGTCGATATCAACGAGGCGATCCTCGAGGTGGTTGCTCTCACCCGCGCCGAAGCGAGCAAGTACAGCATCACGGCGCAGATGATGCTCGCAGATGATTTACCGCACATTCATGGGGACAGGGTCCAGCTACAGCAGGTGATTATCAACCTCGTCATAAACGCCATTCAGGCCTTGAGCGCTGTCGCGGAAGGCGTGCGAGAACTTCATATCAGCAGCAGTTACGATGAATCAGAAGGAGTTCACGTAGCAGTGCGGGATTCGGGACCCGGGGTCGACACGGATAAGCTGGTCCACTTGTTTGAGCCCTTTTACACGACCAAGCCCGGCGGCATGGGCATGGGGCTATCGATCAGTCGGACCATTATCGAGGACCATGGAGGGCGACTGTGGGTGGAGGAAAATCGACCAACGGGCGCATTGTTTCAGTTTGCGATTCCTGTCAGCTGATACGAGTCCCCCAAGATCGCGGACGAGTGACTGCTAGAGACGGCTTACTGACGCCACAAAATGAGGCATATCCGCCAACCGGGAAACCCGACGAGCGAGCCCGGGTTGGCGTAGGCCGATCAAAGCCAAAAGATGAGCTGACTGAGGTCGCCCGCCATCTGCCGGTCAATTCTTAAGTGCTACGCGCCAAAGCCGGCTCACCGCTCGATTTGTGGCCATATCGATACAATGGTCGATAACGCCACCCGTCCGGGCCTATCGATCTGCCAGGCGATCATCGAGAGGAACGCGGAGAACGGGCCAAGCGCACGAGGTTTGTAGGTTGAAATAGAAACACGCTATTCTGGATCGAAAGTTTCGAGAACATCCATCCGGACAGCGCGCAATTTCACCAATAGGATCATCGTGAATCAGAGTGAATTGGGCTTTTTGTTGATTTTCGCGGCTGGGGCCATGAATGGCAGTTTCACTCTTCCGATGAAATTCACCCGTCACTGGGCATGGGAGAATACGTGGCTGGCCTGGACCATCTTCGCACTCGGAATTTTTCCAGTAATGCTGACGGTGCTCACGGTGCCCGCTTTGAGCCGAGTTTATGTCGAAGCCGGTCAAGGGCCTTGGCTGCTAGCAGGGGCGTTTGGTGCGGGGTGGGGTGTGTCGCAGGTCTTTTTGGGATTGGCAGTGAATGAACTCGGTATGGCCCTGTCATTCTCCGTGATTCTGGGCATCTCGGCCGCGGTCGGCAGCATTGTTCCCCTCATTCGGTTGCGTCCGGATGATGTTCTCCGGAGGGAGGGAATTTTAACCCTCTGTGGCGTTGCCCTGGTCCTCGTGGGAGTGGGAATAGCCGCAGTAGCGGGCCGACATCGTGAAAAGGCGCTGGCGAACGCAACTATCGCTACTGGGGGACGTCAGGCGTCAGTCAGCAAAGGTCTTTCCTTCGCAACCATAAGTGGGCTCGGATCGGCTCTGGTAAATTTTGGTCTCGCGTTTGGCGAGCCACTAAAGAATGCTGCGCAGCAATTCGGCGCAGCCGAGATATGGTCACCCAACGCTGTCTGGCTCCCGTTTATGGTGGCGGGAGGATTTCCCAATCTCGCTTATTGCATTTATCTGTTGCGCCGCAATCGAAGTGCTCCCAATTTCAAAAACAGCGGCACTGAATATTATTGGGCGTTGGCAGCCGTCATGGCGTTCCTTTGGTTCGGCGGCATTGTCATGTACGGTGTTGGGGCCAAGAAAATGGGCGAACTGGGCCCGGTTCTCGGCTGGCCTGTCTTCATGACGATTATCGTTCTTGCGGGTACCGTCTGGGGCGTTGCGACGGGTGAGTGGAGAGGCGCTGGAAAACAATCTCTATGGTTTCTGGGTTTAGGCATTGCGGTGCTCGTGATTGCAATTTTTGTTCTCGGAATTTCCAGCGGCATGTTTGGAGAGAGAGGTTAGCCTCTCGTGTGTCGTCTGGCCTGGCGCATCATCGCATCGCGCGCTCGTCGCAATCTCGTCACGATGCACGATTCGAGTGGGTCGGCAAAGTGAATTGAAATACGGCGCCGGTTGGCTTGTTGGCGCTCGCCCAGAGCCGCCCACCGTGGTCATCGATGATGGACCTGCTGATCGATAGCCCTATGCCCATGCCGCCTGGCTTTGTCGTGTAGAACGCGTCAAAGAGTTGTTCCGGATCTGCTCCTAAGCCCGGGCCCGAATCCATTACCGCGACGACCACATCTCTCGCCTCTGCCTCTGCGGTGCGGATCATTAACGCTCGCGTGCCATCAACGGAACCGCTCATGGCCTCGATAGCATTCATGATCAAGTTGACCATCACTTGTTGCAATTGGATCCTGTCTCCCTGGACAGGTGGCAAGTCATCCGCCAGCAGCGTTTGCACAATGACATCGTTCTTAATGGCTTCAGTGCGAATCAGTGAAATCACTTCAACGATCACTCCATTGACTTCGAGGATGTCCCTTTTGGGTGCGCCCTTCATTGCAAAGTCACGAATGCGACCGATGACGTCGCTCGCTCGATGAACGTCGCTGACGATGCTTTCGATGGCTTGTTTTGCCTCTTCGATGTCAGGCGGAAGTTTTGCGAGCCACCGCAAAGCGGTAGTTCCACTCATCTTGACTGCGGAAAGTGGTTGCCGGATCTCATGCGCGATAGACGCCGAGAGCTGTCCCATCGTTGCAACGCGAGCGGCGTGCTCCAATTCCGCGTGCAGTTCGCGGTATCTTCGCTCGCTCTCGCGTGCTTCGGCCTCTGCTCGCTTGCGCTCAGTAATGTCACGTGACACCGAAAGCAACTGCTCGGGCTCGCCGTTTACGTTGCAGATCGGTGTAGTAATGACATCCCACCAGCGGGGGGCTCCTTTTGCCGATGGACAGAACGCCTGAAAATTCCCGATTCCTCCGGCCCTGGCGGCAGCAATGGCTTCCCTTATTCTGGGACGATCGTCCGGCAGCCAGAAGTCGACCCAGTAGCCATTAAGATAATGATCGATATTATCTATTTCGAGCAACTGTTGTCCGCCGCGACTCATGAATAGCAAGTTTCCGTTGAGGTCGAGCACCTTGATACAGTCCGTGCTGCTCTCGATGATTCTTCGCCTGAGCTCTTCGCTGTCCCGAAGCGCTCGCTCAGCCGCTTTGACTTCGGTAAGGTCTTGAAATTCGATGGCTGTACCTACCGCTCTGTCCTCACGAAAGATCGGACTGGCACTGTACTGGACCGGGAAGAATGTGCCGTCCTTGCGTACGAATAAATCTTCTCCGCATACTGTCTTCCGGTGCCGCGCGGCTCCCGTCAGCGGGCACTCACGTACAGGATAGGGCGATCCGTCGGGTTTTGTGTGGTGGATCTTGTCGTGGACGACATGCCCCATCAGTTCGTCGGCCCGATACCCGGTGATCCGCTCAAGAGCCGGATTGACAAATGTTCCTAGCCCGGTCGGGTCAACCATATATAACGCCGACGACGCGTTGTCCGTGATGGTCTTGAGGAGCTGAACCTGGTAGCGTTGCTCTTCGTTGGCCGTCTGAAGTTGCGCCGTGCGCTCGGCCACGCGCTGCTCCAACTCTGCATTCAGCCGGCGGAATCGTTCCTCGCTTTGCCGCAGCGCCTCCTGAGAGAACCGCAATTTAGCAACCACCCACACTATCCCGATTGTATAAACCAGATTCAGAACCATTCGGAATACAACCGGCGCGCCGATGTTCTGATGGGCAAAATATGCCGAAGCGACAGTACCGCCGATCAGTGCTACGATTCCGGCTCTCCAACCTCCTACCCATGTGGCCAGCGCTACCCCGACTTCGAAGAATAAAAGAACGGGCTGTTGGCGGTGATAGGGAAGGTTCAGAACGACTAGCAGCGCAGCAAGGGAGATGAGAACAGCAGACCCATAGCTGAAAGCATATGGGTGCTCGCCGGCAAATCGCCGGATGAAAGGTGGTAGGATGTCGTCAGCCATGCACCCCCCTTAACGGCAAAGGGTCGACAAGCCGGAACAGGGCAGCTTCGCTGAAGGGCCGGCTTTAGGCAAAACCAGACCACCTCGGCTTACCAAAAATGGCCCATGTCGGGAACAAGATTTTGCGGCCGGCAAAAGAAGGTGGTTGTGCATTGTCGGCCCGCGCGCGAAGGCTGGCGCTTGCCTCAGCAAGGCACTCGGAAGGCGTTACCGATGACCTCAGTTGGCGCGAAGTCGCTATCGAAGACAGACCGGACATGATGCCGATAGCTCGATTCTGTCGAGAGTAAGCCGAGACGAATTTCTGTATTTCAATATTTCAAGACGATGGGCTCCGCTGCGAGCAATCTCGGGCTCGCAATCCGGTCGTTAAGGGCATGAGGCGCGCTACCGCGGTGCCGAGAGCCCGGCCGCCTGAAAAATATCGAGCGGCCGACTCTCGCGAAGATTACGCCGCCGCCCTCCGGTGCAGGGCCGCGTACAACTGAGTTTCCAGCTCCATGTAGCCGACGAAGGAGCACGGGTCCCCGAACGGCAGGATTTGTGTCGCCCAGAAGCCACCGACTCCGTTCCGGCGATCGATCCAGTAGAACAGGTTTGCGAGCCCCGCCCAGCCGAGGGCACCGGCAGGGCGACCGGTTGGCGCCTGTTCGTCGTTGATCATGAATGTCAGCGCCCAGGATTTCGACAGGCCGGGAAAGAACTCCGCATCGTTTGAAAGCGAAGGGATCACTCCGGGAAGCATCGTGACCTTCTTGTCCCCGAGATGACTTTTCTCCGCCATTCTGACGGTCTCGGCCTTCAGCACACGACCATGCTCCCCCATACCGTCGTTCAGCCACATCCGAATGAACCGCATGTAGTCGCCTACGGTACCGTACAGCCCATGGCCGCCCATGTGAATTTGCGGAGGAGCCGGCAATTCGAAGTCCATGGACGCCAGTGAGCCGTCCGGGTTGCGCGAATGCATGCCGGCAAGCCGCTGCCGCAAGGCGTCAGTCAGCTCGAACGTAGTGTCAGTCATACCGAGCGGTTCGAAGATACGGGTCTTGAACACTTCACCAAGCCGCCGACCGGTGATAGATTCGATTACCTGACCGCACCAGTCGAGATTGCTGCCGTATTCCCATTTCTCGCCAGGGTCAAACAGCAGCGGCGTCATCAGCGCCGCCTTCGACGCGGTAATAATGCTGGGCTGGCCTTGCTCTTGGGCCAATCGGTTATAGGTCGTGTTGAAGAAATCATATCCCAAGCCGGCGGTATGGGTCAGAAGCATTCGGGTTGTGACGTCGCGCTTTGGCGCGCGCAGACGCGGCTCGCCCTTCGGGTCGAAGCCTTCAATGACCTGGAGCGTGCCGATTTCGGGTACATAGGTCTTGGCAGGCGCGTCCAGGTCGAGCCTGCCGTCCTCAACAAGTTGCAGAGCTGCTGTACCGGTAATGGCCTTTGTCGTCGAAAAGATAGCGA
>Ga0335084_10002643_pt1 | contig 17360 bp, 16 predicted proteins | sample Lox_Sample_44_FD_206721 | JGI IMG/M metagenome (GOLD analysis project Ga0335084, IMG submission 206721) | Soil microbial communities from Loxahatchee National Wildlife Refuge, Florida, United States - Lox_Sample_4.4 | ecosystem: Environmental > Terrestrial > Soil > Wetlands | place: USA... | reverse complement strand
GGGGATAGGTAAGTCAACCCTCCTTATTCAGACAGGGGCAAATTTCTCTGAAAGGGCGGGGAAAGTGCTCTATGTGTCGGGCGAGGAGTCTCCTGAACAGATTAAGCTCAGGGCTGACAGGCTTTCCATACATTCAGACAATGTTGTTCTTCTCCCAGAGACGAACCTGGAGGGGATCATACAGACCGCCGCTTCACTCTCACCCGGCTTGATTATCATAGACTCAATTCAGACAATGTACACAGAGGAACTCACCTCAGCCCCTGGTTCTGTGGGCCAGGTGAGGGAGTGTGCAGCGAAATTGATGTCCTTTGCGAAGAAATCGCAGATACCGTTGTTTCTTATAGGCCACGTGACAAAGGAAGGTGCAATTGCGGGGCCCCGTGTCCTTGAGCATATTGTTGATACAGTGCTTTATTTTGAGGGGGAGAGAGGACATGCATACCGGATACTTCGCACGGTGAAGAACAGGTTTGGTTCCACAAACGAGATTGGAGTGTTCCAGATGACGGATTCTGGCTTGTTGCCGATCGAAAATCCTTCGGAGCTCTTTCTCTCCGAAAGGCCACAGAATGTATCGGGTTCTACCGTGGTGGCGAGCATGGAAGGAACACGGCCTCTGCTAATAGAACTCCAGGCCCTGGTCTCCCCAACCACCTTCGGCATGCCGAGAAGGACTTGCATAGGCGTGGATTTTAACAGGGTCAATCTTCTGGTCGCGGTACTTGAAAAGATCGCGGGCCTTCATCTCGGGGGAATGGATATCTTTGTCAATGTAGTGGGGGGGATCAAGATTGTCGAACCTGCGGTTGACATGGGCGTTGTAGCGGCTGTCGCATCCTCTCTCAGGGAGATTCCCATTCATCCCCGGACAGTGCTTTTTGGAGAGGTGGGATTATCAGGGGAGATAAGGGCGGTGAGCCAGGTGGATTCAAGGGTGAAAGAGGCTGCAAAGATAGGTTTTGAGAGGGCGATACTTCCAAAAACAAATGGTGCACGGCTGAAGGATAGCCACGGGCTTGAGATCATAGGGGTGAGTAATGTTGAGGAGTTTCTGGAAATTATCTTTGGCTGAGGACAAAGGGAAAGACTGCAAGGTTCAATTCCTGGGCATAAGGAAAGGGTGTGCTCTTTTTTTGCCTATCTCGTGTATCCTGTGCGCAGTTTTTTCTCTCCTCCTCATATCGTGCGCCGCAAAAAAGCTCGAGATCCCCACGTATGAGGGGGTTGATCCAGAAATAATACTTGCGGAAAAAGAACATATCAAAGAGCTTGAATCCACCTTCTCCATAGAATTTGAGAAAGAGGGAAGCGTTATGAAGGGCGAGGGGGCGCTCAAGCTTACTCCTGATTCCCTCGATCTCCAGGTCTATTCCCTCGGTTTCCTCGTGGCAGAGGTCTCCTCAAACAGTATGGCAACCAGCTGCAATCCCCCCATTGACAGAAACAAACTCTCTCTGCTCGTGGACGGGCTCAGAAATAGCTTTTTCTGGTGGTCTGTGAAGAACCCTGACATCAGGGATGATCACGGTACCTACCGTGTCTCAAATTCCTGGAAAAAGGTGTTCATCGATAAGAAGACTATGATGCCTTTGAGGCAGACAATAGAGCTGGATGAGGGAAGGAAATTGGACATAGTGTACGAGGAGCCTGCATTTTTGGATGGAGTATGGTTCCCTTCAAAGATGCGCATAGCACTTTCACGACAGTCGGTCAATCTGAGAATAGAGACCCTCACATTAAAAGAATAGTGCGAAGACTCACGTGTGAAATTCAGCGGAGGATGAATCCTCAAGCGAATGAATACGTTACCCGGAAATTGTTGGGGGAGAAATGTCACTGGTCGATTTTTGTAGCTGGACAGAGGCTCGCTCGTCTAAGGGTTTCCCCCATCTAATCCGAGGTCAATTGCCACTGCCCTGATCACGGACTCATCTATGGTCTTTGTCTTAAAGAGGTATCCTTCAAGGAGGGCGTTGTCACAAATGGTATTGATGAGTCTAGGAAGTCCGGTAGAGTATCCGTATACCTCTCTTATGGCATTGTCAGTGAATATTTCATGCGCGCATCCCGCAATCCTTAATCGATGCTTTATATAGTCCTTTGTGTCATCAACGGAAAAAGGCTTGAGTGAAATCTTGATTGCCACCCGCTGTTTCAGGGGCTCATCCAGCGCCAGGACTTCCTCCAGGTCAGAAAGTCCGAAGAAGATAAGGTTGATCATTTTTCCTCCCGGCATTTCCATATTAAGGAGGCCTCTGAACTCTTCCATTATCTCCCTAGATTTGAGCATTTGAACTTCATCCATGAGCAGAACCGCAGTTCTGCCGCCCTGGTTGATTTCCAACAGTCTTCTGTAGATCTGGCCGAGCATTTCGACCTTGTTATCTTCTTTCACGTTAGCGACACCGAGCTGAATTGCAAATTTCTTGAGAAGCCATTCTGAGCTTACCGATGAGTGAATAATGACCAAAAGAGTTGCCTCATAACGATTCTCATCGAGCTCTTCAAGAAGCTTCCTTGCAAGGGTAGTCTTCCCTGCGCCAATCTCACCAACTACTACCGCAAGGCCCTTTTTGGTGTCTATTGCGTATTTGAGTTTTGTGAGGGAGTCTTTGTACTGGGGGCTGCCGTAATAAAACTTATTGTCCACCACGTTGGTAAAAGGGTGTTCCTTCAGACCGTAATATTCAAGATAGTCCATCGTCAGATATAAGAAACCCTATCCTTTTTCTCCCTCTGTTGCGGGGTCTGTTCCTCATTTGCGAGGAGGGGCTTGAGGTGGTCAAGCTTTTCATTCACCTGTCTGAATTTTGAATCTATGCCATATATCTCGCTGAATATCTGGAATGCCTCCTTCAGGCTGCCATTTTTTTCGTATGCACACGCAAGGTCATATTTTGCGCTCCAAAAAGACTCATCACGTGTGATGAGCCCATTCAGGGCCCCTTTAAATGCCTCTATGGCCAGGGGAAACAGACCTTTTTCCATGTAACATATACCAAGCATGGTCATCGACCTGGCGGAGCACCTCGGATCGTTCTTGGACGTCTGAAATTCCTTTATCGCGTCATCTATGAGTCCCATTTCTTTATAGGCGATACCAAGATTATAGTGCGTCTCGAAATCCTCCTCCTCTAACTCTTTCTCAAGTCCCTTTTTAAACTCCTCAAAGATGTCGAGCACATTGGTATCAAGAGACGGTTCTCCTTTGTCATGGAGTTCATCCGCCTCAAAAACTTCTGTTTCGCGGGAGACAATTTCCTCCCGGCGAGTCTCCTCCCTGGCCTCTGCGGAAAGACCTCTGTCGCCTATGCTTGATTCGGGGAGGCCTCCTTCCAGGGATGAAATTTTTTCGCGCAGCGTGCTCTCCTGTGGGAAGAGGGCAAGAAGTTTGTGATATATCCTTAAGGCATCATCCTTCAGGCCCTGCCTGGCATAGAATTCTGCCTCGGCAATGTCCTCCGTGTAATCATCAAGACTTTCTGAGAGAGGTTGTTCGGACACGTGGGCAGGCGAAGGCTCCTCACCTGTCACTGATGCCCTTTCCAGCAGTCTAGGATCGTCAGGGTTTATTTCGAAGGCCTCCCTAAGGGCAGCCTCACGCATTTCCAAGGCTCCATTTCTCCCGTACAGTTCAGCAAGGATGAGACATTCTGTGATCGCCTGTTCGCTGTCATTCATCTCTTTGTAAAGAGATTTGAGTCTTCGGTGAATCTCGGTGTTACCCGGCTCCTTTACCTTGAGGCCTTCGAGCATTGTCTGTGCCTCATCACGCAACCCGTATTTTATGAAGATGTCAACATCACCAAAGAGGTCTTCGGTAGACTTCACTCCCTCCGTGGCCGATGGTGTCACCCCCAGTGCTCCCCTTTCCTGTTCTGCAAGTATTCTCTTTATCTGTATATCATCCGGATGTATAGCGAGGGCTTCCCTGTAATACTCAACAGCTTCATCCTGAAGCCCGCTGTCCAAAAGAAGGTCTGCCACAAAAAGCATCTCAGAAAATGCAGAATCCATATCGTCCTTCTGCTTGTATAGAGATATGAGCATCTTTCCTATTGGTATAGGATCGACATCCTTGAATTGCTTGATGAGTTCTATGGCATCATCAAGCTGGTTCTCAAGGGTAAGAGAATCCACTACTGGTTTGTATGATTCCCAAGCCTTTTCCCTGTCACCCTTGGCGAGATGGATATCCCCCATCAGCGTGAGCGCCTCCATGTCTGTCGGTCTTTCCTGAATGACGGCGGAAAGGCAGCTGACCGCCTCGGCGTACGCACCGCTCTCTTTATAAAGGAGGGCGCATCTTATGAGCAAGTGCGGATCGTCTCGTTGCGCTGCGATTGCCTTTTTCATGAATTCAATCGCCTGTTTCAGATCGTCCTTTTTCTCATACACAGAACTCATGCCGGTCAATGCGTTCTTGTTGTCAGGTTGGATATCCAGAATCTTCATATAGTATGAACGTTCCTGTTCCCAGTCTTCCTTTTCAGCACAAAGACGGGCAAGATGGAGGTATTCCCTTATGGCATGAGAGGTAAGTCCTTCCTTGAGGAAAAGTCCAGCGACCTTATCCCTTAAGGAAAAGTTAGACGGGGCAAGGGATAGTATTCTTTCGTAGATGCTGACAAATTTCTCTTTGCTTGCGTCCCTTGAGAGAATATCCGCGGCAGTGAGATAGTATTTTATCGCATCGGTAACAAGGCCTTTTTCCTCGCTTAACTCGCCCAAGGCGGTAAAGGCCCCTGTATCCAAAGGGTCAATATTGATTACTTTCTTGTAAAGGGCCAGGGCCTTGAGGGAAAACCCACCCTCCCTGAAAAAGGTTGCAGACCGATGGAAGAAATCCACTGCAGATTTCTTGTTCCCTTTTTTTAAATAGAGATCTCCTACGGTATTGTAAACATTCCCGTCAGGGGCTTCCTTGACAAGCTTTTCCCATTCAATAATGGCTTTGTCAATCTGGCCTCGTGCGAGATATTTTTGGGCCTCTTTTACTATTACGCTTTTGTCTGCCATGGGCTATTACTACTTGAAAAGTATCATACATCAGTAAAGGGTGTCAATAAGCATGGATTTCTCGCATTAGGCGTTCAATAAGGGGTTATGTATCCCGGGTGAAAAACTTGGCCTTATTGAATTCCTTGAGTTGATCGATAAGTTCCCCTTCGGTGATTGCTCCAATTTGAACCAGGGCCTCTCCAAAGAAGATATACGTGTCTTCCTGTTCCTTGGCAAGTTCCTCTAACTGCTCTACCGAAAGGTGCTTGCTTTTTAGCGCAATGTCGCCAAATGTCTCCATCGTGTCTTCTTGTATGATAAGTATTCTTTGGATGTCGTCGTCGCTGAGCCAGCCTTTTGCCTTTGCGATCTCCCCAATCTTCAGGTTTCTTTTCTTCTGCATAAATCTCGCATCATACATTTCCTGTTCCGTGATCACTCCTTTTTGAAGGAGGAAATAGCCAAAGTTAAATACATTTCTCCGCATGACAAGATTATATCACACAAGAGGGAATCCTTTTGACAAGACGAACAAGGGAAAAGCCGTGCTATGCGTTGTCAGCCCCTTGTCCTTAGGCAATTTTCAGCAGGGCAACCAGAACTTCTCGTGTAGGGAGCCTCGTTTCTTCGCATGCGCAGAATGCAATGATGTATAATAGGACACATTGTCGTGATATAGGAAAGATGAGTGAAAATATAGGCAGGTGTGTAGGATTAAGCCCATATGGAAATAAAGCTCACATCAGGTAAGACGCTGTCGGTCTCCGAAGGGGAGAGTCTCTATCATGCCCTTAAAAGACAGGGGATCTATCTTGTTTCTTCTTGCGGTGGCAAGGGCACGTGCGGGAAATGCAGGGTGAGGGTGGTTGAAGGCCGGTATGATGCGGTGTCCTATGGGAATCTCTCACAAAACGAGAGGGATGCCGGAACAGTAATGGCGTGCCAGACATTCCCCCTAGAGAGTATTCTTATCGAAATACCTAGACAATCTAGGCTGATAGTGGGTGACAAGATTGCGATATCCAAATCGAGGGATCTCTTTGAGCTTTTGGAGTCCTTTGACGTCGGAATATTACCGGTAGTGAGACTTCTCTGCATGAATCTTCCTCCTCCTACTCTCCATGACAACATCAGTGATATCGAGCGGATCAGGAGGTCTCTTGCGAAAGCGGGCATAAAAGGGATGAGATTCTCCCATGGGTTCGTCTCATCCATGTCAGAGGCTCTCAGGGCCGCGGGATGGAAGATCGTCCTAGGCTATACGGATGACCTGGAGGCAGTATTTGTTTCAGATTCTGATGAATATAAGGATATGTATGGCCTTGCGGTGGACATCGGCACGACCACAGTGGTGGTATACCTGGTTGATCTGTCTGATGGACGGCTAGTGGATGTGGGTTCCACCTACAACTCCCAGATGAGGTATGGCGATGACGTGATTACTCGAATCGTTCACGCAACAGAAGGGGGAGGGCTTAATGAACTCAGGGATGCGGTGGTTGCTGACATAAATGATCTCTTAATGCCTCTGCTGGAAAGGCATAATATAGGCAGGGAGAACATTGAGACCGCAGTAATTGCCGGCAACACCACCATGTCACATCTTTTCTGGGGACTTAATCCCGCATCTATCAGGGAGGAGCCGTATATTCCGACAGTGAGCTCTTTCCCTAAATGGAGGAGCGGGACTGCAAAGATCGCGATCAATCCTCAGGCCCCCGTGTATACCGTTCCCAGTGTTGCGAGCTATGTCGGGGGTGACATTGTTGCAGGGGTGCTCGCTTCGAAGATGCACAGGAACCCCGAAATTGCCCTTTTCATGGATATAGGTACCAATGGAGAAATCGCGGTAGGGAACAATGAGTGGCTCATGACTGCCGCATGTTCCGCAGGTCCATGTTTTGAGGGAAGCGGGATAACACACGGTATGAGGGCAACGGAGGGCGCCATTGAATCGGTGAAAATAAACCGGGAGACCTATGAGCCCGAACTGGGTATTATAGGAGATTCAAGTCCTGCTGGTATATGCGGCTCTGGAATGATTGATGCGATATCCGAGATGTTTCTCTCCGGACTCATTGACCTGAAAGGAAAACTGGTGCGGAGCAAGACGGACAGGGTAAGGGAGCAGGATGAGGGTATGGAATTTATGCTTTCACGGGGGCGTGAAAGGGATGTGGTACTCTCCGAAGCAGATATAGAAAATATCCTCAGGGCAAAGGCGGCAATCTATGCAGGGGTATCTCTGCTTCTCAAGGAGGTTGGTTTTGGCCTTGATGCAATAGAAAAGGTGTATATCGCGGGGGGGTTCGGTAACTACCTCAATGTGGAGAAGGCAATTATACTGGGGATGCTCCCTGACCTTCCAAGGGAAAAGTTCACTTTTCTTGGGAATGCTTCTATTACAGGGGCATATTTATGCCTCCTCTCTCATGAGCTCCGCATAGAGGCAGAGGAAATCGCGTCGAAAATGACCTACATGGAGCTTTCAGTGTCAAGGGGTTTTATGGATGAGTATATGTCTGCCCTTTTCCTCCCGCATACGGACATGACGCTGTTTCCCACAGTGGCAGGGCTTATGGAGAAAAAAGGGAATTAAGTACTGACTGCAGGATAACCTGAGAGGTGAGGGTCAGGGGTTGACTGAAGTTTCCTTGCCTCAACCTCGTTCTTAGCTGACGTTCCCGGTTCGTCAATGTACAGGTCCCTCTGAAATAAGTTTGTCCACTTCTTCGCGTATCACAGCCCTCGGGATCCCTCCATGGATCTTGGGAATGCCATTTATGAGGATGACGGGGGCATTGATTGCACCTTGTCTGAGCAATTCCCTTATCTCAGGGAAGTCCATATCGTTCCCCATAAACAGGTCTACATATTCAACAGATACGACGGTGGGATAGGAATAGTTCATCTCTTTGCGCAACTCGTCAGCGAGGAGTTTATTTTTTATGGGTTCTTCAAATTCCTCAGCGTCCAGGATAACGTCCTCTAGAGGATTATCCAAAATCTGTATATAGACACGCTGTAACATAATGCTTACGTATATGCCTCCTTATCGTATCCCTCGCGTAAAAACCTTTTAGGCAAGAGGGGTCGGGGCGATGAAGATCACTGTCCCGCAGCTACAAGAATATTATCGATCAATCTCGTTTCGCCAATCTTAAGGGCAATGGCGAGTAAGGTTTCATTGCCTATCTGTTCCAGCTCATCCAGCGTGTCCGGGTTGTATGCCGAACAATACTGTATTTCGGAGACCAGGGACTCAGATGCGAGCCTTTTTCCCATGAGTTCCTTAAGCTCGGCCACTTTTATTATACCAGATTTCATTGCCTCGGATGCTTCAGTAAGACATTTGTAAATGATGGCAGCTGCAGCCCTCTGTTCCCTTGTCAGGTAGAGATTTCTTGAGCTCATTGCGAGCCCGTCTTCTTCACGGATTGTGGGGCATACTACTATATCGATACCCATATCCAGGTCTTTCACCATTTGTTTTATGATTACAGTCTGCTGGAAATCCTTTTGGCCAAAGTATGCCCTCACAGGCCGAACAAGGTTGAAGAGTTTCGTAACCACCGTGGCCACGCCGCTGAAATGGCCAGGCCTGTACAATCCGCAGAGTCTTCTTGAAAGCCCCTCCACCTCCACACGGGTCGAGAATGCGTCAGGATACATGAGGGAGCCAACCGGAAGAAACAGGATGTCTACACCTTCACCGGTAAGTTTTTCCGTGTCTCCCTCAATATTTCGTGGGTATTGAGAAAGATCCTCGGCGGGCCCGAACTGCGTTGGGTTGACATAAATGCTCACTACGGTAATCTCGTTTTCCGCTCTTGCCATTTTCACAAGACTGAGATGCCCCTCATGGAGGGCACCCATGGTGGGAACAAAACCAATGGTCTTGTTATGCATTATGTACGTTCTTGTGATATCCTGCATGATTTGTGGTATCCGAATAATTTCCATTGTCCTCTCCCGGTGATTCGTTCAACGATTGTGTCGTTATTGCTCGCAATTGCAGAAATGCCGACACCGTGTGCAACAAGACAGACTGATTTTTGATATACGCTATATAAAGAGGCATAATTTTGTCAAACAGTGAATAAGCATGGCTGGAGACACTTCAATGTCATCATGATGGTTCGACTATCGTCGGGACAAGCATGGAGATGTCATTAAGATCAATAAATATCCAAAAGATAGATGCTGTCAAGAGACGGCTGGGAAATGGTATGGCCCCCTGTCATTATCTGAACGCTCCAGGTTTTAATGCACGCCATGACTGCAAGGGCAGGTTGAGAGGTCACATCCCTCAGAGGTCAAGAACTTCTTGACAAGCATCGTCTGCACATGGATAATTCAAACAAAGATTGCCTCGTGATTCTTGAGTCGCCGCGGAGAGAGCAGGTAGTGCATTTTGAGGAGTGTCAATGCAGCAAAAAAGGATCTAAAGATTGATAAACAGGAGAAAGCACAAAAGATACATTCGGAGATGTGAGGTTGAATTTGTTTCGGATGGGGTCACCTATAGGGGAATAGCGAGCGACTTCTCGCTGGAGGGCCTTTTTATAAGGACTAATTTTCCCCTTACCCCGGACACGGTACAGGATGTTACGGTGCATCTCCCTCGTGGGGTAACCTCCCAACTGACAATAAGGGTCATAAGGGCTTGGAGAACAGCGACGGGAAGGGTGATAGGGAGTCCAGTCAAAACTTTCAAGAATGGGATGGGAGTCGAGATTACAAAGAAGGATGTCAATTTTCTTCATTTTATCAGGTCATTACTCGACCGATCCCAGGAGTAGTCACTGTCTTGTTGCGAGGCTCCGGAATTGTCTCCGATAGTTGCTCGAAAAACCTGATGGCCCCTTTCTAACCGTTCTCGCAACCCTTCTCTACGAACGCCTGAATGGCAGAAGCGGCGGTGGCACTGAGATCGGCGAATTTGATGCCATAGCAGTTACCACTATGTCCGGGATCTTTTCCAAGAACCCGGACGACCTCAGCCTGTACCGTGATCTGCTGTGAAACGGGAACAGAAAATGAACACATTACGGAGTCGCCTTCGAAGAGGTGACTCATCGTACAAAGAAGCATGCCTGAGGAGCTCAGGTTTTCTGTGTAACCAGTGAAGACCCTCTGTTTTGACTTTCCAAAAAACTTTACGCGAATAGGAATCCTGTATGACGTCCTCGGAGCAATATTGAGGAGCCTGTGCGCTTCCTGCAAAAGAAGCTCGGTGTCCACGGGGCTTGAGATGAACGCATTTGCCCTGCACTGTATACATCGTGCGAGATCAGACTCATTTTCCGAACAGACAATAATGATGGAGACATGCTGTAATTCATCATCGTCGCGGATAACGGAGCAGAGCGTTTCGCCGCTCATTTCCGGCATATTGAGCTTTGCGATAATAAGATCTGCTTTTAAGGCCCTGTGGAGAGCGAGGGCCTTTTCATTGGAAGGCGCCGCAAATAATCTGAGCGCTGATCTGTCGAGAAAAGTTTTTTTCTTTTCGAGGATCGCTTTGATATCTCTGGCTATAATTACCTTTTTCATGACAAATACCATTATCATTATATATGGAGAAGGAGGTGGCTGTAAATATTCAGGTACAACCCCTTCCTAAAATCAAATCTGTCATGAAGGTATTTCAATGGAGGAGGATGAATGGCAGTAGCCGTGCTTGAGAAAGTTCCGGTTTTATATGAAAATAGATATCACTAAAGCATAAGGTGAAGAGCGATGAAGGCAATGGTGCTCAAAAGAATTTCAAACCTCGCAGTGGATACCCCACCCCTCCAGCTTGTTGATATGAAGGAGCCTGTCCCTGGAGAAAAGGAAATCTTGGTAAGGGTTTCACGATGTGGAGTGTGCCATACCGAACTGGACGAAATCGAGGGGAGGATCCCTCCCTTGCACTTTCCCATTATTTTGGGCCATCAGATCGTCGGGAGGGTCGAAAGATCAGGGAGAGGCGCAAAGAGATTCAAGGAGGGAGACAGGGTCGGAATAGCCTGGATACACTCTGCATGTGGGGAATGCACCTACTGTCGCAAAGGGATGGAGAATTTATGTGATAGTTTCATGGCAACGGGCAGGGATGCCCACGGAGGATATGCGGAATATACTGTTGTCCATGAGGAGTTTGCGTATGCCTTGCCCCGGATTCTTTCGGACTCAGAGGCGGCACCTCTCTTGTGCGCAGGTGCAATCGGCTATCGCTCCCTGATGCTAGCAGGAATAGAGGATGGGGAACGTATCGGGCTCACAGGATTTGGTGCATCTGGTCACCTTGTGTTAGGCATTCTGCGACATAAATATCCTCGCTCTAAAGTTTTTGTGTTCTCGAGAACCCTGTCAGAGAGGGTTTTTGCTGCTGAACTTGGGGCATACTGGACAGGAGACACAGAGGAGGAGTCGCCCAAAACACTTCATGCAGTCATTGACACCACGCCTGCATGGAGGCCGCTCGTACAGGCATTAAGGAATTTGGAGAGGGGTGGCAGACTGGTCATAAATGCAATCAGGAAAGAAGAAAGGGACAAAGAGTCACTCCTTAAACTGGAGTACGTCCGTGATCTCTGGATGGAAAAAGAGATAAAGAGCGTGGCCAATATTACAAGAAAAGACGTTGAGGAGTTCCTGGCCCTTGCTGCTGAGATCCCTCTGAAACCCGAAATCCAGGAGTTTGCCCTCGCAGAGGCAAACAGGGCATTACAGGAGCTTAAGGAAAGAAATATTCGCGGGGCGAAGGTCTTGCGAATTGAGTAAAGGCTCTTCCTGGATGCATGCAATGCCGCCAATAAGGAATTCCGAAACGCCCCCTAACATACGTTGAACCTTCTTCCTTTCCTGAGCACAAAACCTTCATTTTGCAGTGCAGAGAGGTTCTCTTTTATCTTTTCCGGATTGGATTTGAGCTCACCGATTATTTCGGATTCTGAGATGGCAGGCTTCCTCAAGAGAAGCCTAAGTATCATTCCCCTGAGCTGTCTGTTGGAACCTTGAAAAGGGGATTGCTTCCTGTAATGGGCGCTTCTTTTGTTGGGATTTTCGGTCTTTTTCTTAAGCATTACACCGAAATCCATAAGGGCATAATACCATTCCCGGGGATTGGAGCGGTCTAAGGTCTTTTCCACCAGGGGGAGAATTTCCGAATCCCTCACGCGCGCGCGCTCCTGAAAGAAAAAGTGAATAAAGACCCTTCGTATATTCGTTTCGATGAATACGGTTGGCTTGTTGAATGCGAAGGTAGAAATTGCAGAAGCAGTATATCTTCCGATCCCAGGAAGTTTCATGAGCTCATCTTCAGAGGAAGGAAGTCTCCCTTTGAAATCTGAGATGACGGTCTCGGCAATTTTTCTTAATGCAACTGCCCGCCGGTTGTATCCCATGCCCTGCCACACCTCGAGTATATTTCTAAGGGGAGCCCTTGAGAGGGATCTGAAACCGGGGAATGTGTTAATGAATTCTTTGTATTTTGAGGATACCCGCTCCACCTGTGTCTGCTGAAGCATGATCTCCGATACAAGAATACGATAGGGGTTTGTGGTCATCCTCCAGGCCAGTGCGCGAGGATTTTTATGATAGTGCCGGTAGATGATGTTCCGGAATTTCCGGACTGAGAGCGGAGTAAAGCCTCCTCCTTTCACTCTCCTATCTCTTTAAGGAGTGCGTCGAGCAATTTATCTTCATCTAGTTTCTTCACCACTTTTCCTTTCTTGAAGAGAAGTCCGAAGCCTTTGCCCCCTGCAATCCCGATGTCGGCTTCCCTCGCCTCTCCCGGGCCGTTTACCACACATCCCATTACCGCAACAGTCAAAGGTGTGTGAATATCCTTCAGGCGATTCTCCACCTTGGATGCCAGTCCCCTGATATCGATTTCACACCTGCCGCAGGTGGGACATGAAATGAGATTAACTCCTTTTTCCCTAAGTCCCAGGGATTTAAGGATCTCATACCCGACCCTTACCTCTTCCTGCGGGTCTGCGGAGAGGGAGACCCTTATGGTATCTCCTATCCCTTCAGCCAGGAGGATCCCTATTCCCACAGAGCTCTTAACCATCCCCGTGAAAGAGGGACCTGCCTCGGAGATGCCCACATGAAGAGGATACCTGAATTTGCGGGAAAAGAGCCTGTATGCGTCCACCGTAGTGAGCACACTGGATGCCTTGAGCGAAACTTTAATCCTTCTAAACCCTAATCCTTCCAGGATATTTATATGCTCTTCTGCACTTTCCAGAAGGGCTTCAGGTGTTGGATGGCCATATTTCTCACGCAGTTTCTTAGAAAGGGAACCTGCATTCACTCCGATTCTTATGGGAACAGCCCTGTCAGACGCAGCAGACACGACCTCAGCAACCTTCCATCTTGCACCAATGTTGCCTGGATTAATCCTTAGTCCGTCAACTCCCTGTCGAAGTGCTTCCAGGGCCAATCTCCAGTCAAAGTGTATGTCTGCAATAACCGGGATTGGAACCAGCTGCTTTATCCCGCCAAGGGTCTTTGCCGCTTCGGCATCAGGCACCGCAATTCTTATAATCTCGCAGCCGGACAGCACAAGGGACTGAATCTGCTTCACCGTAGCCTTTACGTCTCTTGTGTCTGTTTTTGTCATGGACTGGACCGCGATGGGATGGGTGCCTCCTATAGGGACCTGTCCCACACGTATCACCTTTGTCTTTTTTCTCTTTATCATCCTAGCCCTGCTCTTTCCCTTTCTTCCTGCTCCTATATGTCTTCACCGCCTCTAGATGGTTTGACAGAGTTACAGAAAAATTGTGGGTCCCATCGTTATTAGAGACAAAGTACAGATAAGGTACATCCGCAGGGTTAAGGGCAGCCATGATGGATTTGAGTCCCGGCGATGCTATAGGCCCGGGCGGCAACCCTTTGATGACATAGGTATTGTAAGGTGTTCTCTTTAAGAGATCCTGCTTCGTTATCATCTCTTTGGAACTTTTTACCCCATAAATGGCGGTGGGGTCGGCTTGGAGAAGCATATGCTTCTTCAGCCTGTTATAGTACACTCCGGCAATTATGGGCCGTTCCTTGTCAGTGATCGCCTCTTTCTCCACTATGGACGCCATGGTGAGCACATCCCGCTCTGTAAGGTCGAGTTCCATTGTGCGGATGATCATATCATCATCAAATTTCTCTCTCAATCTGTTCACCATTATGGACAACGCCTCTTTTACTTCAAGTCCCTTGGGGAATCTGTACGTCTCAGGGAAGAGATAGCCTTCCAGAGATGGGGCATCCACATCCAGGGAGTCGAGGAATTCCCTGTTTGTAGATAGCCGCTGAAATTCTTCTCCCTCGGTCATGGAAAGGGCAGAAAATTTTTGTCCTACCTCCATAAGGGAATCTCCCGGCACAACGGTGATTTCATACTCTATAATTTTTCCGAGCCGTATCGCGTTGAAGATCTCGAGCGGAGACATGGTTCCCCAGAGGGAATAATAACCGGCCTTTATTTTGCGGTCTATTCCCGTGACCCTCCCGAGGAGAAAGATGATCCACTTGTCCCTCACAAAACCCTTTTGCGCCAGAGAATCCACCACTTGCCTAAAGATGGTTCCCCTTTTGATTTCGAATTCCATTGGTTTATTGCCGAAGGGAAGGGGGATTATCAGTTCAGCAGTGGTATACACAAGGAAGACGAACAGAAAGGCCCCTGCGATTGCGATCATATTTTTCTTCATCTTAAATTAGGATGCCAAAAGGAGGAGTGAAATGTAAAGGAATTTGGTTAAAGGAACTCTCGGGGCATGAGAATCATGCCCCGAGAAATGCATTGGTATCTTCTTAGTACATATCTCCCATACCGCCGCCGCCTGGCATTGGGGGCATTTTCTTGTCCTCTTCAGGAAGGTCTGCGACCATTACTGAAGTGGTAAGCATCAGAGATGCAACAGAAGCTGCGTTCTGGAGAGCGGTTCTGGTGACCTTTGTAGGGTCAATGATACCTGACTTTATCATATCCACATACTCTTCCTTCTGAGCGTCAAAGCCGTAATTCGCATCCTTTGAACTCTTCACCTTTTCCACGACAACAGAGCCCTCAACCCCTGCATTGTGTACGATCTGGCGAATAGGCTCTTCAAGTGCCTTCATCACTATGGAGACCCCGATCTTCTGGTCATGGTTTTCGAGTTTGATATTCTTTAACGCAGGAATACACCTCAGGAGCGCAACTCCGCCACCGGGTACGATCCCCTCTTCCACTGCCGCCCTTGTCGCATGGAGGGCATCTTCAACCCTTGCCTTCTTCTCCTTCATTTCCGTTTCTGTTGCGGCACCCACATTGATAACGGCTACTCCGCCTACAATCTTTGCAAGGCGTTCCTGAAGTTTCTCACGGTCATAATCAGAGGTGGTCTCTTCGACCTGTGTTTTTATCTGTTTCACCCTGCCCTGGATCTTTGCGTGGTCGCCGGCGCCCTCCACGATAGTGGTATTTTCCTTGTCAACCGTGATCTTTTTGGCCCTTCCAAGGTCAGAAATTTTGACACTCTCAAGCTTTATCCCGAGGTCTTCCGAGATCATGGTGCCACCGGTAAGGATCGCGATGTCTTCCAGCATCGCTTTCCTTCTGTCTCCAAATCCTGGAGCCTTCACCGCACATACCTGAATGGTACCGCGAAGCTTGTTCACGACCAGGGTTGCCAGGGCCTCGCCTTCCACGTCTTCTGCGAGGATAAGAAGGGGCTTGCCCATCTTTGCGGTCTGCTCGAGAATGGGAAGGAGGTCCTTCATGCTCGATACCTTCTTTTCATTAATGAGGATAAAGGCATCTTCCAGGTTGCACTCCATCCTCTCGGGATCAGTAATAAAGTAAGGGGATATATACCCACGATCGAACTGCATCCCCTCGACCACGTCCAGAGTGGTGGCAGTGCCCTTGGCCTCTTCCACCGTAATGACTCCGTCTTTTCCTACCTTATCCATGGCTTCGGCGATGAGTTCCCCTATGGAGGGATCACTATTCGCAGAGATGGTTCCCACCTGTGCTATCTCTTTCTTATCCACCACAGGCTTGCTGATCTTCTTCAGTTCTTCCAGGACAACCTCAACTGCCTTCTCGATCCCTCTCTTCAGGTCCATTGGGTTCCCGCCTGCAACTACATTCTTAATCCCTTCACGATAAACAGCGTGGGCGAGGACAGTAGCGGTCGTTGTTCCGTCTCCTGCCACGTCAGATGTCTTGGAGGCAACCTCTCTCACGAGCTGTGCGCCCATATTTTCCCAAGGGTCCTTTAATTCTATCTCCTTGGCAACGGTGACACCGTCTTTTGTAATGGTGGGTGCCCCGTATTTCTTGTCCAGAATCGCATTCCTCCCCTTCGGACCGAGTGTCGCCTTCACCGCTTTGGTCAAAAGGGCAACGCCGCTTAATATAGCTCTCTGTGCTTCTTCATCAAACATGAGTTGTTTCGCCATTGATATCCTCCTTATAGGTCTTAAGACTTTATTTCTCTACTATTCCCAAAATATCTTCTTCCCTGATGATCAGGTATTCGACATCCTCCATGGTGACCTTTGAGCCCGAATACTTGTCGAAAAGCACGACGTCACCAGCCTTTACTGAAATAGGCTGGAGTTTTCCATCATCCGTCACTCTGCCCGGACCTACCGCCACAACCTCGCCTTTTTGCGGCTTCTCCTTTGCGGTATCGGGGATGTAAAGTCCGCCTGCTGTCCTTTCAGACTCCTCGGAATATTTTACCAATACCCTGTCTCTTAACGGTTTAAACTTCATAGACATGTCTCCTTTCTTTGAAATGGTTTATTGTTAGCACTCTTGGCTAGTGAGTGCTAATATAACGGTTTGAGTGCATCAATGGCAAGGCCTTAGAAAACTGAAAAATGGATTAATTTATTAGAAAAAGGTAAAATATCTCGCAAAATCTCTATTTTTTAAAAAATATTACGTAATCTCTCTTCTTCTCTTTTCAATGAAATTATTTATTGCTTCGTTGAAGAAGTCTCCAATGCCCCTTATTTCGGCCGGTACTCTATTTTCGTAAAGTTTAAACCCTTCTTTCAACTCGGAGGCAAACGTTTTGTGGAAAGAATCACTTTTTATAGCTTCATCCATTTTTGCCTTGCTATAGAGGTAGATATCTGCGATTATCGTTCTTGCAAGGCGTTTCGCACGCTCAACCTCGTCCCCCTTCTCCTTTTGGGTTGTCTTACCAAGAGGCTCCTGAAGCCCCTTTGTTGGCGGGATAGCCTTTTCTTTTTCGGTTTCAGTGATCTCGGTCTTTTCCCTAGGGACAGTGCGGGTGTCAACAGAAGGGGCCGCAGACACTTTTGGAAAAGATCCTTTGAGGGTCTCGATTTTTTTGATGAGG
>Ga0335084_10002642_pt1 | contig 17360 bp, 26 predicted proteins | sample Lox_Sample_44_FD_206721 | JGI IMG/M metagenome (GOLD analysis project Ga0335084, IMG submission 206721) | Soil microbial communities from Loxahatchee National Wildlife Refuge, Florida, United States - Lox_Sample_4.4 | ecosystem: Environmental > Terrestrial > Soil > Wetlands | place: USA... | reverse complement strand
GTGTTCCGCCGGCCGGGGTCGCCGAACTTTTCGCGACTCCGACCGGACTCAGAAACTACCCAGGGTAATCAGTCACCCTGTGTGACATTTCCAGCCGTGGCCACCCGCTGCCACGCCTCACCTTGCGCAGGATTCGTTGGCACACAACGGTTCCCCGCGCGTCCATCATCTTTCCATCGAACGCTGACATGATTACCCAGCGTTGCCATGGGGTAAGTCGATAGTGGTGGCCCATGGCCAACCACGCCAGCACATCACCACTGAGTGATGGGGGTAGGGGTTGGGTCATGGCGCTCCTTTCCCTTGCCACGCTTGAGATTGCAGGGTCGGCAGGATGCGCGCACGTTGGCCGGATCGTACTTAGCGCCACCACTGGCCAGCGGGATGATGTGGTCCACGTGGCCGCCCTTGAGCGGCGCGTCGCCAGTGCAGCCTTCGAGCCGCACCTTGCACCGGTACGCGTCGCGTGCGAGCACCCAGGCCCTGAACCGGCGCCAGCGGGTGTCGCTGCCGCCGGCCCAGTCCCGGCTCACGCCTTGATCGGTGGGCGGTTCGGATTGTCGGTGCGCTGCCACCGGCCGTCGACGCACAGGAAGATGTCCCCGGTGCGCTCGATCTTCTGTGCATGCTCCGTGCACTTACCGTCGTCACACGCTGCCACGACGACCAGAGCGACCAGCACCAGCACGACGATCGCTGCGCGCTCCAGGAAGCGCTCCGTACGCTCGCTCACCGGACGCCCCCCGCCATGTAGGTCATCAGCGAGGCGGCAATTGCCGCGCCCAGGATGGCCCACCCGAGAGCGCGGAGGACGAACAGGATGCCGTTCACGGCTTGAGCGTGACGACGATGGACGGCTGGGTGGTGACCATGGGGATCTCGATCCCGGCCTCCGTGAGCAGGCGTCGCGCCTCCTGCTGGTCCAGCATCTCGCGGCCGTCCTTGTAGGTCAGCGACGCGCCGGTGTAGTCGCCAGCGTCGATCTCGCGGATCTGCTCCTTGAGCCCCTTGACGATCGCGTTGAGCTTGGCCAGCTCTCGGTTCCGGACGTCGTAGTCGGCCAGGAGCAGGCCGATCCGGTCCTTGCGCTGTTTGATCGTTTCCTTGCGCGGCATTTCGACCTCCATGGTCTGTATCGCCTTGTATGGATGTTTTGGTGGCCCTCCGGCCGGCCGTGGACGTCGGACACCTTGGGGGAATCGGACGAACCGGCCGGAGGGAAGCCCCCCATCAGGCTGTGACCGACGGTAGGGCATCGGTGCGGGGTTGGACAACCCCGAGTTTGGCTTAGCGTAATCGGAAGTAACAGAGAGTGATAAGAGCGCGCGCGTCCGCGTAGTGACACACCGTTGTGCACCCCACAAGGGCACCACGCAGATCGGGGGTTGACAGGGGACGATCATGGGGGTAGATACGCGTGGGGTCCCGACAGGAAACCCTGTTCGCGTGGTGCAGAAGTGCTATTTTCCCAGGTCAGAGCAGGGTCTTCTGCTCCGGCGGATCTTGAGGTGGTGCACTTGTGGTGAGGTTCCGAGGGGTGCCCGACTCGTAGTTGATCCACGGCATGTCGCTCGGAGGCACACCGAACGGGATGCGGGTGATGTGCGCCCCGTAGTAGCCGCGGGTGCCCCGCTTGACCACCGGCACCAGGCCCGCCTGCCGGCATAGCTCGTTGAACCGCTGGACACCCGTGTGCGTCTTGGAGCCGGAATCGTGCTCCTCCCACGTCCGGAACGCTTTCAGCAGCGTCGTTCCCTTGTTGAATACGTCGCTCTCTCCCCGCTGCACGCCCGACTCTGGATCGTCCAGCCAGCGACGCACCTTGTTGGCCTTATCCGCGAACTCACGATGCGCATTCTCCCGCGATTCCCCCGTGCTGAACTGCCCGGCCGCCATGAGCTGCCGTAGGGCCATGACGGCCCGGTACGCGATCCCAGGAAGCTCGTTGTCGACGATGCGCGCAGACAGGCCAGGGTCCGGTTTCGTTGGGGCGTAAGGGAACTGGATCACCTCCCAGCGACGCGACCACCCGACCGATGAGTCCGATGTGCCAGGGATCGAGTTGGCCGAGAACAGCGCCTTACCCCACCATTTCTCCGTGAATCCGTCCTGGCCTTTCTGCTCAAAGCGCATGGCGTCATCGCCGCAGAGTTCCTTGATCCGGGCCGTTTTTTCGATGAATGTGGAGTCGATTTCCCCGCAGATATTCGCCAATTTTCCGTACAGGTCGTAGGACGCGAAGTGGTTATCTCCGGATAGGTCATGGATGTTGACCGCTGCGAAATTCTCGGCCCCGACCAGGGCCCGGGCGATATTCAGGAACACACCCTTGCCGTTGCCGCCCGATCCCGAGAGCAGGAACATCCGTTGCAGGGGGTTGCCCGACATCATCAGGTACCCCAGCACCTCCCACGCCCGGGCCACATCGTCAGCCGGCAACGCCGCGGCCAGGAACGCATCGAACTCCCGGCACGGCGCGTCCGGCGACCAGCACACCGGAAGCTGCACCGTCGACGGCTCCTCCGCGCTGTGCTCCAACAGCACCGGGTCCGGATCGGCATTCCAGCGCAGCAGGCCGTCTGTCAGGTTGATCAGCCCCGGCCGCGGCCGGACGGTGAACTCCTCCAGGTGCGTACCCAGCACCTCGACCAGGGTCCGCGCGTGCGACGGCCGGTAGCGCTCCCCGAGCAGGCTCACGACGCGCCGACGCACCTCCCGCCCCTTGCCGTCCACCCGCCACACTCCGTCCCGGTAGACCCACACCTTGCCCTGCAACGTGTCGACCATCATGGGGCCCATGGCGACGACAGCGTCAGCGAGGCGCCCAGCCATCAGCCCATAATCGGGCGAGAAGAACCGGGCGCCGGGAGCCCACGTCATCGACCGTCAGCACCGTGCAGAGCGGCCAACTCATCGAGCGCATCGGCGTGATCGAGCTCAACGCCGCGCCGCACAGTGCCCGGGGTCGGTGTCCGGCCGACGCCGCGCCGCTCGAGCCACTCGGCCACCTGCTGTTCGCCGGCGACCCGGTCGTAGTAGCGCGTCCGGATCTTGCCGCACATCTCGCAACCGAGTTGGTTCACCTCGTGATCGAGGCACCCCTGAGGTCCCCCGTCGGGCACCACATAATGCCCGCTATGGTGTCGATCTGACACAGCGTAACTGCATCCTGACATTCCGCGCGGGTGCATTCGCGTCGGAGTCTTGCCAGTGCAATCACACCACTCGACCTCAGGATGGTTGACCGCGCACATCCGCCGGCCGCACACCGGGCACGGCTCGCTCACCGCCGACGAGGCCTCCTTGCACGCCGGGCACCCGTACGCCGGGCCGTCCGCGTGGAGCTCGGCCGCGTGCGCCGCCCGGAGCACGCCCTCACGCGTCGCCTGCCGCTCAGCCGCGGTCGGCAGCTGGACAAGGTCGCGGAGCACCCGATCGTAGATCTTCCGGCCGGTCTGCACCGCGGAGATGTAGGAGGCGATCTCCTCCTGCACGCGCGCCTGATACCCCGCCGTGTAGCCCAAGCCGTAGTCGAGACTGTCTCGCGTTGGCCCGTGCATCGCCCCGATGGACGGCGCCGGCCGGAAGAACATCTGTCCCATCAGATGCTCCGTCCCGCGAGGGCGCGACGGGCCGCGCCGACCCTGCGTACTTCCTCGGTGTCCAGCAGGGTCGGCCGCGCTTCCTCCGGGCCCCCGACGGGGAAGTAGGCGGCCAACACGCCGCTGGTGATGTAGCGCCGGACCGTCGCCCGGGACACCCGGAGCATCGAGGCCGCGCCGCCGATCGTGCAGAACACCTGTGCGTTCGGTTCCTTGTGTTCGTTCATGGCGCCCATGTTGACAGATGCGTCCATGAGAGTGCAAGCTCGGTGCATGACGAACACACCCGACCCCCGTCCCACCGTCAAGGACATGCTGGCCGAGTCGAGGAAGATCGGAGATCGGTTCCGCGAGATGACGCTGTCCGACCTCGAGCTGGAGCGGATGGTCGATTTCCTTGCCGGCTACGACCCGCAGGCCCTGAGTGAGAGCCTGGACTTCATCGCCACGACGCGCGCCGACGCGATCGCGCGCGCCGCTCGCATCCTGGAGGCATGAGCATGAGCAGCAACCGCAACGACAAGCCGGCCGCCGGCTACAACCCCGCCCAGCAGTACGACCGGGGCAGCAGCGACCGGATCAAGCCGATCCCGGGGGAGACGTTCGTCCGCACGGCGGGCGGTTCCGTCCTGCTCACCCAGACCAAGTCCCTGTTCCGCTGGGTCATGAAGGGGTGACGTGAGCATGCGACACCGCCCCGACTACGTGCCGCGGTCCGCCCGGTACGCGCCGATCGAGCTCACCGCCGGCCACCGCCGGGCCCGCCACGTCCCCCACCCGGTATGGCTGCTCGTCATGGTCGCGGTCGCGGTCGCCGTGCTGGCCGCCGTGCTCGCCCTCACCCTGGACGGCGCCGGCCGGCCCGGACCCGTGTCCACGCCGACGCCGGCACCCGCCCCGGGCCCGGACGCCGTGCTGGCCGGAGACATCATCTGGGCATAGCCCCGCGCACGGCGAGCGCCCCGCCCCGGGGGTCAATGGGGCGGGGCGCTCGCCGTGCAGACTACTGGTCGATCCGCTGAGCCGGCGTGTCGTCCGGCGTCCGGGCCAGCAACTCGTCCAGCTTCCCCATCACCTCGCCGCGGAACTCCTCGAATTCCCCCTTCGTGACCATGTCGTCCACGGCCACGTCGACGTGGGCCAGCCGCTCGCCCGCGGTTTCCCGCCGGCCGCCCTGACTGAACCCCGCCCCCCACACTGCGGTGGCGACCTCGCTTGCGTCGGGCATGTCTTCCCCTCTCATCTCGGCCAGCACCCGGTCGGTGTGCGGCATGGGCCACTCGGCCCCGATGTGCTCCCGGTCCTGATCGGACTCCCAGTGCGTGTGCTCGGTGTGCGGCGAGCGCCCGTCGTATTCGCGCTCCCGCCAGCCGCCAATGTCCTTGTTGGCGATCTCCTTGCGCGAGATCCACAACTGGCCGCGCCGGTGCGGGTCCTGCTCGAAGTCGAGTTTCATTGCTTCGATGACGCGCAACTCGTCCGGCGTGCCCGTCGGGACGCTCGATCCCAGCACATTGGTGTCCATGTCGAAGGCGTCGACCGTACCGTCACGGTCCTTCTGGTGCTGGGACGTGCTCTCATGCGCCCCGTCCGCGAGCGCGCCGTCGGAGGCCTTCCCGCGGATCGCGCCCAGCCGGCGTTCGATCGCGTTACGCCACGCCGTGAGCGCTGGATTCAGGCTTCCCCAGCTCACTTCATTCTCCCCTCGCGGAACGCGGCGATCGCCCGGGCCGCGCCCATCTCGGCCGCCTCCTCCATGGCCGACGCTATCCGGTTGTCGAGCTCACCGTTGACCCGGCGGGCCACCGTGGCCAGCACCGGGGTCTGCGCCTGCGTCTCGGCGTGGATCGCGTCCAGCCGATCCGAGGTGCCCGTCTGCCCCGCGGACGCGACCGCGGCGCCGCCGCCGACGCCGGCGAGCAGGCCGATCACGCCGAGCACCTCGCCCGTTGACAGGTCGGTCAGCGCGAACAGGCCGAGCGCGAGACCGCCCAGGATCGCGACGAGTAACACGGCCGGATAGGTCAGATTCTTTCCCATAGTGCCCCCTCTAGTACCCGCTGATCAGTCATTACAACGCCCGGAGCCGCGGCGGAAGCGCCATCCCGGCCGCGGGCCCCGGACGCTGGCCTACCCGGTGTACGGTCCGCCGTACACGTCCACCAGCACGATTCCCGCGGCGCCGGCCGCGCCGGAGCGCCCGGACGTCGACGCGGCCGCGCTGGAGCCGCCGCCGCCGCCGCCGTACACGCCGCCCGCCTCGCCCGCGGCGTTCACGCCGCCCATGGCGCCGCCGCCCATTCTCGAGTTACCGCCGTTGCCGCCCGTCTGCTGGCCGGCCGCGTACACCGCCCCGGGCCGCTGCCCGGGCGCGCCGGCCGAGCCGCGGCCGGTGATCTGCCCGGTCAGGGTCTGGCTGTTCGCGCTTCCGCCGGCGATGAAGAACGACGTCGTAGCGCTCCCGCCGTTCGCTCCGCCGCCGCCGCCGCCGGCCACCACGGTCGCGCCGAACGACGACGATCCACCGTCCCCGGCCGAGCCGGTGCCGCCCGTGCCGCCGGCCGTGCCGCCCGCGCCCACCGTGATCGTCACCGACGAGGCGAGCGTGGACGCGTCGATCAGCGACTCCGCGTACCCGCCGCCCGCGCCGCCGCCGCCGGCCGAGTTGTTCCCCGCGGCGTTGGTCGCGCACCCGCCGCCGCCGCCGCCGCCGCCCTGACACCGCGGCCGGACGTAGGTCGCTCCGGGATAGTCGGCGATGGTGAACGTGCCCGACGCCGTGAACTTCACGGTCTCGATCAGCGACAGGCCGAAGTCCGACGCGTCGATGACGTCCCCAGCAGCCATGATCCCTCCCTAGAGTGCGTACCGGCCGCGGGGCGCCTCAAGGTGCAGCTGCACCGGCGCGCCGGAGGCCTGAGCTTTGGACACGCCGTTCACGGCGCGGGTCACTGTGGCCGACTGGGTCCACGGCCCGGACCCGGTGATCGCGCCCATCGAGATCACCGTGATCCGCTCGCCGGCGACGTCCCAGTCATACGGCTCGGCCGTTGTCGACCAGGCGTCCCGCAGGTCGGTGAACCGGACCACCATCGTCGTGGCCGACGCGCTGTAGCCGGCGTTCAGCGTGCTGGTCTTGGAGCCGTAGCGGGTAGAGCCGTACACGCCGACCATGAAGATCTCGTACGGCTCGATCGCCATGGTCACCGTGAACGTGCCGGACGTCTTGCGCTCGGTCGTCCCGACCACGAGGAAGTGCAGCAGATCGGGCGCGTACCCGGCCACCGTGATGTGGTCCCCGTCGCGCACGGCCAGCACGGCGTCCCGCAGGCCGGGGTTGGCCACCAGATCGACGGTGACCTCGAGGTACTGGGCCAGACCCAGGGTGCCACGGTTCAGCCACCACGAGGCGATCTGCTTGAGCTGACTCTCGTCGAAGACGTTGACGTCCACCGTCTTGCGGTACTCCCCGACGCCGGCCGGGGGCGGCTGAGTCGACATCGGCCCGGAGTCGAGCCGGACCGTGTACTCCCCGCCGCGCCGATTCTTGGCCGTGACCACGTTGGCCACCCCATCGTCGGTCAGCCGGGCCCGGAACGGCGGCGTGATGTCGCCCGGGTACGTGAGCTCCAGGGTGGGCTCTTGGTTGTACATCCAGGACCGGGTGAACATGAGCAGGCCGATCCCGAACTGGTAATCGTTGATCGGGGCGCCCTCGGTTTCGCGGATCTCCCGGACGATGTCCAGCGCCGTACCCACCGGCTGAGGACCCATCGGCATGCCCGTGTAGTCGACGAACCCGCGCACCGACACGTCGATGCCCAGCTCCAGATCGAGCACCCGGAACAGGCGACGGTCCGCGCGCTCGCCGTTGTAGCCGTTCAGCGTGTCGCGGGTGTCGGTCGTGATGAAGACGTCGTTCGGGTCCCCGACGCCCAGGATGTGTGAGAACCGGGCGTTGACCGTCCACGGGTTCGAGTGCAGGGCCCACTCGTCCAGGTCACCGACGGCGCCCAGGAACGACGACGGTGTCCAGTAGGTGAACCCAATGTCACCTTCCTGATACCACGCCGCCTGCGAGTCGACGTCCGGGCCGTCCTGGGTGACGAGCAGGCTGAACGTGAGCCACTTCAGGATGTCGCTGCCGGTGTGCAGCACGTTCGATCCCAGCACCAGGGTGTTGGTCGCGTCGACCGCCTGCACCCGGAACGCAATATTGTTGATCATGATCTGCCACGTGGTGCCGTTGGTCGTGGTCCACGCCAGCAGGGTTTCGTAGGTGCCGTCAGCCGGGACCATGTCCATCTCGAAGCTGAACAGCACCTGCCAGCCGCCGGCGACCGATGCGCCGATGAACTTCCCGCGCGCCTCCGTGTCGTACGGCGTGCTCGAGAGCCTCAGAGACTGCGCCGCGCCCAGCGGAGCATCGGAGTCGCCGAGCGTGTAGTTCCCAGTGATCGTGCCCTCCGGGCCGCCGACGACGCTATTGTCCAGCGCGGTCGCGCCCGACTCCCCCTCCAGACTGAAGTGCCCAACCGCGTGCTCGATCGTGGAATAGGTCCGGTACATCGGGGACCGCAGAGGGTCTGTCCAGGTGCCGATCCGCCGGAGCACCCCCTCGGCGGTCAGGGCCACGCTCGATCGGCCGGACACGCCAGGCACGTGGTCGATGGTGCGGTCAGGGTCCCAGTCGGTGGCCTCCGCGTACCCGCGGGTGATCGACAAGAAGTCCGGATCCAGGATCCGCACCGGCGTGTTCCGGCCGGCGATCCCGTAGAGCAGGCTCGTCGGGCGCGTTGGGTCATAGTCCAAGGCGTCGTTGTCGATCTCGCAAGTGATCTTGTTGGCGCGCGGCCAGGAACCGAACGCGTCCGTGCCCCGCTGCAACACGACCGGCGTGGCGAACGTCGCGACCGTCGTGTAGACGCCGTTCAGCAGCAGCTGCAACCGGTTGTTCTGGACCCCCATCAGGAGACCGTCCCGTTCGCCCGGACCCGCACGCCGAGCGCAGTCACCGAGTGGCCGCTACGACTCACCGCTTTGGCGATCGCCGGAAGCAGGGCCGCCCCGAGGTCCCCGAGGTCGATCGGCACCCACCGCGCGTCCCCGCCGCCCACCTGCCCGGCCTGCGAGGTCACCCGCTCCCCGCCGGACAGGATCGCCAGCGACTCCTGCCCGGGCATGCCCGGCACCTTGCCGCCCTGGTGGAAGTAGCCCAGCTGCGGTGCCGAGACCGAGAATCCGCCGATGCCTGGAATCCAGCCGGGCACCGTCCAGTGCAGCCGGCCGACGGTCGCGTTCCACGCCCGGGCGACCAGGTTGAACGCCGCTTTGAACGGCGCCGTGATCCCGTTCGCGACGAACTTGAAGGCCGTCCCGATCCAGCCCGGAATCTTCTTCAGGAAGTCCCACGTCGCGCTGGCCGCCTTCTTGATCCCGCTCCACGCCTGGACCCCCTTTTCCTTGACCCAGTCCCAGTTCTTGACCACCAGCACGATGATCGCGATCAACGCGATCAGGCCGGCGATGATCCACGTCGTGGGAGACGCGTACTGGGCGGCGTTCCACGCCCACTGGACCGCGGTGACTAGCCCCATGATGCCGACCAGGCCCGACAGGATTGGCGACAGCATGTTCAGGGTGTCCGCCCACCCCTGCAACTCCGGCGGATGCGCCTCGCGCATGGCGTCGTTCAGGTCCTGCTGGGCCGTCTTGCCGTCGATGTTGGCCTGAGACGCGTCCCGGGTGGCCTGCGCCGCATCTTCCTGCGCCTGCTTGACATCAATGCCGGCCTGCTTGAGGTCGATCTGCGCCTGACGCGCCTCAAGGGAGTTCTTCCCGTGCTCCTTGACCGCGTCGTTGTAGTCACGCAGCGCGACCGCCTGATCGAGACGTGCCTGTTCCTCGTCGACCACGGCCTGCTTGCTGTCGATGTTGGCCTGAGCGGCGTCCCGGGTGGCTTGGGCCATATCCTCGGTCGCCTGCTGGACGTCCAGATTCGCCCGGGCCAGCCGGGACGCCTTCTCCGCGCCGGCCTGCTGTGCATCGGCGAGCGCTTGCGCGGTCCCGGCGGCATTGTCGATCGCGTCGGACATGCCGGTCACGCCGGCCCCGAGCTTGCCGATCTTGTCGGTGAACCCGTCGGACGCCTTCCCCGCCTCGCCGAGATCGTCACTGGCCTTGGTAGCACCCTTGCCGAAGTCGACGACCGACGACTCCGCCCGCTTAGCCTCCTTGGCCAGCTTGTTGGCGTCCCCGGCGAACTCGAGGTTGACGGTGTTGGACATCAGTCCACGTCCAATCCGGCGCCGCGCGCCACGTCCACCAGCCCCTGCTCGAGCGCCCGCGCGACCTCCGGCCGGACCCGGCGCAGCGTCGGATACAGGTACCGGCCCTCGGAGTAGAACGGACGTTCGACCGACCGGTTCCGGCCGGTGCTGCCGCCGAAGTCCAGCCACGGGTAATACGGCGCGCGCCGGCCGCCGACCGACACCCGGGCGGAGGTACGGGTGCTCTTGGCCTTGAGCGACTTGGCCGCCGCGCCGGTACGGCGCGGGATCTGCGGCACCGTCTTGTTGACCAGCAGATCGGCCGCGCCGTTCAGGGCGATCCGGAGCGCTTTCGGCGCGTCTGCGTCCAGCTTGCGCAGGCCGCGGTTGAACTCGGCCAGCCCCTCGACGGAGATTTTGGCGTTCTCCACCCGGTCACCTCCGCGCCTTCAGCATCTCCAGTTCCTGCGCCTGCGCCTTCTTGCCGTAGTAGATGGCCCACTGCATAAACTCCTCGTTGGAGAGGCGACGGCGCATCTCCGCCACCGTGCAGTGCAAGCGCTCGGCCAGGAAGAACTCGAAGTTGAACTCCGAGTCAGTTTCCAGCCTCAGCCACGTCGCTTTTCCCGGCGCCCTCCGCGAGGCCGGACAAGTTCCGGATCGCCAGGGTCACCCGGGCCAGGTCCCCCGGCACGCTGCCTTTCTGCCACTTGCGGACCGCGTCCGGCGTCATCTTGGGCTGAACCATGCACGTGGCTACGTTCCGCTGCTCGATCACCAGCGGATCTTCGGTCCCCTTACCGTTCATGATCAGCTCGAAGCGGGTGAGGCCACGCACCTTGACCTTCCGGCCGTCGGCGAGCGTCACGTCTTCGGTCATGGCGACGACGGGCGTGGTCAGATCGTCGATCGACGCGTACTCGGGTTCGGTGCTCATCGGGATGGCGCTCCCTCTCGTTGTCAGGCCGGTTGCGCGGTGGAGTCGACGTCGTCGGAGAACTGAAGTTCCACCGTCCACGTCACGTAGTCGGCAACCGGGTGGGTCTGGGTGTACTTGGTCACCAGGACATCGACCTTGTCCTGAGGCTTGCCCGAGCCGGCCCCCTCCGGCTGGTGGATGAGCTCGACCACGGTGCCGATCAGCGGCTGGATCACGGCGCGGGGGCTGACCATGGCCGTCGTGTCGTAGAAGCCGGAGACGCTGGCCGTGCCGTTCTTGAGCCCGCCGCGGAAGACGTGCGCGTTCTTCCCGTACGTCGTCACGTCGTGGGAGTCGGCGTTGAACTCCAGCTGGGAGTTATTGGAGTAGGCCGTCAGGTCGTCGCCGCCCAGGGTGACGACCGTGTCGGACCCGTGTTGCTGAGTCATCGTGTGCCCTCCTAGGCGCCCGGGCCGGCGATGTCCAAGCTGAACAGCGCCGAGATGTAGTCGACACCGGCGATGGTGACGACGTCGAAAGTGCAGTCGCGCACCCGGAGCGCGCCGAATGCGGTGTAGGTGCCGGACTCCAGCACGGCCTTGACCGACCGCGTCCCGGACCCGGCGGCGTAGTCGTAGATCCGTTCCCGGGCCGTCCGGTCCGTAGCCTTCCCGACCACGATCAGGATGGGCCACTGCTCGATCCGGTCCGCCGCGCGCCGGTAGTTCATGTCGTAGTCCACCCGCTCGGGGTAGGACACGATCGCCGCCGGCACCGCGCCGGCCACCGACGACGGCGGGTAGTCGAAGCAGCGGAGGCCCTCGATCGTGTCCAGCCGAGCGGACAGCTGATCGGCGACCGTGTTGAGGTTCATGCCGCGGCCCCCCGGAACCGACGGAACGGCTTCAGCACGGTGATCATGTCCGGATCGAGCTTGGCCAACAGCCGAAGCTCGGACCCCTCCGACGGCGATCCGGCGATCCCGAACGGCGAATCCCTGCGCGCGGCAAGCCGTGCGCCGAACAGCCAGAGGCCCACCTCGATCGACGGCGGGGCGGTCGCCCACCCCCACGGGGCCGTCATCGTCAGCGGCCCGCACGTCGTGGACAGCAGCCGCTCGTAGGGCTTGCCGCGCTGGACGGCGTTCCCCGGCTCGAGCGTCCAGCCGGTGACCACGGTCCCGTCCGCAGTCACCACGTCCAGCGCATCCCGGTCGGGAAGGTCGTCGATGTGGTAGACCCACCGCCGGCACTCCCGGTCATACTCCCCGCGGTACTCCCGCTCCTCCGGCGCGTCGACCTGCCCGAACTGGCGCAAGCAGTGCTCATCGATGTTGCGCGACGCGGCCGAGATCCAGGCACCCAAGAACACGTCGTCTACGGTGTCGTCGATGCGTAGGTACGACTTCACCCGTGCGACGGTCGTGTAGTCGGGCGCCCAGCTCACTGCCCCTCGCCCTCCCTCAACTTCTTGACCTCCGCGCGGAGCCGCTTGACCTCCGCGCGGAGCCGTTCGTTCTCGGCGGCCAGCGTCTCGGCGCGCTGCCGCGCTTCCTTGATGCGCCCCATGATCAGGCGACGCTGTCGTAGGTGACTTGCCGGACACCGCCGATGTCGGTGTTCGCGAACGCCTTGTAGCCCCACACGGCCAGGTCCACGTAGGCGACCGGGGCGTACGACGGCGGCGTGTCCGTCGGGTCCGACCCGGGGAACTCGAGCCGCTGCGGGGCCGTCCACCAGCCGTACACCGTCGCCGGGTCGAAGATCCACGAGTTGTTCGGCGAGCCGGCCGTCGACGCGAGCGCCCACGACGGGATGCCGACCAGGCCGGCCACGTTGATCAGCCGGAACCGCTGCGAGGCCTGACCGTTCGCGTTCTGCGGGTTCAGCATCGGGTAAATCGCCCGGCCGGCGTCGTCCCGGGCCGCGGCGATCGCCTTGTACAGCACCTTTTCCAGCACGAACGCCTGGAAGTCGTAGCCGCGCGCGAACGCCAGTTCGGCGATGTTGGACTCCACCGAAGCCGAGAGGGCGTCGTCGACGGCCGCCGTGGTGATCGTCAGGTCGGCCGCTGCGGTGAGCGTGTTCAGGAACGTGGCCGCCGCGGTCTCCAGACCCTCCCGGTAGCCGCGCACCATCTGATTGAAGATCAGCGCGGACGTGGCTGGGTTTCCGCCCATGTCCCACACCTCGCGGGTGATGGACGCCTTGCCGGAGATGGGGGTCGGGTTCACCAGCTGGGAGGTGGTCACGTAGGTGCCCGACGCCGGCTCCACGCCCTCCGTGTGGTCGCCGACCAGACCGGACGCGGACGAGAACTTGGGGAAGCGGAACGGCTGGACACCGTTCGGCGGGGCGCCGCGGCCGATCAGGTCCAGGATCGGCGTGCGGTAGTCCCGCTGGTCGACGAACATCTCCTGCCGGTTGATCTCCGGGGAAAGCTCGTTGACGTCGGCCGTGTCGACGTCGGCGTTCAGTACATGCCGCAGCTGGGCCATGACGCGCCGGCCGGCGTCGGTGCGGTCGCCGTCGCCGTCCTGCGCCCGGGCCATGGCGTGCAGGTCGGTCGAGAAGTCGTTGTCCTGCTCCGTGTCGAAGCGGTACTCCACTCGACCCGTGATCCGGTTCCGCACGGCCTGCATGCGGTACGGGGCCGGCTCACGCACCTCCGCACGGGGGCCGCCCGCCGCGGTGGCCGGCCGCGGGCCGGCCGGGGCGTTGCGCTCGGCGTGCCGCGCCCGGATCGCAGCGTCGCGTTCGGCGGTCGCCCGGGCCGCCGCGATCGAGCTCTCGAGGCCCTCGACCTCGGTGGCCTCAGCGTCGGTGAACGACCGACCCTCGGCACCCTGGATCAGGGCGTTCAGCCGCGCCAGCAGCTCTTCGAGATTCATCTACCCTCCCAGGGTGATTCGGGCCCGGGCCATCAGCACGCGGGTGCGCGCGTCCGGGCCGCTGTCGCTGTCGCCGTCGTCCGCGCTCGCACGCTTCTTGACGGAGTCCATCAGGCCGGCGTCGACCGACTCGGCCGCCGAGTACCACGTGGTGGCCCGCATCGCCGTGCGCCAGTCCGCCGGCTTGCCGCCGGCCCGGTCCGCGTAGTAGCCGGCGATGTCGTCGGATACGGCGTGCCCGAGCGCGGCTGCTTCTTCGAGCTCGGCGGGACTGCCCCACACCACCATCTGCGCGTCGTGGATCATCACCCGGCCGGCCTTCGCGATCGCGCGAGTCTCCCCGATCATGGCCAGGAACGACGCCGCCGACGCGGCCAGACCATCGACATGCACGGCGACCGGCGCCGGGTGATCCGCGAGCGCTTCGTACATGGCGACCGCGTCGTAGACGAACCCGCCCGGCGAGTTGATGTGCAGGTCGATGCCCTCGGCATCGTCCGGGATGTCGTTGACCTGAGCGACGAAGCTGGACGCGTCCAGGTCCCACCCGCCGATCACGTCGTACACGTACAGCCGGGGCCGGCCGTCGACGTTGCGGAACCGCCAGCACGGCGTGGACCGGTCCGGCTGGTCACCGAACTCGGCCACGATCGACGCGCGGCGCACGGCCGACATGGCGTGCCGCGGGAATGGCAGGTTACGCATTGGGGTCGCCTCCGATCGGCGCCGCGGCGGGCGCGTCAGTCTTCAGGACGTCGCCGCCCTCGATCGGGGGCATGCCGCGGCGGGCCCGCGCTTCGTTGCGCGTGATCAGGCCGGCGTCCCAGTCGGAGCGGATCGAGTCCTGCTCACGCTCCGGCGACGACCGTTCCAGCTTGGCGAAGTCCAGCACCAGCGACCGGGGCCGGGCCAGCAGCCGGGAGCCGTGCTCCTCCAGCCGGGTAGCCCACGTGTCGAGCACGGACCGGCCGAGCGCCCTGTTCTGCTCCTCGACCCCCGTACCCCACGAGGTTTGCTTCTCCGTCTGCATGAGCAGATGCGGGGGAACGCCGGTCCACCGGGAGACTTCCTCGACCTGGAACTGGCGCGACGCCAGGAACTCGGCGTCCCTCGCCGTCATCGTCCACGGGTTCAGCTTCACCCGCTGATTCAAGATCGGGATGCGGCCGGTGTTCTGCCAGCCCTCGAACTTGTTGTTGATCTCCCGGCTGATCTGCTCGCGATCGTCTTCGATGTCCTCATCAGGATCGGCCGGCGTGATGAACCCACTGATCATGGCGCCGTGCGAGAACATCCGACCGGCCGCCCGGTCCGCCGCCGTTGTCGTCTGGAGCGACAGGCGCGCCTTCTCGATCAGCGACACACCGTCGCGACCGTTCAGCGACATACCCGGCACGTACCAGAAACCGTTGCGGTCAAACGTCTTCGTGGTCCCGTCGGCCATCATCACATCGAAGTACAGGCCCCCCGCCGGAACCTTCTCGTAGGGGCGCGGGCCCCGCGCGCGGAACGTCGACGGGTGGGCCAGCGGCAGCGCGGCAATCCCGCCCTCACCACCGCCGTCGATCTGCTTGCGCTGGATCACTGCCCCGGTCCGGCCGTGGATCAACAGGTGCAGGAACAGCGTCTCTTTCCAGGCGAACGGGACTTGTCCATCAGGGTCCGGATCATCGAACACCGACGCCACCGCCCGACGTTCCATCGGATCGCCGGTGAACGTCCGCATCGGCAGGCCCGCCAACTGGCCGGCGATCAGCGATACCGCCCGGTACATCGGGGACAGCTGGAGTACGGACTGTTCGGTCACCGCGGCGCCGAGATCGACCAGCCCTTGCATCTCCAGGAACGACGCGACCGGGGCGTAGTGGGCAGACGGCTGGACCGCATCACGTCGCTGCCAGGGCCACCGCACGCCGTGATCGTACATCACAGGCAGCTACCGTCTGATCATGTCCGTCACACCGCTCCCCCCCACCGGTCTCGAGGCGATCCGCGGCCGGCACCTCGCCCGCCAGGATGCCGCCACCGGCGAGGTGGCGCTGTCGGTCGAAGCAGTCGACCTGGACACCGGGGAGCGCATCCTGGGCTCGATCGTGCCCCGACTCTTCACGCCGCCGCTCCGGCCGCTCACCCCCGAGACCACCTACGGCTACGACCTGATCGACTTCGCGGCGTGGCTAGGCTGGCCGCTCGATCCCTGGCAAGAGTGGCTGGCGATCCACATGGGGGAACTACTCCCCGACGGCCGGCCCCGCTTCCGGATTTGCCTCGTGCTGGTCGCCCGGCAGAACGGCAAGACGATCTTCTGCCAGATCTTGACCCTGTACTGGATGCTCATCCAGCAAGTCCCGCTGATCATCGGCACTAACACCGCTCGCGACACGGCCAAGACCAGTTGGCGCGCCGTGGTCGATTTCGCCCTGGGCAATGAGTCGATCCGGCACCGGTTCCTCAAGCCGCGCGAGACCATCGGCGAGGAAGCCTTCACCGCCCTCGGGTGCCACGCCCGATGCGAGATCGAGCACCGACACGACCGGGCATCGACGTACCGGTTCGCCGCGCCGAACCGACGGGCCGGCCGGTCCAAGACTGTGCACCGGGCCATCCTGGATGAGTTCCGCGAGCACCAGGACTGGGACGCGTGGGACGCCCTGATCAACGCCATGAACGCCGTCCGCGACGCGCAGGCCGTAGCGATCACTAACCAGGGTGACGCGCTGTCTGTGCCCCTGGACGCGATCCGCGCCGACGCGATCGACTTCCTCGAGACCGGCACCGGGGACAGCCGACTGTTCCTCGCCGAGTGGAGCTCACCGACCGGCAGCAAAGCCACCGACCTCCGCGCACTGGCCATGGCCAACCCCGACCTCAACCGGCGACAGCTTGACCAGGACAACCTCGTCGGCTTGGCCATGGGCGCCGAGAAGGCCGGAGGGGAGCGGCTGGCACGCTTCAAGACGGAAGTCATGTGCATGCGCGTCGCCCTGCTGAACCCGGCGATCGATCCGGACAGCTGGAGCACGGCCGGTGTTTCACGTGAAACATGGCCGGACATGGCTGCTGAGCGGCGCCGTGTCGCGCTGTGCCTGGACGTGGCGCTGGACGCCACACACGCCACCGTGGCCGCCGCGGTCACCATCGACGGCGTCACCTACGTAGAGATCGTCAAGGCGTGGCAGGGGGAGCACTGCACCCGCGACCTCCGGGCCGACCTGCCCGATCTCGTTGCCAAGATCCGGCCGAAGTCATTCTCGTGGTTCCCGGACGGCCCCGGCGCCGTGGTTACCGCCGACCTCCGCAAGCGGCGCGGGGGCCGGCCATGGACACCGCGCGGCACCAAGGTCGAAGAGCTCCGCGGCGATGCGATCGCAGCGGTGTGCATGGGATTCGCTGACCGGGTATCGGTCGGCGCCGTGCGGCACCCGCGGGACCCGCTACTGACCGTGCACGCCGACCGCACCCAGAAGCATGAGCGCGGGGACACCTGGACATTCACCCGCGCCGGCACCGAACCCGTTGACGCTACGTACGCAGCAGCCGGGGCCGCCCACGTGGCTCGTACGCTACGCGCCCCGCGCACCCACCTCGCGACGGCCGGACAGGCAGACGGCCCGTCAGACGGGGACTGACGGGCCGCACGGCCACCGTACGCGCCGCCGCGATCGCGCAAAAAGAAACAC
>Ga0335084_10002640_pt1 | contig 17366 bp, 16 predicted proteins | sample Lox_Sample_44_FD_206721 | JGI IMG/M metagenome (GOLD analysis project Ga0335084, IMG submission 206721) | Soil microbial communities from Loxahatchee National Wildlife Refuge, Florida, United States - Lox_Sample_4.4 | ecosystem: Environmental > Terrestrial > Soil > Wetlands | place: USA... | reverse complement strand
CATCGAGGCCGGGTTCGATCGCGCCACCTACAACTCCTTCGACTACGTGAACCTTCCCGAGCTCAAGCGGCCGACCAAGTCGGTCCACTGGTTCAAGGTGGCGTACAACCAGATGTACTGGACGACTGTGCGGGGTGTCCTCTGAGGCCGATGCCATGAGCAACCTGACCGAGAATGCACCCGCCGCCGCCTCCCCGGCGCCCCCGAACTACGCCCAGGAGATCGAGCAGCTCGCCGACCTGGCGCTCCTCGTAGCCTCCGCGCGCGACGCGATGTCGGACGAGATGGTCGCGCGGCTGGCCAGGAGCTTCAGCGAAGGCGTCGCGCTGCTCGATCGACTGACGCGAAACGAGGGCCTCATGCGCCTGCTCCAGGTGCTCGACCGCCCCGAGACCCAGCATTTGCTGCTCGGGTTCTCGAAGGCGTTGAGCCAGATGAGCCGGGAAGTGGCGATCGCGCCGCCGGCCCGCGGCGGCATCGCGGGGATCTGGCAGCTGGTGCGCGAGCCCGGCACGCAGGAAGCGCTGCGATCGCTTTCCGTGCTCGGCCAGTACTGGAGCGAGAGCATGCGGGAGCTCGACCGGCAGGCAACCCAGGGGAGGACATCGACATGACTCGCGCGGAAGTCACCGAGAAGATACTCAGCGCCAAGCGCCGCAAGGGGCTCACGTGGGGCGGCATCGCCTCCGAGCTCGGCCCGGCCTCGGCCATCTACTACACGGCGGCGCTTCTCGGCCAGACCCTGCTCGACAAGCGGGAAGCCGAAGCGGCGGGCAGGATCTTCGGCCTCGGCGAAGAGGAGGTGCTGCTGCTGCAGGAGCCCGCTTATCGGGGCTGCCTGCCGACCGTCGTGCCCACGGATCCGCTCTTGTATCGCTTCTACGAGATCCTGGCGACGTACGGATCCACGTTGAAGGCCCTCATCCACGAGGAGTTCGGCGAGGGCATCATGAGCGCGATCGACTTCGACATGCAGATCGAGCGCGAGTCCCACGAGAAGGGAGACCGCGTTCGCGTGGTGCTGAACGGCAAGTTCCTGCCCTACAAGAAATTCTGAGGCCGGCCGATGTCGGCCCGAATGGCGCGGGTCGCCGCCGCGTGCGTAGGCTGCTTCGTGCCGCTCCAGGCCGGGGCCCAGCAGGACTCGCAGACGATCGAGGTCATTGGCCACTACGAAACGGGCCTGGGGACGACTGACGCGGCGAGCGCGGGCGTCATCACGCGGCAGGCGATCGACGACCGGCCCCTGCTCAGGCCCGGGGAGGTGCTCGAGCTCGTGCCCGGCATGATCGTCACCCAGCACAGCGGCGCCGGGAAGGCCAACCAGTATTTCCTGCGCGGGTTCAACCTCGACCACGGCACGGACTTCGCGACCTCCATCGACGGCATGCCGGTGAACGAGCGCACCCACGCGCATGGCCAGGGCTATACGGACCTCAATTTCCTGATCCCGGAGCTCGTTACCCGCGTCGCCTACGAGAAGGGCCCGTACTTTGCCGGCGCGGGCGATTTCGCCACCGCCGGCTCCGCCGAGTTCCACTATTCGCGCCCGCCTCGCCCGGGCCTCGCCGAGGTGAGCATCGGAAGCGGACGTTACGGCCGCGCACTCCTCAGCCAGTCCGGTGAAGCGGGGACCGGTCGCTGGCTCTACGCGCTGGAGGCCTTTCACGACGACGGGCCCTGGCAGGTCGCGCAGAACTACCGCAAGTACAACGCCGTGGCACGCTACACGCTTGACGTGGGCGAGGCATCGCTCGGCGTGACCGCGATGGGATACCACGGGCAATGGTATGGGACGGAGCCGATCCCGAGGCGCGCCGTCGACGCGGGAATCGTCGATCGGTTCGGTTCGCTCGATTCCTCGGACGGAGCCGAGACGCACCGCTACAGCCTTTCGGTCGACTATGCCTCGAATGCGATGGCAGGCCGTCTCGAGTCGACGGCGTACGCGATCCGTTACGCGCTCGACCTCTACTCGAATTTCACTTTCTTCCTGCAGGACCCGGTCCACGGTGACCAGATCGAGCAGTCCGACAGCCGCTTGACGAGCGGATGGAACGGCCGCTGGACCGGCGCGACGACCCTGGCGGGCGTCTCCATGACCAACATGCTCGGATGGGATTTGCGCAACGATCGCATCGATCCCGTGGCGCTCCGCCATACGGAGCAACGCCAGCGACTCGAAACCGTTCGGGAAGACCGGGTCGACGAAACCAGCGGGGCGGTCTATGCCCAGAACGAATCGCAGTGGACCGATTGGCTGCGCAGCATCGTCGGCATTCGCGCCGAGCGGTTCGCGTTTCGGGTGGCGAGCGACGTCGCGGCGAATTCGGGATCCCGTGGCGCAGGCATCGGTCTTCCGAAGGCCTCGCTCGTCGTCGGCCCGTGGCGCGAGACCGAGCTTTTCCTCAACGCCGGCGAGGGTTTCCACAGCAACGATGCCCGGGGCGTCCTCTCGACGGTGGATCCGGCCACGGGCGCCCAGGTCGCCTCGGCCACGCCGCTCGTTCGCGCGAAGGGCGTGGAGATCGGCGCCAAGACAGAGGCCGTACCGGGCCTGCAATCCTCGATCGTCCTCTGGCAGCTGAAGCTCGGCTCCGAGCTGGTCTTCAGCGGCGACGAGGGAACGACGGAGCCGAGCCGCCCCTCGAAGCGCGTGGGCATCGAATTGTCGAACCACTACGCGCCGCGCCGCTGGCTGCTGATGGACCTGGACGTCGCGTGGACGCGCGCACGTTTCACCGACGACGATCCGTCGGGCAACTACGTTCCCGATTCGCTGGAGTGGACCGCGCAGGGCGGCATCACGGTGCGCGAGCTCGGCCCGTGGACCTTCGCAATCTCCGGGCGCTATTTCGGGCCGCGCGCCCTGACGGCCGATGGGAGCATCCGGTCGTCGTCGACCACGCTGTTCAACCTGCAGGCGAGCTGGAATCTTTCGCGCAACGCGCTGCTGCGCCTGGATATCTTCAACCTCTTTGACCGCCGCGCGGACGACATCACATACTATTATTCGTCGCGATTGCCCGGAGAGCCGGCTGCAGGCATCGCCGATTTCCACTTCCACCCGATGGAGCCACGCGCGGTGCGTGTCGCATGGCTGTGGCATTTCTGACCATCGTCGACGTCTTCGCGGAGCGCGCCTACGCCGGCAATCCCCTGGCGGTGGTCGTCATGGACGAAGCCCTCTCCGAGGAGGCCATGCAACGCGTCGCGTCCGAGATGAACTTCTCGGAGACGGCTTTCGTTCGCCCCACAAGCGATCCGGACGAGGGGCATCACGTCCGGATCTTCACGCCGGCGCGCGAGATCGCCTTTGCCGGGCATCCGATCCTGGGAGCGGCCTGGGTGGTGCGTCACCACGTCGCGGCCGGTAATGCGGGAACGGTGCGCCTCGATCTCGCGGTGGGCCAGGTGCAAGTCTCTTTCGAGCGTTCGGGCGAGGCGGGCGAAGTGGCTTGGTTCCTCGCGCCTCCCATCACCCTCGGCCCGACCTGTGCGCGAGAGCGCATTGCCCCCGCATTGGGCCTCGCGCCGGACGAGATCGATCATCGCTTCCCGGTGCAGGAGCTCGCGGCCGGCACGGCGGCGATGATCGTCCCCCTGCGCACGCTCGAGTCGTTGCGGCGCTGCCGCCTCGATCTCGCGGCATACGCCCCGCTCGCGAGCGACGGATTTCCGCCCCTGGTCTATCTCTTCTGTGCCGAGACGCACGAGCGAGGCAACGACCTTTGCGCGCGCTTCTTCTTCGAAGCCCACGGCGTGCGCGAGGATCCGGCCACCGGCAACGGCGCGGCGTTCCTGGGCGCCTACCTGCTCGAGCACGGCTACTTCCCATCCGCCGAGCTTCGCCTGCGCATCGAGCAGGGACACGAAGTGGGCCGGCCTTCCCTCGTCCGGCTGCGCGCGCGAACGGCCGGCGGCGGCCGGGAGATCCACGTCGGCGGCAAGGTGATCCCGATCGTCCGGGGAGAGTTGCTTTGAGGAGGCCCCGGGTCACGTGAAGCCCTTTGCCCACCTCGCGGTCTGCCTGCTCGTCATGGCCACCAGCGCCTTCGCGGAGCCCTATCCGCGCGTTCCTTTCATCTTCGGGTACCTGCCCTTCGACCAGAGTTGCGAGCAGTGGACCAACACCCACATCGATCCGCAGGGGTACACGGAGCTCGAGGGCAAGATCAAGGCTTTCCAGGACGCCTGGAACCGGGACGGTGCCCCGTTGCTCGAGGCCACCGTCGCCGAGACGAAGAAGCCGTTCCCGTACGACGAGATGATCGTGACCCTCACCCTGTGCCGGATCTCCTCGATGAGCAGGCCGCTGCTCGTCAACGTCCGGCCGTACCTCGACGGCCCCACGAACCAGCACCCGCGCGCGATGCGCATGTTCGTGGGTGACGTGTTCCACGAGCTGTTGCACCTCTATGTCATCGGGGCCCGCCCGAAGCAGACGCCGCTCATGGAGCGATACAAGGACGAGGACCCGCTGGTGAAGTACCACCTCCACCTGGATGCGGTGATGAAGATGGCCTACCTGAAGCTCCATCGCGAAGACGAGCTGCGGGAGATCATCGAGTTCGACAGCCGCGACCCGCCCTACAGGAAGGCGTGGCACATCGTGAACGACGTCGAGGGCTACGAGGCGTTCGTGCGGGAGCTCGAGTAGGGGATCCGCGGGCACCCCCGTCGCGCGCATGATGGGACGTGAGGGGCATCCTCGACTGGATCGTCAAGGACCGGCCGCAGAACCTCGTCACGGGCACGGTCGTCTACAGCCTCGGGCTGCCCCTCCCTCCTCGTTCTACTTCGCGAGCTTCTTCAGCGCGAAGCCGCATCCGATCGTCATCGCGCCCTGGAACGCGAGGTCCACGGCGAGGACCATGCCCAGCAGATACACACTGTTGGTGGGCCAGCCGGCCACGAACACGATGCCGGCGAGCAGCGTGACCACGCCGGATGCCGTGATCCATCCCCAGCCGGGCAACTCCCGCAGTGCGAGGCTCCACCAGATGCGCATCACGCCCGAGGCGATCAACGACGCGCCCAGCATCAGCGTGAGGACCCACGCCCCGAGCATCGGGTTGGCGATGACGATGGCGCCCGCCGCGCCGTAGAGCAGCGCGCTCAGGAGCAGCAGCCCGAACCCGCTCCAGCTGCGCGCGTAGAAGGCGCCCGCCAGCTGCGAGATCGCGCCGATGAGCATGAGGACGCCGACGGCGTACACGGACGCCGTGGTCGCGGCCGGCAGGTTCGAGAACGCGATGGCGCCCAGCACGATGAACAACACGCCCAAGGCGACGAACCAGCCCCAGGAGGAGCCGATTTCCCGCATCGCCGGCATGGCGATGTCGGACTTGGTGATCGATGTCATCTCGGTAGCTCCATGAAGTGAGTGGTTTGAATGAATGCTTTCCGCGTCAGGTCCCGCCCGCCGTGGCCTGGGGCTTCCTGATCTCCGCTTCCCACGCGAGCTTCGCCGCTTTCGCCGCCTGAGTCGCCGCGTTGGCTGCGCGCTTGGTCGCGGCGCGAGCCCGCTCGGCGGCCTCTCGTGCCGCGGCCTCGTCGGCCTGGGCCGATTTCTGCACGGTCGACTCCGCCTCCTGAAGCGCTTCATGCGCCGCCTTGGCGGAGCGCTCCGCCGAAGCCCGAGCGCGATTGGCCGCATCGCGGGTCCGCTCGCCCGCTGCATCCGCGGCTTGCTTGGCCTTCTCCGCAGCCTCGTCGGCCGCCTCGCGGGCGGCCAAGGCGGCGCTCTTCATGGCCTCGGCGCTTTCCTTCGAGAACTTGGCGACCGCGGCATCGGCCTTGGCAGCCGAGGCGTCTGCTTTCTCGTGCGCCCGCTGCGCGGCTTCGGCCGCTTCCTGCGCCCGGCCAGCGAACTGCGCCTTCGTGTCCGCTGCGTACGCCGCGAGCGATTCCTCGCTCGCCTTCAGGGACGCCTCGGTCGCGGCTGCCGAGCGTTGCAGTGCGAGCTTCGCCTCGCCGGCCGCTTCGGCCGCGCGTTGCCTGTCCGCGGCGGCGTGCGCGCTCGTGGCCGCGGCCACTTTCATCGCTGCGTCCTGGGCCGCCGTGACCGCTTCCTTCGCTCGCGCGGAGGCGCGGGAAGCCGCCTCCTTGTTGGCCTCGGCGGCGGTCTCCCACGCCTTGCTCGCCGCCTCCGACGCGCGGCGCGCGTCGGCCTCGGCACGTCGTGCCGCGGCGTCGAGCGAATCCCTGGCCTTCTGCGAGGCTTCGTCGGCGGCGGCCGCCAGCGCTTCCTTCGCTGCCTCGTTCGCGTGCTGCGCGGCATCTCGCGCGGCCTTGGCCGCGGCTGCCGCGTGGCTCTGTGCGGCCTGGCTCTCGGCCTGCGCGGCGACGGCGGGGGTGGCGGTCATCGCCATTGGACAAGCGCCGACCAGCAGCGCGAGCGCGACGGCATTTCGGATGTTCGTCATGTGAGCCTCGATCGTGAGGAAAAGGGCGCGCCTTCGCGCGCCCGAATGTCGTTGAGTCAGACAGGCGTCTTCGCAAGCTCCTTGATCGCCCGGCCCGCGGCGGCAGCGTTCTTCTTGAGGATTTCGAGCTTCGCCTTGGCGCGTGCCTCGAACTGCGCACGCCGGTCCTTCGCCTTGGCCTGCACCGCGTCGATCCTCGCCTGCAGCTGATCGCTCTTCTCCTTGAGCTTCGCCTTGCGGGACGCGTCCGCGTTGCGCATTTCCTCCTTGAGCTTCGCGAGCTCGTCCTTCATGACCGCGACTTCCTCGTCGCGGGCCGTCTTGCGCACTTCGACGAGGGCACGCCGGAACACGCTGCCGCCCAGCGCCTCCATGCGCGTGTCGACGGGAGTCGTCCACTCCTCCTCGACCTCGGCCACGATGGCCACCTTGTTGGGAGTGAGCGACTTCATCACGTCCTCGACGAAGTCTTGGCCCACCAGGGCATTGTCGAGATCGTAGAGCGTGCCCACGGTGAGGCCGGACAGGCCGCCGGCGACGACGCCCGCCGGTCCGCCGAGAAGCCCGATCAGGCTGCCGATCGCGGTTCCGGTGAGTGTACCCAGCGGGCCGAAATCGTCGTATTGCTTCACGCTCAGGGTGCCGTCGGCGTGCTTGGTCACGACGGCGCCGGCGTAGACGGTGATACTGCCCTCGAGGTCGAGCTGGCGCAGCGCCGACTTGCCCTCGTAGGCTTTCTTCTCGTTGTCGAAGATGACGGTCAGCATTCGTTCCATGATTCAATCCTTTGCATGGGGGGTTTCAGGGGCGTTCGCTCGTGGCCCGCGCCGCAGTTCCACGACCCGCGGCGTTTCCAGGCGGATCCATTCGCGCACGTACGGCGGTGGTCCGCGAAGCTCGATGCCTCTTTCCTGCAACGATGCAAGGAAATGCGCCGCGTCGAGGTCGACCCGATGCACCTCGCGCAGGTCGAGCGCAGAGCACCCGGGCGCCTCTTCGATGTGCGCCTTCAGGTGCTGGACGTCCGGTGAGGCGATGCTCCCGGTCAACACCATCACCGTTCCCGCGCCGCTTTGGAAGAGCTCGATTTTCAGGACCATGGCGATGGATGACTCGCAAGCACCGTGCCAGCGCTAAGTCGTTGAGGATGCATGCGTTGCGCCGCGCGACCTGGTGGCGAGCATCGCCAAATGACGACGTTCGCCAGCGCCGCGGCCCGGCTACGCTCGCATCGATTTGAAGCGGTGCTTGTCGATGTCGAGCGATCGAATCCGCGACTCGAGCGTCGAGCGCGGCAGGCCGAGCCGCGCTGCCGCGCCGCCGGGCCCCGCGACGCGTCCGTGGCACGCGGCCAATGCTTCCTCTATCAACGCGGTCTCTTCGCCGGCGCACGGGCGCGCCAGCGCGGGCGCCGCCCCCGTCGGCGGGGCGCGCCGCCCCGGGAGCCACGCCTCGTCGATGGCGAGAGTGCCTTCTCCGAGGATCACGGCGCGCTGGATGATGTTCTGCAGCTCGCGGATGTTGCCCGGCCAGTCGTAGGCGACGAGCCGGTCGATCGTCGCGCGGCTCACGCCCGCGATCTTCTTGCCCGCCTTGGCCGCATAGCGCTGCGCGAGGTACTGCACCAGCAGCGGAATGTCCTCGACGCGTTCGCGCAGCGGCGGCAGGTGAACGGGAAAAACGCTCAGGCGGTAATACAGGTCGCTGCGGAACGAGCCGCTCGCGATCGCCCTGGAGAGGTCGCGGTTCGTGGCGGCGATGACGCGCACGTCGGCCGGGATCGCCTTGCAGCCGCCGACACGCTCGAACGTGCGTTCCTGCAGCACGCGCAGCAGCGTGATCTGCGTCTCCTGCGGGAGCTCGCCGACCTCGTCGAGAAGGATCGTGCCTCCCTCGGCGAGCTCGAAACGGCCGAGGTGGCGCTGCACGGCGCCCGTGAACGCGCCCTTCTCGTGTCCGAAGAGCTCCGAGCTGATCAGCGCCGCCGGGATGGCGGCGCAGCTTACGCAGACGAACGGGCGCGACGCCCGGGGGGAGCGCTTGTGGATGGCGCGGGCGATGAGCTCCTTGCCGGTTCCGGTTTCCCCGGTGATGAGGACGGTCGAATCGGTGCCGGCCACCTTTCCCACGAGCGTCAGCACGCGGCGCAAGGCCGCCGAGGAGCCGACGATCTCCTCGAACATCGAGGTCTGGCTGATCTCCTCGCGCAGCGCGAGGTTCTCCTTGTGCAGGCGCTCCTTCAAGTCGTGAAGCTCATGCTCGACGCGCTTTAATTGCTCGATGTCGACGCTCGAGCCGAACCAGCGGACGATGTTCCCCGACGAATCGCGCAGCGGCTCGGTGTGGTGCAGCATCCAGCGGTACTCGCCGCCGGCGATGCGAAAGCGCGCAAGCGAGGTCGCCGGCTCGCCCGTAGCCATCGCCTGGCGCCAGCGCTGCAGGTGGCTCGGCAAGTCGTCCGGATGGACGAAGCTCGTCCACTTCGAGCCCTGGGCCGCTTCGAGGCCCACGCCGACGAGATCGAGCCAGCGCTGGTTGACGTAGTCGATGTAGCCGTCCGGCCGCGCGCTGAAGATCAGGGCAGGCGTGCGATCGAGCACCTGCCGGTAGTCGATGTTCGGCTGCTTCATCATGGCGCGAAAGGCGCGGCTTCCAGCCGCTTCTCCCAGCCTAAGACGCGCCCGGCGCCCGGGTTTGACACCGGTCAAACAACCGGAGCGGCCGCCCAGCCGATGCCGGGCGCCCCGCCGCCCGCGATGGGCTTCTTCGGCCTCAAACCGCGGGCGCCGGCAAGGCGGTGGGCGAGGCAGGCGAGGCGTCGGGCGCGCCGGCGCGGCGCACCCTGAAGCACGCCGCGTAGAGCGCCGGCACGAAGAAGATGGTGAGGATCGTGGCGGCGGTAAGGCCGCCCATGATCGCGATCGCCATGGGTCCCCAGAACACGCTGCGTGACAGCGGGATCATCGCAAGCACCGTGGCGGCCGCCGTGAGCGCGACGGGGCGCGCCCGGTGGACCGCGGCGTCCACGACCGCGCTCCAGGGATCGAGGCCGTGCTCCATCTCGGTCTGCACCTGGTCGATGAGGATCACCGCATTGCGCATGATCATGCCGCCCAGCGCGATGATGCCCAGGATCGCGACGAAGCCCAGCGGCGCATGGAACACGAGCAGCGCCGGAACGACGCCCACGAAACCCAGCGGCGCGGTGGCGAACACCATCAGCATCCGCGGGAAGCTCTGCAACTGGAGCATGAGGATGAGCAGGATCGTCACGAGCATCACGGGCGCCACCGCCACCAGGGCGGCGTTGGCCTTGTCGCTCTCTTCCACGGCGCCGCCCACGTCGATGCGATAGCCCGACGGCAGCTTCGCCTCGATCTCCTTGAGCTGCGGGCGGATCGCCTGCGTGACCGACACCCCCTGCTCGCCGTCCTTCACGTCGGCGCGCACGGTGATCGCCATGTCGCGGTTGCGGCGCCAGAGCACCGGCTCCTCGAGCACGTAGCTCACGTGGGCGACCTGCGCCAGGGGCACGACCGTGCCGTTGCGCGTGAAGAGGTTCACGTCCTTGAGCGAATCGAGGTTCAGGCGTTCGCCCGGCACGGCCCGCGCGACGATGTCGATCAGATCCTCGTGCTCGCGCAGCTGCGAAAGGGTCGCGCCGTTCATGACCGAGCGGACCACGAGTTGCACATCGGCGGGCGTGAGGCCGAGCGCGCGCGCCTTGTCCTGGTCGAGGTCCACCTTGAGCGTGCGGACGGGGTCGAACCAATCGAGCTGCACGTCGCGCACCTTGTCGTTGGCCGCCACCACTTTCTGCACGTCGCGGGCGATTTCACGCACTTTCTGCGTATCGGGGCCCACGACGCGGAACTGCACCGGGAAGCCGACGGGGGGGCCGAGCTCCAGGCGCGTGACGCGAATCCAGACATCCGGGAACTTGCCGGGCGCGATCGCCATGAGCCGGGAGCGAAGCTCCTCGCGGGCCTGCAGGTCCTTGGTCATGACGACGAAGACCGCGTAACCCGGATTCGGCATTTCCGGATCGAGGGAGAGGTAGAAGCGCGGAGCACCGGCCCCTGTATAGGCCGTGTAGTAGCGCACGTCCTCGTCCTTGGCGAGGATCGCCTCCATCTTCTTCACTTGCTCGGTCGTGGCGCCGAAGGAGGCTCCCTCCTTCAGGCGAAGCTCGACGATCAGCTCGGGACGCGAGCTGTTGGGGAAGAACTGCTGCGGGACGAAACGCATGCCGAGGAGCGCGACGGCCAGCGCGGCAACGGTCGCGCCGATCACCAGCCAGCGCCTTTCGAGCGCAATGTCGATGGCCCGGCGAAGCTTGCGGTAGAAGGGGGTCTGGTAGGGGTCCGCGCCGTGCTCGTGGGCGGCGAGCTTCTCGGGGAGCATCTTCACCGCGAGATACGGCGTGATGAGGCCCGAGACGATCCACGACAGCAGCACCGCGGCGCCCACGATCCAGAAGATCCCGCCCGCGTATTCGCCCGCGGTGGATTTCGAGAAGCCGATCGGCATGAAGCCCGCGACGGTGACCAGCGCGCCGGTGAGGCGAGGCATTGCCGTCGCCTCGTACGAGAAGGCCGCGGCCTTGATCTTGTCCCAGCCCTGTTCCATCTTCACGACCATCATCTCGAGGGAGATGATCCCGTCGTCGACGAGCAGGCCCAGCGCGATGATGAGCGAGCCGAGCGATATGCGCTCGAGGTTCCAGCCGGCAGCCAGCATCATCAGGGCGACGCCTCCGAGCACCAGGGGAACGGATGCCAGCACCACGAGGCCCGTTCGCCAGCCGAGGCTCGCGAGGCTCACCGCAAGCACGATCACGAGGGCCTCGAGCAGCGAGCGCTCGAATTCCCAGACCGCGTCCTTTACCGTGGTCGGCTGGTCCGCGACCCGCTCGAGCTCCACTCCGTAGGGGAGCTCGGACTGGATCTTCGCGACGGCGGCTTCGAGCGCCTTGCCGAGCTCGACGATGTTGCCGTCGTTGGTCATGACGATGCCGATCATCAGCACGTCATGGCCGTTGTGCCGCACCGTGTAGGTCGGCGGATCCTCGAACCCGCGCGTGACGGTGGTGAAGTCGCCCAGCTTGATCGTCCGGCCGCCGGCCGTGATCGGCACGTTGCGGATGTCGTCGAGGCTCGTGAGCTGTCCGCTCACCCGGATGAACACGCGGTCGCCCTTCGTGTCGACCGAGGGGCCGGCGATCAGGGCGTTCTGGCTGCGCAGGCTTTCCGCGATCTGCAGCGGCGTGATGCCGAGGGCGGCGAGGCGTTCGTGCGAGAACTCGACGTAGACGCGCTTGGCTTGCTTGCCGATGACGTCCACCTTCTTCACCATCGGCACCTTGAGGACCTGGCGCTTCACGTCCTCGGCGATGTCGGAGAGCTCGGCGTGGCCGATGCCATCGCCCTTCACGGCGTAGAGCAGGCCGTACACGTCGCCGAACTCGTCGTTGAACACGGGGCCGATGACGCCCTCGGGAAGCTCGCCGCGGATGTCGGAGAGCTTCTTGCGGGCCTGGTACCAGGCCTCGCGCTGGTCCGCATGGGATGTGCCGCCCTTCACCGTGATCAACATGCCGCCGAACTCCTGGCGGGAGAACGTCTTCACCTTCTCGAAGTGATCGAGCTGCTCGAACTTCTTCTCCATGCGGTTCATCACCTCGTCCTGCACCTGCTGGGCCGTCGCGCCCGGCCAGTAGACCATGGCGGTCATGGACGGCACCGAGAAGTTCGGATCCTCGAGCTGGCCCAGCCGCGTGAAGCTCAACGCCCCGCCGATCGCGATGACCAGGATGATGAATACGACGATGGCGCGATGGTTCAGCGCCCACTCGGAAAGGTTGAACGATTTCATCGCTGCGCCTGCCGGGTGGGCGACTCGTCGAGCGAGGGCAACGCCACGTGCAGCCCGGGCGCCATCTTCTGAACGCCCGCGGTGACGACGATGTCGCCGGTCTCCGGTCCGGAGACGAGCACGTCGTCGTTGCGGTAGCCGTACACGTTCACCGGAATCAACTGCACGGTCGCCGGGTTGGAGCCCTGGCCGCGCTTCACGATCCACACGGCCGGCTGCGGGCCGCTTTGCGTGAGCGCCGCGGCAGGAATCGCCGCCACGGCCGTCGAGTCGGAAGCCAGCTGCACGAAGAGCGTCGCGGTCGCGCCGAGCGGGAGCGCGCGCGGGGTGGTGGGCTTGAGGCGCGCCCGGTAGGTGCGCGTCTGCGCGGCCGCCTGCGGCGCAAGCTCGCGCAGCGTCACGTCGAACGCCTGCTCCGGCGAGCGCGCGAGCGAGGCCTTGTAGTGGGCGGTCTTGAAGGCCTCGACCTGGTCCTCGGGAATGTCGACCACGATCTCGGGCTCGCCCTGGTTCGCGATGGAGACCACGGGCTGGCCTTCTGCGATGACCTGTCCTACCTCGAACTTGACGGAGGTCACCACGCCCGACTGCGAGGCGCGCAGCACCGTGTAGGCCAGGCGGTTGCGGGCGAGGTCGAGCTTCTTCAGGTCCGCTTCGGCAGCCGCCTGCGCGGTGCGGGCGGCGCTATCGGCGCGTTCCTCGTCGGAGGCGCTCACCGAGCCGTCGACCTTCAGGGCCGCGAGGCGCTTGCGGTCGGAGTCGGCCTGGCGCGCCTGCGCGGCGGAGGCGATCGCCTGCTGGCGCGCGGCTTCCTCGGCGAGGCGGTAGTCGGTATCGTCGAGCACGGCGATCACGTCGCCCTCGCGCACGGCCTGCCCGACATCGACGCGGCGCTGCACGACCTTGCCCCCGACGCGGAACGCGTGATCGACCTCACGGCGCACCTGCACCGTGCCGACGTAGCGGTTCTTCTCGGGCTCCTTTTCGTAGCGGACCTCGGCGACGCGGACCGGCCGCGGCGCTTCGACATGCTTTTCCTGGGTGCAGCCGGCGAGGGCCGCGGCGACGAGCGCGGCGAGCGGGGCCGCGCCGATGGCGATGCGTTTCATGAGCGTTCCTTCACGGGTTCGAATGCTTGCCAGCCGCCGCCCAGCGCCTTGTAGAGCTGGACGCTGTCGAGCAGCAGCTGTGTATGGCTGTCGTTGGCCGCGAGCTTCACGGTAAGCTGCGCGCGTTGCGCGTCGAGCAGCGGCAGCAGGTCGATCTGGCCGCGCGAATAGAGCGAGCGCGCGTGGCCGAGGGCCGCGTCGGCGGAACCCGCCGCGCTTCGCATGTCTTCTTCCCTGCGGCGCTCGGCCTCAAGGGCCACCAGCGCGTTCTCGACGTCTTCCAGCGCGCGCACCATGGTGTCCTCGTAGCGGAGCAGCGCCTCGGACTGGCCGCTCGCGGCGATGTCGTTGATCGCCTGCGTGCGCCCGGCGTTGAAGATCGGCATGGCGAGCAGCGCCGCGGCATTGGTGAAGCGCGCGGCGCCCAGGCTCGCGCCATTGAGGTTCACGCCCTGGTTGCCGATCATCGCGCCCAGGAAGAGGCGCGGGAACCACTCGGCGGCCGCTTGCTCGCGGCGCGCGTTCGCGCCTTCGAGCTGCGCCTTCGCCGCGAGGATGTCGGGGCGGCGCTCGAGGAGGTCGGCGGGCTGGCCGGCGCGCGTGGGAGGAACCTGCGCATCTCCGGAGAAGGGCACGATCGTCCCGGCGTTGAAGGCCTGGTCGCCGATCAGCACCGCGATGCGATGGCGCGAGACGGCGACGAGCGTCTCCAGCGGCGGTATCGCGGCACGGGTGCGCGAGGCGTCGCTTTGCGCGCGCTCGACGTCGAAGGCCGTCGCGAGTCCCGCCCGCTCGCGTGCCTTCACGAGGCGCAGCGTCTCGTCCTGCGCGGCGGAAATGGCGCGCGTGGTCTCGAGCTGGCGCAGCGCCCCGGCGAGGGTGAAATAGTTGGTGGCGACGTCCGTGATCACCAGCAGCCGCACGCCGCGCGCGGCATCCTCGGCGGTCAGGGTGTCGGCGGCGGCGGCTTTCGCCCCCGCACGCAGGCGCCCCGAGAGGTCGACTTCCCAGGAGACGTCCAGCCCGCCGGAGGCGATCTTCGCGTCCGGGACGAACTGGCGGGTCGCTTCGTCGTAGTGGCTGTCGTGCTTGAGGCCCGAAGCGCTCGCGCCGATGCTGGGAAAGAGCGCGGAACGGCTCACCGTTTCCCCGGCGCGCGCGGCGCGCAGCCGCTCGGCGGCGATGCGGATGTCGCGGTTGCCCTGCGCGGCGCGGCGAACGAGGTCGTCGAGGACCGGGTCGCCGAATCCTTCCCACCAGGCGACGTCCGGATCGGCGTCGGCGGGCTGGGCCGCCGCGAACCTGGGCGGCGGATCGAACGTGGACTTCACGGCGGGCGCGCTGCATGCGGCGAGCGCGAGCGCGATCGATGCCGCGAGCGCGGTCGTCCGGATACGGCGTGCAAGTTGCGGCATGGGCTTGTCGGTCGGCATGGTTCGGTGTTCCGCGCTCCGTGCGATTCAGTTCCCGCATTGAAGCGTCCGCGAACCTCGCGGCCGTTCCAAACGGCCGCGCGACTGTTTCAATCGATACGGTGTTTCCGACGAAATGCGCGCGCCGCGGACGGCAATCAAATCGACGGGCGCCGGGCGTGCAATGGCACCAGCGCATCACTCAAGGAGCCCGCCGTGAACCGATTGACCGAGATCCTGCATTCCCTGGGCGGGCGGCTCGCGCCCTCGCCCGACCTGCCTTCGTCCGAGATCCAGGCGCTGGGCTTCAGCCCCGCGTTCCTTGACGTCGCGACGATGCAGATCTACCCGTTGCGCTTCGCGGCCACACCCCTGGTGGCGAACCGGACGATGCTCGCCGGCTTCGAGCGCGGCGGATTCTTCTACACGCCGCGTGCGGCAGCGCGCGCCTGCCGGGAGTGGGGCCATGCAGAGTAGGCCCTCGTGGGTTCATGCCGCAGCCGCCGTGGCCGCCCTCATGGGCGTGGCGATATTGATCGTCGCGTTCCTCGTGGGCGACGCTTCGATGCAGCACTGGATGTAGGACCGAAAGGAACTGGCCCGTGAAATCGATACTCGACCCGAGCTTCCGCTACACGCCGAGCCACGCGACCGACGTTCGAAAGACGTTCGAGCGCATCCGCCGCGAGCACTTCAGCCGGCTCGTGCGCGGCCCGGCCGCGCCCCCGCTCCCTTCACCGCCGTGGGCGATCGCGCTCCCGCACCGCTGAATCAATATATCGTCTCGACGTTGACGCCGAAGAGGTAGCCGGCGCCTCGCTCGGTCTTGATGTACTTGGGCGCGGCCGGGTCGGGCTCGATCTTGCGGCGCAGCCGCATGATCTGCAGGTCCACCGCGCGGTTGTAGACTTCGTCGTTGTGAAGACGGGACATGTCCAGGATCTGGTCGCGGCTGAGCACGCGATGCGCGGCGCCGAGGAACACGACGAGCACGCTGAATTCGCCCTTGCTCAACGCGAGCACCTCGCCGTCGGCGCGCTTGAGCTTGCGGGTATTGAGGTTGAGCTCCCAGCCGTCGAAGCGATAGGCGCGGATGCCCTCGGGCCGGCCCGGGCGCACCTCGGCGCTGCGACGCCGCAGCACGGTACGAATGCGCGCGAGCAGCTCCCGCGGGCTGAACGGCTTGGTGATGTAATCGTCGGCGCCCAGCTCGAGGCCCATCACGCGGTCGGCCTCGTCCGAGCGTCCGGTGAGCATGATGATCGGGATGGTGGACTCTTCGCGAAGCCGCCGCGCGAGGTTCATGCCGTCCTCGGTCTTGAGCTTGAGGTCGAGCACGATGAGGTCCACCACGTCGTTCGCGAGGGTTTCGCCCATCGCCTTGCCGTCGGCGACCGCGGTGACGCGCACGTCGTGCTTGGTCAGGTAATCCGCGACCATCTCGCGGACGATCGGATCGTCGTCCACGACGAGAACCCGGGGGTCGGCAGTGGGGGCAACTTGCGTGTCGGGCGTTTCGATAGCCATCGTCATGCGCCCAATCTAGCGGCCGGCGGGCGCTCCCATTTCAGATGAAATCGAAGCGAAGCGCGGGTCCCATCATAGGCCCATGACCAACAGTTTTCCAGCGCTGCCGCCGCGCCGCCTGCTGTTCTGGGTGGCCGCGCTGCTCGTGGCCGCCAACGTGCTGTCCGCGGTGTGGGACCTGCGCAACAGCCGGGCGGTCGTCGAGCGCGATGCCGAACGCGGTTACGGCAACCTCGCCACCCTGATCGCCGACCAGACGTCGCGCTCGCTGGAGTCGATCGAGATCATCGTGCAGCAGGCCGCCGCCGCGATCTCGGCGGACGGCCTCGGGGACCCGCAGGCGCGCGCCCGGCAACTTCGCGACAGCATCGCCGGCTTTCCGCGCATCCGCGACATCATTGTGCTGGACCGCCGCGGCCGCGTCGTGCTGAGGACGCAGCCCGATCCCACAACCTTCGTCGATTTTTCCGACCGCGAGTACTTCCGGCGCCACCGCGACGAGCCGAATGCCGGGACGGTCGTGACCGAGCCCTTCGTGAGCCGGATCAGCGGCAAGTGGTCCTTTGCGCTGTCGGAGCGATTGACCGATGGCAACGGAGCGTTCACGGGGGTCGTCGCTGCGATCGTGGATGTCGGGTACTTCGAGCGGCTCTTCGGCAGCGTCGACATGGCGGGATCCGGGTTCGTCTTTCTCTTCACCGCGAGCGGGATCCCGGTGACCGGATTGCCGCCGCTGCCCGCCGCGCTGCAAGGCAAGCCCTACGGCAACGCTCCGGCCCTGCTCGACGGCATTCGCGCCACCGGCCGCTTCACCGGCTGGATCACGGACCCCGAGGCGCCCGGACAGATGCTGGTCGCCGCGCGGCGCATTGCAGGCACGCCGCTCGCGATCGGCACGGGCGCGAGGCAATGGGAGGTGCTCGCGCCGTGGTATGCGGAGCGCGAACGGGTGATCGTGCGCACGATCGTCACGTCGGCCTTCATCATGGCGCTCGTGTGGCTTACCTCGCGCGAGC
>Ga0335084_10002639_pt1 | contig 17376 bp, 14 predicted proteins | sample Lox_Sample_44_FD_206721 | JGI IMG/M metagenome (GOLD analysis project Ga0335084, IMG submission 206721) | Soil microbial communities from Loxahatchee National Wildlife Refuge, Florida, United States - Lox_Sample_4.4 | ecosystem: Environmental > Terrestrial > Soil > Wetlands | place: USA... | reverse complement strand
CGCTTGCGTTCGCGCTGTTCCCGCTCTTTTCGTCCCTGGTGCCGCTGATCGCGGTGGCGTTCCTGCTGGGCTTGGGGCTGGGTGCCGCGCAGCCCAACGTCATGTCGCTGGTGCACTCGCGCTCGCCCCAAGGCCGCGTGGGCGAGGCGCTGGGCCTGCGTTCGACGATCATACACAGCAGCCAGGTGGCGCTGCCGCTGGTGTTCGGCGCCTTCGGTTCGGTGCTGGGGGCCGCGGCGATGTTCTGGACGATGGCCGTCCTGGTGTGTACCGGGGGCGTAGCGGCGGTCCGATGGGGTAAGCACAGACGGACAGCCGCACACCGGCATCAGACGGCGTGAGAAGTGTGCTGGTTCTGAACCGACCCCTGCTACGGATTCAATTGTTCCAGTCCGCTCAAAGTTCGTCGCCCGATTCGCCGAGAAAGCGCAGCACGATCTCGGCGTAGCGGTCGGCTTCGACGATGGGAAGGAAGTGGCCGCCGGCGTCCAGCAGGACCAGTTGCGCTCCGGGGATCGCCTGCGCCAGGGCGCGTGAGAAATAGGCGGGCGTGACCTGATCATCGAGAGCGGCGATCACCAGCGTGGGGCAGCGGATGAGCGGCGCAAGCACGCGCCCGTCGAAGCGCAGCAAGGCCTCGATGCGGCTCACCATGATCTGCGAAGAAGAAGCGCTGGCCACCGACTGAGCTTCGGCTGCGGCCAGCTCCCGGTCGTGCTCTCGCAGCCACTGCGGCGGGTACAGCAGAAGGCTTCCCGAGCGCGTATACAGCTCTATCCCTGCCGTGAGAAGCAAGTCCCGGCGCAGCTCGAACAGGCGCGTGAAGTACGCGTCCGCGTGCGTCCAGGTGGAAGACAGCACCAGTCGCGAGATGCGGTCCGGGACCGTGGCTGCAAGGTACTGGCCGATGGCGCCGCCGGTGGACTGCCCGATCATCGCTGCGGCTTCGATCTCGAGGTGGTCCATCAGCGCCAGGATGTCGCCCGCCATCTGCTGGATGGAGTAGGAGATGGCGTCGCGGCTGCTGCGATCGACGCCTCGATGATCGTGCACGATCACGGTGAAGCGCTCGGCGAACCGAGGCGTCTGTAGCCGCCAGAAGCGGGCCGAGCCGGCCAGACCGGGCACCAGCAGCAGCGGCGGGCCCGAGCCGCTCTTTTCGAAGTACAGCTCACCGCCTGGTATGGGTGCGACGGGCACGATGGCCTGGCGGTCAGGCTCCGATCGGAGGGCCGAAGCCGGTGCGCGTTTCGACCACGAGCGTCTCCTCCGGACGCTCGAATGGTTCCGGTGTCGGCTCACCCGCGACGCGCGGCCGGCCGATGCCGGCGAAGAACTGATCGAGCCCGGGCGGCAAGAAGGTCCAAGTGAACTTGAGCGGGCCGGCGCCTGCGTTCACGATCCTGTGCTTTACCCAGCGTCCCAGGTAGGCCGTGGTGCCGGGCACGAACGGGTGCGGCTCACCGTCGACGAGAATCGATCCGTTGCCTTCGAAGCAGAACAGGATCTCTTCGTTGCGCGCATGCCAGTGTTCGCGAACGTAGCCGCCCGGAGCCACCACTTGAATGCCCATCGTGACTTGATTCGAGGAGCAGTTGTCCGGATTCACTTTCACGGTCGCGTAGCCGTTGGCAGGCTTAGGTTGCCAGTAGCTCACGCCTTCGTCGGGCTGGAGCACGAACCTGGAACCCTTGTTCGCGGGCGGGCCGCTGGAATCGGGTTGGCGTGTGGAGTCCATGCGGCCCCCTCAGGCCGGCTGCTGCTCGACCGGTCCGTCGATCGTCACCGGTGCATCCGCGCGCCGGAAACGTTCGATGGTGGGTTTGAGCTCGGGCCTGATGTGGTCTTCGTTGTAGCCGTTGAACAGAGTCCCCAGCAGGCCGCGGTTGAGGTCGCTCGTGCCCATCACCCAGTCCGCGATCGGGAAGGTGAGGTTGAGATTACGGGCCATCATGATCCCGTAGTTGTGATGCGCGGTGTGGTGGCGGCGGATGGTGTTGACGAAAGGCATGTAGCGCACGAACCAGTTGTCGTGCGTGTGGCAGCAGTAGTGGAACGTCTCGTAGATGAGGTACTGCCCCACGATCGTGATCATCAGAATAAAGCCCGCGTTCGGGTTCAGCAGCCAGCCGAGCACGAGCGCAAACGGGGTCCCCAGCGCCATGAAGGTAAACAGCGCGCGCCACGGAAAAAAGATGATGCGCCACTCCCGCGTCGAGCTGACCGTCATCTCGTTGTCGGTGAAATACTGGTGATGCTGGCGGGTGTGGCGGTCGTAGATCGCGCGCAGGGCCCAGACGTCGACCAGCCGGTGCATGACGTACTTGTGGATCCACCACTCGAACAAATTGGAGAAGAAGAACACCGGGATCACCAGCAGCCATTCCCAGGTCGCATTCTGGAGGCGCGAGACGCACCAGGAGATCGCCGTGATGCCCACGGCGTACATCACGCCGACGTGCACCGGTCCACTGTAAAGCGAGTGTATCTGAGCCCGGTACTGCTCGCGGAACTCGACCTGGCGCTTCGACGGGTTGTGACGCTCGACGAGCTCGGCCATGCATGCCTCCCATTTGTAGGGGGCGGCCCCCCTGACCCTCACGGGGAGAGGGGACGCTTATGGAGTCAGTTTACGCAAACCATAGCGGTTCAGGCAAACGACCGCGATCCGGACCTCGCGGTATATTGGCAACATCGGAGCGGGTCGGGACTGGGAGGAGAGAATGCAACGCATGACAGGCGGCCGGGCGGTGGCAGCTGCGCTCAAAGCCGAAGGCATCGAGCACGTATTCGGCATCGTGGGCACCCACGCCAACCCGCTGTTCGATGGTGTGCTGGACGAACCGTCCATCAAGGTGGTGACGGTGCGCCACGAGCAGGGCGCTTCGCTGATGGCGACAGGCTATGCGCGTGCCTCCGGCAAGATTGCCGCCTGCTTCGTCGTTCCGGGGCCCGGTCTCACCAATGCGCTGACCGGGATCGGCATGGCGTACTCGGAGTCCGTTCCGCTGCTCGTGTTCGGCGGACAGAACACGCTGGCGCAGCTCGAGCGCGAAGGCGGGCATTTTCATGAGCTGGCGAACTCCGTGGGCGTGGCCGGCTCGGTGTGTGGCTATTCCACCCGGGTCACGACGCCCACCGACATCCCGAAGGTCATCCGCGAGGCGATGCGCGCCATGCGCTGCCAGCGCCCGCGGCCGGCCTACATCGAGGTCCCGCTCGACGTACAAAGCGGCGAAGCGGACGTCGCGCTGCTGCCGCCAGAGCAGTACAGCCGGCCGGGCGGCGATCCGGCGAGCATCGCGCGGGCGGTGCAGGCGTTGAAATCCGCCAAGCGCCCGTTCGTATTCGCCGGGGGCGGAGTGGCGGCTGCGCAGGCGAGCGCACAGCTGGTGCGCGTCGCGGAGCTGCTGGGCGCGCCGGTGGTGACGAGCGTCTTCGCGAGAGGCGTGATCTCCGACCGGCATCCGCTCGCGCTGGGCGACGGCTGGGGCCGGTTCGATCTGTACGACGAGCTGCTCGCCAAAGCGGATCTTGCCCTGGTCGTCGGATCGCGCATCGACGTGGTCTCGGACTGGAATCTCGGCGCGCGTTTCCCGCAGCGCATCGTGCAGGTGGACCTCGATCCCCTGGTGGTGGGCCAGCGGCGCCCGGTGGAAGTGGGCATCGTGGGCGACGCGGCGTCGGTGCTCGATGCGCTGGCCGGGCAGCTCGCAGGCACCAAAGAGCAGGCGTGCTGGTTCGACGCGGGCAGCTTCCGGCGCCGCAAGCAGGCGCGGATGGTGGAGCAGGCGGGGCCGGTCCTGAAAGTGATCGAGGCGCTGCGCGCAGCGCTGCCCGACGACACCATCTTCGTGGACGATCTCACGCTGGTCGGTTACTGGATGCCGCTCCTGTTGCCGACCTATCGGCCGCGCACGCTGATTCATCCCGGGACGTACGGCACGCTCGGCTACTCGCTGCCGGCAGCAATCGGCGCGAAGCTGGCCTGTTCGAAGCAGCCGGTGGTGTCGATCTCGGGCGACGGCGGATTCCTGTTCACCATGCAGGAGCTGGCGACGGCGCGCGCGCAGAATCTGGACCTGATCGCGCTGGTGTTCAACGACCACGCCTTCGGTTCGATCCGGACCTATCAGGATCGCATGTTCGGCGGTCGGCACATCGGTTCGGAGTTGACGAATCCCGATTTCGCGAAGTTGGGCGAGGCGTTCGGGGCGAAGAGCGTACGGGTCGAGGCAAAAGACCTCGGCAGCGCGGTGCGTCGTGCGCACGAGGCCGGCGGATTATGGTTGATCGAAATCCCGTTCGCGCCCAAGGGCTCCGCCAACATGGTGCCGTGGATGCCGTGAGGGAGTTGCACCGCGCCGGGGCCGCACCTGAACCCCGAGCCCTGACGCATCGCGCGATCCTGGCGATCGCCGCGCCCATCATGATCTCGAACGTGTCGACGCCGCTGCTCGGCGTCGTCGATACCGGCGTCGTCGGTCGGCTGCCCGATCCCGCGTACATCGGCGCCGTGGCTCTGGGCGCTCTGGTGTTCAACTATGTATTCTGGGGATTCGGCTTCCTGCGCATGGGGACGACGGGCCTCACCGCCCAGGCGTTCGGCGCCGCCGACGCCGCGGAGGTCCGCGCGAGCCTGGGGCGCGCGGTGTCGCTCGCACTCGTTGTGGGCGCGGGTCTCATCTTTGCACAGTGGCCGATCCGCGAAGTCGCGTTCGCACTGCTCGACGGCAGCCCCAGGGTCGTGGGGCTGGCGCGCGACTATTACGACATCCGCATCTGGGCCGCGCCGGCCACGCTGATCAACTACGCGCTGCTCGGCTGGTTCATCGGCCTGGGCCGTGCGCGCGTCGCGCTCGCTCTGCAGCTGGTGCTGAACATCACCAACATGCTGTTGGACGCCTTCTTCGTGCTCGCGCTCGGGCTCGGCGTCAAAGGCGTGGCGGGCGGTACGGTGCTGGCGGAGGTCGTGGCCGCGGCGGCGGGACTCGTCATCGCAGCTCGTCAGCTGCGCGTCTTCGGGGGGCGCTGGGACGTGACCCGGCTGTTCCAATCGGATCGGCTGGGGCGGACCGTGGCGGTCAATCGCGACATCATGATCCGCTCTCTGGCGCTCATCTTCATCTTCTCGTGGTTCACGGGGCAGGGGGCGAAGCAGGGCGACACGATCCTGGCCGCGAATGCGGTGCTGATGAACATGGTGGCGGTGACGGTGTACTTCCTGGACGGCTGGGCATTCGCCGCGGAAGCCCTCGTCGGCAGGGCAGTGGGCGAAGCGAATCGCGCGGGTCTATCGGCTGCCGCCCGCATGACCACCTGGTGGGCGGCTGGAGTCGCGGTGCTGGCTGCGACCGTGGCGCTGCTGTTGGGGCCGGCGATCATCGACGTGCTGACAGTGGACGAGACGGTCCGCGCTGCTGCCCGCGTCTATCTGCCGTGGGCGGCGCTGGTGCCGCTCGCGGGCGTGTGGTGCTTTCAGCTCGACGGCATCTTCATCGGCGCGACGCGCGCGGCAGAGATGCGCAACGCGATGCTGATATCCGTGGTCATCTTTCTCGTCGGGTGGTGGCTGCTCAAGCCGTGGGGCAACCACGGTTTATGGGCGGCCTTATATGTCCACTACGTCGCGCGCACTGGAACGCTGCTGTACTACTTTCCGACGCTGGTGCGGTCGGTAGCAGCCTGACGCACCGTATCTCAAAGAGATCCACGACCGGCTGAGCGCATCGAGCCGCACAGCGGAAGGCCGCGTTTCAATTGTTTAGCGACGGTTTCAATCGTTGGCCGATCGCTTCAATTGTTTGACTCCCGTTTCGTATGTCTGGCGAAGCTTCACTTCCTGCGTCTCCTGTAAAACAAGAGTTCACAACAGTGTAAGAGAAGCTTCACGTTGCAGTGCGAAGCTGGCTCGCGCCCCCGGGGCCGTTTTCTTGGGACCGGGATGGCGTCACTCTGCTTCTTACTTATGCACCTTCCACAACAGGAGAAACCTCATGCGCAAGCTGAGTATGTTAGCGGCAGCGGGGCTCACTTTTGTCACCGCTGGCGCTTTTGCGTTGGATTTCGGCAAGATCCGCGATGCACAGCTGGAAGCCCTGGCGCCGGCGCTGTTCGGCGTTTTCGGGCCCTTGCACGAATCCTCGACGAAGAGCATCGACAAAACGACGGCCGAGGCGAACCCCGCCGCACTCGCAACGGTGGCAAAGAGCTTGAAGATACGCGTGGTAACGGCGGGAGTCGCGGCCCCCAACATCGACATGATCGCGTTGTGGCCGGACGACAACGCCCCCACCCATCTGATTTTCTGCAATGAGCAGGGGACCACAGATCCCGGAGTTCAACGCCTGCGCCTGTCCGACGGCAAGGTGGAAACCATCCTCACCGGCACGAGCGACTGCGATCCGGTACGGCGCACAGCGTGGGGCACAATCATCGTCGGCGAAGAAGCTGGCAATAGCGGCCAGGTGCTCGAGATCATCAACCCGATCGGGACCACTGGCGTCTTGTTCGATCGCGTGGCCGGCACGTTCTCCGGCGGTGTCGGTGCGGGGAATATTGCGACTCGCCACGCGCTGGGCCGCTTGTCCTTCGAGGGGATGGCGCTCTATCCAAACGGGGTGATGTACTACGGCGATGAGAATCGGCCGTCGACTGGGACCGCGGGCGGAGCCTACTTCAAGTTCGTGCCGGCGACGCCTCACACCAGCAGCGCGCCGATCACTAACCTCGCCGACTCGCCGCTCGCCGCGGGCACCGTCTACGGGCTGCGTCTGGGCAAGCGCATCAGCAACAACATCCCCAATACCGACTACGGCCAGGGTACCAACACCGGGCTGGGTACCTGGATACCGGTGGCGGGCGCGAACAACGCGGATCTGCGAGCGCAGGCTGCGCTGCTGAGGCTGACCGGCTATTACCGGCCGGAGGATATCGACATTGACAAGCGCGCGCTCGCTGATGGGAAGGTGCGCTTCTGTGGCAACAACACCGGCAACGAAGGGGATGACCGCAACTGGGGAGAGTCCATCTGCATCACCGATGGCACGCTGGCCGAGGCGACAGACAACACGGCCACGCCCGAAGTCCAGCTCTTCGTGGTGGGCACACCCGAGCTGGCCATGATGGACAACATGGCTTACCATCCAAAGCGTGGTTTCTGGATCCTGCACGAAGATGGCGACTCGCCCACCACGCGCAAACTTAATAATGATCTCTGGGCCTGCCTCGACGACGGGGACGATGACGACAGCCTGTCCGACGGGTGCATCCGCGTCGCAACGTTGAATGACTTGACCGCGGAGTGGACCGGCGGCATTTTCGATGCGTCGGGTACGCGCTTTTACGTGAGCGTGCAGCACAACATCACCGGACACGGCGTGATTCTCGAAATCTCGGGTTGGCACTGAGTGCTGGTCGCCGCATGCGCCGCGCCGGAGGTGTTTCCGGCGTGGCGGTGGGACCAGCAGTGGCGCCGTTACAAACCACCAGTCCAACTGCGAACCGGCATCCTCGGTGGGCTCAGGTTCCTAGTAATGCAGCACCAAGCTCCGCACACGGTAACCCCTCCGCCTCGTCACCAGTCACGCGCCGCTATATTTGAAATTCAATCAGGAACGGCCCGCGCCGCCAGGTGGCCGCTTTGAATGCGTCGGCAAAACCCTCGAGCGTCTCCACGCGTACCGCCTCCACACCCATGCCTTCGGCAAGCTTGATCCAATCGAGCGTGGGCCGGCTGAGGTCGAACAATTCGTTTGACGCGGGCCCGGGCTGCGCACCAACGGCCAGCAGCTCGCCGTGCAGGATCTTGTAGATGCGATTGGCGAAGACGACATTGATCACATCGAGCTTCTCGCGCGCCTGGGTCCATAGCGCCTGCAGCGTGTACATGCCGGCGCCATCGGCCTCCAAGCACACGACCTTGCGTCCGGGGCTGGCCAGCGCGGCCCCGGTGGCGCAGGGAAACCCGATCCCAATCGCACCACCCGTGTTCTGCAGCCAGTCGTGAGGAGCGGCACCGAAGGTCGGTGGAAATAGCGCGCGACCGGAAGTGACGGCATCCTCGGCGACGATGCCGTTCTCGGGCAACAGCGCGGCAAGCGTGTAGGCGAAGGCCTCCGGCTCGAATTTTCCCCTGACGAGCTGCGGGGTGGTTCCGCCGTTTGGAATCGGTACGCTCTTCGGTGCACCCAGCACGTCGGCCAACCATTCGAGCGCGAAGACAGCATCCTGCTCCGGGCGGGCGAGCACGTGCGTGACTGCTTCTGGAGGCGAGGTCAGACTCGGTTTGCCCGGATACGCGAAGAACGCGGTCGGCGGCTTCGCGCCGACAAGAATCACATGCCGCACGCCCGCGAGCACCGTCAGCGCGTTGTCCACGACGTAAGGAATCCGATCGACCGGAACGCGCCCGCGACCGCGCGCCATGCGCGGCACTTGAGTGGGCGTGCGCAGCTTCGCTCCGCTGGCGAGTGCGACGCGGTGGGCTGCATAGAGGCCCGCTTCGGACAGGGCCTGGCCCGACAGGATCAGCATCGCGGGCTCGCCGCTGCGCAGCGTCCGCGCGATTGCAGTCAGTACGTCGGGGGCGACGGCCGGGCGGGTGGGCACTGGGAGCGGCGTGCCAACCTCGCCGCCTTCACTCCATGCCGTGTCGGCCGGCAGGATCAGCGTGGCGATCTGTCCCGGCGGCGTCATGGCGGCCTGCACCGCCGCCGCGGCGTCCGCTCCCACGCGCGCGGAGGAGGTGCTGGTGCGCACCCAGTGCGAGACGGCACGTGCGAGCCCTTCCGTGTCGGTCGTGAGCGGTGGGTCGTACGGGCGATGATACGTGGCTTGGTCGCCCACGATATTCAACATCGGCGCGTTTGCCCGGCGGGCGTTGTGCACGTTGGCGATGCTGTTGGCGAACCCAGGTCCGCAGTGCGTCAGCGTCGCGGCGGGTTTTCCAGCCATGCGCGCATAGCCGTCGGCGCACCCGGTGACCACCGTCTCGGCCAAGCCGAGAACGCAGCGCGCACCCACGACTTTGTCGAGCGCGGCGACGAAGTGCATCTCCGAGGTGCCCGGATTGGCAAAGCAGGTATCGATGCCGCTGGCAAGCAAGGTGCAAACGAGGCTTTCGGCGCCGTTCATTGAATCTCTTGTACCTGTTCAGGTGGAGCGTCGAAGTATACGATGTGTTCAAGCACCGATTCTTACCACTTCGCCAATCCTCGACAGGAGGAGTTCTGTGATCAAGTTCTATTTCAACGCTGCTCCCAACCCCATGAAGGTCGCTCTATTCCTGGAAGAGGCTGGCCTGGAATATTCGGCGGTCCCCGTGGACACGCGCAAGGGAGAGCAGTTTTCGCCGGACTACTTGCGCGTCAATCCCAATGGCAAGGTCCCCGCGATCGTCGACGGAGACGTCACGGTCTTCGACAGCAACGCGATCCTCCTGTATCTCGCCGAAAAGACCAAGCTCTTCCTGCCTGAACAATCCGATCGCCCGGCCGTTCGGGGCCAGTTGCTATCCTGGTTGATGTTCATGGCGACTGGCGTCGGCCCGTTCTCAGGGCAGGCGGTCCACTTTCGTCACTACGCACCGGAGCCAAAGGAATACGCGCTCAACCGGTACGACTTCGAAGCGGAACGGCACTGGAAGATCATCGACGACAGGCTCGGGCATCAAGCCTACATGGTGGGGCCCAAGTACTCGATCGTCGATATGTGCGTCTGGGGTTGGGCGCGCCTCGTGCCTCATGTTCTTGGGAACGCGCAAGCCTGGGGTCAGTTTCCGAATCTCAAGAGGCTGGTGGACGAGATCAACGCGCGGCCGGCTGCTGCCCGGGTCGAAGCGCTGAAAAGCAAGCATACGTTCAAAGCCGAAATGGATGACGAGGCTCGGCGCTTCATGTTTCCGCAACTCGCCCGGCTTGCCAAATTCGGCGCAGAGCGCGCCGCGAGCTCGACTCGCTGAGGAGGGCGCGGCGCTTACGCGGGGCGTCGTCGCCGCAGCAAGAATTCGGCCCGCACGCTCCAGGTCTTCCCCTCATCAGCGGAATCGCGCGAGATCCAGTGAAACGAATCGGGCGTGATCTCTGTGAACAGCCACTGGCAGCGCGCGCCCTGTTCGCTTCGGTATTCCTGGACGATGTCCTCGCCCACCTTGCGCCCGGTCATCCGGTTGTAGGCCTGCCTCACGGGGTCGATCCAGGTGATGTGCCACAGATCGCTCTGCGGATCGTAGACCCGAAGCGTAGTGCCGTACATGCGATCCTGGTCGGTGGGTTTGCGCGCATGCCGGGACGGCGCGATCCAGACGTCTTGAACGGCTTGCCCGCTCAGCACCCAGCCGAAGTGGACCTCGGCCGAGGTTTCGCGGCGGACGCCCCCGGCCTCATGGACGATCACCTGTCCCTCCCACGAGCCGACGAACCGTCCATAGAGCAGCATCTTCGCGGCGCGATCCTCCGCCGGGCCGCCGGCGAGAAGAGCCTCGGCGAGAAAGGGCGATTTCAATGCGATAGGCGCCTGCATGACGACCTCCTTTGAACAAGAGGTCATCCTAAACAGCAGGCGCAGCCCGAACTTGGAAAATCCTGCGTTCCTGCTTGGCGCCTGACGCAAGGCGCCCGGCAGTCTGGGAAGCCAGCAGTAAGCAGCCTCAGCAGCGGCCCCGGCTTGGGCCTGCTCTGTTTTTCAGGCGTGGATCAGCGGCCCGGCGCGCCCTGTCGGCTTGCCTCGAACAGGAACCAGACGCGCCGTTCCGCCTCGTCGATCCAGTTCTCGAGCAAGCTTGCGGTGGCAACGTCCCCGTGCTCGTCGCAAACGCCGTGGGTCTCGCGCATGCGCGCCGTCAGCTGCTGGTTGTCGTCGCGCAGCTCCGACAGCATGTCCAGCGGCGTGACGTAATCGGCATCGTTGTCCAGCACCCGCTGCAGGCGGCCGATTTGACCGATCGAGCGGATGGTCGTGCCGCCCAGCTTGCGCACGCGCTCGGCGATCGGGTCCGTGGTGTCGTAGATCTGCTCAGCCTGTTCATCCAGCAACAGATGATAGTCGCGGAAATGTGGCCCCGATACGTGCCAGTGGAAATTCTTCGTCTTGATGTACAACGCGAACATGTCGGCCAGCAGCGTGGTGAGGGCTGCCGAGATATCCTTTGCAGCGTTGGCCCCCAGGTTCGTTGGCGTATCGAGCGGAGCCATCCGCCGAGCCTTTGCGTCTCTAACGTTCACGGGTTGTCTCCTTCTGAAGTCATGGGGCGTTTCCGCTTCATGAACCGCGAAACGGAAGGTCCTCTCTCGGAGCTCGCATGATGATCGTCTCGCCCCAAGCGCGATTGAACGGGCTTGCTGGGCTTCGCATCCTCTTGCTATTTTTGGATAAGTGCGCGCTTCGAAGCTTCGTCCATAAGCCAAGGCGATCAAGACCATCCGAACAAAACAAACGATTAGTCGGTGTTTTGCGAAAGCTGGGTACCGTAAGGAAGCTCCGCACAACCTGCATGTCCGTTTCAGCAGCCGGTTAAGAACAATTCATCGGAATTAACTGGTTCTCTGTGCCCGCGGGTCGCAGCATAGGGACGCCCGGCGCACGCTGACCAGCGTGGCCGCTTCGTGATGGGGGTGTCATGACATCTTATGAATGCGGGCAGGAGCCCGCCGCAATGGAAGCGTCGAACTGGCTTGATAACGCCGTGTGCGATGCAGGCGATGAGGTGCCAGTGCAGCTCAGCAAGCACAGGTTAGGTGCAGCATCCAAGGAGGACTTGCTGGCGCTGCTGGTGGCGGCGTCGCTCTCGGGCCGCGAAATGTGGCGGCGCGCGAGGCTGTTGGAGCACGGCATGGGTTACCTGGCGAGGGCCGACTCGGGCGGAGTCATTCTGTTCGATTGGAAAGGCCGCCTCGTCACGGCGGACGCTCGGGCAGAGCTCACCTTGAGGGCAGTCGGCGTCGAATTGAATCGCGCGCCGCGCCTGCGCATCGAGGCGCTGGACGCCAGCGATACCAGGCGCGACAACCATTCAACGCTGCCCGACTGGCTGGGCCCCGACTGGATTCAGCCGATCATCGAAGGCGGCGAGCGACTGGGCACCGCGGTGCTGATCCCGGAGCGGGGTGCGACTGGCGCTGTTCTTCCGTCGGGTGGGTTACCGAGTTACAAGCTGCGGCGAGTCATGGAGTTCATCGAAGCTCACATCGATCAACCCATGCCGCTCGAGCGGCTCGCGGCCGCCGCGGCGGTGAGCCCGTTTCATTTTCACCGGCAATTCAAGCGGTCCACGGGAATGACGCCGCACCAATACATCGTTCAGATGCGCACTGAACGGGCCAAGGCTCTTCTGTCCGGATCCGACCTGCCGCTGGCCGAGGTTGCCGCGCAATCAGGCTTCGCGGACCAGAGCCATTTCACTTCCACCTTTCGCAGAACGACGTCGATGACCCCGCGCAGTTATCGCAACGCGACTGCCACGATGTGAAACGATTTCTTCCCCCCTCGCAGTAACCCTGTTACAAACGAGGGCATGCAGTATTTAAACCGTCTTAAATCTCCTGAAAATGTCGTCTACAATCGCCGTCGATGAGTCAGAAGTCCGACGCGTCGGCGAGCGTCGAGTTCGGCCGCTTCACGGTCCTGCCGCTTCGCCGCGAACTGCTTTCCGACGGTGTGCCGATCGAGCTGGGCGGGCGCGCATTCGACGTGCTCATGGCGCTCATCGAAGCCAATGGCACCGTTCTAAGCAAGGATGATCTGATCGGTCGGGTCTGGCCGGGTCGGGTGGTCGAAGAGAACAACCTGCAGGTGCAGATCGCAGCGTTGCGCAAGGCGCTCGCGGGCGATCGCGGCCTGGTTCGGACGGTGGCCGGGCGCGGTTATCAATTCGTCGGCGAGGTCCGCGCGGTCGCCATCCCATCGGCAGCCGCGGCGGTTGCACCCCACATCCCCAGCAACCTCTTGCAGCCCGTCAGCGAGCTGATCGGCCGTGGTGCCGAGCTCGACGAGGCCTGCGATCTGGTGAACGCGCATCGGCTGGTTACTCTGATCGGGTCGGGCGGCATCGGCAAGACGCGATTGAGCCTCGAGGTCGCGCACCGAGCACGCTCGAGATTTGCCGACGGGGTATGGGTTGCGGAGCTTGGGCCGTTGTCCGATCCGGATCTGGTCTCGATTACTGTGGCGAGCGCGTTGAGGTTGACCGCTGCGACAGGCACGGTGTCGCCCGAATGGGTTGCAGCCGCACTCGGGACGAAGCAGGTCCTGCTGGTCCTGGACAATTGCGAGCACGTGATCGAGGCGACCGCGCGCATGGCGGAAGCGCTGCTTCGCGCCTGCTCGGCCGTGTCCGTGCTGGCCACCAGCCGTGAGCCTCTGCGCGCGCCCGACGAGTATGTCTTCAGGGTGCCCCCGCTCGAGGTGCCGGGCGAGGGAACCGAGGCCCCGGAAGACGTGCTTCGATCCGGCGCAGTCAAGCTGTTCGTTGCGCGCGCCCGCGCGGCGGACCCGCACTTCCCGCTGGATCATCACGCTGCGCCGATCATGGCGGCGGTATGCCGTCGCTTGGACGGGATTCCGCTGGCAATCGAATTGGCGGCCGCGCGCACGGCCGCGCTGGGACTAGGAGGGCTCGCGGCCCGGTTGGACGACCGCTTCAGATTGCTCACCGGCGGGCACCGCACGGCGCTGCCACGCCAGCAGACGCTGCGGGCCACGCTGGACTGGAGCTTCGACCTGCTGCTCGAACCCGAGCGCGTGGTGCTGCGTCGACTGGCGGTGTTCGCTGGAGGCTTCACCCTCGAGTCGGCCAGCGCAGCGGTCGCGAGTCCCGACATCGCCGCAGCGGACGTCGTCGACTGCATCGCGAACCTGGTTTCGAAATCGCTTCTCACGGCCGTCGGCAGTGGGATCGCGCAGTACCGGCTCCTCGAGACAACGCGCGCTTACGCGCTGGAAAAGCTCATCGGGAGCGGCGAGCTCGAACGCTTCGCGCGGCGCCATGCCGAGTACTACCGGGGCGTGTTCGAAGCAGCGCTGGCCCAATGGGAGACCAGGCCCACGGCGGAGTGGCTGGCTGCTTATGGACCGCACCTCGACAACGTACGTGCCGCGCTGGACTGGGCCTTCTCGCCAAGCGGCGACGCCGAGACCGGCATACCGCTGACGGTATCCGCGGTGCCGCTGTGGATGCACTTGTCGATGATGGAAGAATGTCACACGCGCGTCGAACGCGCGCTCGCGAGTCTCGGAGGCGACGCGGCTCCCGGGACGCGCAACAGCATGCAGCTTTATGCCGCATTGGGTCTGTCGCTGATGTACACCAAAGGTGCAGTGCCCGAGACGCGTGCCGCCTTGACGCACGCGCTCGAGATCGCAGAAATGTTCGACGATACCGACTATCAGCTGCGGGCGCTGTGGGGGCTGTGTGTGGATCGGTTGAACAACGGGATGTTTCGGGAGGCGCTGGCCTTCGCGGAGAAGTTTTGCCGGGTGGCGTCGGACTCGTCCGATCCGGTAGATGTGCCGATCGGCGATCGAATGATGGGTCTGTCGCTGCATTACCTGGGCGATCAGGTTAACGCGCGGCGGCACTTCGAGCGCATGCTGAGCCGGTACGTCGCGCCGGTTCGCCGGTCGCACATGATCCGGTTCCAATTCGACCAGCGGGTGACCGCGCACGTTGCGCTGGCAATGGTCCTCTGGCTGCAGGGCTATCCGAATCAGGCCATGCGCATGGTCGAGACGAACATCGAACAGGCGCGCGAACTCAATCACGAGCTTTCCCTGTGCAACGCACTGGCCAAGGCGTGCCCGGTCGCGCTGCTTACCGGCGATCTGACGGCCGCGGCGCGCTTCGTAGCGATGCTGCTCGATCACTCCGTGCGGCATGCGCTCGCGTCGTGGCAGGCCGAGGGCCGCTGTTTCGAAGGCGTGCTCCTGATCAAGTGCGGCGACCTCGGCAACGGTCTGCGCGTGCTGCGCAGCGCGCTCGACGAGCTGCCCGGGATCAATTTCTCGCTGCGCTACACCGCTTTGCTGGGCGAGCTGGCCGAAGCCTTGGGCCGTGCCGGGGAGGTTGTGCAAGGGGTCAAAGCGATCGATGCGGCGCTCGCGCGGTCGGATCGCAACGGAGAGTGCTGGTGCATCGCGGAGTTGTTGCGCGTCAAAGCCGAGCTCACTCTGCTCGAGCGTGCGCCGGGCGCCGCCGCGGGGGCCGAGGACTGTTTCCTGCACGGTCTGGACTGGGCGCGCAGACAAGGTGCCCTGTCCTGGGAACTGCGGTGCGCCACGGGCCTCGCCCGGCTGTGGCATGAGCAAGGCCGGAGCGGTCAGGCGCGCGAGCTCCTGGCGCCGGTCTACGCGAGGTTTGGCGAGGGCTTCGCAACTGCCGATCTGTCGGCCGCGAGCGCGATGCTCGAAGCGCTGGGGTAGCGCGGCTCGGCGCAGCGAGGCAAATGTGCGCCGGCGAGTCCGGAGCGGTCAGAACAGGGCGCTCAGCCCATCGCGCTCGGTTTCTGCCAGTTCGAAAGCGAAGATCTCCAAGTCTTCGCGCATGTGCGTTTCCGTCTTCGTTCCGGTCAACGGGACGACGTCTACCTGGGTCAGATAGCGGAACAGGATTTGTGCAGGAGTGCGCCCGTATTTGGACGCCAACGCCTCGAGCGCGGGGTGAGCAAGAACATGCGGATTGGCGGTGAGTGTCCAGAAGCTCTGGTAAATGATCCCGCGTTGCCTGCAGAAAGCGCGGATCCCGCGGTCGTAATTGGTTTCGGCGTAGAACCGGTTCTGGACCACGGCCGGCTTGACTCTCGCCGAGCGATGCAGCATTTCGAGGGCTTGTAGGCTGTAGCAATTGCTGATTCCGAGCTGCCTGGCGCCCGCATCGTCGTAGACTCTTTCCATCGCCTGCCACACCTCCATCGATTGCTCCGCATCGGGCAGCGGTGAATGCAGGACGAGGCAATCGAGGTAGCTTGTCTGCAGGTTGCGCAAGGATGCCTGGAAGGACTGCGCGACTTGCTCGGCGAGAGGCGCTCTCGGGTCGTATGGGACCCGGTTCGGATCTTGGCCCGACAAGGGAGTGAACTTGGTCTGCAGATAGAGCTCGGCGCGGCTCAGTCCACGGTCGAGGCACGCCGCGATACCAGCCCCCACGCCGGGTTCATGGTAGTGCTTGGGCTGGCAGGCGGTATCGATACCCCGAAATCCGAGCTCAATAGCCGTTCTTACCAGCTCCTCCGTGTGCGTTTTCTTCCAGGCCGTTCCGTAGATGATCCTGGGACCGCGCACACCGCTGGCGGAGATCACGAAGGTGTCCGCTGTCATTCACGTATTCCGGCTGATGCGCCCCACCCGACGGGGCGTCGCGCAATGCGTTGCAATCAGCCCGCCTTGCGCAACGTCAGGTTGATGCGATGGCCGCCCACCGGGGGGTGATATCCCTCCTTGAGGGGCATGACGCCGTGATAACGAAGCCGGGCCGGGCCGCCCCACACCACCACGTCACCGTGCGTCAGGGGAACCCGTCGCGCCTTGTCAGCTCTGGTGGTGCCACCAAACAGGAAGACAGCAGGGATGCCGAGCGAAACCGAAACGATCGGCGCACCGAAATCCCGCTCTTCCTTGTCCTGGTGCAGCGACAGCCTGGCGCCCGGCTCATATCGATTGATCAGGCAGGCATCGGGCACGAACGCTTCGAAGCCGGCCTGCGCTGCGGCGCTGGCGGCCAGCCACAGGAAAGAATCCGGCATCCGTGGCCACTTGCGCCCGCTCTCGGGATCCACGGCGTCGTAGCGGTAACCCGTTTTGTCGGTGACCCAGCCGAGCGCGCCGCAATTGGTCATCGCGACCGACATGCGAAAGCCGCCCGGCGTAACCATGTGCCGGAGCGGCGCCTGCGCAACCACGCGCTCCACATCAGCCAAGAGCGCGACCTCGCCGGCAATGGCGAAGCCATGCAACAACACCGCGCCCGTGCCCAGAGTTACCCGCCTTGCCTCGACGGTGGCCGGCATCTCGAACAGGTCGCCCGTCATTTCGAACCATCCGTCGTGGCGCCGGCGCCTCAGGCGGCGTCGTGGAAGATGATCCCGAGCGTGTGGCGATGCCCCGAGCGCACGCGGCTGACACCGTGACGGAGATTGACCCGGTAGAGGCCGCGCGTTCCGCGCACTGGGCGACGATGAACGGCAAACACGACCGCGTCCCCCTGCCTGAGCGGCACCACTTCCGGCCGCGACTGCATGCGCGGACGCTGCTCTGTGAGCACGAACTCGCCGCCCGTGAAGTCCCGCTCGGGTTCGGACAGCAGGACCGTGACCTGCAGCGGGAAGACGTGCTCGCCGTAAAGATCCTGGTGCAGGCAGTTGTAGCCGTCCGGCCCGTATTGCAAGA
>Ga0335084_10002638_pt1 | contig 17377 bp, 15 predicted proteins | sample Lox_Sample_44_FD_206721 | JGI IMG/M metagenome (GOLD analysis project Ga0335084, IMG submission 206721) | Soil microbial communities from Loxahatchee National Wildlife Refuge, Florida, United States - Lox_Sample_4.4 | ecosystem: Environmental > Terrestrial > Soil > Wetlands | place: USA... | reverse complement strand
CTCCGCCTTGGCGATCCGCCCGTACTCCTGGAGGAAGAAGTGCCCGGGGATGATGTCCACGTGGCTGTTGGCGATCCCGACGAACGGCTTCTCGAAGTCCTCGTCGCGGAGACCGACGGCGCGGAGCAGGCTGCGGTGGGGCGCCCGCTCGAACCCCTTCTTGATGGCGTCGCTGCGCATCCGGTGGTTCTCCCGCGCGCGGCCCGCCCCCGTCAACACGCCGCACCCCGCCGCGCGGGCGGCGGCCGGCGGCGAGCGCGCCGGGGGCGCGTTACCATGGGACCGGTGTCGATCGTCGGCTTCGAGGAGGCGAGGGCGCGGTTCCGGGCGGCGGCGGCGCGCCCGCGCCGGCCGCTCGACGCGCCGGGGTTCCGCCCCGCGGCGGTGCTGGTCCCGCTCCTGCGCCGCCCGGCGGGCCCCACGCTCCTCTTCACGCTCCGCACCGAGACCGTCCCGCACCACAAGGGCGAGATCTCGTTCCCGGGCGGCGGGCGCGCGCCCGGCGAGGAGGCGGTGGCCGCCGCGCTGCGCGAGGCGGAGGAGGAGGTCGGCCTCGCGCCGGCGGCGGTCGAGGTGCTGGGCGCGCTCGACGACCTGCCCAGCATCTGGGGATACGTGGTGACGCCGGTCGTCGCGGCGATCTTCGATCCGCCGGCGCGGTTCGAGGCGCAGGCCGGCGAGGTGGTCGAGCCGTTCGAGATCCCGCTCGCGCGGCTGCTGGCGCCGGGCGTGCGCCGGTCGGAGTGGTGGGAGGCGGCGCGGCTGCCGGAGGCGATCCGGGAGAAGCTCCTCGCCTCGCGCGTCGCGTTCGACGAGCTCGATCCGGCCACGGGGCGTTACCGCGTCTGGTTCTTCCACGCGGGCGAGGGGCCCGAGCGGATCGTGTGGGGCCTCACCGGCAGGATCCTGGCCCACCTGCTCGACGCCGCCTTCGCGCCGGCGGCGGGCGGCGCGTCCGGAGCCGCCGCCGGCTGACGCTGGAGCGCGGTACCGTCCCCTCCCGACGCGCCGCCCTGCCCGGCAGGGAGCGGCGCGGAGAAGATGCCCCGCCGGACCTGCCGGGAGGTAAGCTGTCGCGGATGGATCGACGGCTCCTCGCGATAGCGGTCGTCTCGCAGCTCGCCCTCGCCGCCTGCGGGAGCGGATCCCACCCGGCCCCGTACTCCTGCGCGGCCCCCGCGATCGTGGACGGCGGCATGGTGGCGCTCCAGGCCCCTGCGACCACCTACACGAGCGGCCAGTGCGTCCTCCCCATCGTGGCGCCGGTCTCGGCGGGCTCGCAGGCGCTCGGCCAGGCGAAGGTCGGGACGACGCTGTACTTCACGGTGCCCGCCGGGACGTCCGCGGTCAGCATCGTCTCGCAGGTGGTCGCCGGGACCGCGCCCGATCACATCACCTACCAGGGCGTCGACATTCCCAACTCTGTGGTACCCACCGACGTCCAGTCGCCGGACCCGGCGGTCCGGTACGACGACCTCCTGGTACCGGCGGGCGTGGACCCGTACCCGAGCGCCCCCATCTTCTACGGCTCGCTCAGCCCCGCCGACGGCGTGATGACGCTGCCGGACACCTCGTTCCTGCTCGGGCGCGTCGCGTCGAGCGGCCTGCCGGCGGGTACGTGGAGCTTCACGGTCAACGACTGGGCCTACGAGTGCTACGTCACCGGCGACCCGGGCTGCACCAGCGGCAGCAGCAACCAGGGCGTCTACGACGTGCAGGTGCTGACCCGCCCAGGCGGCGTCCCTTCCCGCGGCACGCTCGACCTCGCCGTCTACGTGGTCTCGCAGACGTGGACCGCGTCCAGCCTGCGGACCGATCCCAGGTTCACGAGGTTCGTGGAGAGCATCCAGGGCCTCCTGACGCCGACCGGCATCTGCCTCGGCACGGTGACCGTCTTCGACGTGCCTTCGTGGGCGCGCGACAGGTGGTGGACCATCGACGTGGACAAGGCGGGCGCGTGCGACCCGCTTGCGCAGCTCTTCACGCTCTCCCAGCCGCTCGACGCGGTGCACCTCTTCCTCGCCGACGATCTCACCTCGTCCGCCAACAGCTCGACCCAGGCGGTGGCGGGCATCGACGGCACCATCCCGGGCCCCTCGGGCGTGCCGGGGGGCGTGGGCAGCGGCGCGGCGGTGGCCATCGGCCAGGACTTCCAGGCATGCCAGGGCGCGTTCGACCCGGTGCACTGCGGCTCGGACTTCCTCGCCTACGTCGCGGCGCACGAGACGGGCCACTGGCTCGGCCTGTACCACCCGACCGAGGCGTACGGGGATGCCTTCGATCCCCTCTCGGACACCGCGACCTGCCTCTGCTCCGCCTGCGCTCCTGTCGCGGAGCGGTCCGCCTGCTTCGCGAACCAGAACCCCACGTTCGTCTTCGGGGATTCCTGCCTGAAGAGCGGCTCGAGCTGCGGCGGTGGACGCAACCTCATGTTCTGGATCTACCAGGACGGCGTCTCGACCGGCGAGCTCACGGGACAGCAGGCCGAGGTGATGCGTCTCAACCCCGCCGTCCACTGAGGGCCACATGATCGCCGCCCCGCTCCTCCTCGGCATCGCCCTCGCCGCCGCGCCGGCCGCCGACCCGGCGCTGGCCCGCCGCGTGGACGCGCTCCTCGGCAGCATCGAGCGGCCGGCGACCGACGCCCAGTGGCGCGCGCTCGGTCCCGAGGCCGTGCCCGTGCTGGAGCGGATCGCAGCCGACCCGCGGGGCCGGCCCTCGCGCCGGGCCCGGGCGGTGGAAGGGCTCGCCGCCATGGGCGGTCCCCGCGCCGAGAGCGCCGTGCTCGCGGCGGTCCGGGATCAGGGCGCGCCGTGGCCGGTCCGCGCCGCCGGCGCCCGGGGCGCCGGACGCCTCCTCGACGAGAACCGGCTCCCGGACGCGCTCTCGCCGACCCTGGAGGCCGACCCGGATCCGCGGGTCCGCGCCGCCGCTGCCGAGGCGCTCGCGCGCCACGCGCCCTCGCGGACCTGCCCCGCCATCCATGCCCGGGCGGCGCGCGACCGCCAGGCGGCCGTCTATCGCCGGGCGCTCGCCATCTGCGACGGGAAGTGAGCGGAGCGAGACGGCCGGTCACGCCGCCGTGGGCGACGCGCCCTCCCACGCCCGGTGCCGCGCGTCCGTGAGCGCGAGGTTCACCGCGTCGAGCAGCGCCTCCTCGTCGATCGGCTTCCGCACGAAGTCGCACGCGCCGGCCGCGCGCAGCTCCGCCTCGGCCGCCGGATACGCCGACACCCCGACGGCGGGCACCGCCGAGACTCGCGGATCCGCCGAGAGCCGCAGCGCCCGGACGAGGTCGGCGCCCTTCATCCCGGGCATCTCCTGGTCGATGACGGCCGCGTCGGGCGGATCGCGCTGCGCGAGCCGGAACGCCTCCTCCCCCGACTCCGCCGGAACGGGCGTGAATCCGGCCTCCTCCAGCGCGAGCTCGACGAGCCTGCGCACGAGCCGGTTGTCGTCCACGATCAGGATGCGTGCCGGTGCGGACACGGCGTACCTCTGAGTTGAGTGTAGGTCGCCGGCGGCCCGTGGAGAAGCGCTTACGCCCCAACCGCCCGCCTGTGCGCCTTCCCTGAGGGGCTCTCCCGTCCGGGGCGCGCTGGTCGGCGCAGCCAGGCGCCGCGAAATTGCCCGTGCGGCGGTCGTGAAGTTAGCATTCGGTCCGACCACCACCGCGGGCGAGGAGAGACATGATCGGCGATCACATCCGGGCGCTGAAGGGCGGACGCTGGGCGCACGCCATCGACTGCGGCGATGCCACGGTGCTGCACGTGGTCGAGGACCCGGCCGTCCGCCCGGGAGACCGCATCCGGCGCACCTACCGGCCCGAGTTCATCGACGGCGCGCAGGCGGTCGAGATCGTGACGCACCGCGAGCGCGTCTACCCGCCACGGAGCGTCGTGGCACGCGCCTACAGCCGCCTCGCCGACGCGGCGCTCGCCTCGATGTTCAGGGACTCGGAGGCGTTCGCGTGGTGGTGCAAGGCCGGGCGCCTGCCCGGCGCCTCGACCGGCGTCGCCCTGGCGGTGCAGGACGTCTCCGCGCGCACAGCGCCGAGGAGGGCGCCGCCGCCCGGGAGGACCAGCGCGGCGAGTTCTGCCGCCCGGGCGAAGCCGGTGAAAGCAAAGCAGCAGGCCAAGGCGAAGCGGCCGCCGAAGGCGAGGCCGGCAGGCAAGGCCTCGTCCAGCTCCGGGAGTGCGCGAAGGAAGCCGGCAGCGAAGAAGAGGACGGCTGCGCGGAGGCCCGCCGCCGGCAAGGCTGCTTCGCGGCGCAGGGCCAAGCCGCGCTAGGCTCACCGCCCGGCAGGCATGGAGAGCTGCGCCCACATCTCCCGGGCGTGCAGGTGCTCCATGACGGCGATGCCGAGGGCGCACGCCAGCAGCACGGCCGCCGCGAGCATCCACGGCCGGAACGCGAGCCAGTCGACGACGTGGTGGGCGCCGGGAGCCGGGCGGTTCTCCGGGCGCTCCTCGCGGTCCATCATGAGTCGTAAGTAGACCGCGAACCCGTTCGGACGCAAGTCCCGCGGCGTCGGGAATCCGGGTCAGGTGTTCAGGGGCCGGGGGCCGTCCGGACGGTTAGGAAGGGTCCCCATGCGCACCGACCGCGCCGAGGCGGTGGTCGCCGGCGGCGCCGCGGCCGAGACCGGCGCGCCGGTCGCGGCCTCGCTCCAGGGCGTCTCGGTCTCGTACGCCGGAGTGCCGGCGCTGCGCGGCATCGCGCTCTCGATCCGCCGGGGCGAGCGGGTCGCGATCATCGGGCCGAGCGGCGGCGGGAAGACGACGCTCCTCAGGCTCCTCAACACCTCCCTCCTCCCCACCGCCGGCGCGGTGCGGGTGCTGGGAGAGGACCCGGCCGCGCTCGCGACGCCGGCGCTCCGCGCCCTCCGCGCGCGGGTGGGGACCGTCTGGCAGCAGCTCCACCTCGTGCCACAGGCGAGCGTCGCGGAGAACGTGCGGATGGGACGGATCGGGCGCACCTCCCTCGCCGCTCTCGCCGCGGGCGGGCTGTCTCGCGCCGAGCGCGCCCGGGTGGCGGCGGTGCTCTCGCAGGTCGGGCTGGAGGCCCGGATCGACGCCCGGCTCGATCGCCTCTCGGGGGGCGAGCAGCAGCGCGTCGCGGTGGCGCGGGTGCTGCATCAGGCGCCGGAGCTGCTCCTCGCCGACGAGCCGCTCGCGTCGGTGGATCCGGCGCGGGCCGCGGAGGTCGTGGAGCTGCTTGTGGCCGCGGCCCGGGGGCGAACGCTGGTGGTGGCGACGCACGTGCTCGAGCCGGTCCTCCCGCGTTTCGCGCGCGTGGTGGGGCTGCGCGAGGGGCGGATCGCCTTCGACCGGCCGCGCGAGCAGGTCGGCGCCGGGGACCTGGCCCGGCTCTACGGGCCCGACGCGGCTGCGCCGTCCGGCGACGCGCCGCTGCGCGCGCAGGGCGAGGGACCCACGCCGCTTCGCGTCGCGGCCAGCACCACGCCGGGCGACGCGCTCCTGCCGCGGGTGCTCCCCGCCCTCCGCGCCGCGTACCCCGAGGTGCGGATCGTGCTCTCGGTGAAGGACACGGCCGGGGCGCTCGCCGATCTCGCCTCGGGGCTCGCCGATCTCGCGCTGGTCGGCGCGCGCGATGCGCCGGCCGGGGTGGCCTTCGAGGACGTGGCGGAGGACGAGATCGTGCTCGTCGCCCCGCCGGGCCTTCTTCTGCCGCCCGAACCGCTGGGCCTCGCGGACCTCGTTCGGCTGCCCCGCGTCGACCGGGAGCCGGGATCCGCCACCCGCCGCATCGTGGAGCTGCAGCTCTCGGCCATGGGCCTCCCGCTGCCGCACGCCGCGGCGGTCCTCGTGGCCGGCAGCGCGGCGGCGCAGGCCGCCGCCGTCGAGGGCGGCGCCGGCGTCGGGTTCCTGTCGCGCCTCTCCGTCGCGCCGGCCCTCGCCGCCGGGCGGCTCCGCCAGGTGCGCGTCGACCGGCTGCGGATCCCGCGGCGCCTCTACGCGGCCTGGCGGCCCGCGGATCCGCCCCCCGCCGCCGCCCGCCGGCTCGTCGATCTCCTCCGCGAGATGGCCGCCGCCCGATGAGGGCCCGCCGCCCCCGCCCCCTCTGGCTGCGCCCGGCGACCTGGGGGCTGGCGCTCGTCCTGGCCGCCGCCTGGCGCGGCGCGGAGGGGAACCTCTCGGCCCTGGCCGGACCCGAGGCGCGCCGCGCCGCCCTCGATCTCGCCCGCGGCTTCTGGCCTCCCGCCCACTCGGCCGAGTTCCTGGCGCGCGCCGCCCGCCCGCTCGCGGAGACCGTGGCCATCGCCGTCCTGGGGATGACCCTGGCGCTGCTGCTCGCCTCCCCGCTCGCGCTCGCCGCCACCTCGCCCGCCGTTCACGCCTCGTGCGGCCGCAGTCCGGGGCTGGCGCGGCGCGGGCTGCACGCGGCGGCGCGGGCGCTCCTCGACCTGCTGCGCGCCGTCCCCGAGCTCGTCTGGGCGCTCCTCTTCGTCCGCGCCGTCGGCATCGGCCCCGCCCCCGGGGTCCTCGCCATCGGCGTCTCGTACGCCGGCGTCCTCGGCAAGGTCTTCGCGGAGATCCTCGAGTCGGCGCCGCGCGCGCCGGCCGAGGCGCTCGCCGCGTCGGGCGCCACGCCGGCCGCCGCGCTCGCGCTCGGGATCGGGCCTGCGGCGCGGCCGGTGCTGGCCTCCTACACGCTCTACCGTTTCGACTGCGCCCTGCGCAGCTCCGCGGTCCTGGGCGTCGTCGGCGCCGGCGGCGTGGGCCAGGAGATCGAGCTGTCCCTCAAGATGCTCGCCTACGACGAGGTGGCCGCCTGGGTGATCGCGCTCTTCGCGCTGGTCGCGGCCGTGGACGTCGCCTCGGGGCGCGCGCGGCGCTGGATGCGCTCGGCGCCGCTCTTCCCGGCGGGCCGCCGCGAGGCGGTCCGGTGGGCGGCGGCCGCCGCCGGCGCGCTCGTCGCGCTGGCGGTCTCGCTGCGGGTCCTCGGTCTGTCGGCGGCCTCCCTCCTCTCGCCCGGCGTCCTCGTCCGCCTCGCCGATTACGGCCGCGGCTTCTTCCCGCCCGAGGTCTCGGGGCGGCTCCTGCGCTCGCTGGCGCCGGCCGCCGCCGAGACCCTCGCCGTGAGCGTGCTCGGCACCGCGCTCGCCGCCGCCGGGGGGATCTTGCTCGCCTGGGGTGCCGCCCAGCGGGTCCGGGCGCTCGCCACCGGGCGCGAGGGCCCGGTGCGCCGGGGGATGCGGCGGGCGGTGACGGTCCTCTCGCGCGCCACCCTGGCGCTGGGGCGGACCCTCCCCGAGCTGCTCTGGGCGCTCCTCTTCACCTTCGCCGTGGGGCTCGGCCCGTTCGCGGGCGCGCTGGCGCTCGGCGTCCACACCGCCGGCGTCCTGGGGCGCCTGTACGCCGAGGCCCTGGAGGAGGTCCCGGAGGCCGCTGCCCTGGCGCTCCGGGCCGCGGGGGCGTCCCCGCTCGCCGCGGGCGTGCTCGCCGTCGTGCCGCAGGCGTGGCCGCAGCTCGTCGCCTACACCCTCTACCGCTGGGAGGTGAACATCCGCGCCTCCGCGGTGCTGGGGGTGGTGGGCGCCGGCGGCCTCGGGCGCGACCTGTACGTGGCGCTCTCGCTCTTCGACTACCACCGCGCCGCCACCCTCGTGCTCGCGATCCTCGTGCTCGTGTTCGCCGTGGACGCGGCGAGCGGCCTCATCCGATCGCGGCTGGTGGCGGGCGGAACCGCACCGGACCGCGCCGCCGAGGCGCCCGCCGTGGACGCGGAGGCGCCGGTCGCGCGGGCCTGGTGAGCGCCTCGCCCGATCAGTCCTTGAGCAGGTTCGCGCTCCGCGCCGCCTGCTCGATCTCCGCGTAGTTCTCGGGCCGGGTCTCGACGAACCGGCTGGCGCGCTGGAGCTTCAGGATCTCGGCGTGCTCGGGCTTCGCGGGGTCGAGCGCCAGGAATGCGGCGCGGAGCTTCTCGCGGACCGCGGGATCGAGGTCGCCGCGGACGGTCCAGTTGTAGTCGTGGTAGGCGGGCGTCGTGTAGAAGACCTCGACCTTCGACGCGTCCACCTTCTTCTCGTCCACCAGCTTCTGCCAGACCGACTCGTTGAGCGCGCCCGCGTCCACCTTGCCGCTCTCCACCCACTTGGCCGTCGCGTCGTGCGCGCCGCTGAAGGCGTAGCGGCCGAGGTCGCGGTCGGGATCGACCCCGGCCTGGAGCAGGTAGTACCGCGGCATGAGGTGGCCGGAGGTGGAGGAGACGCTCCCGAAGGCGAGCGTCTTCCCCTTCAGGTCGGCGAGGGAGCGGATCCCCGAGCCCGCCCGCGCGATGAACCGCGAGTGGAACCCGGCGTCCTCGGCGCGCTGCACCAGGGGGATGGCGTTGCCGGTCCGGCGGCGCGCCTGGACGAAGGTGAAGCCGCCCAGCCAGGCGAGGTCCACGTGCCCCCCCGCGAGCGCCTCGACCACGGCCGGGTAGTCGGTGACCGGCACGAACTTCACCTCCATCCCGAGCTGGCCGGAGAGGTACTTCCCGAGCGGCTCGAACTTGCGCTGCAGCTCGGTCGGCGCCTCGTCGGGGATGGCGGTGACGCGGAGGACCGGCGGGGCGGCCCGGCCTGCTGCGGCGGCGAGGATCGCGACGACAGCGGCGAGCGGTGCGAAGGGGCGCAAGGGAGATCTCCTGGGAGTGCGTGGGCGTGTTCTGTAACCGGACGCACCGCGCGAGCGCACGCCACCGGCCGCCCCCGCCCGGGCCGTGCGCCGGACGGACCCCGGGTCTACACAGGGCGCGGTCCCATTCCCCGGCGCCGCGGCTGCCGGCGTGGAGGTTCGAGATGCCCATCCCGATCGCGCTCGTCGCCTCGCTGAACCTGCTCGCCGCCGCCGGCCCGGGCGCGACCTCGACGCTGCGGAACGCGGAGGGCCAGACCGTGGCGACCGCGAAGCTCACGCCGGTCGCGGACGGAGTGCGCGTCGAGGTCGCCGCCGTCGGCCTGCCTCCGGGCGTGCACGGGATCCACGTCCACGCCGTGGGGAAGTGCGACCCGCCCGAGTTCAAGGCGGCCGGGCCCCACTTCAACCCGGCCGGCAGGAAGCACGGCCTGGAGAGCCCCGCGGGCGCTCACGCCGGCGACCTGCCGAACCTCACCGTCGGGCCGGACGGCAAGGGCACCGGCGTCGCGACCGCGAAGGGTGCCACGCTCGGCACCGGGCCGGACGGCCTCTTCCACGAGGGCGGCACCGCGCTCGTGATCCACGCCGCCGCCGACGACATGAAGACCGATCCCGCCGGGAACTCCGGGGCGCGGATCGCCTGCGGCGTCGTCGAGCGCGCGAAGTAGGGCTACACTGCCGGGCCATGCTCGGCCTCCTCGCCGCCGCCGCCCTCGCCGCCGCACCCGCGATCGTCCCCCGGACGTTCCGCGTAGACCTCTTCCACACCGGGAGCGCGACCGAGGAGCGCTTCGCCGTGGACCGGCTGGTGCTGGAGCCCCTGCCGTTCCCGGGCCGTCCCGACCGCGCCGTGGACGAATCCAACCTCGGGAAGTACCTCTTCGAGGTCCGCGATCTCGCCACCAACCGCCTCCTCTACTCGCGGGGCTACTCGTCGATCTACGGGGAGTGGGAGACGACCGCGGAGGCGCGGCGCGCCTTCCGGACCTTCTCCGAGTCGCTGCGCTTCCCGGCGCCCGCCGCGCCGGTCCAGGTGGTGGTGAAGAAGCGCGGCGAGCGGAACCTGTTCCGCGAGGTCTGGTCCGCCGTCGTCGATCCCAGGGACGAGTTCGTGGACGACGGGCTGCCGCCCTCGCCCGGCCCCGTCGTCGAGATCCAGAAGAGCGGCCCGCCCGAGGAGAAGCTCGACCTCCTGCTCGTCGGCGACGGCTACGCGGCCGAGGAGCGCCCCAAGTTCGAGGCCGACGCGCGCCGGCTGGTCGCCGCGCTCTTCGCGCACGAGCCGTTCCGTTCGCGCAAGGCCGACTTCAACGTCTGGGGGCTGTGCCCGCCCGCGGCGGAGAAGGGCATCTCGCGTCCGCTCACCGGCCTCCACCGGCGCACCCGCGTCGGCGCCACCTACGACGCCTTCGGCTCGGAGCGGTACGTCCTCACCTTCGAGAACCGCTCGCTCCGCGACGTCGCCGAGTTCGCGCCGTACGACGCGCTCGTCATCGTCGCGAACGCCGACACCTACGGCGGGGGCGGCATCTTCAACCTCTACGCGACGGTGGCCGCCGACAGCCGCTGGTCCGACTACATCTTCGTCCACGAGCTGGGCCACTCGCTCGCGGCGCTCGCGGACGAGTACTTCACCTCCGACACCGCGTACCTGCCGACCGAGGGGCGCCCCGAACCCTGGGAGCCGAACGCGACGGCCGACCCGAAGGCCGCGAAGTGGAGCGACCTCGTCACGCCCGGCGTCGCGCTCCCGACCGCCTGGCCCAAGGACGCCTTCGCGAAGCGCGCGCACGAGTTCCAGGACCGGCGGAAGAAGATCCGCGCCGAGAACCGGCCCGAGGCCGAGATGGACGCGCTCTTCCTCGCGCAGCAGAAGGAGGAGACGGCGCTCCTCTCGAAGGTGCCGGACGCCGGCAAGGTCGGCGCGTTCGAGGGCGCGAACTACGAGGCGGCCGGCTACTACCGCCCGCAGGTCGACTGCGTGATGTTCACGCGCGACCCGGTGCCGTTCTGCGCGGTGTGCCGTCGGGCGCTCGGGCGGATCATCGACCTGTACGCTGCGCCGGCGCGCTGACGCCGCGACCGGCCTCGCAGGCGACCGCCGGACCGACCCGTTCCGGACCGGCGCGGACCTGCCACCACCGCGTCATTCCGACTGTCCCCGACGCCTCGTTTCGACCCGCGCGGGCACCCCGTTCCGCTCCTTGGCGCGGTGCGTTATGATTCGACAATCAACCGCCGCCCGGAGGCCGCCGTGATCGACAAGAGGACCGCGAGCTTCATGCGCTCGCTGTGCATGGGGGACATCGAGGAGGAGCTCATCCACCCCTACCCCGAACCCAGGGCCGGCGAGGCGGAGACGCTGCGCGCGGTGTTCGCGACGCTCCGCTCCATGCTGGGAGCGCGCGAGAAGGACTTCGTCGCCTGGGACCGCGCCGGCGAGATGCCGCGCGCCTTCGTGGACGAGCTCCGGCAGGCGGGGCTGTTCGGCCTGGTCGTGCCAGAGGCGTACGGCGGGCTCGGGTTCGGCTCGACCGCCTACTCGCGCTGCCTCCAGGAGATCGCGCGCTACGACGGGTCGGTCGCGCTCACGGTCGGCGCCCACTCCTCCATCGGCATGCGCGGCCTGCTCCTGTACGGCACGGAGGAGCAGCGGGCGCGCTGGCTCCCGCGGCTCGCCACCGGGGAGCTGATCGCCGCCTTCTGCCTCACCGAGCCTGCCGCCGGGTCGGACGCGGCGTCGATCAAGACCACCGCGGTGCGCGACGGCGACGACTGGATCCTGAACGGCGAGAAGATCTGGATCACCAACGGCGGGATCGCGGATTTCTTCACGGTGTTCGCGAAGACCTCGCTGGAGGGGCGCGGCCACATCACCGCCTTCGTCGTGACCCGCGACATGAAGGGGGTCGCCACCGGGCCGCACGAGGACAAGATGGGCATCCGCGCCTCGTCCACGACCACCGTGTCGCTCGAGGACGTGCGCGTCCCGGCCGCCAACGTCCTCGGGGAGGTGGGCAAGGGCTTCAAGGTGGCGATGCACATCCTCAACGCCGGGAGGACCGGCCTGGGCGGCGGGTCGGTGGGCGGGATGAAGCGGATCATCGAGCTCGCCGGTGCCCAGGCCCGCGACCGGCAGCAGTTCGGCCGCCCCATCGCCAGGTTCGAGGCCGTCCAGCAGAAGCTCGGGCAGATGGTGATCGACTGCTACGTCTCCGAGTCGGTGGTGAACCTGGTCGCCGGGCTCGCCGACCGCGGGTACGAGGACTACGCGGTGGAGGCGGCGATCTCGAAGGTGATGGCCACCGAGGCGCTCTGGCGCACCGCCGACGAGGCGCTCCAGATCGCGGGCGGCGGCGGGTTCATGCGCGAGCTGCCCTACGAGCGGATCCTGCGCGACGTCCGCATCAACCGGATCTTCGAGGGGACCAACGACGTCCTGCGGCTCTTCATCGCGCTCGCGGCCGTGAACGACGTGGCGCAGGAGCTGAAGGACCTCGGCGCCGGCATGAAGGGGATCTTCGACGACCCCATCAAGGGGTTCGGGCTCCTCAGCGACTACGCCAAGCGCCGCGCGCGGCTCGCGACCGGCCTCCGCCGCACCAAGGGGAAGTGGACCCTCCTGCACCCGTCGCTCGAGGCGGAGGCAGGGGTGTTCGAGGCGGGCGCGACCGAGCTGGCGCGCGCCGCGGATCGCATCCTGCGCAAGCACGGCAAGGGCATCATCGAGGCGCAGCTGGCCACCCGCCGGCTGGCCGACATCATGATCGACCTGTTCGGCCTCGCCGCCGTCCTCTCGCGCGTGTCGTGGCGCATCGACGAGGCCGGGCCGGAGGCGGCGGCGACGGAGCGGGAGATCCTCCGCGCCTACGCGGCGCAGGCGAGGCGGCGCGTCGACGAGACGTTCGCCTGCATCGACGACAACCCGGACTCGACGGTGAAGGCGCTCGCGGACCACGTCACGGAGCTGGGGCGGTATCCCTGGGATAACGTATGAGGGGGCTGCGCCTTTCCCCCGCTGCGCGGGGCCCCCTCCCTTCACTTCACGTCGCGTGCAGGAACGAGAAGACCACCTTTCGCCACCCCTCCTCGCCGAGCGTGGCCGGAGCGGCGGGAGGAGCCTCGCCGCCGTCCGCGGCCGCGAACCCCAGCTCGTCCTCCACGAACCGCGTGAGCCGGACCTTCTCGGACCGGAGCCAGCTGACGGCCTCGTTGCCCTGCGGCAGCTTCACGTACTCCGCGTCCACGGGCGCGATGGAGAAGAGCCAGCCGCCGCCGTAGGGATCGCGCCGCACCAGAGCCGGATCGCGCTTCACCCGCGAGTTGACGTCCACCACCGTCCCGTCCACCGGCGCCGCCACGTGGACGGTGTGCTTTCCCGCGCTCACCACCGCGATGGGATCGCCGCGGCGGAAGCGCAGGCCCGGCCGCGGCAGCTCGACCGCCGTCGCGGACGGCAGGATCCGCCGGGCAAGGTCGTCGAGGCCGACCTTCAGCTCGCCCGGCCCGCGCGTGGCGAGCCAGGTGTGGTTCGGCGCATACCAGGCGCCGCGGCGGTAGGCGAGGCCGTCGGCCTTCTCGTCGCGCGCACGCCGGTCGGCCCAGGCCTTCCGCGCGAGCGCGATGAGGAGCGCCGGCACGACCAGCGCGAGCCCCACCACCATCGCGATCCCGAACCGTGCGATCGACGCCCCCAGGATCGCGCCCAGCGCCTCCAGGATCTCCGTCGCGGTCGTCATGGCTTCACCCCTCTATCGACGTCGAGAATCGAAACGGTGCCCATCCGGACGGATCTCTTCGCAAGGGGCGCGCCAGATCGATGGTCTGGATCGAACCGTACTTCCCGCTGGTTACGCGATCGCCACGATCTGCGGCGTGATGCCGCCTGTTGAGAAGCTCGCCGGGGCCGGCGCCGAAACCCGGGCGATCGACAGGCTTCCTCCGGATCCACGGGAGGTTGGGCGACCGTCGTGTTTCGCTACGCCCCCGTGGAATTCCTCCACGGCCTCGAGCTCAGCTCCGGTCGAACCGCGGAAGCTCCCCGCGCGCCGCGCGCTCCTGGGGAATGAGCGCCGAATAGAGGACCTCGTGCACGGGGACCGGGACGCCCGCCTCCCGCCCGAGGCGAACCACCGCACCGGTCTGGTCGTGCAGCTCGGACGGCCGACCCGCGCCGAGGTCGCGCTGCATCGACGCCGTGGCCTCGGCGGGGGCGCCGTCCACCCATCCGAGCGCGGTCGCGATGGCGCTCTCCGCGAGCCGGACCCCCCGCGCCTGCGCCACTGCGAGCACCTCCCGCATGGCGCGCTCGAGGAGCGCCCTCGCCTCGGGGGTCGAGCGCACCACGCCGATGGGCGCCCGCGCCGCGCCGCACACCGAGCCGAACGCGTCGATGAGCAGGAACTTCTCCCAGGTCGCCCGCTCCACGTCGTCCACGATCCGCGCGTCCAGGCCCGCGGCGCGCAGCGCCCCGGCGAGCGCCTCGAGCCGCTGCGAGGGCTGGCCGGCGCGCGCGCCGCGCTCGCCCAGGGTCACGCGCGGCACCTGCCCGACGTGCTTCGCTCGCCCCGGCGCCGCGATCCACGCGAAGACGTGGGTGAGCCCGCCCACCACCCGCTCCTCTCCGAGCGCCGCCGCGAGCCGGGCCGCCGCCTCGACCCCGTTCTGGAGAGGGACGGCGAAACCCCCGCGCCCCAGGAGCGGCGCCAGCCGCGGCGCGATCTCCGCCACCTGCCAGGCCTTCACGCAGACGATCACCGCATCGGCGGGGCCGAGCGCCTCCGGGTCGTCGGACGCGGAGGGACGCACCGTGAACGTCCCGAGTGGCGACTCGACCGAGAGGCCGTCCGCGCGGATCGCCGCGAGCTGCGCGCCGCGCGCGAGGATCGCCACCTCCGTCCCCGCGCGCGCCAGGAGCCCGCCCACCAGCCCGCCCACGCCCCCTGCCCCCACGATCGCCACTCGCATCTCCGCCTCCTCCGGGCCCGCCCGGTTCGACAGTCGCGGCGCCACGTCACCGGGCGTCCGCCGGACCCGTTCTAGCCCAGGGCGCGGGGCGGTGCGAGGGGTTGCCCGCTTCACGCGGAGCGCGGCGGCTCCTCCGCGGGCGCGTCGAGCCGCACCAGCACGCGCGCGATCCCCGGGACGCGCTCCCGGAGCGCGCGCTCCAGCTCCAGGCCGCGCCGGCGTGCTTCCACCACCGGCAGCTCGGCCGGGAGGTGCCACCTCAGCGCGACGGTGAGCCCCTCCTCGGCGCGCGCCACGCGAACGTCCGCGACGCGCCCCTCGCCCTGCTCTGCAGCGAGCGCGGCGGCGAGCGCCGCGATGGCGGCGCCGTCCTCCGGGACCGGCGGCGGCGCCGTCCCGTCGCCGACCGGCTCGATGTGGACGTCCACGCGTGCCAGCGCCGGCAGCTCCCGCCTCACGTCCTCCTCGAAGCGGTGGACCAGCGCCGCGGCCTCCCCGACGCGGAGGCCGTCGGGGACCTCGAGGTGCACGTCCAGCGCGCGCCGGTCGGGGCCGTGCAAGCGGATGGCGTGCGCGCCGAGGCCGTGGCGCGCCGCGCAGAGGCGCACCGCGGCGAGCGCGCCCTCCGCCGCCCCGTGCACCGGCTCGACGTGGACCACCGCGTCGGTACCCGGCACGGCCGCGCGGATCGCGTCCTCGACGGCGCTCGCCACCTCGTGGGCCCGCTCGAAGGACGCGTCCCGCCCCACCGTCACGGTCACGTCGGCGAAGGTCTCCGCGCCGCTGCGCCGGATGCGCGCCTGCCGGACGTCGAGGACGCCCGGGACGCGCGCCGCGCGCACCACCGCCTGGTGCACGCCGGGCGGCACCGCGTCGAGGAGGTCGTCGATCGACTTCTTCCCGACCCGCACGCTCACGCCCACCACGATGCCCGCCACCGCCAGCGCCGCGACCGCGTCGGCCTGCGCGAGCCAGGCCTGGCCCAGGCGATCCGCGAGCCGCACCAGCGCCAGGCCTCCGATCACCACCGAGGACGACCAGACGTCCGTGGAGAAGTGGAGGGCGTCCGCCTCGAGCGCCCGGCTCGCGTACTTCCGGGCGGCGCGCCGGAGCGCGCGCGAACGAGAGACGTCGACGACGATCGAGACCACCATCACCGCGAATGCCCAGGCCGTCGCCTCGACCGCGACGGGGCGGAAGAACAGCCGCTCCACCGACTCCCACACGATCCAGAGGCAGGTGGCGAGGAGCAGCGCCGTCTCGAAGAGCGCCGAGAGGTTCTCGACCTTGCCGTGGCCGTACGGATGGTCGAGGTCGGCGGGCCTCGCCGAGGCGCGCACCGCCCAGAGCGTCACGGCGGCCGCGACCAGGTCGAGCGCGGAGTGGGCGGCCTCCGAGAGGATGCCGAGGCTCCCGGTGGCGAGCCCGACCGCGACCTTCATGCCCGTGAGGAGCACGGCGGCGAGCACCGACGAGAGGGCCACGAGCCGCTTCTCGCGCAGGGCCTCTTCGCCGCCGTGGTGGCGTGGCTCCCCCACGGCCCGGCAGTGTCGCAGGCGCTGCCCTGCCGCGCCATCGCCAACCGCCGCGCCGCGGCGACCCGAGGAGGGAAAGCCGACGGCTTTCTCCCGGTTCAGCCCGTTTGGGTTGTCTCTCGTGCCCCTCCTCGGAACCGTGGCCGCTGTCCCTTGGCCATGGTCCATCCCCAGGAAGCTGCCATGCCTCGCGCCCTTCCCTCACTCGCCCGCACCACGCTTCCCCCGTCCGGCCGAGGCGCATCCTCGGGTGCGCCTCCGGTCGCGCACGCGACCCGGTGAAGAGCCGCCATGAAGCAGCGTCACGCGCTCGCCCACGCGGCGACGAATGCCGCCCGGCCCTCCCCCGGCGCGAGCCGGGCGCGCACCGCGGCCGCCGTGTGCATGGCGCTCCTCGCGTCGCCCGCGGGCGCCGACGTCTTCTCGCCGGGACCCCTCGCGAAGGCGCACGCGGCGCTCGAGGGGCTCTCGAACTGCACGAAGTGCCACGAGGCCGGCAAGCAGCTCACGGCTGCGACCTGCCTCGCCTGCCACACGGAGCTCAGGGGGCGCGTGGCAGGCGGCCGCGGCCTCCACGGCCGGCTCGCCGGACACGCCTGCGAGGAGTGCCACCACGACCACCAGGGGCGCGATGCACCGCTCGTGGACTGGGGCCCGGCGGGGAAGTCCAAGTTCGACCACGCCCGCACCGGGACGCCGCTGCGCGGCAAGCACGCCGGCGCCGCCTGCGAGAAGTGCCACGAGCAACGCCGCATCGTCGACGCCGACATCCGCACCCTCGTGTCGAAGACCCACCGCGAGACCTACCTCGGCATGGCCGGCACCTGCGCCGGGTGCCACTTCGACGAGCACCGCGGGCAGATCGGCACCGACTGCCAGCGCTGCCACGGCGAGTCGGCCTGGAAGCCCGCCGCGGGGTTCCAGCACGCCCGGGCGCGCTACCCGCTGGAGGGAAAGCACGCCGCGGTGGCGTGCGCGAAGTGCCACCCGTCGAAGGAGGACCCCGCCGGTCCGCAGGCCTTCCCGGCCGCGGTGGCGGCGAAGTTCGCGGTGTTCCGGCCCGTCCCGTTCGCCTCCTGCCAGGACTGCCACAAGGATCCGCACGCGGGCCGGTTCGGTCCGGCGTGCGCGTCGTGCCACGCGGCGACCTCGTGGAAGGACCTGCGCGGCGGCGCGAAGGAGCGCGCATTCCACGAGAGGACCAAGTACCCGCTCCGCGGCGCGCAC
>Ga0335084_10002637_pt1 | contig 17377 bp, 12 predicted proteins | sample Lox_Sample_44_FD_206721 | JGI IMG/M metagenome (GOLD analysis project Ga0335084, IMG submission 206721) | Soil microbial communities from Loxahatchee National Wildlife Refuge, Florida, United States - Lox_Sample_4.4 | ecosystem: Environmental > Terrestrial > Soil > Wetlands | place: USA... | reverse complement strand
GAAGCCGAGTCGATTACCGCGGATGCGCTACGGCTGCCGCGCCCCGGCAGGAGGCTTGGAACAGCTGGCGGTCCTCAAGGCGTACCGCCGAGAGCTCACGCCCCCACACACAGCCTGTATCCAGCCCGATGAGGTCGGGTTCAAGCACCAGGCCTAAGGCGGCCCAGTGGCCGAAGACGACGGGCGTGCCACGGCTCGCGCGTTCGGGAACGGCGAACCAGGGCATGCGCCCTGCGGGTAGCTCTAGACTCTCCCCTTTGTAGCTCAGGTCCATCTCGCCGTCGCGCGTGCATACGCGCATGCGCGTCATCGCGTTGATCAGTACGCGGGTACGCGCTGCGCCGGTCAGATCCTCGCTCCAGCGCGGTGGCCGATTGCCGTACATGTACGCCAGCAATCCGCGATAGTCGGCAGCACGGAGCGAGCGTTCCACTTCCTCAGCGAGCGCCCGTGCACGGACGATCGTCCAGCCTGGTAGCAGTCCGGCGTGCACCAATGCGTGGCCATGCTCTACATGCATCAGCGGCCTGGACCGCAGCCAATCGAGCAGCTCATCGCGGTCCGGCGCCGCGAGAACGTCGGCCAACCTGTCGTCCTTCCTGAGCTTTGCACAGCCTGCCGCGACGGCCAGCAGATGGAGGTCATGATTCCCCAACACACAGACAGCTTGTGCGGCGAGCCCGCGCACGAACCGCAACGTCGCGGCTGAGGCAGGGCCGCGGTTGACCAGGTCGCCGACGAACCAAAGGCGGTCGGTCGAAGGGTCGAACCGGATCAGGTCGAGTAGCCGCTGCAGCGAACTGAGGCAGCCTTGCACGTCCCCGATAGCATAGATCGCCAAGCAAAGGCTCCAATGCGTACTCCAACAGCGACGACGCACGTGGTGCGATGTAGCCCCTGCCGTGGCTCGCGTCGTTATTTGGATCGGCTGACCATATAGTCCACGGCCGCCGTCACTTCGGCATCCGGGAGCGACGCGTTGCCGCCCTTCGCCGGCATTGTGCGGATGCCTTTGAGCGCGTGCTCGTGCAACACCGGTAGACCTTGGGCGATCCGCGGCTTCCACGCCGCTTTGTCACCGAACTTAGGTGCGCCCAAGACTCCGGTGCCATGACAGGCGCTGCACACGGTTTGGTAGACAGTCGCACCGTCGGCCTTGGCGGAAGCCGACGCGCCGGGCGCCGCAGCGGTCGATGCCACAGGTGTCGCAGCCGTTGGGCTCGCAGGCGGAGCGGCAGGTTCCTTGAATCGAGCGCCGCCTTGGTTAGCCATCCAAATCGTCGCGCGCTCAACCTCCAACTCGGACAAGTCGGGATTGCCCCCTTTTGCAGGCATGGCACGGATGCCTTTGAGCGCGTGCTCCACCAGCGTCTTCTCGCCCTGCGCAATGCGTGGCTTCCAGGCTGCGGCGTCGCCGATCTTCGGGGAGCCGAGCAGAGCTGCGCCGTGGCATGTCTGACACACCGCCTTCACCACCTCCTCACCCGAGCGATTGCCCGTGACAGGAGTTGCCTGCGCTAGGGTGACTTCTCCCACCGGATGCAATCGTGTCGCGACAGCGTCCTCGGACATGAGCGCACCGCCGGTCTCGACACGCAACCCGCCGGTCACCAGTTGCACAATCATCACGATCAACAGGATCGGCACCAGGAACGCCAACAGCACCGCGACGATCAGCTGTTGCGGCGTCTTGATCGGAGTGGAGTGATCTTCGACGTGAGCGTCGATCATCAGCGGATCCTCGGCCACAGGCGGGCGAAAAAGCCGTAAGTATAGGGGATTCCAAGCACTGCTCAAGGGAAGCGGATGGACGCGGTCCGCGATTGGGGCTATGCTTTCCGAATTAGTCAGCCTGAGCACGCGCCCTTAGCTCAGTGGATAGAGTGTTGGCCTCCGAAGCCAAAGGTCGCGCGTTCGAATCGCGCAGGGCGCGCCACCGGTTCCAGTCGAGAACCTCTTGCGAGGTCCGGCGGACGCGACGCGCCGTGCACTCTCGCTTGGACGGGCGCACGATACATCGCTGCCATTGCCTCGCCAGCGCCGGCCGGAATGGTGAGCGCAGCGATTAGACGGCGATAAAGGGATGCAGCGAGTCCGCGCTCGCCGGCGCCGTATAAGTCCGCGGATCCCAGCTCTGGACCAACGCCTGGAACTCCTCGGCGGGCAGAGGTTTGCTAAACAGATAGCCTTGCACCTCGTGGCAGCCGCGAAGCCGCAAAAACTCGAGTTGCTCGCGGGTCTCCACGCCCTCTGCCAGAACACGTAGCTGCAAGCTGTGCGCAAGCGCGATCACGGCGCTGGTGATGGCCGCGTCGGAAGGGTCGGAACGCATATCGCGCACGAAGGACTTGTCGATCTTGAGCTTCTGGATCGGGAAGCGGCTCAGGTACGACAGGCTCGAATAGCCGGTGCCGAAGTCGTCGATGGAGAGCTGCAATCCCATCGCGTTGAGGCGCGAGAGCAGATCGACTGTCTGCTCGCTCTGCTCCATCAATAGCGTCTCGGTGATCTCGAGCGTCAGATGGCACGGGTCGAGCTTCGTGAGCGCGAGCGCTTCGCTCACCGTGTTGATCAGCGACCCGCTGCGGAACTGCTCCGCCGAGAGGTTGACCGCCACCGGAATACGGATCAGCCCGGCCTGCTGCCAGGCCCGATTCTGCCGGCAGGCCTCTTGCAGCACCCACGCGCCGAGCCGGCCGATCAAGCCCGCTTCCTCTGCGATGCGAATGAACTGCCCCGGTGGCACCAGGCCGCGCTCGGGGTCCTGCCATCGGACCAGTGCCTCGACGCCGACGAGCTCGCCGGTGACTGCGCTCACAATGGGCTGGTAGTGCAACACGAACTCTTGATTGCGGAGCGCACGCCGCAGTCGCGTCTCCATCGTCAGGCGCTCCTGTGCAATCTCGTTCATGCGCGGCGTGAAGTACTGGAAGTTGTTGCGCCCACTCTCCTTGGCGTGATACATCGCCGTGTCGGCATTTCGCATCAGCGTATCGAGGTCGGTTCCGTCGTCGGGAAAGACGGAGATTCCGACGCTGCCCGAGACGTGCAACTCGTTGCCCTCGAGCTGGACCGGAGCGGCGATGATTTCGAGCAACTTGTTGGCAAGCGGTGTCAGGTCCTGGATGTCGCGCACCTCGGGCAGCACGATCACGAATTCGTCGCCCCCCAGCCGCGCTACCGTGTCGGACTGCCGCACCGCGCTGGAGAGCCTTGTCGCCATCTGTTGCAGCAGCTTGTCGCCGATGTGGTGGCCGAGTGAATCGTTGATATGCTTGAAGCGGTCCAGGTCGAGGAACATCAGGCCGACGCGTCGCCGCGAGCGGCTGGCCTGGGACATCGCTTGCTGGGCGCGATCGCGAAACAGGTTGCGGTTCGGTAAGCCAGTCAACTCGTCGTGATGCGCGAGGTGTCGGATGCGCTCCTGCGCCAATGTACGCTCGGTGACGTCGCGGCAGTTGAGCACGATCCCGGCCACCGCCGGGTGGTCCAGGCAGTTATTGGCCGTCAGCTCGAGCGTGCGCCAGCTTCCATCAGCGTGCCGGAAGCGCACCGGTAGCGTGTGCTCGCCGGGCATCGCGCGCACGGTCCGCTGGAGCTCGCCCTGCAGCTCTTCAATATCTTCGGGATGAACCAGCGTCATCACGTCCGAGCCGTTCAGCTGCTCGGCAGCGATGCCGACGACTTGCTCCACCGAAGGGCTGGCATAGAGGATATGGCCGTCGGCGGAGATGATCGCCGTGAGATCCAGCGCCTTCTCCGTCAGCGCTCGGAATCGCTCTTCCCGCTTGCGCAGCAACTCCTTCGCTTCCTCCCGCTCGTGCACGAGCTGGGCGATCAGCTCCGACAGCTCCTCCAGGTCGGCGTCCCTGCTCGTATCCAGGTCCGTGCCGGCGGCGCCGACCAGCTGGACTCGCAGCCGCTGCAGCCGTGTGATCACGCGGTCACGCAGCGCGACCTCGACATGCAGTTGCTGGTTCAGCCGCGCAAGGATGCGGTCGTGATCGGCATAGGCGGCGCTGACCAATCGCAGCAGAGCCTCCCACGATTCGTAGGCCACCGGCGTGCCGCCGGTAACACCGATGGGGAGCTGCTTCAGCTGGGCGGACAACCGCTCATGGAGCTGGCCCGCGCTGGGCTGCTCAGAGGTGGGCGTAGCAGGCGGGTAAAGGACGCTGCCGTCCGTAGGGTGGTTTCGAGGCAACTCGCGCTTCCCGTCACTGCAATCCCGGACTCCCGGGCTAGGGTGGAACCGATTACCACCATGGGTCGAAGCCGACGCCACAACGAACTTATCGGCGGCGGGGGCTCGATCCTTTAGTCTGGCCGTGTGCTTCCAGATTGGCGGAAATGTCAGTGAGGTCAATGTGTTGCATCTCTCCGCAGGGTCTTCACCGAGGCCCGAGAGGCCGACTTTGTTGCGCTGCGGTCGTGTATCATTCGGATCCCTCTTCTGGCTCATTCGGAGCATCCCCCCGCCATGAGCGCACGCCTGCGCGAGATCCCATACAACTACACGTCCTTCTCGGATCGGGAGATCGTGATCCGCCTGCTGGGGGCAGAGGTCTGGCGCTTGCTCGATGGTTTGCGGCAGCGCAGGCGTACCGGACGCTCCGCCCGCATGCTCTACGAGGTGCTTGGAGACATGTGGGCCGTCATACGCAACCCCTATCTACAGGACGATCTGCTATCGAATCGCGTGCGCCGCCAAGCGCTGGTCGACGCGATGCGGCACCGCCTGCGCGAGATCGAGGCACGCCGGCAGAATTCCAATGACAGCGTCACGGAGCTGCTGCGGGCCGCCGCGGACGCCGTGAAACGCTTCGAACGGCAGTTCGACGAGCTTGCCTCTCTGCGGCGTCGCGCGCTGCGCCGGCTGTCACGCGCCACGCGCCGCGACAACATCTGCTTCGACGGCTTCGCCCGTGTGGCGCACGTCACCGACGCCACGGACTGGCGCGTCGAGTATCCCTTCGTCGTGTTGTATCCCGAGGACGAAGCCGAGACCGCGGAGTGCGTGCGCGCATGCATCGATCTCGGGCTGACGATCATCCCTCGCGGCGGCGGCACCGGGTACACCGGCGGCGCGGTGCCACTGACCGCGCGCTCGGCGGTCATCAACACCGAAAAACTGGACGCCCTGGGTCCAGTAGAGCGGATCCCTCTACCCGGGTTGGAGCGTCCGGTGTTCACGATTCGCTGTGGCGCCGGCACGGTGACCCGTAGCGTGATGGATGCGGCGGACGCGCAGGGCTTGGTGTTTGCCGTGGATCCGACCTCAGCGGACGCTTCTTGCGTCGGCGGCAACATCGCCATGAACGCGGGCGGCAAGAAGGCGGTGCTGTGGGGAACGGCCTTGGACAACCTCGCCTCCTGGCGCATGGTCGATCCCGACGGGCGCTGGCTCGAGATCACGCGCGTGGGACACAACCTCGGCAAGATTCACGATCAGGAGGTAGCCACGTTTCAGATCCAGCGCTTTCGCGCCGACGGCCGCACACCGGAGGGGGAGGCGCAGATGCTGCAGATCCCCGGCCACAGCCTGCGCAGAGCGGGGCTGGGCAAGGATGTCACCGACAAAGTCCTCTTCGGGTTGCCGGGGGTGCAGAAGGAAGGCTGCGATGGGATCATCACCTCTGCTCGCTTCGTCCTGCACCGCATGCCCGCGCATGTGCGCAGCGTGTGTCTGGAGTTCTTCGGGCAGGTTCGCGAGGCTGTGCCCTGCATCGTGGAGGTCAAGCGCTTTCTTGATCGACATCCCAACGTGGTGCTGGCCGGGCTGGAGCATTTGGACGAGCGCTACGTCAAGGCCGTGGGTTACGCGACCAAAGCCAACCGGGGCATGCGGCCCAAGATGGTCCTGTTGGCAGACATCGCGGCTGACGACGAACGCGCGGTCGGTGAAGCCGCCTCGAAGGTCGTTCGCATGGCCAACGCACGTGGCGGCGAAGGCTTCATCGCCGTCAGCGCGGACGCGCGCCGCCGATTCTGGCTCGACCGGGGCCGCACCGCGGCGATCGCGAAGCACACCAACGCGTTCAAGATCAACGAGGACGTCGTCATCCCGCTCGACCGGCTGGGCGAGTATTCCGACGCGATCGAGCGCATCAACATCGAGCTCTCGCTCAAGAACAAGGTCCGGCTGCTGCAGGCGCTGGAGACTTATCTTCTCACCGACCTCACGGTGCAGCAGGAGCTGGACGCGGTCTCGAAGCAGGAATTGCTCGGGAGCCGGCCGCAGCAAGCGCTGGCGATCGTGCGCGAGGCGCGAGCCAGGTGGCAGTGGCTACTCGACCACCTCGACGCGCCGCTGGAAGACTATGAGCGGGCCTTCGCGCCAGCGGACCCTATCGCCGAGGCCGCCGCCGGCGCTGCCCTGCCTGCCACGCGCGCCATCTTCCACGCGCTGCAGGATCACACGCTGCGGGTTTCGTGGAAAGCGCAGGTTCGCGAGGCGGTCCTGGGAATTTTCGCTGGCCGCGTGTTCGAGCCGGTATGTCGCGAGATCGAGGCCCTACACCGGCGCGTGTTGAGAAGCCGCGTGTTCGTGGCCCTGCATATGCACGCCGGAGATGGGAACGTACATACCAACATCCCGGTGAACTCCGATGACTACGCCATGCTGCAAGAGGCTTCCGAGGTGGTCGGCCGCATCATGTCGCTGGCGAAATCTCTCGGCGGGGTGATTTCCGGCGAGCATGGCATCGGCATCACCAAGCTCGACTATCTCGAGCCGGAGCGCATCGACGCGTTCGTCGCCTACAAGCAAAGGATCGATCCGAACGGGCGCTTCAACCAGGGGAAACTGCTCCCGGGCGCGAATCTGGAGCGCGCCTACACGCCCAGCTTCAGCCTGCTGGAGCAGGAAAGCCTGATCTTGGAGCAAAGCGAGATCGGCGCCATCTCGGACGCGATCAAGGACTGTTTGCGCTGCGGAAAGTGTAAGCCCACATGCAGCACACACGTTCCCCGCGCCAACCTCCTCTACAGCCCTCGCAACAAGATCCTGGCGACTTCGCTGCTGATCGAGGCATTCCTCTACGAGGAACAGACGAGGCGCGGGGTTTCTATCCGCCACTTCGACGAGTTCGGCGACGTTGCCGATCACTGCACTGTCTGCCACAAGTGCGCCTCGCCCTGTCCCGTCGACATCGATTTCGGCGATGTATCGATCGCGATGCGCAACATGCTGCGCAGACTGGGCAAGAAGAAGATCAACCTGGGTGCCGCTACCTCTCTGCTGTTCCTGAATGCGACCGACCCCAGGACCATCAAGCTCGCGCGCACGCTGCTGATCGACTGGGGCTACCGGGTGCAGCGAACCGCACATGCGGTGGCCGGCCGTTTCGGGCTGATCGGCGATCAGGTGCGGCGTCCGCCGGCTACGCCGGGCCGCGCGCCGCTCAAGGCTCAGGTGATCCATTTCATCAACAAGCCGCTGCCGGGCGGGCTCCCGAGAAAGACCTCGCGCCAGTTGCTGGGGCTCGAGGACCGGTCGGTCGTGCCCGTGATCCGGGACCGGTACAACATCAGCGAGGACGCCGATGCGGTGTTCTATTTTCCCGGATGCGGGTCGGAGCGGCTGTTCGGACAGGTCGGGCTCGCCACGCAGGCCATGCTGTTCCACGTCGGGACCATTACAGTGCTGCCGCCCGGCTATCTCTGCTGTGGCTATCCGCAGATCGCTGCCGGCGAAGCCGACAAGGGCCAGAAGATCAGCACCGATAACCGCGTGCTCTTCCATCGCGTGGCCAACACGCTCAACTATCTAGACATCAAGACCGTGATCGTGTCCTGCGGCACGTGCCACGACCAGCTCCAGCAGTACGAGTTCGACCGGATCTTTCCCGGTTGCCGCCTGCTGGACATTCACGAGTACCTAATGGAGAAGGGCGTAAAGTTGGCAGGGATCGATGGCGTGCGCTACATGTATCACGATCCCTGTCACACCCCGATGAAGACATATCGGCCGCTGCAAGTGGTGAACGAACTGATCGGGCGCCCGGTCGAGCTCAATGACCGCTGCTGCGGCGAGTCGGGCACGCTGGCGGTGACGCGCCCCGACATCGCGACCCAAGTGCGCTTTCGCAAGGAGCAAGAACTGGTCAAGGGCGCCGATGCCTTGCGCAGCGATGGCCACACCGGCGCGGTGAAGGTACTCACTTCGTGCCCGTCGTGTCTGCAGGGGCTATCGCGCTACGACGGCGACGCCGGGACCACGGCAGACTATCTGGTGGTGGAGATGGCACGCCGTCTGCTGGGTGAGACCTGGGTGGCCGATTACGTCAGCAAGGCGAGCGACGGCTGCATCGAGCGAGTGTTGCTTTGACGCGCGCACCGGGCATTGCGCCAGGGCGCACCCGTGGCGATGCGGGGGGCGTAGCGCGAGAGCCCTTGGAGGCAACGGGATGAAATGCGTGTTCTGCCAGGAGGCCGGTGGCGAGATCCTGTGGGAGGACGACTACTGTCGGGCGGTGTGGGCGTATGAGGCGGACTATCCGGGGCTGTGTCGCGTGATATGGGACCGGCACGTGCAGGAGATGACCGACCTCGACGCGACGGACCGCAACCGCATCCTGCGCGTGGTGTTCGCCGTCGAAGAAGCGTTGATCCGCGCCCTGCGCCCCGACAAGGTCAACCTCGCGAGCCTGGGAAATCAGGTGCCGCACTTGCACTGGCACGTGATTCCACGGTTCAAGGACGATCCGCATTGGCCGTTCGCGATCTGGGGCCGCCGAGTCCGGGAGAGCGGGCACCCGCTGCCGCCGCAGTTCGCGGCGACGATGCGGTCCGGACTGGACGAAGTCCTGGCAGCCAAGCGGGGACTCAAGAAGGGGTGATGCAGGTCGGTGTTGCCGACGCATTCAGCGCGGGTCGGCAGCGACTGCCACGATCGCCGGCTGGGCGCGCACCGGGGAGCGCGTCGCGGGGAAGACGGCTCGGAAAGTGCTGCCCTTGCCCGGCTCGCTCTCGATCTCCAGGTGTGCCTGGTGCCGCGAGAGCACATGCTTGACGATGGCCAGCCCCAGCCCGGTGCCGCCCGTGCCCCGTGAGCGGCTGCGATCGACGCGGTAGAAGCGCTCCGTCAGGCGCGGGATATGGTGGGGTTCGATGCCGATCCCTGTGTCGCGCACACTGAGCGTTGGCTCGCCGTCACGCTTGACCCAGCTCACCTCGATCTCGCCATTCTCGGGCGTGTAGCGCACGGCGTTGCTGATGAGGTTTAGAAATGCGCTGCGCAGCTCCTCCGCGCTGCCCCTGACCCCGCCGGTGTGCTCCAGCCGCAGGCTCAGGCGATGGTGCCCCTCGGACAGCGCCTGCGCATCCCTGTAGAGGGATCGCAGCAACTCGGGAACATCGACGAACTCTTCCCGCAAGGGATTGTGCGCGCTCTCCAGCCTCGAGAGCGTGAGCAGGTCTTCGACCAAACGCTGCATGCGATAAGTCTGTTCGCTCATCAGCTGGAGCGACCGGCGCAACATGGCCGCGTCGTGCTCGGTCGCCTCCGACAGCGTTTCGAGGAAGCCACCCAGCACCGTGAGCGGCGTGCGCAACTCGTGTGAGACGTTCGCCACGAAATCGCGCCGCGTCGTCTCCATCCGCTCCCAGCGGGTGATATCCCGGGAAAGCAACAGCTTCTGACTGTCCCCGTAGGGGACGAGTTGAATCGACAGGGTGAGCTCGCCCTCCGAGCGCATCAAGCGCAGCACGAGCGGCTCTCGGTAGTTGCGGGTCTCGAGATATTCGACAAACGACGGATGGCGTACGAGATAAGTGATCTGCTGGTTGCGGTCGCGTTCGCTGGACAGGCCGAAGTAGGCTTCGGCCTTCGGATTGCACCATTCGATGCAGTCCGCCTCGTCGAGGATGATCAGGCCTTCCGGCAAGGCCGCGCCAGCCTCCTGAAAGCGCTCGAGCGCGGCTGACAGCCTCGACTCGATCTGCGTGCGGCGTTTGAGCAATCGCGCCAGCGCGGCATGGACGTCTTCCCAGACGCCACTGGCGGCTGGTAGACCGGATGAACGAGGGTCTTCCAGCCAGCGGAACAGCCGAGACAGATTGAAGACATGGTGCAGGAACAACAATAGCAGCAGCGCCCCCCACACAGCGAGCGCCCGAGTGTCACCCAGGATCGGCCACAGGAACAGAGCCAGGAGGCTTACCAGCACACCCGGGACGAGCGGACGTCCCCAGAGCTTGGGCACAGCTCTACCCCCTGCTTGGATCGCGAACAGCCTGCGTGGGATGGCGCGGATTATCCCAGAAAAGCTGGCGCCGGTCCGGTTTCCCCAAGGCGGCCGCCCAGCGCCCGCGATGCGCCGGAGTCAGCTGGCAGACAGGCGATAACCAGCGCCTCGAACCGTCTGGATCATGCTATCTTGCCGGGACCGTTCCAACGCCTTGCGCAGCCGGCGGATATGTACGTCGACCGTACGTTCTTCGACGAACACATGGTCACCCCACACCTGGTCCAGAAGCTGAGTGCGTGAATGCACGCGCTCCGGATGCGTCATCAGGAAGTGCAGCAAACGGAACTCCGTCGGGCCCAGATGCACGGTCTCGCTGTCGGCACTGACGCGGTGAGTGGCGGGGTCGAGGCGCAGCCCCCGCACCTGTACCACATCGTCGGTCATCTGCGGCGCACGGCGCCGCAGCACAGCCTTCACGCGGGCGTTTAGCTCGCGTGGGGAAAACGGTTTGGTGATGTAGTCGTCCGCCCCCGTCTCCAGACCCGTGAGCTTATCCTGCTCTTCGGCGCGTGCAGTGAGCATGATGATCGGGATCGTGCGCGTGCGCTTGTCCGCGCGCAGGCGGCGCGCGAACTCGAGCCCCGACAACCCGGGCAGCATCCAGTCCAGGAGGACGAGGTCGGGAAGAGCCTCGCGCACGAGGTGGATTGCCTGCTCAGCGTTGTCGGCCCGGACGGGCTGATGTCCCGCCTGCCGCAAGTTGTACGCGATGAGCTCTTGGATCGCGGGCTCATCCTCGACCACCAACACGGTGGCAGCCATGCCTGTCTCCCGCCAGGAAGCGATTTTAGCGCTCGCCAGTGTATGACAGCACTGTTACAGTATGTTGACAAGCGGCGCATCTGCCTCTCCGTCGGGAGCGACTCGGTCGGTTATCATCATGCCGCGCAGATGGGCGCTGGACACGCGCCAACCCCGATCGCGGACGACATCGTATGCCCTACCCCACCGAGATTACGCTGCATCAGGCTTCACGGGTTCTGGAGGTTACGTTCTCCGACGGTCAGCGGTTCCGCCTGCCTTGCGAGCTGTTGCGCGTGTATTCCCCGTCGGCCGAGGTGCGGGGGCATGGGCCGGGGCAGGAAGTGCTGCAGGTCGGGAAGCAGGATGTCGCGATTACCGCGGTCGAGCCCATTGGCGCCTATGCCGTCCGGCTGGTGTTTTCGGACGGGCATGACACGGGGCTATATTCGTGGGACTACCTGTACCACCTCGGAACGAATCAGGAATCGCTGTGGCAGGACTACGTGCGGCGTCTCGACGCGGCAAAGGCCACCCGGAGTCCCGCATCTGTGGTCACCAACTCTGGCTCCGGTCCGAACTGGAAGAAGCTGTGAGCAAACACGACCCTCCGTCCGCCGAGCGCATGCCGGAGCACGCGGCGCCCGAGCCCACAACGGACTTCGGCTATGAGCGGGTTCCGCTGGCCGAGAAGGTGCGCCGTGTGACGGGTGTGTTCGACTCGGTGGCCAGCCGTTACGACCTGATGAACGATCTCATGTCGGGCGGGATGCACCGGCTGTGGAAGCGGTTTTTGGTGCACCTCAGCGGCGTGCGTCCGGGGCAATGCGTGCTGGACGTCGCCGGCGGCACCGGCGATCTGACACGCCTGTTCGCGCGCCGGGTCGCTCCCGAAGGCCAAGTCGTGCTGACCGATATCAACGCAAGCATGCTCGCGCAAGGCCGGGACCGTCTCACCGATGCGGGGCTGCTGCCTCCAGTGGTCCAATGCGATGCGCAGCGATTGCCGTTCCGCAGCCGTTGCTTCGACTGCGTCAGCATGGGGTTTGGCCTGCGCAACGTGACGCATAAAGAGCTCGCATTGCGCGAGATCGCACGCGTGCTGCGCCCCGGTGGTTGTGTGCTAGTGCTCGAGTTCTCCCGCGTGTGGTCCCCGCTGAAGCCGCTCTACGACATCTATTCATTTCAGGTGCTCCCCAGGCTCGGGAAACTGGTCGTGGGGGACGAAGCGAGCTACCGCTACTTGGCCGAATCGATTCGCATGCATCCGCCGCAGGGTGAACTCAAGGCCATGATGGAGGCGGCCGGCTTCGAGCGGGTGGAGTACTGGAACCTGACTGCGGGAGTGGTCGCCTTGCACCGCGGCTATCGGCTGTAGCGTTCCACACCCGATGTTCTCCGAGCCGGCCGCCGGTTTGATCAATCACCTGCTGCGCGGCGCCGACTGGGCGCGCGCCCGGCTGGCGCCGTTTGCCGGCAGCGTCGTGCGCTTTGTGATTCCACCGGCGGCGTCCAGCTTCAAGATCACACCGGACGGGATGCTCGCTGCTTCCGGCGGCGATGTGGAGCCAGATGCTACCGTTCATCTTGAGCTTCCGACGCTGATCCGAATTGTCCTGCTGGGCGACGAATCCGCCCGCCAGCAGATTCGGGTCGAGCGAAATGCGGAGCTGGCCGCGGCGCTCACGGGTGTGCTGCGCGGGCTGCGCTGGGATGTCGAAGAGGACCTCAGCCGCGTTGTGGGCGACCTCGCCGCCCGCCGGTTGACCCGGGCGGGGGCGGCACTGCGGGACTGGCACATCGAGGTCGCTTCCAAACTCGCCGCATCGATGGTCGAGTACTGGACCGAGGAGCGGCCGCTGGTGATGGCGCGCGAGCCGGTGCGCGACTTCGTCAATGCGGTAGACACTTTGCGTGAGGATGTCGACCGCTTGGAGAAGCGAATCGAGCGCCTGGCGGCCGGTGTGCGGCCAACCGAAAAGACCTGACGCGGCAGCCCGGCCTCATGCGCGTGCTGCGCCTGTTCATCATCCTGTTCGTCGCGTTTCGCTTCGGGCTGGACGAATTTCTGCTTGGCCATGAGCGTGTCAAGTCGTTGCGCATCTTGGTGCGACGGCTGTCCTTCTGGCGCCGCCTGCCAGAGCCGCGCGCCGTGCGGTTACGTAAGGCGCTGGAGAACCTGGGGCCGATCTTCGTAAAGCTCGGCCAAGTTCTATCCACGCGCCGCGATCTGCTGCCATCCGACATCGCCGACGAGTTGGCCAAGCTGCAGGACCGCGTGCCGCCGTTTCCCTCCGAGCAAGTGATTGCCACGCTCGAGCAGGTCTACCGCAGGCCGCTTGCCGAAGTGTTCACGGAGTTCGACCCGAATCCGGTAGCGAGCGCGTCCGTGGCGCAAGTGCATGTGGCCCGGCTGCCCGACGGGACCGAGGCCGCGGTCAAGATCCTGCGTCCCGGCATTGCTCCCGTCATCCGCAACGACCTGGCACTGATGTACAGCGCCGCATGGCTGATTCAGACGCTGTGGAAGGAAGGCAAGCGGCTCAAGCCGCGCGAGGTCATCGGAGAGTTCGAGCGTCACCTGCATGAAGAGCTTGACTTGATGCTCGAAGCAGCCAATGCCAGTCAGCTCAGGCGCAACTTCGCTAGCTCGGGGCTCCTGCGCGTGCCAGAGGTGTACTGGGACTGGTGCGCCTCGGAGGTGATGGTGATGGAGCGTATGCACGGGACGCCCATCAGTCAGGTGCACACGTTGCGCGCGCAGGGGATCGATATCCCGCAGCTGGCTCGCAACGGCGTGGAGATCTTCTTCATGCAGGTGTTTCGGGACGGCTTCTTCCATGGGGACATGCACCCAGGGAACATCCTAGTCGACCGCGAGGGCCGCTACATCGCGCTGGACTTCGGCATCATGGGCACGCTCACGGATGTCGATAAGAACTACCTGGCGCAGAATTTCCTCGCCTTCTTCCGCCGCGACTACCGACGCGTGGCGCAGGCCCATCTGGAAGCAGGCTGGGTCCCGCCAGACACGCGCGTGGATGAGTTTGAAAATGCGATCCGAGCGGTATGCGAACCGGTGTTCGACAAGCCTCTGAAGGAGATCTCGTTCGGCCGCGTGCTGCTGCGGCTGTTCCAGACCTCGCGGCGCTTCTACGTGGAGATCCAGCCGCAGCTCGTGCTGCTGCAGAAGACCCTGCTCAACATCGAAGGCCTGGGCCGGGATCTCGACCCCGAGCTGGATCTGTGGACGACCGCCAAGCCCTATCTGGAGCGCTGGATGTCGGAACAGGTGGGGTGGCGCGCCTTCGCCCGGCATGTGCTCGAGGAAGCCCCGCACTGGGGTGTGATGCTGCCTCAGCTCCCACGCCTCTTGCACAGGAGCCTCGGCGAGGATGATTCCGAGACGCTGCGCCAGCAGCTTGCGGTCGTCGCGACCCACCAGAGGCGGCAGACGCGCTGGATCGCGGCGCTTTCCCTGCTGCTAATCGCGCTGCTCGCGGCCGAGCTCGTCCGTCTTCTGACCTGACGCTTGGGCGACTCGAGCCGCGTCCAACGCGCGGCTCGATTGCCCGGTCGTCATCTCTCCCATCGCGCAGTGCCGTAGCCGGCGCCGATCCTGCGTCGGACGGGCTAGGCGTGCACGGTGAGCTCAGTCGGTATCGGTCTGCAACGCTGCCCGGGATCAATAGCCGGGCCTGAGGTACGCTGCAGGCGCAGGCTGAAACGGATAGTAGCGGAAGCTCAGCATGACGATGTTGTCGTTGGTGCTGGGAGTGCCCGCATTGCCGGCGAACGCGAGCTTGTGCAGATACGAGTACGACAGCCCGGTTTCCATCATGCCCGCCTTGCCCTGATACCATTTCCACCATCCGCCGAGCTGGGCCTGCCAGACCCTTTGGGTATCCGCCTTGCAAGCCGTATAGACGCCACCTGCGAAGCAGTCTTTCGTGTCGACGATCGGGTTGCCATAGCCGAACTTCCCGTAGGAGGCCGAATTCAGGATCTCTTCCTGGCCGCCGTACAGGTACAGGTCCCATTTGTCGCTCGGACGACCCACCAGGCCGAGCAGCCAGTCGAGCCCGGGCAGAGGCTGGATCTGGCCATTCGGCAGGATCGTCGCATCGGCCAATTGTGCCGAGCCGTAACGTCCGATCCCCGTGCCCCACAGGAAGCTCGCCTGAAAATCCAGCTTCTTGTTGGGAATGAGAGGTAGGATCGTAGAGCCGCCTACGCCACCGCTTGCTACCGTATAGTTGGCGCCCCCGACGTTGTCGTTAAAGAAGCGCGCCAGACCATAGAGTTCAAAGTGACCGTAACGGCGATCCAGGGTGCCCTTCACGATGATGTCCGGCGCGAGGTCGGTTGTGTACGTCGTCCCGCTGTTCATCAGCGAGCCACCTGGATTGTTGTAGCAAAGTGCGGTGGTGCAGTTCGGGTTTGGCGTTGCATCCGCGACGATGATCGCCTGCGGGCTTTCGAGGGAGAGACCGAGCGAGAACCCGCTGTCCCATTCCTTGACCGCGCGTATCTGCGGGTTGCGGTCCCAGTTGAAGCCCACCGTGTACTGTGCGTCGATGGTCATTGGGATGTTTTCCTCGCGGGGCGTGATGTCCTTCTTGTCCATCGTCAGCAGGCTCCAAGCCTGGCCAAAGAGGAAATACGCGCCCCAGTCGCTGCGAGCGTAGGTCGCGTAGGCTTGGCGCAGGCGCGGGACGTAGCTGTTGCTTTCGACCGAGTTCGACGTTGTGCCGGAACCCAAGAAGTCCGCCTCGAAGTAGGCGGCCAGGTCCGTGTTCTTGTCCGCGTCGCCGCTTATCAGCAGGCTGAGCCGGCTCTGGCGCGCGGTTCCGCGAAATTCGGGGATCTTATAGTTAGGGTTGCTCGGGTAAGGGAAGGTGCTTTGGGCGTTGGGTGAACCGTTGTAGGTCGACCCTACATCCGCGGTTTCGTTGCGGCTCCGGTAGATTGCGGCCAATTCTATGAACCCCCCAACTTTCACCTTGACGCCGCCACCCTCTTCCTTCTTGGCCTCGGGTTTTGCTTCCGCGCTGGGTTTGGCTGCCTCGGTAGGTGCAGCGGGCTTGGCTGTTTCGGCTGGTGCGGTTGGCTTTGCTTCCTCGCTGGGCTTGGCGGCTTCGGCCGGTGCGGCAGCGGGCGCCTGTGGTGTTTCATATTTCTTCTTCAGCGCTTGATACTCTTCTTCGGTGAGCACTCCCTTGTCGCGCAACGTCTGCAACAGGTCTTCATTGGGGTTCGACTGCGTTTGCTGCGTTTGTGCAGATACGGGCGCACTAAACACCGCGAGCATCGCCGCGGCGGTTGCGGTGAGTCGGAAGTAGCCGGCCTTGCGAGCCTTAAGCCGGGCCGGATCGGGCGTGAGCGTGACGGGCATGTGTTTCTCCCTGAGAGCCGAAGTCTTGGCTATAAGTAGTCTTGTTGAACTCCGGGCGCACAAGGCCATCCCATAGGCTCGCGCGGCCCTAGAGGGGTGGTGCGGAGGCGATTTTGCGTAACCGGTGTGACAGTTTGATTAAGCCGCTCTACGCGGCCGAGCAGCTCATGCCGTGCGTCGCCCAGGCAGATGAGCGTTGAACCGGCGATGACGCGGCACAGCGGTGAATGCTGTGCCTAGGCCGAAACGGGGGAAGCGTGGCGTCGACTGCTATCCGGCGGCATGCCGAACCGAGCGCAAGACTCTCGCAAGCGAGAGAGTGGCTGCTGGAAGAACGAGCGGCGCGGCACGCGCGACGTACCTTCCGGGGCGGCCGTCGGCCGAGCGGCTTTGTACGGGCCTGGGTAGTCGGCCTGGATATTCGTTCAGGTCGAGCAGACGTCTCCGACCGGCATGGTATGCAGGTGCGCAGCGGAGCCTGCACGCGTGGGCGCGCGCATCTCTTGTCTACGCTGCGGAAGGAGTCCTGGCCTAGACCAGCGGTTGCGGAGCGTTCCGGTCACCCGGCTCGAAGCCGGTCCGCCGGACGATCGCTCCGCGTGGGAACCTTGCTTACGAGCGAGGGCGGATGCTACTGGCCCTGTGCCCAGGCACTCTGACCCGACACGATGTCGGAGCCGGCCAAGCCACCTGCTTCGCCGTACCAATGTTCGACGAATGCGTGCTCCGAAGACGTAGGGGCGCTCGAGCTATCGGTAACCGGGCCCACTTTCGCCTGGCTCCTAGGCATATTGGTGAAACCTGCAAGAGCGTCGCTGTAAGAGACTCCCACCGCCGGAGCGCTGCCGGCTGGCTTGGCTGGCTTGGCCACCGCAGCCGACCCTACGAGACCGCCAGCATTGCCGTACCACTGAGCCATTTCATTGGGATCGCCACTGCGCACGGTGGCCGCACCGATGCTGGCCGAGCTCAGCCCGGCTATGGTCATAGC
>Ga0335084_10002634_pt1 | contig 17381 bp, 14 predicted proteins | sample Lox_Sample_44_FD_206721 | JGI IMG/M metagenome (GOLD analysis project Ga0335084, IMG submission 206721) | Soil microbial communities from Loxahatchee National Wildlife Refuge, Florida, United States - Lox_Sample_4.4 | ecosystem: Environmental > Terrestrial > Soil > Wetlands | place: USA... | reverse complement strand
TAAGGTGTAAGAGTAAGAGTTGCCAGCGCGGGCGCCGGGCCTGCAGAGATCGCGGGATGGAGTGTCGCGAGCTGCTGGGAAGATTGCGGGCTAGATCCCCATGGAGTGCACCGCAGACCATTCGTGTGGGGAAACGGCCCCTGGCGCGATGACGGGAAGCAGCAGTGTCCTTACACAGGATCCGCCAGCAAGCGTGCTAGGGCCAGCGAGGTGGGCCAGTCCAGACGAGTAAACCGAACGCCGTGTTGGACCGCCGTCCTGGATTTCCGCTTGTCTCGAGGTTCCACCCAGGCAATCGTACCGGCCAGCGTGATCGATCTCAGGGGCGTGGGCAGGGTGACCTCTAGGTCTGTGAAGGGAAGTAGCGCCACCGGAAGGCGAAGCAGGAGCCCCTCGCGGCTGACGTTTGCCACTCGCCCCCGGAGGGACGGGCCGGGCGGGTGTGTGACCTGGCATGTGATAGAAAGGTCAATAGGCACGCGCCCCCGGGTGTGCCGCCACGGGCGGAGGGAGAGGAGGAGACTACGGAGGGTTTCGAGCTGGTCCGGGGCGAGCTGCGTGAAGGCGATGCCATGCCGAATGCCACCCCCTCCTCGCGGTGGCTCCCCGCGCCAGATGACCCGCGATGTGGCGCTGATGGTGCCACGATCCGTTCGGACGAGGAGGCGCAGGGACACATCAGGCCGCAGGCTCTCGGCGAGTTCTACACAAGCCCCGCCGCCGCTCAGGTCCCGAGTCCACCCTCCCTCGGCTCCCATCGCTGGGTGCCCCTCTACCCGGTGCCGGAGCGGGAATGCAATAGGAAATCGGGTGAACCGCCGCCGCATCTGCAACTCGGGCATCCTGCGACCTCCGCGCTAAGGGATTGCACCATAGATGACCGGTGGTGGCTTGGCAAGGAAATCTTGCCAGCCTCGCGGACCCAGCAACCAGAAGTCTGGAGGTAATCTTCTGGTGGTTTCCCATCGTACCGTGCGAGTTCTTCGGCGAGATCGGTCATCTGGGTGTGGGTATGGGTGGGGGAAGAAACCTTCCAGTCAAGCGAGGACACATCCCAATCACGGGCATCCCTTCTATGGGCGAGCCATGGGATCCTCGCCCTCGTCATGTTTTCGGAGGCGACTCTCCAGGATCTCCCGAGCCACCTCTTTCCCACCCATACCAAAGGCCAGGGCTAGGGCCAGGACCGACCCCCCAAAGGCAATGCCAAAGGCGAGCAGAACCATTTCCCGTGCGATGCCGAGTTGGGTGAGTGCCGCCGCCCCGCCAAACACCAGGACCAGCCACCGCACCGCCCAGGCGACGAGGGGCGCGCCGGCCACTTGGGCATTGACCGCGCCGATAAGGGCGGCCTGGGAAAGGAAATTGGCCAGAACCCAGGCGGCGACCATGACCAGGGCTGCCACGATTAGGTTAGGCAGGTACCCGAGGACCAGGGCCATCAAGGCTGCGGTGGACGGCAAGTTCAGCGCCTCGACCCCCATCAAGACCGCCACGAGCAGAAGGAGCCAGAAGATCAGGCGGCTCACCAAGGCTGTGGGGGAAGGGGGGATCCCAACTCGGGCCAAGGTCGGCGTGAGCCCCCAGCGAGCGCAGCGGGCGTCGAGGCCTGCCGCCGTAAGCAGCCGCGCCACCACCCGCCGCGCGATGAGCGCCGCGATCCATCCCGCCATAACTAGGGTCAGCATCGCCAGGAGACGAGGGGTCACCGCGCCCAGACGGTGTACAACCTCTTGGAACGAAGACACCAGGATGTCGGTCCATGCTCTTTGCATTGCCTACCTCCATCGAGCCCGGAGGGAGTCCTTTTCTTCCTCGAAGGCTCGCCCAATTTTCTCCAGCAGAACCGCGACGGGGATGCGGCGTGCGCCTCCAGAAGGAATGCCGCTACGCGTCCGAGATAAAGCGGTGTCAAGGCGCGGAGCAAGTGTTCCCTCGGCAAACGCCGCTCGTGGAAAGCCACCGCGAAGTCGCATACCACCCGGGCCCACAAGGGGGAAGGAAACCGGAACTCATCGACGGCCAAGACGCCCAGAGGATACAGGTTGGCAAGCGTCTCTTCGGGCATGATCTGCTCCCAGACCGGCAGGAGGTCTTTCAGTCCCAGCCTGAAGGCGCGGACCATCCGCTGCACGCGGGCCTCCCCGGCCTCGGGCAGGAGAGGCACAGCTTCCTCCGTCTCCGGCAGGGGCGAGCTTCCGCCACTTTCCTCCCACGCCGCGTGATACCGTTCCATCAGGCTGAAGAGGGAGCCCGTGACGCGTGCCAGCATGGTGGCTAGGTCCGGCTCTCCGGGTGAGGCGACCACGATCTTGCGGCCCAGATGCGTCTCGGTCAATTTTGCCCCGGAAGCCAGGGCCTCTGTCGTGAGCCCCAGCTCGATCCCATACGCCTCGAGGTCATTCCCCCAGATGTGGCTCTGAAGATACTGTGCCGCGAGCTTCGCCGAGACTCCTGCGCATCCTCCCATGACCTCTCGGATTTGCCTGCCGTACAGGGCCCGGGTCATGGGAGCAGCCAGATTCGTTGTGAGCGTCCCCTCAGAGATTGTGCGCGTGTAGACCGGAGAGACATAGTCCGCCTCTCCCTCTACGACTGGCTGGAGCAACTGGTATATCCATGCGGGAGCGACACTGGTCAAGTTGGCGTCGATGAAGCCGCAGGCCCGGACTTCGAGCCGCCGTGCCGCCATCAGAATCGCGAGCAAGGCCCGTCCTCGCTGGGGGGAGCCGGTGAGTCGGAGATCCCGAACTACTGGCACATGCGGCCCGGCTTCTCTCCACGTCCGGACCACCTCCAAGGTGCGATCCTGGGAACCCGCGTCCGCCACCAGCAGCGTCGTCTTTCGGGTCGGAAAATATTTCGCTAAACCCGCTGCGACGCTTTCCAGGACCTGCCCGATGGACCGCCCGTGGTTCAGCGTGGGGACGCCCATCAATAACTCTGCCTGTCCCGCTGTATCGAGGGTCGCGAGACTCTCGGCTGGAACCAGGTCCTCGACCGGGAAACTATCCCCCATCCCCTTCATCCCTCTGTCTGGTCAGATTGGCCAGCAGGGCCAAAATATCCCCAACGTGTCGGGTGATGGGGAAATTCCTCCGGACATATTCCCGCGCGGCACCGCCTAGTCGGGCCATGAGGTCCGGGTTCTGGAGGAGTTGACGGATGCGGAAAGCGGTGCCCTCGACCGAATTCACCGTATAACCAGTCACCTCGAAAATCACCTGCACCGGAATCCCTCCTGCAAAACTTCCGATGACAGGTTTTCCCTTCCACATCGCCTCGGCCACCGCCAAGCCGAAATCTTCCTGGAGCGGCTTGTGGATGACGATGGCTGCCGCGCGCTGGAGGGCATTGATTTCCCGCCCAGCGTCCGGAGGCAGGAGCAGCGCATGGATATCCCGGTCCTCCGCGGCGGCCTCCTGCACCTTGGCCAAGACCGCACCCCCCTCAGGGGTATCGGCCAGGCCTCCGCCGGCCAGGACCAGACGGCAGTCCGCGTACTTCTTGGCCAGCCGGTAGGCCCGGATCACCCCCAAGGGGTCCTTGCTCTTGGCATAGGCTGCCACCTGGAGGAGGATAGGCTTGTCGCGCGGAATTCCGAATCGATCGAGGACCTGCTGTACCTCCGCCCGTCTCAACTCGCAGTTCTTCTCGCTCAATGGATCGACTGAAGGATGGACGATGAGCATGGGGATGCGAAGGCGCTGGGCGAACTTGGGGAGAGAGAAGACGGCCGCGCTGTATCGCACGACATCCTGGCGAACGAGATGCCAGACCCGGCGATAGGCCCGGGAGAGATCCGTATGGCAGCGCCACACCCAGCATCCCCGACCCGTTCGATGACGAACCAGGGGGATGGGGGCCAGGTCGTGAACCATCACGAGATCGGCTTCCAAGGGGAGCGTCGCCGCATTGGCGGCGGCAGCATCCCCATACGACCGAAGCATGGCCTCCGTCAGGGGCATTTCATGCCCCTCCAGCCCCAGCTCTAGGGCCCGGACGCTGGCGTAGAAGTCCGGGTCTCCTACGACCACCTCCCATGTGGCGTCGATCCCCAAATCCCTCAAGATGGGCACCAGCCGGGCCAAGAGTTCCGGTGATCCAGCCCCGAAGCGGCTGGCGTTCACGTGCACGAACCGGCGCCCCTTGAGGCGCTCCGCCAGACGAAGGAGCAGATCAATCGTTCCCTTCGGAGCGACTTCCCGGTAGTCTTCCAGACGGATTGGAATCACTGGCTCGCCCCTTCCGCCAGGGCCTCGTCACAGAGTTGAACCAGGCGCGAGCGGGTCTGTTCCAGACTGCCCGCGTAGGGATCCACTGCTCGAATCTTCGCCGCGAGGCTCGGCAACCCGAGGCCTTGCTCCACCCAGGCCGCAAAGTCGTTCTGTCCTCGGCCCAGGCGCATGCGCGCCTCCATCAGGTGGTAGTAGATGGCAGTCAGTTCCACCTCAAGGAGCACATCGCGGAATTCCTGGAGGGTCGTGGCCCGGTGCCCGGTCGGGACCTCGACGAGTTGCGATTGGATGAACTCGAAGGGCTCACCCAATATCGACCCCGGGACGGCCTGAAGGTCCCGCAGGTGATCGTCGATGACGGCCACCAGCTCCTCCCGGAGAGCTTGCAGGTTCGGGAAGAGTCCCGGATCCACCATGGCCAGCCGCTCGCCCAGCGTCCGGTCGCGGACCTGGATCGCCGCCCACGTTGCGAAGTCGTTGGGGTAGGCCCCAGCCGCAAATTTGTGGCGAAGAAAAAAGCTGTGGGTGTGGTAGTAGACGGAGTCGAGGGGAACTTCCTCGAGCAGGTCGGCCAGTTGGCGCTCGTTTTCCGCCCGCACGCCGACGAATTCCCGGAGCTCCAGGCACGCCACGAAGGCGAAGGGACGCTCGGCTGGCCGGAGTCGGCCTAGGGACGGTTTCGGCGTGGTGGCCCGGGGTCGTCGCAAGGCTTCCAGCGGGATCCGCACCCAAGCCGGCCGGTGGGTAATCTCGTAATTGAGCTCGTAGAAGGTCTTGTCCAGCTCATAGACCCGGAGGACGGTTTCCAACGACTCGCGCCCACGAGGCAGGAACGGCGCGCCGCGATTCCAGGTCTCGGCCAGATAGCCGTCCAGGAAGGCCGTGCAGACGCCGCCCTCCCAGATCTGTGCCCGGGACGCCAAGCGTTCGGCGAGGTCGCGGTCTTCTGGCGCAACCTCTCCCGCCCGAAACCTTGCCGCCTGAGCGGCGTAGGCGAAGGAACGCAACATGCCGGCCACGTCCTTGAGGGCGCATTGCTTGGCTCGGCGCTCCTCGAGGGGCCGAGCCGGCTCACCTTCGAAATCCAGGATGATGAAGTCGTCACCGGTCTTCAGTACCTGGCCTAGGTGATAGTCGCCGTGGATTCGAATCTTCGTCACGGTCTCCGGCCCCAGCGCGCGCAGCCCCGTGAGGCTATCCCTGAAGTGCGTCACGTCGTCGAGGACATCTTGTGCGGCCCGGCGCAGCGGGTCCGGCAGACTCACGAGCACAGCGGAGAGGCTGCCCATCGCCCGATCCAGGTTCGCGCGCAGCCCCTCCTCCCAGGCTACCAGGTCCTCCGGCCCGATCGGTTCGGGCGTGAGCGCCGTGCCAGCCGGCGCGGAGGCCAGGGCCAGATGCAGCCACCCGGTCAGCCGGCCCAGGCGCTCCGCCTCCCTCGCATCCGCGGCCGCCAGGGCTCTCGCAAAGGCCGGGTCTGGCTCCCCGCCGTCTCTGGCACCCTCCACAGCGGCGGCGAAGTATTCGGCGAGTCGGCCCTGCGTGGCTGTCCAGGCATCTCCCAGATTGGGCATGAACTCTTGCAGGACGGCTAGGGTAGTGCAGGTCCCCTCTGCCGACTCGTAACAGATCGCGCCTGCGAGTCGGGGCGTTCCTCGAAAGGCGGTCTGGCGCGTCAGGAAATCGGTGATCTCGTAATCAGGGTTTGGGCCCGTCTCCAGTTTTCGGAAGAGTTTCAGGCTGGCCTCGTGCCCAAAGGTCAGGCAAGAATTACTCTGCTCTGTTCTGACCCGGACCACTTCCGTGGGGGCATCCCGCAGGATGTCGGTGAACGCCTCCGTATGGCTGAACCGGAATGTCCCCCGCTGACCCGGCAGGGAGGCGGCCAGGCGGATCTGCTCCAGTAGGGCCAGACAGAAGTGGCGATCGTCCAGGGCATCGGCGAATGGCGAGCCGGTGGTGGATGGGACCATCGGAACCTGGTAGATCTCTCGGGTGTGGTCGGCGTAGGCGACCTCAAAGAGGGCCACGCTTCCGGTGGTGCCCGGCAGCGCCGCGCAATCCAGCAGGGTGGTGCTGGTGAGGGTTCGAGTCTTTCCCCCGAACCATCGCTGGTCCGGAAGGAAACCGAGAAGCCACGGGACCACCCGAGCAGCGAGATCTTCGGGAGGGGTCGTCACCCGCGGCGGCTTGGGTCGGCGCTCGGCCGGCCGGCTGACCCTGGCGGGAGCTTTCTTGGATCCCATGCGATTCCTCAGAATGGCCAGGCGGCCGGACCACGCTACGCGGGAGCGATGACATCTCCCCAGGGACTACGCTGCAGATCCGTCAGCGGCAGGAGGATCTTGTCGGAGCAAAGAAGCATACAGCGCTATCACCTGATTCGCGATCACCCGCCAGCTGAAATTGGCCTCCACGCGTCGGCGCCCCTTGGCACCCATCTCCTTTCGCAGGGATGCATCGGCCAAGAGGAGGTTGATGTGGCGGGCCAGGTCACGGGAGAACTGCTCGGGATTGACAGGTTCGAAGGGTGGTTCGACCTGTTGAGCCATGGGGACCAGATACCCGGTCTCTCCGTGGACGACCACTTCCTGGATACCGCCCACGGCACTTGCCACCACGGGGGTCTCACAGGCCATGGCCTCCAGGTTGATGATGCCAAACGGCTCGTAGATGGAGGGGCAGCAGAAGACAGCAGCATGCGAGTACAGCTCGACGGCCGTGGCGCGGTCCACCATCTCCCGGATCCAGAGAATCCGCCCCGGCTTCTGGCTGGCCCGATCCATCGCATCTTCGATCTCCTGGGCGAATTGCGGCGTATCCGGGGCGCTGGCACAGAGGACGATCTGCGCGCCGGAATCCAGGAAGGGGATGGCGTTGATCAAGTGGAGGATCCCTTTCTGCCGCGAGATCCGCCCCACGAAGAGAACATACGGTTGGCGCAGAGCACTCCCGAACCGCTCGAGACGCCCACGACTCATCACCGGCCGGTATTCGTCAGGGTCAATGCCGTTATGGATGACGGTGACCTTTCGGGGAGCCACGTTGAAGTGGCGCAGGATGTCGGCCCGCATCTGCTGAGAGACCGCCACGATGCTGTCTGCCGCCTCCATGGCTGTGCGCTCGATCCAGGCGGACAGGTCGGCTCCCGATCCAATTTGTTCTCTCTTCCAGGGAGTGAGCCGTGATGACCAGCGGGATCCCGTAAAGCATCCGCGCCAGCAGCCCCCCGAAGTGGGTGTACCAGGTGTGGCAGTGCACGATATCCGCGTCGATCCGCCGGGCGTTGAAGCTGAGGCACACGCGGAGAGCTTGCAGGGCCGGCAGGAACTTTTCGGGAGTGTCGCCCGACTCGGCCTGCGCGTATCGGTGCCCCTGGACAACGAGGTTGCCGGCTTGGATCTGCTGCTCGCCGAAGGTCCGGACCTCGAGGCGGATCCGCTGCGCCAGTTCTCGGGCCAGATATTCCACGTGCACGCCCGCGCCGCCGTAGACGTCAGGAGGGTACTCCCGGGTCAGCAGCAGCGCCTTCAATCTAGATGGCGGTCTCTTCGATTCCATAGGTTTCTGGGCGGGCTCGGGGTTGGTCCAGCCGCAGCCAGTAGAAGCCGTATGGCCCCAGGCTGAGGAAATAGTCTCCATCGCCGACGGTCGGGAATCGGGCCTCACCCAACATCTCAACGGGTACCGCTCCCGTGAAATCTGGCAAGTTCAGCAGCACGGGCTCGACCGAGTTTGCGAGATTGTGCACGACCAGGATCGCCTCCCCCTCGAACTCCCGCAGATACGCCAGCACTCTGGTGTTGTTGGGATGCAGGATGCGGAAGGCTCCGCGGCCAAAGGCCCGCGACTTCTTGCGCGTGGCGATCAACCGGCGGATACAGTGCAGCAACGATGACGGAGTGCGGAGTTGTGCCTGCACGTTGACAGCCGGGTAGCCATAGAGTGGGTCGGTGACCACCGGGCTGTACAGGTGGCCTGGCTCGGCGCGCGAAAATCCGGCATTCCTGTCGGCGGACCATTGCATCGGGGTCCGCACGCCGGTCCGGTCTCCCAGGTGAATGTTATCCCCCATGCCGATCTCGTCCCCATAGTAGATGATCGGCGTCCCGGGCAGTGTGAGCAGCAGGCTGTTGAGGAGTTCGATCTTCCGCCGGTCATTCTCCAGCAGGGGGGCCAGGCGCCTACGGATCCCGACGTTCAGCTTCATGGCGGGCTCCTGGGCATAGGCGTAGTACATATAGTCCCGCTCTGAGTCCGTGCACATCTCTAGGGTCAGCTCATCGTGGTTTCGCAGGAACACACACCATTGGCAGGAATCGGGGATCGGGGGGGTGTGCAGGAACATATCAGTGATAGGCCGCCTGTCCGCCCAGTGCACTGCCATGAACATCCGGGGCATCAGGGGGAAGTTGAAGGCCAGGTGAAACTCATCACCATCCGCGAAATAGGGTCGCACGTCCTTCGGCCACTGGTTGGCCTCGGCCAGCAGGATCCGTCCGCGGTAGTGGGCGTCGAGGGCGAGCCGAAGTTGTTTCAAAAAGGTGTGGGTCTCAGGCAGGTTCTCGCAGCTCGTTCCCTCCCGCTCGAAGAGGTAGGGCACGGCGTCGCAGCGGAACCCATCCAACCCCTTGTCCAGCCAGAAGTGCATCACGTCCAGCATCGCCTGCTGCACCTCGGGGTTGTCATAGTTCAGATCCGGCTGGTGGCTAAAGAACCGGTGCCAGTAATAGGCCTTGGCCACGGGATCCCAGCTCCAATTCGACTTCTCGGTATCCACGAAGATGATCCGGGCGTCCTGGTATCTCTGGTCAGTGTCGCTCCAGACGTAGTAATGACGTCGTGGCGAGGCCGGGTCGCGACGGGCCTCCTGGAACCAGGGGTGCTGGTCCGAGGTATGGTTCATCACCAAATCCGCAATCACGCGCAGCCCCCGGCGATGGGCCTCGTCCAAAAACTTCTGGAAGTCCGCCATCTTTCCGTACACGGACGAGATCTCGCGGTACTCGGCGATATCATACCCATCGTCCCGGAGCGGAGAAGGGTAGAACGGTAACAGCCACAGGCACGTCACGCCAAGCTCCTGCAGGTAGTCCAGTCGCTCCGTCAGGCCCTGGAAGTCCCCGACCCCATCGTCGTTTCCATCTTGGAAGGCCTTGACGTGCACCTCGTAGAGGATGGCGTCTTTGTACCACAAGTCATCCATGGCTCGCTCGGCTTGCAGGAAATACGAATGACCAAGGACCATCGAGGTCTGAGCCCTCAATCCGCACTGTTCGGACGTCCCCCCGGAAGGACCGATTGTTTCCCATTCCTCTGGACCCCGGTCTTACTCCTTCCTCCCCAGCTGCACGGGAACCGGAAGAGGGGCTCGGTATCCAGGACGGCCAGCGGGAATTGCGCGAGGGTCCTCCCCGACAGCCAAAGCCAAGCCGAATGTGAAGGCCCGATTGAACTGCAGCCCGTAGATTACCAATGGTCGCCGGGGGGCCAGGCCGGGATCCTGTCGAATTTCACTGGCAAGGTCAGCGGGCATGCTCGCTTGCCTCGGGCACGGCTTCCTCAGCCGTGGGGGTCGGAATCGTCGCGGCGGTCGGGGCGAGAGGCAGCCGGACGATCACCTCCGTTCCCTTGTCCGGGATGCTCAGCATTTCGATGGCCCCGCGATGCGCGCGCACGATCTCCTCGACGATGGGCAGGCCGAGCCCTGTTCCTTGTCCACGCGCTTTGGTGGAGAAGAACGGCTCGAAAACGTGGCTGAGTTGGTCGGCGGTGAGCCCCTTGCCGCCATCCACCACGTGGATGGCCAGGCATTCGCCTTTCGTCTCGCCCCGAACGATCCCGGCTCGCCCTTCGAGCGGCAGATGTGGCTGGGATCCTGTCGTCACCCGGACGGTCCCGTTAGGCGCCGACGCGTCCAGAGCGTTTTTCAAGAGGTTGAGGAACAGCTGTTGGAGCTGATCCGCATCTCCAAGCACCGGCTGGAGGCCCACCGGGAGGTCGAGCTCAATGCGCGCTCCGTGGCGACGGCTCCGCTCCAGCAGAAGGTCCGCCACACGGCCGATAATCGGAAGGATGGCCTGGGCGCGCAGGGTCGGACGCCGGGGACGCGTATAGTCCAATAGGGCACGGATAATCCCGCTGATGCGTTCGGTCTGCTTCAGGATCACGTCAAGATGCCGCCGTTCCGGGCGCTCGGGACCGACGAAGCGCCCCAGCACCTCGGCCCGTCCGGAGATGATGTTCAGCGGCGTGCCGATCTCGTGCGCCACCTCGGCTGCCAGCATCCCGACCGCCCCCAGTTTCTGGCCCTGCTGGACCTCTCCCTCCAGCCGGAGCCGTTCTTCTGTCTGATGCAGCAGCGCATCGTATGCTGTCTGCAGGTTTGTCGCCATCCGGTTGAACTCCTCGGCGAGCTGACCGATCTCATCTCGCCGGGTTACTTGGATGCGTTGTCCCAGGTCGCCCCGGCCGACGGCCCGGGCCCCGGCAATCAGGGCCCGGATCGGCCGCGCGATGTTCCAGCGGGTGAGGGCCACCAGCGACAGGACGAAGAGGCCCAAGAACACCAGACGGGAGAGGATATTCTCGCGGATGGCGCGGCGGAACTCTGCTTCCTCCCCTGCCAGAGTTTGCCGGACTTCGATCGCCCCGGTACGACCGCCAGGCCACCGGAATGGCTGGACGTAGCGGAGGACTTGGCCGGAACCGGAAGCGACTAGGGTCGATGTCGACTCTCCCTTTGCCAGTGCGCCGCGAATCAGTTGGTCCGACGTAGCAGGCTCCGTCCTTGGGGCGGCGGTTTGGGTCACCAGGCGTCCGTCGGGATCATAGATGGCGACCCCGATGAGGCCCGGCCGCACCAGGATCTCGTCGAGGAGATCCTTCAGGTCGTCCGTGGTCCGCCCGCGCCGCACATTCCGGCTGACGGCCAGCGCCAAGGTCTCGGCAAAGATGCGCTCATCGTCTCGCGTCACTCGGAGGAGCCGGGCGTGCTCATCGACCAGCCGGGTGTAATCAAATATTCCGGTGATGATCAACAAGGCCGCCATCAGGAGGATGACCAGGCGGGTGGTGAGGTTACGCATGCGGCTGCCAGCGCCCTTTTAAGAAGCTGACCAGTTTCTTCTGCCATTGCCCCAGCCGTCCAAGGCTGGGTTGAGGCTAACAGGCTGCTGAAAAAGGCCGATCTGCGGAGACCCACCTTCGTGGGCACCCCTGCGCTCGCGCGGCGCTGCGACGTATGCACGAAGTACGCCTCGCACCGCGCCGGGTACCCATCGAAAGATGGGTGACGCCGCCGGGTACCCATCCGAAGGATGGGTGGTCTGGACCTTTTTGAACAGCCTGGGCGAAGTCGGGCTTTTCAGCATCCTGCTAGGAGCTCCGGCTCCCTCCGGAGATCACTTCCGGGTTTCGGACTTCGACTCCAGAGCCTTGAGTATGGCCGCCTTCATCTCCTCCATCCGGAAGGGCTTGAAGAGATATTCCACTGCCCCCTTTTCCGCCGCTTCCATGTATGAGGGGACATCGCCGAAGGCGGTCATCATGATGATCTGCGAGCGGGGACAAACCCGCCGGAATCCCGGGAGGAGATCCAGTCCGCTGGGTCCCGGCATGTTCTTATCCATCAGGACGATGTCGAACTCTCGTGCCCGCAGGGCCAGGACAGCCTCGGTCCCATCTTTGGCCTCGGCAACTTCGTATCCCTCGGTCCGCAGGACATCCAGGAGGAGTTCGCGCATCTCCGCATCGTCATCCACAATCAGGATACTCGGCGTTCTTGCCACGGTCGTCTCCTTCATCGACCATGCCAACACGGGCAGGCGCCTGTCTTCGCACCCCCCGGCGCCTCCGCCGGGGCGCCGGGGTTATGATTGGCTCCCCAGCCGCAAGACGGCCAGACAGCGGCCCTCCAGGTCGTACGGCTCGCCGCCTCGGATGGGCCGAAGCCGCCGCAGTCCATTTCGGGCGCGTGTGTCTAAGACCACTTCCCACCGTACGCCGCGCCGGTGGGCCGGCAAGATGAACGGCACCGGCTCGTGATGCGCATTCAGGAGAATGAGGAGCGTGTCATCCGTGACCCGCTCTCCTCGGGGATCGACCTCTTCGATGGCATCGCCCGCCAGCCGCAGGCCGATGCAGCGCGCCAGCGGATCCCGCCAGTTCTCCTCCGTCATCTCCTTCCCATCCGGCCGGAACCAGGCCAGGTCCTGTACCTCGGAGCCCCGAATCCGCCGGCCGTACAAGAACTGGCGGCGGCGCAGCACCGGGTGCCGGAGCCGCAGCTTGATGAGAAACCGCGTGAAGGCCAGCAAGTCTCCCCGGCTCCGGTCCAGGCTCCAGTCGAACCAGCCGATCTCATTGTCCTGACAGTAGGCGTTGTTGTTCCCCTGCTGGGTGCGTAGGATTTCATCTCCCCCGCACAGCATGGGAACCCCCTGCGAGAAGAGGAGGGTGGCCAAGATATTCCGCGCCTGCCGCTCTCGGAGCGTCTGGATCGCGGCATCCGTCGTGGGGCCTTCCTCGCCACAGTTCCAACTCAGGTTGTTGTCGGTCCCGTCCCGGTTCTCGTCACCATTGGCTTCGTTGTGCTTCTGATTGTAGCTTACTAAGTCGTTCAGGGTGAACCCGTCGTGAGCCGTCACGAAGTTGATGCTCGCGAACGGGCGCCGCCCGCCTTTCCCGTACAGGTCGCTGCTGCCGGTCAAGCGGAATCCCATGGCCCAGAGCTGCCCCTCGTCGCCTTTCCAGTACCGGCGAACCGTGTCCCTGTACTGGTCGTTCCATTCCGCCCACAAGACTGGGAAATTGCCGACCTGGTATCCCCCTGCACCCAGGTCCCATGGCTCGGCGATCAGCTTCACCTGGGAGATGACCGGGTCCTGGTGGATGACGTCGAAGAATGCGCCCAGGCGATCTACATCGTGGAGTTCCCGCGCCAGCGTCGAGGCCAGGTCGAACCGGAACCCATCCACATGCATCTCTGAGACCCAGTAGCGCAGGCTGTCCATGATGAGCTGCAGGGTCCGCGGGTGGGTCATGTTCAGGCTGTTGCCGCAGCCGGTGTAGTCCGTGTAGTAGCGCGGATTGTCGGCCCCCAGGCGGTAATAGCTCGCGTTGTCGATCCCGCGGAAGCAGAGGGTCGGGCCCAGATGATTGCCCTCGCCAGTGTGATTGTAGACCACGTCCAGGATCACCTCGATTCCGGCCTCGTGGAGGGTCTTCACCATCGTCTTGAACTCGCTCACCGGCTGGCCGAGCCTGCCGTCGCTGGCGAAGCGCGCGTCCGGGGCGAAGAAGCCGATGGAGTTGTAGCCCCAATAGTTGGTCAGCCCCCGTTCCACCAGGTGGCGCTCGGCAATGAACTGGTGGATGGGCAGAAGTTCCACCGCGGTGATCCCGAGTGAGCAGAGGTAGCCGATGACCGCCGGAGACGTCAGGCCGGCATAGGTCCCTCGGAGCGGTTTCGGGACGTCCGGGTGACGGGCGGTGAAACCCTTCACGTGCATCTCGTAGATGATGGTTTCGTGCCAGGGGGTACGGGGAGGCCGGTCCTCTCCCCAGGTGAAGGCCGGATCGAGCACCACAGATTTCGGGACATTCCCCCCGCTGTCCCGCTCGTCCAGGCTGAGGTCGGCGTCCGGATGGCCCACCTGGTATCCGAACAGAACGTCGCTCCAGTGGATCGTGCCATCGATGGCCTTGGCATAGGGATCCCGCAGGAGTTTGGCCGGGTTGAAGCGGTGCCCCTGCGTGGGCTCGTAGGGACCGTGGACCCGGTATCCGTACCGCTGCCCTGGCCGAACCGACGACAAATAGATGTGCCAGACCTGGTCGGTCTGTTCCGTCATCTGGATGCGCGCGACCTCCTCGTTTCCAGCTCCGTCCGGCCCGTCGAACAGACATAGCTCGACTCCAGCGGCGTGCTCCGAGAAGAGCGCGAAGTTCACCCCGGCCCCGTCCCATGTGGCGCCCAGGGGATAGGGACCGCCAGGTCGCGTTTTCATCGATGACCCTCCGGCTGCAGGGCCAGCGTGGCGAGCGGGGGGACCGTCAGGAGCACTGAGAACGGATGGCCATGTTGCGGAATGGCTTCGGCCATGACTCCGCCTATATTGCCCACGTTACTCCCGCCGTATGGCGCCGCGTCCGTGTTGAGCCGTTCCCGGTAGAAGCCCCCCCGTGGTACCCCCACCCGATAGCGCAGGCGGACCACCGGCGTAAAGTTGCAGACGAAAACCAGGAAATCCTCATGATCGCGCGCCCGACGCAGGAAGGAGACTGTGCTGCCTTCCTGGTCGTTGCCGTCGATCCACTGAAAGCCTGCGGGAGTGAAGTCTACCTCGTACAGGGCGGGTTCGCTCCGGTAGAGCCGGTTCAGATCCTGGACCAGCCGCTGCAGTCCCCGATGGTACGGGCCCATCCCCAACAGGTGCCACTCCAGGCCGGCCTCATGATACCACTCGTCGGTCTGGCCGAACTCTCCTCCCATGAACAGGAGCTTCTTCCCCGGGTGCCCGTACATGAATCCGAAGAGGGTGCGAAGATTGGCGAATTTCTGCCAATCGTCTCCTGGCATCTTGTGGTGGAGCGACCCCTTTCCGTATACAACCTCGTCGTGGGACAGCGAGAGGATGAAGTTCTCGGTCCACGCGTAGACCAGACCGAAGGTCAGGTTATTGTGATGAAATCTCCGGTGAATCGCCTCCTGCGACATGTACTGCAGGATGTCGTGCATCCAGCCCATGTTCCATTTGAACCCGAAGCCGAGCCCGCCCAGGTGGGTCGGCCGGGAGACCATGGGCCAGGCGGTGGACTCCTCGGCGATGGTCATCACGTCCGGATGGTACCGGTACACCGTCTCATTCAGGCGCTTCAGGAAGGCGACCGCCTCCAGATTCTCGCGCCCTCCGTCTTTGTTGGGGACCCATTCCCCCTCGCGCCGCCCGTAGTCCAGATACAACATCGAAGCCACGGCATCCAGCCGGAGGCCATCCACATGGTAGCGGTCCAGCCAGAAGAGCGCATTGGCCAGCAGGTAGTTCGCCACCTCATTCCGGCCGTAGTTGAAGATCCGCGTATGCCATTCCGGGTGCTCGCGCTGGCGCGGGTCCTCGTGCTCGTACAGGTACGTCCCGTCGAAATAGACCAGGCCGTAGGGATCGGTCGGGAAGTGGGCGGCCACCCAGTCCAGGATGACGCCGATGCCTTGCTGGTGCAGGCGATCCACGAAGGCCATGAAATCCTGCGGGCTGCCATACCGGTTCGTGGGCGCGTACAATCCTGTGGGCTCGTACCCCCACGAGCCGTAGAAGGGGTGCTCTGTCACGGGCAGCAGCTCGACGTGCGTGTACCCCATCTCCCGCACATACTGGCCCAGTTGGTCCGCCGCCTCCCGATAGGTGAGGAACAGGTTCTGCTCTTTCCTCCGCCACGACCCCAAGTGCACCTCATAGATGGCAAGCGGGGCGTCCAGGGCCTGCCGCTTTCCACGGTCGGCCATCCACTCCGTGTCTCCCCACTGGTAGGCGAGATCGGTGACGACGGAGGCCGTCGGCCTGTCGCTCCGTTCAAAGGCAAAGGCGTAAGGGTCCGCCTTCAGCGCCTGCAGCCCTTCCTGGCGGGACAGGATCTCGTACTTGTACAGCGCACCCGCCTGCAGGCCTGGGAGGAAGATCTCCCAGATGCCGTTTCCCGAGTGCAGCCGCATGGGATGGGCCCGGCCGTCCCACCGGTTCCAATCCCCCACGACGCTGACGCGGCGGGCATTGGGCGCCCAGACGGCAAAGCGAACGCCCGGGACGCCTTCGAGCGCCATGACATGCGCCCCCATCTTCTCGTACGAGCGATAGTGCGTTCCCTCACCGATGAGATACAGATCGAGATCGCTGAGGGTGGAGGCGAACCGGTATGGGTCCTGTACCGGCCGGGCGGCTCCGCCCTCCATCACCTCGAACCGGTACGGGAAGAGAGTGCGGCATTCGAGGAAGACGGCCTCGAACAACCCCTCGGGGTGGATCCGGTCCATGGGATGCGGCGCCGGTGTGGATCCTTCAGGGATGACCGAGACCTCCGTCGCGCCGGGGAGGAAGGCGCGGATAACCACAGCGCTGCGCTCGCCTTGTGCCAGCAGGTGAGGTCCGAGCACCGCGAAGGGATCCCCGTGCTCCCCCCGGACGATGGCCTCAACCTCTGGCAGGTTGAGCGTTCCTCTCGGCGGAGAGGAGGTTTTCACGCGGGTCCTTCGTCGCAGGGTGTTCCTTCCTTGACGCGTCATGGAGATCAGCCCACCGTGCCTGCGTCGCCCGCTGCGCGCACGTGTTGATGGAGGGTCCCGGTCGGCAAAACCGCCGGTGCGGCCACGAGCACCGGAATCCTCGTTGCAGCACCTCCACCGGCCCGGCCCGTTTGAGATAGGGTATCATCATAAGCAGAAACTTACCTAACAAGATCACGCTGCTGGCCGCGGCAACCGCATCTGAATGGACGGAGTCCGGGGGATCACCCTCGGGGAGAGGATTCACTCGTGGAGCTGGGCCGACCTGAACGCTTCCCCTACGGCCTGGAACAGCAATCGCCCAACGCCCTCCTACTCCGTGGGAGCTTCTCCCGGCGTGCAACAACTCCCCGGGTGCGGGGCGCTCTGAGTCAGTACGCGCCGAATCACTTGGCGTTGTCGTAGAGGATTTGGCCGATCGGCCGGAGAGCAACAGCCACGTGGGGGAAGGGCTCAGGTCGGGCGTTCTCCGCGGCCGGGGGGTCTCGATGAATGACTCGGGCACACCCGTTCAGTGCGACAGGGTTGCCTGCGAACCCCCCTCGCCCAGCGCCCGGATCCCGGGGAGCCATCCCGATGCAGGATCGCTCCATGCAGGGAAAGCCTCAGGAGGGTTTGGCGACGCTATTCACGCGTACGAACAGGGTGAGCGGCTGGCCTGCCAGCGGGTGATTGAAATCCAGCGCCACCTTCTCCTCTGTGATCCGATACACTCGGCAAATGGCAGACGTGCCGTCCTGGGTCTCGATCCGCAGGGTCATGCCGTCCTTCAGAGGAAGGCCGCCAGTCAGTCGGGATTCCCGCATCATACGAATCGCCCCGGGATTCCAATCCCCGTAAGCCTCTAGGGGTGTGAGCCGGAT
>Ga0335084_10002633_pt1 | contig 17384 bp, 14 predicted proteins | sample Lox_Sample_44_FD_206721 | JGI IMG/M metagenome (GOLD analysis project Ga0335084, IMG submission 206721) | Soil microbial communities from Loxahatchee National Wildlife Refuge, Florida, United States - Lox_Sample_4.4 | ecosystem: Environmental > Terrestrial > Soil > Wetlands | place: USA... | reverse complement strand
CCCTGTGTCTCGTTCTCGTAGGTCACGTACAGTATCCCGTTGAGATTCTGGATATTGTAGGGAGTGAAGAAGGCCGGTAGATTCGGGTCCGTGAACGAGCCGGGGAGCGTGGTCGGCACAAACGTGCCGCTGAAGACGTCGATCCTGCCGCCTCCATCGTTGGCAGCATAGAGGAAGTTACCCGAGCCATTGTTGGCCAACGCCAGCCCCGTGTAGACCGCTCCGACGGTGGCCACGTGTGACTCGGCGCTGGTTCCCAATCCGTTGTTCCAGCCCGCGATGCTGCCGCCGAGAGTGGCGAAGAGGAACGAGGCCTTGACGCCGTTCGAGAGCTGGAAGTCGGAGGCGGTGCTGTTGAAGACCTGTCCGGTCGGGCTGCCCCCAGGAATCGTGACGACCAGCGGCTGGGCCGGCTGCGGCACTCCAGCGCCATTGTAGAGCGTTGTCACGCCGGTCACCTGGTCGGAGACCCAGAACGGGCTCGTCGGGCTGGAAGAGATCCCCCAGGGGTTCTTCAGGTTGGAATCGGTATTGGCGGCCAAGTTGGGAATGTCGGACACCAGGTTCGTCTGGACGAATCCGGCATGGCTCACGCTCGCAAGGAGCAGGAGGGGGGTCAGGAAGCCCAGGGCGCCGCCGAGGACTGCCTTGCATCGCTGTTGGTGCGTCATTTCGATGGTCCTCCGTTTCGGACACCAGGGTCAATGGCCTCGGCCGGCTGCTGGCCATGCCGGAGTGGGGGCACGAAGTGTCCCGCCGGCATAGGATGGTGTCAAGCGATTGCCCTGGAAGGGTCGACGAGCCGGTATGTCTGGCCGTCCTCGGACGTGTGCTAGACTGCCCGGGCAATGGAGCAGGGCGGCGACCTCCTCCTCGAAGTGAAAAACCTCCAGACGCAGTTTGCGACTTCGGGCGGCGTGGTGCGTGCCGTGGACGGAGTCTCCTGGGACGTCAGAGCCGGGGAGACGGTTGCCCTCGTGGGCGAGTCGGGCTGCGGCAAGTCGGTCAGCGCGCTGAGCATCATGCGCCTCGTGTCGGCGCCCGCCGGCCGCATCCTCGACGGCCAGATCCTCTTCAAGGGGCACGACCTCTTGCGGATTTCGGAAGATGACATGCGCCACATCCGCGGCCGCGAGATCGGCATGATCTTCCAGGAGCCGATGACCTCGCTCAACCCCGTTCTCACCGTGGGCCGCCAGCTGACCGAGCCGCCCGAGATCCATCTCGGCATGACGCCCGCCCAGTCGAAGGTCCGCGCCATCGAGCTCTTGGGCATGGTGGGGATCTCGGACCCCGAGCGGCGCCTGCGGCAGTATCCGCACCAGTTCAGCGGCGGCATGCGGCAGCGGATGATGATCGCCATGTCCATGGCGTGCAACCCCGCCCTCATCCTTGCCGACGAGCCGACCACCGCGCTCGACGTGACAATCCAGGCGCAGATCCTCGAGCTCATGAAGGGCCTGTCGCGCAAGATGGGCGTGGCCATGGTCATGATCACGCACAATCTCGGCGTCGTCGCCCGCTACGCGGATCGCGTCAACGTCATGTATGCCGGCCGCATCGTGGAGCGCGGCACGGCCGCCGAGATCTATGCCAACCCGCGCCATCCCTATACGCTCGGGCTGCTGCGCTCGGTGCCGCGCCTCGACGAGCCACGACGCTCCAAGCTCTTGCCCATTCAGGGCCAGCCGCCGGACCTGTCCCACCTTCCTCCGGGCTGCGCCTTCCAGCCGCGTTGCCAGTACGCGGTTGAGCGCTGTCTCCGCGAGGCGCCCGCTCTCGAAGCGGTCTCGCCGGGTCACGTCTCGGCCTGCTGGGTCTCGACTGAGCTCGGTCGGAAGGCAACGGCGTGAGCGTGGCGGCCCCGGCTCGCGACGACCGGGCGCGCGAGGAACCCAGCCGGGGCGAGGAGATCCTGACGGTCCGCAATCTGTCCAAGCACTTCGAGGTGACCGGCGGCTTCCTCGGCGGCAGGCACGGGGTGGTGAAGGCGGTGGACGACGTGTCGTTTTCTATTCGCCGGGGCGAGACGCTCGGCCTCGTGGGCGAGTCCGGCTGCGGCAAGACGACGACCGGGCGGTGCGTGCTTCAGCTCGAGAGGCCGACCAGCGGCTCCATCCTCTTCGAGGGCAAGGATCTCGCGGCCACGTCGCCTGCCGAGCTGAGGGCAGTTCGCCGGAAGATGCAGGTCATCTTCCAGGATCCGTACAGCTCGCTGAATCCGCGGATGACCGTGGGGCAGATCATCGCGGAGCCGCTCGCCGTACACGGCATCGTGCCCGAGCGCGCGGCGCGCGCCACGCGCGTCACGGAGCTGCTCGGCCATGCTGGGCTGTTGCCCACCATGGCGCGGCGCTATCCGCATGAGCTCTCCGGCGGCCAGCGCCAGCGGGTGGGCATTGCCCGGGCCCTCGCCATGGAGCCGTCCCTGATCGTCTGCGACGAGCCGGTCTCCGCCCTCGACGTGTCGATCCAGGCGCAGATCATCAACCTGCTCGAGGAGCTGCAGACGGATTTCGGCCTCACCTACCTCTTCATCGCTCACGATCTCTCCGTGGTCCGCCACCTCTCCGATCGCGTGGCCGTGATGTACCTGGGCAAGATCGTCGAGCTTACCGACCGGCAGTCGCTCTACGAGAGCCCCCAGCATCCCTACACCAAGGCGTTGTTGTCGGCGGTGCCAATTCCCGATCCGGCCGTCGAGCTTATGCGTGAGCGCACCGTCCTGGGGGGAGAGGTTCCGAGCCCGCTGAACCCGCCCAGCGGATGCGTCTTTCACCCCCGGTGTCCCATGGCCATTGACGAGTGCAAGGCAGGCGTGCCCGAGCTCAGGACAGTCCGGGCCGGGCACCTGGCGGCGTGCATCCGCGTTTAGTCACTGAGACCAAGGAGTGACGCCCCGTTGCTTGACAGGGGGCGGGCGCAGCCGATACTGTACGGCAAGTAGCTGTAACCACTGAAGCTCTTCCGGTCGCTCAGCGCAAGGAGGCGTGGCATGAGACTGCCCATCGTCGGGCGCGTCACGATTGGACTTCTACTGGCGACCGCTCTCGCGGTGCCGGTACCGGCCGTCGCCCAGGACAAGCCCCGCTACGGTGGGGAGCTCACCTTCGTCGTTCCCTCCGAGCCGCCGTCCTTCGACGGCCACCGTGAGGAGACGTTCGGCACCATCCATCCCATCGCCCCGCACTACAACACGCTTTTCCGCACGGACCCGACCGACAATACCGGCACCAAGGTGGTGGGCGATCTCGCGGAGTCCTGGCAGTTCTCCAAGGACATGAGGACCCTGACCGTCAAGATCCGCCAGGGCGTGAAGTTCCACGACGGCGGCCTGCTTACGTCCAAGGACGTCAAGGCGTCCTACGATCACATCATCTTCCCGCCCGCAGGCGTCGCCTCGAGCCGCAAGGGCGCGTATATCGTGGTGGAGGCGATCGAGGCCCCGGACCCGCAGACCGTGCGCTTCCGGCTCAAGTGGCCGGAGTCCTCCTTCCTGCTGAACCTGGCCTCGCCCTACAACTTCATCTACCGTGCCGAGACGCTGGCCAAGGATCCGCGCTGGTACGAGACGCATATCAACGGCACCGGGCCGTTCAAGTTCGTGGAGTACGTGAAGGGCTCCCACTGGGTCGGCAAGAAGAATCCCGACTACTGGGACAAGGGCAAGCCCTATCTCGACGGCTACCGGGCCGTCTTCATGACGTCGTCGTCGGCCATGGTGGCGGCGGTGCGTGGCGAGCGGGCTCATGCGCAGTTCCGCGGCTTCAGCCCGTCGGAGCGTGACAGCATCGTGCAGGCCTTGGGCAACAAGATCACCGTGCAGGAGAGCCCCTGGAACTGCGTGATCCTGGTCGCCATCAACCACGAGAAGAAGCCATTCGGCGACAAGCGGGTGCGGAAGGCCCTGACGCTGGCGCTCGACCGCTACGAGGGGTCCAAGGCCCTGTCGAAAATCGCCATCGTCAAGGACGTGGCCGGCATCCAGGTCCCGGGGACACCATGGGCCACGCCGCCCGCCGAGCTCGAGAAGCTCGCGGGCTACGGGAAGGATATCGCGGCCAACCGGGCGGAGGCCAAGCGTCTCTTGAAAGAGGCCGGCGCCGAGAACCTCTCGTTCACGTACAAGAATCGGGGCGTGGCCATGCCCTACGAGCCGCTGGCCGTGTGGGTCATCGACCAGTGGCGCCAGATCGGGGTCACCGTGAAGCAGGAGGTCGTCGAGGCGGCCGCGTACTACGCCACGCTCCGGGGTGGTGACTTCGAGGTGGCTGCCGACTTCCAGTGCGGCTTCATCGTCGAGCCCGATCTGGATATCTACAAGTTCCAGTCGGCCTCGATCTCGCACGCGAACTACAGCCGCTACGAGGACAAGGTGCTTGACGAGCTCTACGTCAAGCAGGCCCGCGCCGTCGATGCGGAGGAGCGCCGGAAGGCGCTACGTGCGTTCGAGAAGCGGCTCCTCGACGAAGAAGTCCACTACATCTACACGCTGCAGTGGCACCGCATCATTCCGCACAGCGCGAAGATGCACGGCTGGACCATCACGCCCAGCCACTACCTGAACCAGCAGCTCGACACCGTCTGGCTGAGTGAATAGCTTGGTGACCGCGCAGCTGCTCCTTCTCTCCCTCTCCCCTCAGGGGAGAGGGCAGGGTGAGGGGCGAGGGGTGAGGGGCGGGGCGGGTCCGATAAAATGTGGAAGTACATAGTCAAGCGCTTCTTCCTGATGATCCCGACGCTGCTCGGCGTCGCGGTGTTCATCTTCTTCCTCATGCGCATCGTGCCCGGCGATATCGTCGAGCTGCGCTTCTCGGGCGAGAGCTCCTATGCCTCCAAGGAGAACCTCGCGGCAGAGCGGGCCCGCTTTGGTCTCGACAAGCCGCTCTGGCGGCAATTCGTCACCTGGATGTGGGGCGTCGTCCGCCTCGACTTCGGCACCTCGATGTGGACGGGGGCGCCCATCCTCGAAGAGATCAAGCTGCGCTTCGCGCTGTCACTGCAGCTCGCCATCATGGCCACGGCGATCGGCGTGCTGATCGCCCTTCCCCTCGGGGTGGCGGCCGCGCTCAAGCAGGACACGTGGATCGATTACCTGGCGCGCATCGTGTCCATTGCGGGCATCGCCACGCCGTCCTTCTGGCTCGGCATCCTGATGATCCTGACCCTGCTCGTGGTTTTCCACTGGCTGCCCCCCATGGTCTACACGCCCTTCTGGGTCAACCCGTGGCAGAACGTGATCCAGCTCATCTGGCCCGCGCTCGCCGTCGGCTACCGGCTCTCGGCCGTGGTGACCCGCATGACCCGGTCGGCCATGCTCGAGGTGCTCCGCGAGGACTATATCCGCACGGCCCGCGCCAAGGGCCTCGTCGAGAGGCTGATCCTCAAGCGCCACGCGATCAAGAACGCCATGCTGCCGGTGCTGACGGTGACGGGCATCGAGTTCGCTTTCCTGATGGGCGGGCTCGTCGTCACCGAGCAGGTCTTCAACCTGAACGGGCTCGGCCTGCTCTTCGTGCAGGCGGTGGCGCGGCGCGACTACACCATGACCCAGGCGCTCGTGCTGCTCGTCGCCTCGGTCTTCATCATCGTCAACTTCTTCATGGATCTCATGTACGGCTGGCTCGACCCGCGCATCCGGTACCGGTAGTCCATGGCCATCAATGTCCCCTTCGACGCCGTCGAGCTCGCCGCCACCCAGGCCGCGCGCGCCGGCTGGTGGGGCACCGTCAAGGACTTCAGCCGCCGCCGGCCCTTGGGCGCGGCGGGCGCGGCGGTCGTGCTCCTGCTTGTCCTGGTGGCATTCTCGGCCAACCTGATCGCGCCCTATGACCCGGAGAAGGTGGACTTCGGCGCGATGCTGGCACGCCCGAGCGCGGCGCACTGGCTCGGCACCGACGCGTTCGGGCGCGACGTGCTGTCGCGGCTCATTTACGGCTCGCGCACGGCGCTGCTCGTGGGCTTCGGCGCCGCCGTGATCGGCGCCACCGCCGGCGCCGTGCTCGGTGTCGGCAGCGCGTTCTTCGGCGGTCGGGTGGACCTCTACCTCCAGCGCGTGATGGACATCTTCATCGCGTTTCCGCTCATCATCCTGGCGCTGGCCATCGTGGCCATTCTGGGCAATACGCTGCCCAACCTCATCATGGCGATCACGATTCCGATGATCCCGCGCTGCGCGATCGTCATCCGCTCGAGCGCGCTCAGCATTCGCGAGATGCCCTACGTGGACGCGGCGCGGGCGGCGGGCTTCGGCAACGGACGCATCATCCTCCGCCACATGCTGCCGAACGTCATGGCTCCGTACCTCATCATGCTCACCTCCTTCCTCGGCCAGGCGATTCTGCTCGAGGCCTCACTATCCTTTCTCGGCTTGGGCGTCCAGGAGCCGACGGCGGCCTGGGGGCTCATGCTGCGGGGCGCGGCCGTCGACTTCGCCGAGTCGGCGCCCTGGATGGCCGTGTTCCCCGGCCTCGCCATCAGCCTGGCCGTCTTCGCCTTCAACCTCTTCGGCGACTCGCTCCGGGACGCTCTCGACCCCAAGCTACGCACCCTCTGAGCCGGACGCAAACGGCTTGACACGTGCGGGGCAGGTTGGTACAACTACGTGGGTTTTTAGCACGCGGCATCGATTGTCTATGAGAAGCACTGTGCAGTTCACAGGGAGGCTGTAATGGCGTATATCATCGCTGAGCCGTGCATCAACGTGAAGGACAAGGCCTGCGTCGAAGTCTGCCCCGTGGATTGCATCTACGAGGGCGAGACGATGCTCTACATCCATCCGGATGAGTGCATCGACTGCGGCGCCTGCGAGCCGGTTTGCCCCGTCAAGGCGATCTTCGCCGAGGACGAGACGCCGGCAAACTGGAAGAACTTCATCGAGCTGAACAAGCAGTTCTTCAAGGACAACCCCGGCGTCAAGCCCGCGACCAAGGGTTAGCGGACCGGCTCCAGCACTGCATCCCCACGGGGACCCGGCAACGGGTCCCCGCTTTTGTGTGACCGCCTCGCAGTGAGCATGCCCATCGCGCGCTGCAGACTGCGCGCGCACCTGCACACGCCCGGTGGCAGCGGCACCTTTCGCGTCGGTGCATCCCCTTGAATTGCCGCGTGCCGCCGCCTGGCACGTGGCTTGCCACAGAGAGTCGTCATGACTGCCCCGCTTCCGGTTCCGGCACCCGAGCCCAAGCCCAATGGTTTTCACGGGGCGGTGAGCGAGTTCAAGCGGCGACTGATCGAGGCGACGCTCACCCAGTCGGGTGGCAATCGTACTCAAGCGGCGCGCGCACTCGGGCTGCAGCGCACGTATCTCCTGCGGCTCATGCGAGAATTCCAGGTGCGCATCCCGCCGCCCCCGGGTCCGTGGCGGCGAGACAATGGTGACAACGGCGCGCATGGGGGCAATGGCGGAGGGCCACCGGCGCCGCCCCAAAGAGTTTGACACCCCCCGGGCCGACGGTTTGAAATGAGTCCGTGAGCGACATCTGGATTGCCGGGGCGGGGATGACCCGCTTCGGCCGGCGTGACGAGAGCCTCCCCGACCTGATGGCCGAAGCTGCGCTGGCCGCGCTTGAAGACGCCGGCGTGGAGCGTCCCGAGGCGATCGTCGTCGCGGCCATGAACCCGGAAGAGTTCACCGGGGCCGGCAACTACGCGTCCCTGATCAATACCCACCTCGGGCTCTCCGACGTGCCGGCTATCCGCGTCGAGACGGCGACGTCATCCGGCGTGGCGGCCGTCTATGCGGCCTTCGCCTCCATCGCGGCGGGGTTGCACCGCAGCGTGCTGGTGGTGGGCGGCGAGAAGATGACCCACGTGCCCACGCCGCGCGTGTCGGAGATCATCGGGCGGTCCGTCGACCCGCACGAGCGCACCTATGGCACGACCATGCCGGCGCTGGCGGGGCTCATCACCCGCGCGGCCATGCACAGCCGCGGGCTCACGCTCAGGGAGATGTCACAGGTCGCGGTGAAGAATCACGCCCATGGCGCGCGCAATCCGCTGGCGCACTTTCAGGAGACGGTGACGCTCGAGACGGTGATGGAGAGCCGGCTCGTCGCCGACCCGCTCAGGCTCTATCACTGCTGTCCCATTTCCGACGGCGCTGCGGCGCTGGTCCTGACCTCCGAGCCCGCCCCCGTGAGGATTGCCGGCATCGGGCAGGGCATGGACACGATGGCCGTGCGCTACCGGACCGACCTGACCTCGTTTCGCGCCACCCAGGCGGCCGCGCAGGCCGCGTACGCCATGGCGGGTTTCGGCCCGGAGCGCGTGGACGTCGTGGAGATCCACGATGCCTTCTCGCCCTTCGAGATCATCTCGCTCGAAGACACGGGTCTCCTGCCGGTGGGCAAGGCTGGGCGCGCGACCCTCGACGGCGAGACCGCGCTGGACGGCCGCCTGCCCGTGAATCCCTCGGGCGGCCTCAAGGCGCGGGGCCATCCGCTGGCCGCGACGGGCATCTCGCAGATCGTCGAGCTCTGCTGGCAGCTCCGCGGCATGGCCGAGGGGCGACAGGTTGCCGCGCGTGTGGCGCTGGCCCAGTCCATCGGCGGCCTCGCCACCAACAATTGGGTCACCCTGCTCGAGGCACGGGGATGATCGTCCAGGACATCGCGGCCTCGCGCTGCCCACGCTGCCAGCGCATGGTCGTGCCGGCGGCGCGCCATTGCCCCGACCATCCCGTCGCCATGGAGCCGGCCAGCGTGCCGGGTGTGGGTGAGGTCGTCTCCTTCACGACGCTGCACTCGCCGCCCGAGGGCTTCAAGGCTCCGCTTCACATCGCGCTCATCGAACTCGAGGGTGGTGCGCGGCTCTTCTGCCACGGGACGGAAACCCGGGGCATCAAGATCGGCTCGAGCGTGGGCGTCGAATCGCTCGATAATGTGTTTTACTTCTCCCACATGAGCTTCGCCGACCGGGCGCGCCTCTTCTGGCGTCGGGCCGGCGCCGGTGGCGAGAAGGTCGCATCTATTACCAAGAGCCTGGCCAAAGGCATCTGGGGGGGACGGTCCCGTGGCGACAGCTAGGAAGAAGGAGGCGCCCGCCAAGAGAAGGCCCCGCCCGCCGCTCGCCGGCATTCGCGTCATCGATCTCACGCGCGTGCTGGCCGGCCCGTTCTGCTCGATGTCGCTGGGCGACATGGGCGCCGAGGTGATCAAGGTCGAGGAGCCGGGCAAGGGCGACGACACGCGCGGCTGGCCGCCCTTCACGGGCGGCGAGGCGACCTACTTCATGTCGGTCAACCGCAACAAGAAGAGCCTCACCCTGAACATGAAGGCGCCGGAGGGACAGGCCATCCTGCGCCGCCTCATCGCCAAGGCCGACGTGGTCCTGGAGAACTTCCGGCCCGGCACCATGGAGCGACTGGGCTTCGGCTACGACGCGCTTCGCAAGCTGAACCCGCGGCTGATCTACTGCGCCATCTCCGGCTTCGGCGAGAGCGGCCCCGAATCCTCGCGTCCAGGCTATGACCTCATCGTCCAGGGCGAGTCCGGCGTCATGGATCTGACCGGGTTCCCCGACGGCCCGCCCGTCAAGGTGGGCAACTCAGTCGGCGACCTCGTCTCCGGCATGGCCGCGGCGCAAGGCGTGGCGCTGGCGCTCCTCGCGCGCGCGAAGTCGGGCAAGGGGCAGAAGGTCGAGATCGGCATGCTCGACGTGATGGCCTCGCTGCTGACGTATCAGGCGGGACTCTACTGGAATGCCGGCGGCAAGCCCGCCCGGCGCGGCAACCAGCACCCGTCCATCGTGCCCTACGAAGTCTTCCAGGCGCAGGACGCCTACATGACGCTCGGGGTGGCGAACAATTCCCTCTGGGAGCGCATGTGCCGCGCCATCGGCAGGGAAGACCTCGCGCAGGACCCTCGCTTTGACAGCGAGGCCAAGCGGGTGACGAACCGGGAGGCGCTGATTCCGGCGCTCAACGCGGAGTTCGGCCGGCGGCCCGCCACCGACTGGCTCAAGCGGCTCGACGAGGCCGGTGTGCCGGCCGGCCGCATCAAGACCGTGGCCGAAGTGTGCGAGAGCGAGCACCTGCGCGCGCGCGGGATGTTCGTGAATGTGCAGCATCCCAAGGCGGGCTCCGTCACGGCCATGGGCGTGCCCATCCGGCTCTGGGATACGCCGGGCGCCGCCTCGGCTCCTGCGCCGCTCCTGGGGCAGCACACCGACGAGATCCTGACGGGCCTGCTCAGGATTCCCAAGGCGAAGGTCGAGAAGCTTCGAGCGGCCGGCGTCGTGTGAGGCGCCGGCTTCACGGTCCGCGACCCGGAGATCTCATGAGACCAATCCTCGTCCGCTTCGGAGTCATGGCACTCCTTGTCCTCTCGCTGCTCGCCGCCTTCGGCGGGTCCGCCGCCGCCGCTCCCGAGGGAACGATGACGTGGGGAGTCCACGTCACGCTCGCGGCGCGCTGGCTCGATCCGAACGACACCGAGGCATTCATCGCGCCGTTCCTCGTGCTGTACGCAATCCACGACGCACTGGTGAAGCCCATGCCCGCCGGCGACAATACGCCGAGCCTGGCCGAGTCGTGGACGGTGTCCAGGGACGGGCTCAGCTACGAGTTCCTCTTGCGAAGGGCCGCGAAATTCCACAACGGGGAGCCGGTGACCGCCGAGGACGTCAAGTTCTCCTTCGACCGCTACAGGGGCGCCGGCGCGACGCTGCTCAAGGACAAGGTCAAGGACGTGCAGGTGGTGGCGCCCAACCGGGTGCGCTTCGTGCTCAAGGAGCCCTGGCCGGACTTCATGACCTTCTACGGCACGTCCGCCACCGGGGCGGCGTGGATCGTGCCGAAGAAGTACGTCGAGAAGGTCGGCGACGACGGTTTCAAGAAGGCGCCGGTCGGAGCCGGGCCCTACAAGGTGGTGAGCTATAACCCGGGCATCGAGCTGGTCATGGAGGCTTTTGACGGCTATTGGCGGAAAGTCCCCAACGTCAAGCGCCTGGTCTTCCGGAGCATGCCCGACGAGACCACGCGCGCCTCCGCGCTCAAGGCGGGCGAGGTGGACATCGTCTACTTCCTGAACGGACCGGTGGCCCAGGAGATCAAGCGGACGCCGGGCCTCAAGCTCGCCGCCGCCATGCCGCCCGGCGTGACGTTCCTCGATCTGCCCGAACAGTGGGATCCGAAATCGCCATGGCACGACCGGCGGGTGCGGCTGGCGGCCAGCCACGCCCTCGACAGAAACGCTCTCAACGAGTCGGAGACTCTGGGATTCTCCCACCCGACGGGTGGCCTCATTCCGAGAAGCCTCGAGTTCGCGCGGGCCTACGAGCCGCCGGCGTATAACCCCGCGCAAGCCAAGAAGCTCCTGGCGGAGGCGGGCTATCCGAACGGCTTCGACGCCGGCGAGCTGACGCCGTTTCCTCCGTACTTCGGGCTGGCCGAGTCGATCGGCAACTATCTGCAGGCGGTGGGCATCCGGACACGCTTGCGCACCATGGAGCGCGCGGCCTTTCTCACCGCGTGGCGCGAGAAGAAGCTCAAGGGCGTGATCATGGGCCTGGGCGCGCCCGCTGGCAATGCGGCGACGCGCATCGAGGTATACGTGACCAAGAGCGGGATCTACTCGTCCGGCGTGGTGCCGGAGATCGAAGATCTCTATCAGCGCCAGGCGAAGGAAATGGACCGGAAGAAGCGCGAGGCGCTGCTCGCCCAGATCCAGCAGATCATGCAGGACCGTGTCATGTACGTGCCCATCTACGAGCTGGCCTTCCTCTGGGGCGTCGGCCCCCGCGTCGAGGAGGCCTGCGTCAATTCCATCAAGGGCTTCTCCTACTCGGCGCCCTACGAGGATCTCAAGCTCAAGCCGGCACGCTGACGCCGGCGACCAAACTTGACACCCGGGCGCGGGCGGAGTGATGATGGCCGTCCCATGGCCCGGGAAATCAAGGTATACGACACCACGCTCAGGGACGGCACCCAGGGGGAAGGCGTGTCCTTCTCCATGGAGGACAAGGTCCGCATCGCGCAGCGGCTCGACGCCCTCGGCATCCACTATATCGAGGGCGGGTGGCCGGGCTCGAACCCCAAGGACCTGCGCTTCTTCAAGCGCGTCCAGGACGCAGTCTTCAAGTCCGCCAAGATCACCGCCTTCGGCTCCACGCGCCGTCCCGGGGTGAAGCCGCAGGAGGACAGCAATATCCAGGCGCTGGTCGAGGCGGGACCGCCCGTGGTCACCATCTTCGGCAAGTCCTGGGACCTCCACGTGACACACGCGCTCGGAACGACCCTCGACGAAAACGTGGCGATGATCGGCGACTCCGTCGCCTATCTCCTCAAGCACTTCGAGGAGGTCATCTACGACGCCGAGCACTTCTTCGACGGCTTCAAGAAGAACCGCGACTACGCGCTCACCACGCTCAAGGCCGCCGAGGCCGCAGGCGCGCACTGCCTCGTGCTCTGTGACACGAACGGCGGCGCCTTGCCGCACGAGGTGGCCGAGATCATCCGCGAGGTGAAAAAGCACGTGAAGGTGGAGACCCCCCTGGGCATCCACGTGCACAACGACACCGACTGCGCGGTGGCGAACACCCTGGCCGCGGTGTCCGAGGGCGTCAATCACGTCCAGGGGACGATCAACGGCTACGGGGAACGTTGCGGCAACGCCAACCTCGTCTCGATCATCCCCAACGTCATGCTCAAGATGCATCTCGACTGTATTCCCCGGGACGGCCTGCGCGAGCTGCGCGACGTCTCGCGCTTCGTTTCCGAGCTGGCCAACCGCAAGCCGTGGGGCTCGCAGCCGTACGTGGGCGACTCCGCCTTCGCCCACAAGGGCGGCATCCACGTCTCGGCCGTTCTCAAGCACGCCGAGACCTACGAGCACATCGATCCCGAGTCGGTGGGCAATCACCGGCGCGTGCTGGTCTCGGAGCTGGCCGGGCAGTCGAACATCCTGTGGAAGGCCAAGGAGTACGGGATCGACCTCGACAAGAACACGCCGGAAGCACGGCGCATCCTCGAGATGCTGAAGAAGATGGAGGACGAAGGCTTCCAGTTCGAAGGCGCGGAGGCGTCGTTCGAGCTCCTGATGGAGCGGGCGCTGGGCAACCACAGGCCCTACTTCGACCTCGACGGATTCCGCGTCATCGTCGAGGAGGAGCGCGGCGATTCGGAGCCCGTCGCCGAGGCGACGGTGCGGCTCAAGGTGAGGGGCATCGCCGAGCACACGGCGGCCTCCGGCCATGGACCCGTCAATGCGCTCGACCATGCGCTCCGCAAGGCCCTCGAGGACTTCTATCCGAACCTGCGCGAGATGAGCCTGCTCGACTACAAGGTCCGTATTCTCGACGAGTCGAAGGGCACGGCGGCCAAGACGCGCGTGCTCATCACCTCGGGCGACGGCGACGAGACCTGGGGGACCGTCGGCGTGGCGGACAATATCATCGAGGCCTCGTGGCAGGCCCTCGTCGACTCCATCGAGTACAAGCTCCGCCGCGACGAGCGCAAGGGCAAGCGGTGACCCTCTCCCTCTCCCCTAAGGGGAGAGGGTCGCCTTTCGAGCTGAAGCCGCGAGGCGAGGCGAGAGCTGAGTGAATCAGGGGCATCCCTAACGGCAATGACCACCATCCCCGCCAAGCTGATCGAAGACACCGCGCGCGAGCTGACGGCGCGCGCGGCCATCGACATCCCATCGGATTACCGCGACGGCGTGCGCCTCGCCCGCGATCACGAGCAGAACCGCCTCGCCCGCTTCGTCCTCGACGAGATGCTCGTCAACTGGGACATCGCCACGGCCGAGCGGCGCCCCATGTGCGCCGATACCGGGCTGCCGCGCTACTACGTCAAGCTCGGCAATGAGGCGACGGTCGAAGGCGGCCTCGTCGCGCTCGAGCGAGCCCTCCGGCGCGCGACGGCCGACGCCACCGCCTCCATCCCGCTGCGCCCAAACCGCGTGCATCCGCTGACGCGGGAAGACCAGAACAACAATGTCGGCTGCCACGCGCCCGAGGTGACCTATTCGATCGAGCCCGGCGGCGACTGGATCGACGTGACCACCGTGCACAAGGGGGGGCTCTTCGGCACCGACTGGCGCATGCTCTTCCCCGGCGACGGCATCCCCGGCATCAAACGCTTCTTCGTGGACACCCTCATCGAATCGGGGAAGCGCGGCCTCGCCTGCCAGCCCGCCATCGTTGGAGTGGGCATCGGCGGCTCGAAGGACACCTGCATGCGCCTGGGCAAGGAGGCGGCCTGCCTGCGGGCGGTGGGCAGCCGCAATCCCGACTCGACCGCCGCCGCCCTCGAGGAGGAACTGACGGCGCTCGGCAACCATATCGGCATCGGGGCAATGGGCTTTGCCGGCACCTCCATGGTGGTCGCGACGCACGTCGAGCTGGCGCACACGCATACGGGCGGGATGCCCATCGCGCTCCACCAGTTCTGTCTCTCGTCACGCCGCTCGACGGCACGCATCTTCCCGAGCGGCACCGTCGAGTTCCGCGGCGACCCTCAATGGTTCACCGATTACTACCGCCGCCAGGGCATCGAGTGACGGACATCCAGCGGCTGGATGACGTGGCGATGGACGAGGTTCATCTCACCACGCCGGTCTCCCCCGAGGCTCTGCGCTCGCTGAAACTCGGCGACGTGGTCTATCTTTCGGGCGTGCTCTACACCGGGCGCGAGGGCGTGTACCGTCAGGTGGTGGACAAGGGTGTGCCGCTGCCCGCCGACATCCGGAGCCTGACCAACGTCAACTTCCACTGCTCGCCGGCGGCCTCGGTGCGCCCTGACGGCTCCTACGCCGTCGAAGCGGTCACGGCCACCGCGTCCTTTCGCTTCGGGAAGTCCATGGCGACCTGGTTCGAGCGCTCGGGGGCCAAGGTCATCGTGGGCAAGGCCGGCCTGACCGAGCTGGCCTATCGTGAGTGGTTCGTTCCCCACGGGGCCGTCTACCTCACCACGGTGGGCTATGGGCTGGGCGCCATGTACGGCCGCAGCATCAAGCGGGTGCTGGATGTCCACTGGCTAAAGGAGCTCGGCATCGCCCAGGCGCTCTGGGTCCTCGAGGTCGACAAGATCGGCCCCTTCCTGGTCGAGGGCGATGCCACGGGCCGAAGCCTCTTCGCCCTCGCCAATCGTGAGATCAACCTTCGCATCGAAGAGGTGTACAAGACGCTCCCGCCCCCAGCCCTCGGCCGCTTCGGCGAGGTCCTCTCCCGCAAGGACGAAGTGGTCTAGCCTCGACGATCACGAGCGCGGGGCGCGCGAGGCGGGCGGGTGGCGCCGGAGGCGGGGGGTGCGCTCCCCAGACCACGCTGAGTCGCATTCCGCGCCACCACTCTGGCCCGCCACGAGATTCTGGTTCTGCGCTTCGAAGAATCTCCGCAGAAGATACGGGCCTGGGGAGCGCACCCCCCGCCTCCGGCGCCACCCGCCCGGTTGCAGGAAGTGCTCGTGAGGAGTCGAAGCTAGACGAAGCGGCGTGGAAGGCTGAGCGCGTGCTCGAGGCGGCGCTCGTACTCGCGGCGGGTGATCTCGGTGGCGCCCAGGCGCTCGAGGTGCGGTGTGACGTATTGGACGTCGAGGAGCGTGAACGCCCGCTCCCGCAGCCGCTGCACCAGCGCCGCGAGGGCAACCTTCGACGCATCGGTCTCGCGGTGGAACATGCTCTCCGCCATGAAGGCCGCGCCCAGCGCCACGCCGTAGGTGCCGCCGACCAGCCGCCCGTCGCGCCAGGCTTCCACGCTATGGGCCTTGCCCGCCCGATGCAGCGCGCCGTAGACCTCGATGAAGCGGTCGTCGATCCACGACCCTTCCGGCCGATCGGCGCAGCCGCGCATCACCCCCTCGAAGTCCGAGTCGACGCGGATCTCGAAGCGGCCACGCCTCATCGTGCGGGCGAGCGATCGGGAAACGTGAAGCCCGTCGACGTCGATGATGGCCCGCGGATCCGGCCTGAACCAGAGCACCTCACCCGATCGCTCGTCCGCCATGGGGAAGATCCCGTGGCGATAGGCGAGCTCGACGCCCTCAGGCGTGAGGGTGAGCCGGCGGCCAGACATTACGGCACGGGTCAGGTGATGTGGCGCGGCGGGGTGCGCTTGTAGAAAAGCAGCTCCCGCACGCCCTGGGGCAGGTTGTCGATGTGGCCGCTGGGCTGAAAGCCGAGGGCGGTGTGCATCCGAATGGACGCAGCGTTCGTCTCCTCGGTCGAGGAGAAGATGCGCGGCGAAGAGGAGACGACCTCGACGGACTTGAAGAATTCGCGGGCTATCCCCTTGCGACGGAAGTCCTCGCGCACGACGACCAGGCTCACGAAGGTGCATTGGAACCAGTCCGTCCGATAGGCGAGAAAGCCGACGATCTCCTTGTCGGCCTCCGCGACGATCAGGTGATGCCGCTCCATGTGCGACTTGATGAAGGGGCCCGCCCGGTCGGGGCCGACTACGAGAGCGGCCAGCTCGGCGCAGCCGGGAGCGTCGGTGGTGCGGGGGAGGCGGATTTCGATCATGGGCTCCCGGCGAAAATACACCGGCGGGCGCGCCGTGGCAACGTGACCCCCTTCCACCCTTTTGTCTCTCGAATTCCGTACACGTAGTGAGACGACCAGATCCGGCACCGAACGGCCCGCAAGGGGGGCGTGATGCGCAGAGAGATTCGCACGGTCATGAGCGCCATGGACTGGATGCTGCTCGCCACTCTCGGCATCCTTTGGGGTGGCTCGTACTTCTTCGGCAAGGTGGCCCTGGCCCAGCTTCCGCCCTTCACTGTGGCGGTAGGCCGACTCGGCATGGCGGCGGCCGTGCTGCACGTCGTGGTGCGTGCGGCCGGCTACGCGATGCCGGGCTCGGCCCGGGCGTGGCGCGCCTTCTGGACTATGGGGCTGCTCAACAACGTGATCCCGATGAGCCTCATCCTGTGGGGACAGATCAGGATCGGCAGCGGCCTGGCGGCCATTCTCAATGCGAGCACGCCGCTGTTCACGGTGCTTCTCGCCCATTTCTTCACCCGGGATGAACGCATGACGGCCAAGAAAATCGGGGGTGTGCTGTTCGGCCTGACCGGTATCGTCGTGATGGTAGGTCCCGCCGCGCTGGACGGACCGAGCGGGGGCCTCCTGGCTCAGCTCGCGATGCTGGGCGCGGCGGTCTCCTATGCCTGCGCAGGGATATTCGGCCGGCGCTTCGCCGGCACTCCACCGCTCGTCACGGCCGCGGGGCAAGTGACGGCGTCGAGCCTGACCTTGCTCCCGCTGTCACTGATCGTGGACCGGCCATGGCTCCTGTCGCCGCCGGGCGCCAGGACCTGGGGGGCCGTCGCCGGCCTCGCGCTCCTGTGCACGGCGCTCGCCTACGTCATCTACTTCCGTATCCTCGCCACCTCGGGCGCGAGCAATCTGCTCCTCGTGACGCTCCTGATGCCCGTCACGGCG
>Ga0335084_10002632_pt1 | contig 17385 bp, 20 predicted proteins | sample Lox_Sample_44_FD_206721 | JGI IMG/M metagenome (GOLD analysis project Ga0335084, IMG submission 206721) | Soil microbial communities from Loxahatchee National Wildlife Refuge, Florida, United States - Lox_Sample_4.4 | ecosystem: Environmental > Terrestrial > Soil > Wetlands | place: USA... | reverse complement strand
TCGGCAAGACAGTCACCGTCGCGGGACAGGACTTTGTCTACGACGGCAGCAATGTCCCGGTGCTGCCCTTCACGGTGCAGGGCTCGGCGGGGCAGGTACAGGTGCAGATCCTGGATGGGCAGGGGAACCTGGTCCGGACGCTCAACGTGGCGGCGGCCACCTCGGGAGACTACGGCGCCCGTTGGAACGGCCAGGACAGCAGCGGCCGGCCTATCACGCCGGGCACATACCACTACCGAGTCGCGATAGCCCCGGGCTCCGGCTCGCCGGACGCGGCCGCCGCGGTGGGCCAGGGTCCGCTCACGGGCTTCGACGTGAGGAACGGCGTGCTTCGCTATCAAGTCGGGGGCGCTCTGGTGCGGCCGGACGACGTCACCGCGGTACAGCAGTAGCTCCGAACCCCAACACAAGGAGAGACACGCACATGTCTTCGTCGCTGTTTTCGGCCGTCTCAGGGCTCAGGAACAATCAGGAGTGGCTCGACGTGATCGGCAACAACATCGCGAACTCCAACACCCCCGGCTTCAAGGCCTCGCAGGTGGTCTTCCAGGACATTCTGAGTCAGACGCTCAGCGCCGGATCGGCGCCCAGCACCAACCTGGGTGGCATCAACCCGATACAGATCGGCCTCGGCTCCACCATCGGCAGCATCACGCCCAGCTTCCTCCAGGGCTCCATCCAGACCACCAACCGCTCCACTGACATGGCGATACAGGGTGACGGCTTCTTCGTGGTGGCCAACGGCAATGACCGGCTGTACACGCGGGCCGGCGCCTTCACCCTCGACGCCAACGGCGATCTCGTGGAGGGTTCGACGGGCTACAAAGTCCAGGGCGCGACGGGCGACATTCATGTGGACCTGGGCCAGCAGAGCGCCGCCACCCAAACCTCCCAGGCACTGCTCAAGGGTAATCTCGACTTCTCGGTGCCGGACGGCGCCAGCACCACCGCGACCTTCGCCGTGCGCGACTCGGTGGGCGCGCCGCACACCCTCGCCGTCACCTTCACCAAGAACTTCGCCGCCGCGCCCGGTCAGTGGGATTGGGCGGCCACAACGTCGGACCCGGCCATCTCCAGCCTGACCACGGCGACAGGGTCTTTGACGTTCAACGCCACGGGCGGCATCGCCTCCGGTGCCTCTCAGGCGGTCGGCCTCGTCTACCCCGCTGCTTCGGGCGTCTCCTCTCCGCAGTCGATCACGCTCGATTTCGGCACCGCCGCCAACGGCACGCCCATGACCGGACTGGCCAGCGCGTCCACCGTCGCCCTCGCCAGCCAGGACGGCCTGCCCTCGGGCACGCTGCAGAGCTTCGCGGTGGGCTCGGACGGGACCATCACCGGCTACTTCAGTAATGGCACGACGTCCAGCCTCGGGGTCGTGCAGCTCGCGAGCTTCAACAATCCCGAGGGGCTGCTGCAGGTTGGCCAGAACCACTACCGGGAGAGCGCCGCCTCCGGGCTGGCCAGTATCGGCAATGCCGGAGTGGGAGGGCGGGGCGCGCTCACGCCGGGATCGCTCGAAGCGTCCAACGTGGACCTCGCGCAGCAGTTCACATCGATGATCCTGGCGCAGACGGGCTTTCAGGCCAATGCGCGAACCATCCAGGCCTCTGACCAGATGCTCAAAGAGCTGGTCAACCTGACGCAATAACCCATGAGCGCCGAGGCTCAGGTCAGGCCGGCGGTCGCGGGAGCGGCCGCCGGCGAGGAGGGGACGGACGCCGTCGCGCCGAAGCGGAAGGCGCCGCTCCGGCTCTACGCGCTCATCGGAATCGTCCTGCTCGCGTTGGGCGGGGGAGGCTGGTTCTTCCTGGCGCGGATGCGGACGCATGCCGAGGTGCCCGCGGCCGAGGCCAAGCCGCCGGAGCCCGTCAAGGTCACCGCGCCGCTCGGCTCCCTGGTTGTCAATATTGGCGCGCCGGAGACCCGTCGCTTCCTCAAGGTCGGGGTGGATCTGGGGGTTTCCGACGAGAAGGCCGCCAAGGAAGTCGAGGAGCACAAGGCGCAGATCCTCGACCTGCTCATTTCGGTACTGGCGACAGCCTCACTCGAGGTGCTGGGGTCGGAAGAGGGTCGGGCGGGCCTCAAGAAGACCGTAGTCGAGCGGATACACGAGGAGCTGCGGCTCGAGAAGGTGAGCCGCGTGTATTTCACCGAGTTCCTGATCCAGTAAGAGGGCACGCGTGGACAAGATCCTGTCGCCGGACGAGGTGAACGCGCTCCTCACCGCCGTGGACCGGGGAGACATCCCGGAATCGGACGGCGACGAGCGGAAGGCCCCGGACAAGACCATCGTCCGCTACAACTTCCGGAAGCCGAACCGCGTGTCGAAGGACCAGCTCAAGATGCTCCAGAGCATCCACGAGACGTTCGCGCGCCTGTACACCGCCTCGCTCACCACGCTGCTGCGGGGCCTCGTCGAAGTGGAGTTCCGCGGCGTGGAGCAGGTGAGCTACGGCGAGTTCATCATGACGGTGTCGCCGCCGCGCTGCCTCGCCATCTTCAACATGGAGCCGCTCAAGGGCGGCGCCGTGCTCGACATCGACGCCCACATTCTCTTCATCGTCATCGACCGGCTCCTCGGGGGCAGCGGCCTGCTTCCCGCCCGCGTCCGCGATTTCACCGAAGTCGAAAAGGTGCTCGTGGAGCGCGTCGGCATCCGGGCAATGGTCGATCTGCGTCAGGCGTGGCATCACGTGGGCTCTTTCGGCTTCCGGGTCGACCACACGGAGACCAACCCGCAGTTCGTCCAGCTCACGTCTCCCAACGAGGCGGTGGTGGCGGTCACCTTCGATGTCAAGGTCGGCGAGGTAGGAGGGCCCATGACCATGGTCTATCCGCACGTTCTGCTCGAGCCCGTCATGCCGAAGCTCAGCACCCACCGCTCGTTCGCGGCGGCGCCCCGCGCCGCCTCGCCCGAGGAGGGCGAGGGGCTGAACAAGAATCTCCTCCGGGTGGACCTGACGGTACGCGGCGTCCTCGCCGAGATCCCGCTCACCGTCCGCGAGGTCCTCACCATGAAGCCGGGCGACATCCTCTCGTCCGGACGCCCGGTGGACGCCCCGGCCGTGGTCGAGCTCGAGGGTGCTCCGCGCTTCACCGCGCGGCCGGGCATCGTCAACCGACGCAAGGCGCTCGAGATCCTGTCCACCATTCCAACCGGCGAGGTCCTTCGTGACTCCTCTCTCGGATCAGGGGAAGCCCGTGTTTACACCGCATAGTCCGTCCACGCTGCCCGGGGACAAGGGGATGGCCCCGCCCGATCGCATCAGCCAGTTCGGCCAGGCATTCTTCCAGGGCGCCGCGCCGGTGCTGACCACGATGCTGAACCGCCCCACGTCGGTGGCGGTGCTCGGCATCGAGGATACGACCACCGCGGATCTGCTCACCCGACTGCCGCTGCCGTGGGTGCTGCTGGAGCTGCCGTATGCCCGCGGCCTCAGCGGCGGGCACTGGCTGATTCTCGGCAAATCCAGCGGTCTCATTCTCGGCCACGCCTTGGCCGGAGACGGGGACGGAGAAGCGCTGGAGCTCCAGCCGAGCCACGTCGAGGCGATACAGGAAACGCTCAACCAGGTTCTGGGCTCGGCGTCCTCGGCGCTGATGCCGGTGGTCCAGCGCTCCATCGGCTTCGGCCCGGCCACGCTTCACCTGATTGAAGACACGGGAGAGGTGCCGTCGGATCTGTCCGCTCAGCATGAGCGGGTCTGGCTGGTGCGCGCGGAGGCGACCGGCCCCGACGGCTTCCGGGTCGAATTCACCCTCACGGTGGGCTCGGATCTCGCGCGTGAGATCGTCATGCTCGGGGCGGGGGCCGACGCGACGGTGGCCCAGGCTGCCCGCCCCGATCCCTCGCCCGGCGGCATCGGCCTCATCCTCGACGTCACGCTTCCCGTCGCGGTCGAGCTCGGCCGCGCCCGCATGCAGATACAGGACGTGCTCAAGCTGGCGCCGGGCTCCATCGTCGAGCTGGACAAGTCGGCGGGCGACCCCGTGGAGATCCTCATCAACGGCTGCCCGATCGCCAAGGGCGAGGTCGTGGTGATCGACGAGAACTTCGGTGTCCGCCTCACCTCCATCGTCACGGCCACCGAGCGGATCAAGACACTCCGATGATACGGCTCGGGCTCAGCGCGTTGCCGTTCCTGCTGTCCGTGCTGTCTTCAGGCAGGGCCTGGGCCCAGACGGCGGCGCCTCCCTCCGTGGGCCTTGCGGGGGCGAGGGTGGTGGGCGCCGTCTCCACGGTGGCGGTGCTACTGGCCCTCACGCTGCTCGGACTTCGCTGGCTCTTCCAGCGGATGGATCGCTCCCCGGGCACCCTGCGCCTGCGCCGCGTGGTGAGCGGGAGCACGAGCTGGCTCTCGCGGTGGATGCCCGCGGCGCTCGCGGCATCCGACCGCGTGGACATCGTCGGGCGCAGCCACGTCGGCCCCAAGGCATCTGTCTGCATCGTGCGGGTCGCGAGCGAGCGGTTCCTGATCGGTGTCACGCCCCATCGCATCTCACTCCTTGGGCGTCTCGATCCGACAGGCGGGACCGCGGAGCGCGAGCCGAAGCATGAGACACCGACCGCCGATGACTTCGCCGTGGAGCTGTCGGGGGCGGTGGCCGCGCGACCGCGGCCGAGCGACACCTCGATGCGCTCGATGCTCGCGCGCTCCCGCGAGCGCCTGGCCAGGCTCGGCGTCAACTCGGTGCATGCGGGAGGGCGGCGTGCGTAGAGTCGTGCTCGGGGGCGCCCTGCTGGTCCTTCTTCTTTTGGCGGGCGCGGCCGGCGCGGAGGCGCAGGGGATCGCCGTCCCGCGCATCACGCTGGAGGCCGCGGAGGCCAAGTCTCCCGAGGAGATCTCCACCGCGCTCCAGATCGTCGCCATCCTCACCGTCCTGAGCATGGCTCCGGCCATACTCTTGATGGTCACGTCCTTCACGCGCGTCATCATCGTTCTGTCGCTGCTCCGGCAGGCCATCGGCGTGCAGCAGCTCCCGCCCAATCAGGTGCTGGTGGGGCTGTCGCTCTTCCTCACGCTCTTCATCATGGCGCCGGTGGGCGAGGAGATCCGCAGCACCGCGTGGGATCCGTACGCGGCCCGCAAGATCTCCCAGACGGAGGCTCTCAGCCGATCCCTCGTGCCTCTTCGCACCTTCATGCTCCACCAGGCACGTCCCGCGGATCTGGGTCTCATGGCCCAGCTCGCCAGGCTGCCGCAGCCCAAGAACGCCGACGATCTGCCGACCCATGTCCTGATCCCGGCCTTCGCGCTGTCGGAGATCCGCACGGCCTTTCAGATCGGTTTCGTGCTCTTCATCCCGTTCCTCATCATCGACATGGTGGTGGCCAGTGTCCTCACCTCCATGGGCATGCTCATGCTGCCCCCCGTGATGATCTCGCTGCCCTTCAAGCTCCTCCTCTTCGTGCTTGCCGACGGGTGGCACCTCGTGGTGCGGGCCCTCGTCACGGGATTCCGGTGAGCCGCGCATGACGCCCGACGTGGTCATGTCACTCGCGCGCGAGTCCGCGCTTCTGATCCTCGTGCTCGCCGGGCCCATTCTCGGGGCAGGGCTTGTCGTCGGCCTCGCGGTGAGCATCTTTCAGGCCGTAACCCAGATCCAGGAGATGACGCTGAGCTTCATCCCGAAGCTGGTGGTGATCCTGGCCGTCCTCGGCTTGCTGGGCCACTGGATGCTGGGGCGGCTCGTGGGCTTCACCGTATCTCTTCTCAGCAATCTGGACACCTACGCGCGCTAGCCATGGAAGAGCTGAGCCTGCTCCTGTCGCGGCACCTCGGCACCTTCGTCCTCACCTTCGCGAGGCTCAGCGGAATGCTCGCCTGGGCGCCCGCGCTCGGACACCGGAGCGTGCCCGTGCCCTATCGCGCGGGGCTGGCGCTCCTGCTCGCCCTCGTGCTCACTCCGCTGCTCCCGGGCCGCAGCCTCGTCTCCCAGGAAGCGCTCGGCTGGACTCTCGCGCTGGCGGGGGAGGCCTTCGTGGGGCTGGCCATCGCCACGATCGCTCAGGTGATCATGGCTGCGGCCGATGTCGCGGGTGAGCTGATCGGATTCCAGATGGGATTGTCCGCGGCCTCGGTCTTCGACCCGTCCACCGGCCAGCACCCGGGTGTGGTCACCCGCTTCGAGCAGATTGTCGCGCTGCTCCTCTTCCTGTCGGTCAACGGCCACCATCTGCTCATCCGGGCCGTCGCGTCGAGCTTTCAGCGTGTCAATCCCGGTGCCGTGCTCGAGCCGGCGGTGACGGGGGGCATCGTGGGCCTCGGCAGCACGGTGCTCCAATCGGGCGTCGCTCTCGCCGCGCCTCTGATCGGCATGCTCCTCGTCCTCAATGTCGCCCTCGCCCTCGTGTCACGCGCCACGCCCCAGGCCCACGTGTTCATCGTGGGACTGCCCGTGTCCGTGGGCCTGGGGCTGCTCGGCCTGCTCGACACCGTGCCGCACGTGGGCGAGCTGATGACGGGCCTGATCGGTGGCATGCCTGCGGTACTCGACTCGCTGCTGGGGGGAGGGTTCCATGGCCTTCGGTGAGCCGGACGGCCAGGAAAGGACCGAGCAGCCAACAGCCAAGCGGCAGGAGGACGCTCGCCGAAAAGGCCAGATCGCCAAGAGCACCGATCTCACCGCGGCCGCGCTTCTCATGGGGGCTCTGGGAGCCGGCGTCCTGAGCGGTCCTCGCGTGGTGGTGGAGGCGGTGAACACGATGCAGGGCGGTCTGGGCGCCGCCTCCAGTCCGGATCTGTCTCCGACCGCTGCGCTCGCCCTCCTGACCGGCGCGATCTTCACCCTCGGCCACCTCGCCTGGCCCTTCATCTTGGTCCCCGCGGCAGCGGCGCTCGCCGTCCAGGTTCTCCAGACCCGCTTCGTCGTGTCATGGACCGGGCTCAAGCCGCAATGGAGCCGCGTCAATCCCGGGCAGGGACTGGGCAAGCTGCTGAGCTCGAGGAGCCTCGTCGAGGCGCTCAAGACCGTGGTCAAGCTCGCAGCCATCGGCACCGTCGCGTACCTCACGCTCCAGAAGAGCTGGCCTGTGCTTGTCATGCTGGGGCAGACGGGCAGCGGTGCCACCGTCGCGGCCATCGGCCAGGTCGCCTTCGACCTCTGGATACGCGTGGGACTGATGTACCTCGCGCTGGCCGGGCTCGACTACGGCTACCAGTGGTGGCGGCAGAGGCAGAGTCTCCGGATGACGCGCGAGGAAGTGCGGGAGGAGAGCCGGGAGACCGAGGGTAACCCGCATACGCGGGGCCGCATGCGCGCGCTGCATCGGCAGCGCGTCGTGCGCCGGATGATGGTGGAAGTCCGTCGTGCCGACGTGGTGCTGAGAAATCCAACCCACGTGGCGGTGGCTCTTCGCTACGAGGGTGGCAAGATGCGCGCCCCCAGGGTTGTGGCCAAGGGCGCGCTGCTCATGGCCCGGCGCATCATCGAGATCGCGCAGCGGCACGGCGTGCCCGTGATCGAGAACCCGCCGCTGGCCCGGGCGCTCTACCGCGGCGCGGCGGTGGGCCAGGAGATCCCGCGGGAGCTCTACCGGGTGGTCGCCGAAGTGCTGGCCTACGTGTACTCGCTGCGGACCGCGAGACGGTAGGACGCCTCCATGCCGACCGCCACCCGCTCTCCGCTCAGCTCCCGCCCGAGTGATCTGCTCCTCGGAGGCGGCATACTCGGCATCCTCACCGTGCTCGTGCTGCCCCTGCCGCCGATCCTGCTCGACTTCCTGATCACGCTGAACGTCACGGGCTCCCTGATGCTGCTGCTCGTAGCGATGTACATACAGCGGCCGCCGGAGTTCTCCGTCTTCCCCTCGCTGCTCCTCGTCACCACGCTGTACCGGCTGTCCCTCAACGTGGCGGCGACGCGCCTCATCCTCCTCCACGGGAGCGAGGGAGCCACCGCGGCGGGCCGGGTGATCCAGGGCTTCGGCCAATTCGTGGTCGGCGGGAATTTCGTGGTCGGGGTGGTGCTCTTCCTCATCCTCGTGGTGATCCAGTTCGTCGTCATCACCAAGGGCGCCGGACGCATCGCCGAGGTGGCGGCCCGCTTCACCCTCGATGCCATGCCGGGCAAGCAGATGGCCATCGACGCCGACCTGAACGCGGGACTCATCGGCGACCAGGAGGCGCGCAAGCGGCGCGAGCAAATCTCCCGCGAGGGCGACTTCTACGGGGCCATGGACGGCGCCTCCAAGTTCGTGCGCGGCGATGCGGTGGCCGGCATCATCATCACCGCGGTGAACATCCTGGGCGGCCTGGCCATCGGCCTCTTGCAGGACGGCCTGGCCCTGGACGAGGCGCTCGCGACCTACACGATACTCACCGTGGGCGACGGCCTCGTCGCCCAGATCCCGGCCCTGATCACCTCGACCGCGGCGGGCATCGTGGTGAGCCGCGCGGCGTCCGAGTCGGATCTGAGCGAGGCGCTCCTGTCCCAGCTCACGCAGCGCGCCCGGCCTCTGGGCGTGGCCGCCGGAGTGCTCGGGGTCCTCGGTCTGATGCCGGGGATGCCGCTTCTTCCGTTCCTCGCCCCCGCCGGGGTGCTCGGCCTGCTTGCTTATCGTCTCCGGACGGTTGGCACGGCGGCTCCGGCCGACGGCGGCGACAGGCCGGCGACGGCTCCTGGACCCGAAAAAGTGGAGGAGCTGCTGGCGCTGGATCCCCTGCAGGTGGAGCTGGGCTACGGTCTGCTCCCCCTCGTGGATGCCAAGGGCGAGGACGGCGGCGATCTGCTCGCCCGTATCCGGGCGCTGCGACGGCAGTTCGCGACGGAGCTGGGCTTCGTGGTGCCGCCGGTTCGCGTTCGCGACAGCGCGGCGCTCGGCGGGAACCAGTACGTGTTCCGTCTTCACGGGAGCGAGATATCCCGGGGCGAGGTGTTCCCCGACCGGCTCCTGGCCATGAATCCGGGCACGAGCGACGGGCAGGTGGATGGACTCGAGGTCCGCGAGCCCACCTTCGGCCTGCCCGCCCGCTGGATTCCCAAGGTGGGGAAGGACCCGGCGCTCGCTGCGGGGTACACGGTGGTGAACGCGAGCACCGTGATCGCCACGCATCTAAGCGAGACGGTGAAGCGGCAGGCCGCGGCCCTCCTCGGCCGGCAGGAGGTGCAGGCGCTGCTCGACAAGGTCAAGGAGACACATCCCGCGGTCGTCGAAGGCCTCGTGCCCACGGTGCTCCCACTGGCCGTCGTGCACCGCGTGCTGCAGCGGCTGCTCGCCGAGGGTGTCTCGATCCGGAACCTTCCCGCCATTCTCGAGGTGCTCGGCGACGTGGGGGCGGCCACGCGCGACGCGGGATTGCTGGCCGAGCACGTGCGTCCGGCGCTGGCTGACACGATTTGCCGTCCGTACCTCGGAGCCGACGGCGGGCTCCGGGCGCTCTTGCTGTCGCCGGATGCCGAGCGTGAGCTCCGCGCCGGGCTTGCCGAGATCGGCGGCGAGGAGACGCTCGCGCCGCGAGACAGCCAGAGCCTGCTCGACGGCATCGCGCGGGCATTGGAGAGCGGCCTGTCCTTCGATAGCAAGCCGGTGCTGCTCTGCCCGGCGGCGCTTCGTCGCCATGTGCGGCGGATCACAGAGCGGCCGCTGCCGCACCTGGGCGTCCTGTCCTATGCAGAGCTTCCCCCTCACGTGAACGTCCAGACCCTGGGAACTGTGGAGCTACGACATGCACCTCAAATGGTTTAAGGGCCGGCAGATGCCGGAGGTGATGCGGAGGGTCCGTGAGGAGCTGGGACCCGAGGCGGTCATTCTGCACTCCAAGGCAGCTCGACCGTGGGGGCCGCTTCGCTTCCTCGGCGGCGGTGGCGTCGAGATCCTCGCCGCGGTGGACCGTCCCGAGTCCCCGGCCATTCCGTTCGCGCCGCATGCGCAACCGGAGCCGTCCCCTTCCACGGAAACGATGCGGGCTGAACTCGCGGAGCTGCGCACGCTGTTTGTCAGGTCCGCCGGCGACCGGCTCGTGCCGCACGCGCTGGGAGCCATGTACGAACGGCTCCTGTCAGGGGGCATGGACCCGGCGCTTGCCGTGCGAATCCTGAACAGCGTGCCGCCGTACCAGGCCGACCGCGATTTGGGCGACGCGGCGGGCTGCCGGGCAGTCGAAGAGCACATGGCGGGCATGATCGCCGTGGCGGGCTGCGCGGTAACGCCCGGTCCCCTCCGCGTCGCCCTCGTGGGACCGGCCGGTGCGGGAAAAACCACCACCCTCGCCAAGCTGGCCGCGCGGGCTCAGATTACCGGCGGGCGAATCGCCATTGTCAATGCCGACGGGTCCGGGTTCGGCGGATCAGGCCCGCTCGAGCCCTTTGCCTCCCTGCTCGAAGTGCCCTATCTTCTCGCGCTCACGCCCGAGGAGCTGGCCGCTCCGCTCCCGCTGCCCGCGGCGCGAGCATGCGTGCTCATCGATACTCCCGGCGTCGGGCCCGAGGATCGCCACGGGCTCCGGCATCTCCAGGAGCTCTTGCGGGCGGCCGCTCCTGATGAAGTTCATCTCGTCCTGTCCGCCACGAGCAAGGCCGCGGACACCCGGGCGGCCGTCCGCACCTTCTCCGCGATGGGCGTGACCCATCTGCTCTTCACCCACCTCGACGAGACGGCGAGCTGCGCCTCCGTGATCGACGTGTGCATCGAGAGCGGCCTGCCGCTGTCGTACGTCGGAACCGGGCGCGACATTCCCGGCGACCTCGATCCCGCGGACCCGCGACGCTTGATCCGCCGCACCCTTCAGGGAGCACATATCTCATGACCTTCGATCCCTCGCAGGCCGCGCCGTCATCTCCGACCGGCCACCGTCGCCGGACCATCGCTTTCACGAGCGGCAAGGGAGGAGTGGGAAAGTCGAATCTCGTGCTCAACACCGGGCTGCTTCTCGCCCGGCAGGGGCGCCGGGTGGCCCTCCTCGATGGAGACCTCGGGCTGGCCAACCTCACGGTGCTGATGGGCCAGGCTCCCAAGTACGACCTGCGCGATGTGATCGCGGGAGACAAGCGCATCCGGGACATCGTGATGGAGGGGCCGAACGGGCTCCTCGTCATTCCCGCCGGCTCCGGGGTCGCGGAGCTCGCGAGCCTCTCCGAGGCGGACAGGTCCGGGCTCTTCGTGCAGCTCCGCGAGATCGAGGAGGCCGTCGACTTCCTGCTGATCGACACAGGAGCGGGCATCAGCGACACCGTCCTGAGCCTCATCCTGGCCAGTGACGAGTCGGTGGTCGTCACCCAGCCCGAGCCCACCGCGCTCGCCGACGCCTACGCGCTGATGAAGGTCGTGATCCAGCAGTTCCCGGCCTACCCGTTTCACGTCCTGATCAACATGGTGCGCGACGGCAGGCAGGCGCGTCAGGTCCAGCGCTCGCTCGCGGAGATCCTCACTCGCTTCCTCGGCTACACGCCGGGCGATGCCGGCTTCGTGGTCATGGATAGCTGGGTCGCCCAGGCGGTGGTGCAGCAGGTGCCTTTCACCGTTCTCGCTCCTCGGGCGCCTGCCTCGCGCTGCATCGAAGACCTGGTCGGGCGCCTGCTCGGGCCCGGGGGCACAGCCGGGACCGCCCCGGCCAAGACCTTCTGGGAGCGCGTTTCGGAGGGACCATGGCGGCTCACGTGACATCCAGCCTCGAGCTCTGGCGGGCCTATCGCCGCTCGAAGGATCCTGCGCTCCGGGAGCGGCTGGTCGAGGCCGACTTGGCTCTCGTCAAGTATCTCGCGGCGCGCATCGCGAGCCGGCTGCCCAAGCATCTCCGGATCGACGATCTCTTCTCCGCCGGACTGCTGGGATTCCTCGCCGCGGTCGACGACTACGACCCCGAGCGCGGCGTGGGCTTCTCCTCATACGCCAGCCACCGGATACGCGGGGCGATCTTCGACGAGCTCCGCCGTCTCGACTGGGTCCCGCGCGGCACGCGTGAGCGGATGCGTGATGCCCAGCGTGCCATCGATACGCTGAGCGGACGTCTGGACCGGCAACCGACCGATCAGGAAGTCGCCAAGGAGCTGGGAATAGCGCCTGAGGCCTATCGCGCCTCCCTCGGCGAAGGCATCACCCTCGTATCGTTGAGCGCCGCCGGCGCGCCGGGCAATGGCGAGCCGACCCTCATGGACAGCGTGGAGGATGCGAGCGCCCCCGATCCCTTTCTCACCCTCGCCGAGGAAGAGCGGCGGGCCCTCCTCGGCCGACTCATCGACCTTCTGCCCGAGCGGGAGCGACAGGCGCTCGCCCTCTACTACTACGAGGAGCTGACGATGCGTGAAATCGGCACGGTGATGGGGGTGACCGAGTCCCGCGTGTCGCAGCTCCACGCGAGCGCGGTGCTGCGGTTGCGCGTGATGCTGCGCCGCCAGCGGATCGGAGCCGGCGAGCTCAGCCTGGAGCGCGGCGGAGCGGCCAGCGGGCGGGGGACGCGCTCATGAAGGCGCGAGCGAAGGCGCTGGTCGTTCTGCTCGCGATGGGGCTCGCCGCGAACGGCTGCGCCCTGATGCTGCCCCCGCCGAGCGCCTCGGACGGCAATCGTCTGGGAGCGGCGCGGCGGCTCGTCCTCGCGCGCATATCCTCCGAGGAGAATCGCGCCACGGCCGAGACCGCGGCGGCGCTCCTGGTCAATGCCGTGCGGGATGCCGGCGCGATCGTAGGGCCGCGGGAATTCCTGGCCGAGGCGAAGGGCCTCGGGCTCGGTCCATGGGCCGCGGGACTGCTCGATCGCCTGCAGACCGTGGGCTGGCCCACCGCGGAGGAGGGCCGCGTGCTCCGGGAAGCCTTTGGCATCACCACGCTCGTCATGGCCTCCGTCACCACGTACGAGCAGGTCTGGGGCAAATACGCCAAGTTCACCCGGGTCGGCGTGGAGGCGTCCGTCTACGACGCCAGAGCCGAGCGGGTTCTCGGGCGATTCGGCAAGGACGTGGAGGTAGAAGAGATGCGCGGCCGCGCCTTCCAGTACGCCCTGGAGCAGGCGGTCCAGGACCTCGGGGAGACGCTCTATCCGCGCACGACATTCTCCGTCGTCAATGTCTGGCGGTACTGGCGCCGCTGACGCGGCCGTCACCCACGGAGATCCGGACCATGGACAATCTCGAAGTCTCCGGGCCGACCGCGCTGCCCCCGGCGAGGGATCCCTCTCCCAAGCGCCCGCCCAAGCAGAAAGCCCGCAAGCCAAAGGCCGCCGCGCCCGAAGCTCCGGATCCCGAGGCGGGAGACGCCGGGACGGAGACGCCGGGCTCACTCGACGTGCTCACCTAGCCGGAGGATCTGCATGCTGCTCTCCATCTTCGTCATCACGCAGATCGCGCTCGACATCGCGATCGTCGGCTACCTGCTGACGAACGGGCGGCGCCGCAAGGCGGCCGTGCGTCGGGGCCAACCGCGCACCGCGCCGCCCCCCTGGTATCACGATTTTCTCGTCACCGCCGAGGATCTGATGGCTCTCGTGGAGCCTGTGCTCGATCTCGCCGAGAGCGGGGGACTGGCAGCGCCGCGGGCGCCGTCCGCCGCTCCCGCCGCGGAGCCTCGGGCGGCCCAGAGTCCGCGCGACCGCCATCGCGCCGCGCTCTCGCTCCTCCGGGCCGGGACGTCTCCGGAGGAAGTGGCGCGGCGGGAGCGGCTCCTGCCGGGAGAGCTGCGGCTCATGCGCAATCTGGTGACCGCCGAGGCGGAGCTCGCCGGGGCACGCGGCCGCTGAGGGCAGGGCGTGCCCGAGGAATTCGGCCGACGGGACTACTACCGCCTGCTCCAGGTGGATCCGGCCGCCCACCCGGAAATCGTGCGGGTCGCCTACCGGACCCTGCTCCGGGTCCTCGGCAAGCACCCCGACGTGGGTGGAGCGGACAGCGAGGCGAGCGCCATCATCGAGGCCTATGCCACGGTGAGCAATCCCGAGCGCCGTCGCGCATACGACATGTGGCTGCGGGCCCATGCCGCTCCCGTCCGGACCGCGTCGGGCTTCCCCGCCGAGGTGGGCCAGTGGGTGCGCAGTGTCCTCGCGGAGTACCACGAGGCGCCGACCGCGCCGTTCGCGGGCCGCTTCGACCTCGTGCTGGAGGCGCCCGCGCCGTCGAGCGACCGGCTCTACGCCAAGGCGTTTCCGCTCCTCGCGCGCGACCACTGGCCGACGGTGTTCACGCTGTGCCGCGCGGTCAGTGTCGCCCGGCGCGGGGTCCTGCCATCCACGGACGTGGTCCTCATGGTCGCGAACCGAATCGAGGAGCTCAGGGCCTTTCTCGAGGAGAGCGTGCATCACTCCTCGCAGTGGGCCTGGAACCGCTGCCTGATCGCCGTATGCACGCGCGAGCCGTTTCGCGTGCACACGGGGCGGATCACCTTGATGCCGAGCCTGCTCAGGCGCCTCGGGGGTGCCGCATGAACGGCAGCATGCGCCCCGAGACGGGCAAGAGTTGCCGGGTGGGGCGGCACGCAGCTCCGGTCAGGCGGAGGAGATCCGCGTGTTTCGGCCGCTTGCAGCCGCAGCGTGTGTGGCACATCGCTTGCTCTTCCCGAGACCGACATGATCCAGTCGCTTAGCTCGGGGATGCAGGCGCAGTGGTACCGGCACGAGGTGCTCGCCAACAACCTGGCCAATGTCTCCACGGCCGGGTTCAAGCAGGACAATCTCACGGTGAAGGAAGGCATGCCCGAGCCGGGACCGGCGGGAACCATCGCGGCCGCCGCGCACAGCATCAACCACTGGACGGACTTTTCCCAGGGGGCGATCCACGAGACGGACCGCCCTCTCGATGTGGCCCTCAGCGGCTCGGGCTTCTTCGTCGTGCAGACTCCGGCGGGCCCCCGCTACACGCGCGCGGGAGCTCTCTCGGTGAACGCGCAGGGCAATCTCGTCTCGGCGGGGGGCTTCCAGGTGCTCGGCCAGGGCGGGCCCATCACCGTCCGTTCTCCGAAGATCGTCATCGGGCCCCAGGGCGACGTGCAGGACGACGGGCAGACCGTGGACACGCTCCGGGTCGTGGACTTTCCGAAGCCCTATGCGCTGATCAAGGAGAGCCGGGGGCTGTTCGTTCCCGCTGACGTCAAGGTCGCCCCGGAGACGGCCACGGACTATCAGGTGGTGGGCGGCGCCCTCGAGGAGTCCAACGTGAATGCGGTTCGCACCATGGTGGAGATGATCGACATGCTCAGGAAATACGAAACCGCGCAGCGGGCGATACAGGCGGAGGACGAAGCCGCCCGCTACGCGAGCAATGACATGGGGAGACTCCAGTGATCCGTGCCCTCTACAGCTCGGCGTCCGGAATGCAGGCGCAGCAGCTCAACCTCGACGCCATCGCGAACAACCTGTCCAATGTGAACACGGCCGGCTTCAAGCGCACCCGCGTCGACTTCCAGGATCTCCTGTACCAGACGATTCGCACCCCGGGCACAGCCGGCTCGCAGGGGACGACCATTCCCACCGGCATACAGGTCGGCCACGGGACTCGGCCGGTGGCGACCCAGAGGATGTTCAGCCAGGGAGATTTCCAGCAGACGGAGAACCCGCTGGACATGGTGATCGAGGGCTCGGGCTTCTTCCAGGTGATCCGGCCGGACGGGACCACCGCCTACACGCGCTCCGGCGCGTTCAAGCGTGACGGCACGGGCAGGGTGGTGACCTCCGACGGCTTCCCGATGCAGCCGAACCTCACGCTGCCGACCGATGCCACCAGCATCACCGTGGGCACGGACGGCGTGGTGTCGGTCACGGTGGCGGGACAGACCTCGGCACAGCAGGTCGGCACCATACAGCTCGCGCGCTTCGTGAATCCGGCGGGCCTCTTGAGCGTCGGTCGCAGCCTGTTCACACCGACCCTGGCCTCCGGCGATCCCGTCGTCGCCAATCCCGGCACAGACGGCATGGGGACCCTCTCCCAGGGCTTTCTCGAAATGTCCAACGTCAAGGTGGTGGACGAAATGGTCGCCATGATCACCAGCCAGCGCGCCTATGAGGCCAATTCGAAGGCGATCCAGACGGCCGACGAGATGCTGAGCATGGCCAACAACATGCGGAGATAGCCGTGAAGGGCAAGGCTCTGATCGCGCTCGTCACGCTCGCGTCCTCCGTGCTCGTGCCGGCGACCGCCTCGGCTGGCGTTACCGTGCGCGTGGCGCCCGAAGCGACCGTGCAGGGCAACGAGATCGCCCTGGGCGATGTGGCGACGGTGCAGGGAGACGAGGCGCTGGCGCGTCGTCTTCGCAAGCTCGTCGTTGGCCCCGCGCCGCTCCCCGGGGCGAGCCAGCGGCTCGATCCCGGCTATCTGCGCCTCCGACTGGGAGAGGCGCAGCTCGAGCCGTCGAAGGTCACTCTCGTGATTCCCGACGAAGTGCTCGTCACCCGTGCCTTTCAGGTCCTGACCGGAGCCGCCATGGTGGAGGCGGCGAGCCGGGAGGTGCGGCAGCGGCTCGAGGCCCAGCCGGGCGCACACGGGCCATGGGCCGTGGTGGCGGCGAGCCGGCCCGCTGATCTGCGAATTCCCGCCGGATCGGTGGAGCTCGTCGCACAGGTGCAGGGAGACCCGTCGACCCAGAGCTCGCTCGGGGCCACCGTCGCCATCAAGGTGGATGGGCGGCCGTTCCAGACGGTGCCCCTCGGTCTCCGCGTGGGACGCTACCAGGACGTGGTGGTGGCCGCGCGGCCGCTGGATGCGAGGTCCCCGCTCACCGCCGGCGATCTCCGCGTCGAGCCCCGGCCCTCGATCGATGTCCACGAGGGCGCGCTCTCGAGCCTTCCTGATCTCTCCGACGTCGATCTCACCCGTCCCATGCGCGAGGGCGAGGTGCTGACCGCGGCCCTCATCCGGCGTCGCGTCCTCGTCAAGCGGGGCGAGCTGGTGACGCTGCTCCTCGAGGGGCCGGGCTTCCGCATTGTTGCCCAGGGTGTTGCATCGTCCGACGCGAGGCGCGGGGACATGGTGAAGGTGTTGAATGCCACCTCCAAGCGGGAGGCGGTGGGCAAGGTCGACGGCCCCGGCGTGGTCCGCGTGCTCTTCGCCGATCTGGGCAAGGACAGATGAGCCGGTCACTCACCTTGATCGTGGCGGGGCTCCTGCTCCTGATCGCGCCCGTGGACGCTCGGGCTCAGTCCCTGTTTCGGGAGGGTGCGGTCGGAGGCATGCTCTTCATCGACCACCGCGCCCGCGGGGTCAACGACATCGTGACCATCCTGATCGCGGAGCAGTCCTCGACCTCGACCGACGGCAAGACGGAACTGTCCGCCGACCAGACCCGTACCACCAACGTGACCCAGTTCCCGACGCTGCTCGACATGATCGCCCGGCGCACCGTCAAGTGGGCGATCAAGCCCCTCCTCGGCTGGCAGACGCCGAGCCAGGTCGCCCAGAACGACACGACCCAGAACTCGTCGGACCAGGCGAACCACACGGGGGAGGGCAAGATCAATCGTACCG
>Ga0335084_10002630_pt1 | contig 17391 bp, 12 predicted proteins | sample Lox_Sample_44_FD_206721 | JGI IMG/M metagenome (GOLD analysis project Ga0335084, IMG submission 206721) | Soil microbial communities from Loxahatchee National Wildlife Refuge, Florida, United States - Lox_Sample_4.4 | ecosystem: Environmental > Terrestrial > Soil > Wetlands | place: USA... | reverse complement strand
CTGGCAACGCTCGGGCGCGCTCACTCGCCCGCCGACGCCGAGGGTGCGTTCGGGGCGGCGCGCGCCGCGGGCTTCGAGAACCTGTCGGTGGACCTCATCCACGGGGTTCCCGGTCAGTCGCTCTCCGGGGCGGTCGAGGACGCGCGCCGGGCGGCAGCGCTCGGGCCGGAGCACGTCTCGTCCTACGTGCTCACCGTGGAGCGCGAGCACCTGGGCGCGGAGACGGTGTTCAGCCGCCGCCTTCGCCAGGGCCGGCTCGCGCTGCCGGACGACGCGGCGGTGGTGGAGATGGTGGACGCCGTCGGCGAGGTGCTCGCCAGGGCGGGGCTCGAGCGGTACGAGATCTCCAGCCACGCGGTTCCGGGGCGGCATTCACGCCACAACGCCCTCTACTGGACCGGCGGCGAGTCGCTGGCCCTCGGCGCCGGTGCGGTCGGCTTCCATCGCCAGGGCACGAACGCCGTCCGCATCACCAACCTCCGCAGCACACCGCGCTGGCTCGAGGCGGTCGAGTCGGGACGGCTCCCGGACGAGGACCGGGAAACGCTCGACGCCGCCGCCCTCTACGAGGAACGCCTGCTGCTCGGACTGCGGCTCCGCTCGGGGCTGGACCTCGGCGCGCTCTGGGCCGAGCACGGAGTCGCACCGCGAGCCGGCGAGCTGCAAACCCTCATCCGTGACGGGTTCCTGGAGCAAGCGGGCCAGCGGGTGCGGCTCACCGCACGCGGGGCGCACCTCCATCAGGAAGTCAGCGCGCGCCTGGTCTGAGCTGGGGTGGGGCCGATGGGAGTGCATGCGGGTGCAGAGGCGCGACTGTCCGACAGCCGTGCTGCCCGCCAGCCCCCTCGGGGGCCGTGCTAGAAGAAGGCTCCTTCGCTCACGTGCACGCCCCGCACTCCGTTGCCGAGGCTCTCGGCGAGCCAGCTCCCGGTCTCGTCGTTCCGGCCGGCGCCTCCGTCCAGCGCGCTCCTGCCGCCGGCGCCGCGGTCCCGTCCGCACCGCTCGCGCACGAGTCGGTCGAGTTCCGGCGTCTGCTCACCCGCGCATTCCTCGTCCCGGCGATCCTCCTCGCCCTTCTGGCGGTGGCGCTCGGCGGGGGCGTGGCGCTGCTCGTCCGCCAGGCGCGCCTGACGCAGCGGTCGGACCAGGTCCTGGCGCACTCGGCGCGGCTGCGGGAGCTGCTGGTGGACCGCGAGACCGGGTTGCGCGGATACCTGCTGTCCGGGGACCCGAGCTTCCTCGGCCCGCTGGAGCGCGCCGATCGCAAGCTCCTGGAGACGACCGGGAGCCTCCGCAACATGCTCCGCGACGACCCGGACCAGCTCGCCCGTCTGGAGATCGTCGAGTCGATGGCCCTGGAGTGGAGCCAGTACGCGGTCCGGGAGCGTGCGCTGTTCGAGTCCGGCGACGACTACATCCACTACTTCAAGGCCGGCGAGGGCGTGCAGCGGCTCTCCGGCATGCTCGAGGTGCTCGATAGCCTCGGTCAGAGCGAGCAGGCACGCCGGCGGGAGCGGGCCGAGCACGCTGCGCTCACCGGTCGACTGCTGTTCTGGCTCTCGCTCGGGTGCGTGGGCATGTTGGCGCTGGTGCTGGGGTACGCCAGCCGGCGACAGCTCCTGGCACTGGCCCGGAGTCACGCCGAGGCGGTGGCGGCGATGGAGGAGCGGGAGCAGGCCATCCGCGAGCTCAACGCCTCGCTCGAGCAGCGCGTCGCCGAGCGGACCCAGGCGCTGGCCGCGGTGAACGCCGAGCTGGAGGCCTTCACCTCCTCGGTGAGCCACGACCTGCGGGCTCCGCTCCGGCAGCTGGGGGGCTTCACCCGGCTCCTGGACCAGAGCGCCGGCTCGCGCCTCGACGCCCGCGAGCGCAGCTACGTGGCGATGCTCCGGAGCACCGCGGCGGAGGCGGTCCAGATGGTGGACGACCTGCTCTCGTTCAGCCGGGTGAGCCGGGCGGAGCTCCGCTGCGCGCCCGTGGACCTGAACGCGGTCCTCGGCTCGGCGCGCGAGGGGCTGCTCCACGAGCAGGAGGGACGCGAGGTGGAGTGGGCCATCCACGGGCTCCCCACGGTCCGGGGCGACGCGACGATGCTGCTGCTGGTGCTGAGGAACCTGCTCGGCAACGCCCTGAAGTACACCCGCGGACGGCGGCCGGCGCGCATCGAGGTGGGCACGGTCAACGTCCCCGGCGCCGAGGACATCGTCTACGTGCGCGACAACGGAGTGGGTTTCGACATGAAGTACGCCCACAAGCTCTTCGGAGTCTTTCAGCGGCTGCACCGGGCCGACGAGTTCGAGGGCACCGGCATCGGCCTGGCCCACGTGCGCCGCATCGTCCAGCGGCACGGAGGCCGGGTGTGGGGAGTGGGCGTGCCCGACCAGGGCGCGACGTTCTACGTGGCGCTGCCCCGGCGCGACCAGGCGGGGGAGATCGCCATCTGAGGCGCGGCGCGGCTCATCGGTTCTCGTTGGCCGGTTGGCCCACCGGAACCGGCGCGAGCGACCGTGCCGATGGCTCGACGCCTCGGAGGATGAGCGCGATCGGCAGCCCCACGACGACAGGATGGGTGGCCAGCTGGATCCAGAACCGCGGCACCGTCGGTGACACCGCCCGGGCACGGCTGAGCGGCAGCACCACGCCGTCCATGAGCAGCCAGACCACGGCGCCGTAGACCAGACCGGCCACGACGGTACCGCCGACGGTGCGGGTCCATGTCCGGAGGGCCGGCCAGCACTGGAGCAGGACGAGGAAGACCAGCGTCCACCCGAGCGAGATGAGGAGGTGAAGGCCGAGTCCGAGGAGCGCCGCGGTGGTTCCCCCGCGGACCGCTGGCAGCGAGCGGAGGGTCTCCGGCTGCCGGTGGTGCACCGTCTGCCGCTGTCCAGCGTTGAGCGGTCGTGGCGCCGCGTTCCGGGCGAAGCAGCCGGGGCGGCGTACCATCGCGCGTCTGTCGCGCGGGAGGTCCCATGGCCGAAGAGAACGTCATCGCCCGGTGGAGGAGCTGGGCGCCGCAGCTGCTGAGCATCCTGCGCATCGTCGCCGCCTTCCTCTTCCTCCAGTTCGGGACGGCCAAGCTCTTCGCGTGGCCCGGCCCGCTGATGCCCGAGGGCGCCGTCCCGGTCGGCTCGCTGGCGGGCATCGCCGGCCTTCTTGAGTCGGTGGGCGGCACGCTGCTGCTGTTCGGGCTCTTCACCCGACCCGTCGCCTTCATCGTCTCGGGGGAGATGGCCATCGCGTACTTCCACGGTCACGCTCCTCACGGCTTCTGGCCGGTGCTGAACGGGGGCCACCCGGCGGTCCTGTTCTGCTTCGTCTGGCTCTACCTCTCGGCCGCGGGCGGCGGTCTCTGGAGCCTGGACGCGCTGCGCAACAGACGGGCGTAGCGGCCGACGCCGCGAGGGGAGGTGCCCGAGGGGAGGTGCCAGACACCTCGTTACCGGGACGCGGTGCCAGACACCTCGTTACCGGACACCTCGTTACCGGATCTGCGAACGATCTCGATGGCTTGCAGGACGCTGCCGGACTCAGCGCTCGGTCCGGCCCGCCGGGTTCTTGAGCGCTCCCTGCTTGATCGCCACCAGGTCGCGTGTCTGGAGCAGGTCCACCTGCCCGGCGAACCCGGCAAACGCCTCGTACTGATTCACCGGGATCCGAGCCATGTCGAGCTGGTAGCGCTCCTCGACCCGGAACAGGTCCGCCTCCCGCTCGTCGCGGGTGAAGAGCCCGAAGGGACTCTCGAGCTTGCCGCCCTTGAGCGGGTCGTCGACGTGCCAGCCAGGCGGCAGCCGCAGCGCAACGTGGCTCACGTTCTGCTCGGTGGAGTCGATGAACAGCGGCGAGCGGCGCGTCCCCACTGTCACGTACCGGCGCCCGACCTGCGCGGGGTAGGTGAGCGGCCCGAGCGTCATCCGGCCCTCGTCCACCCGGGCGAAGCGCGGGGCGACGAAGTGGTACCGCAGCGAGAGCGGCGCCCCCACCGACCGCTTCACGTCGAGCCGGAGGTCCGACAGCTGCGCCCCGCCGAAGTAGCGTGACAGCGCCTGCTGCAGCGCCTGGTCCCGCTGCTCGTTGGACACTCCCTCCAGCGTCTCGGCCAGCTGCGCCGCCTCGAAGCCGCTGTACACCTCCAGCACGTCGCCGCTCAGCGTGCCGTCCTCGGCCAGGGCCAGGTCCAGCTTCACCTCGCGCCCACCCACCGCCTGCTGCGCCGGCGTCTTCAGCGCCACCAGCGGCCGTCCTGGCTCGGGCAACAGATAGGCCTCCCGGCCATTCGCCGCCTGCTCGGGGAGGAGACCGAACGGGCCGTAGCGGATGACGGTGTCCAGCCACACCGGCTCGTGGCCCGGCACCTCCACCCGCAGGCACACGTACGGGAACAGCGCCTCGTTGGGGAACCGGTACGGGTTCGGGTCGGTGGCGAACGTCCTCACCATCGCCAGCCGCGCGGGGAAGCCCTCCGCCTCGAGCGCCGCCTTGAGCAACCACAGCCGGCTCCCCCGGTCCTGGGCCAGCGTGCTCGCCGCGCTCAGCCCGAGCCCGGAGTCCCGCCCCGGGATGCGGTCCATCACCGCCGCGTGCAGCGCCCGCACCGCCTCGAGACCGGACTTGCCGGCGGCGGCCGCCCGGGCGAAGGCCTCGACCTCGAACGTCCGCTGCGCCCGCGCGCTCAGCGCATCGCCGGTGGCGGTGAGCAGGCCGCCCGGCCCGGTGTCCCCGGCGCCGACCACCAGGAAGGGCAGCTGCTCGGTCCCCGATGGTGGCGCGTTGGGCTCGGGGACCAGCGCCGGCACCCCCCGGACCTCGGCGCGCAGCACCTCCTGGTCCCCTTCCGCCTTGAGCGCTGGGGTGGGCATGTTGTGCGCATCCACCGTCATCCCCGAGCCGCGCGGCGCCATCACCGCGTAGGTCGCCCAGTCGTCAGCCACCCCAGCCACCTGGAAGTAGAACGCCCCAGCGGTCCAGCCCGGGCTTGCGGCCCGTCGCGCGGGGTGCGCCAGGAGATATTCGAACTCCACCGCGTCGCCGACGCCGACCCCGGGGAGGCTCACCGTGTCCTTGTCCAGGCTCTCGGGCTCGAGCACCGTTCCGTCCGCCTTCAGCGTCCGTAGCGACAGCACCTGCGCGCCCTGAGGCACCTGCACCTCGGCCACACGCGCCACCGCGCCCTGATCGAGCACCTTCTCCACCGTGTGGATGCGGTCCACCATCGAGCCGTCGGCGAAGGCCCGGGTCGCGGCGGCATCCACCACCAGGACGCTCGAGCCCTCGACGTTGCTCCCCCGAGCGTCGAAGGCCTTGAGCGCCTTGCGCCCGTCGATGGCAAAGCTGGCGAGGATCTCCTTCCCGGTCTTCGCCCGCTCCACCGTCCGCCGCAGCGCCAGGTCCGAGCCGTCCAGAGTCAGGGCCCGCTCCCGTGCGGCGAGCGCCTCGGCGGGGTGCTTGGCCAGCGCCAGGGTGTCGCCGAGCCGCTTCCAGAGCGCCGGGTCCCGGGGGCGGAGCGCGGTGAGGCCCTCGAGCAGAGCCGCCGCCTCGTCGGTGCGGCGCAGCGACACCAGGAGGTCCGCCTCCTGCGCGCCGAGTCCCAGGTCGCCGGGCTGCCGCGCCCGGAGACGGCGCATCTCGCCCAGCGCCCGGTCGAGCTGGCCGCGGAACTTCCAGTGGTTCACTCGCCGGAGCTGCTCGCCGGGACAGGTGGAGATGGCGTCGAGGAGGCCGTCGGTGGTGGTGACCGCGTCGCGCCGCCGGGCGACGTCGTACCGGACCAGCAGCGCCTCGCAGAGCCCGGGGACCTGCTCGAGGCTCTGCCGGGCCAAGGTGTCGGCCTGGGCGTCCACGCCCTGGGCGAGCGCGATGCGCGACTCGAGCGAGAGCAGGGCCGTGCCCACCGGCGCGTGCGCCGCGCGGGCCCGGGCGGCGAGGGCCACCGCCTGGTCCACCCGCTGGTCGTTGATCGCCAGGAAGCCGCGGGACAGCAGGGCGCCGACGTTCGCCGGGTCCCGCTCCACCGCGACCTCGAGGTCCCGCGTCGCCCGGCCCTGGCCCACCTTGGTGGGGAGGCTCCGGTCGCGCAGCGCCAGGTCCGCCGCGAGCACGTTCCACGCCGCGGCCGGCGGAGGCGCTCCCAGCTCGGAGAGCATCCGCCAGGCGCCGTCCACGTCCCGACCCTGCGCGTCGCGCGCCGCGAGGAAGGTGGCCAGCGAGCGACCCGCCTCCTTCTCCAGCGCGGCCTCCATGCTCGATGCGTCCGGATAGAACCCTGCTGCGTCCTCCACCTTCACCCCACCCCAGCGGGGCGCCGGACCGTGCGCGGCAGACAGGCGCAGACCCGAAGGGTGCCCGTCGGCCCGCGACACGGTGAAGGCCAGCGAGCCGGTGCGCTCCTCCTTGAGGAGCACCGCCATCAGCCGGTGCGTGCCTGGCTCCAGAAGAACGGCGCGCGCGGCGACGGTGGAGCCGGGCCGCTCGTACGTCCGGCGCTCGTGGAGCAGCGTGCCGTCGAGCAGCATCCGGTGGGTGCTGGGGCTGGTTGCGCGGACCACGTAGAGCGCCCGGGTGGGGACCTCCACGTCCACTGCCATGATGTAGACGTCCCCGGCGAGCCCCTCGGCCTCGAGCGACAGCCGCCCCGCCTGCACTGGCAGTACTCGGGGGCTGGTCGCGCCGAAGGGTCCAGCCAGCGACTCGGGGATGGCGCCGGTTCGCTCCGGCTCGGTGCGCTCACCGAAGCCGAGGAGGTGAAGCGGCGACAGCGGCCCGAGGAGCGTGTTCTCCGCCGGCACTCCCGCCGCAGCCCGGGTCTCGGCCAGCTCGGGCCGCTCATCGAGGGACTGGAGCTGGGCGAGCGCCTGGCGGAGGAGCACCGCGGTCTCCCCGCCCGCGCCCACGGCCAGCGCCTGGGGCGCCTCGGCGAGGATGCGCGCGTCGAGGGAGCCGGCCACCCCCGCCATCTCCTGGATCTCCCGGGCAGCGGCGGTGGCCAGCGGATGGTGCGGCGCAGCCCGGACCAGCCGGAGCGCCACGTCGAGCGACGCCTCCGGGTGCCCGTCCCGCCGTGCCAGCACGCCTCGCAGCGCGAGCGCATACGGCTCGCCGGGGTCGCGGCGGAGCCCATCCTCGGCCAGGGACCGGGCGCGCTCGGGCTGATTTTCCACCAGCAGCGCGTGGAACCCGGCGAGCGCCACCGTGCGGGCCGTGGCACCGGCGTCCTTGGCCCGGCCCGCCGCGTCGTCGAGCACCGCGGTGGGAGGGGGTGGTACATGGGCGCAGGCGCAGAGCGTGAGCACCAGGGCGAAGAGGGGACGGCGCATCGGGTGGCTTTCGTGAATCGGGGCGGACGCCCGCGGTCACTTCTTCGCGTGGCGGCTGGTGGAGGACGCCGGGGGGCGCACGGGGACCGGTTTCTTGTCGGTCGGTGTCTTTCGCTTCGTGCTCCCCTTGGCAACCATCTTCGACTTGCCGGACAGGGAGGGTTCAGTGAGCACCATCGGCTCGGGGAGGTCCGGCGGCTCCCGGCCAATCTCGTAACCCACCTGACGGAAGGTACACTCCCCATCGATGCAACCGAGCGCGGGGGTGGGCGGCGCGCCGAAGCTGTTGCGCCAGTCCGTTCCCAGGTAGAGCGGCTCGCCGACCGGCCGCTGGTCGATGTCCGTGCCGAAGAAGGCCTGGAGCTGCCCGGCCCGGTCCACCTCGAGCTTCACGTGGGCGGCGCCACCCGGCGGGCTCGGAGGCCCGAGCATGGTGCCTCGCCGCTCGCCCAGCGCCCACTCGAACGCCACCGGCTCGCCGGCCCCGGAGACGACGACCGCCACGTACCGTCCGGGGCTGCCGAGGAGCATCAGGGCTGACTGTGGCTCACGGCTGACTCCCAGCAGCTGCTCCCGGATGCCGGACCAGAAGGACGACGGCGGGGCGGTGGCGGTCACGTCGGCGATGAGCTGGGCCGAGATGCCGTCGCGGTCGACCAGGTCCAGGTTGAGGCGCCCCACGCTCACGTCGTCGGCGCTGCTGGGGAACCGCACCGTGCGGCCCTCGAGCCCGGGGATGCGCCCCCAGGCGATGAGCGGGATGGCGTCCGGGCCCTCGCCGAGCACCATCCGGCGCACTGTGCTGGTGTCGGCGATGCGGCCAGGCGAGGTGGTGGCGGTCTCCAGCCGCAGCTCGGCGGCAGTGAGCGCGGTCCCGGGCGACGGCCGAGCCGGGGGGTGGTAGCGCGTCCGGGCGAAGCTGATGCCAAGGACGGCGAATGCGGCGACCACCACCGCCACCTCGGCGACCCGCAGCGTCTTGCGGAGCACTGCCCGGATCTGGTTCTTCAGCTGCTCGACCCGGGAGATCTTCCGCGGCACCTGGCTGAACGACACCGGCGCGAACGGCTCCAGGTCGAGCATGAGATCCGCGACGCGCTGGTAGCGGTCGGCGGGCGAAGGCCTGAGGCAGCGGAGGACGATGCCGTCGAGCCGCTTGTCCGTGCCCGGTCGGCGCTCGCTCGGCGGATCGAAGGTGCCGATCGGCACCTCGCCCACCAGGAGCTCGTAGAGCATCACCCCCAGCGAGTAGACGTCGGCGCGGTGGTCGGCGTTCTTGGCGTCCACCCGCTGCTCGGGCGCCATGTAGCTCAGCGTGCCCATCGAGACGTGGGTCTCGGTCACGTTGAAGCGGCTGGTGAGCTTGCTGTCGTCGAAGAAGGTGGCGAGGCCGAAGTCGGTCACCTTGGCGATGCCGCCGGCCTGCTCGTCGAAGAGGATGTTCTCGGGCTTGAGGTCCCGGTGGACGACGCCACGGCTGTGCGCGTAGTCGATGGCCCGGGCGATCTCCATGATGATCCGGAGGGCGCCGGGGATGTCGAGCAGGGGCGACCGCATCACCTCGCGGAGCGACGGCCCGTCCACGTACTCCATCACCAGGTAGTAGGTGTTCTCCGCCTTTCCCTTGTCGACGATGCTCACCACGTTGGGGTGGCTGAGCGTGGCGAGCGCGGCGGCTTCCTTGTCGAAGCGGGCCACGAAGGTGGGGTCGGCGGCCAGCTCGCCGGAGAGGATCTTCACCGCCACCACCCGCCCCAGGCTCAGCTGGACGGCGCGGTGCACCTCGCCCATCCCGCCCTTGCCGACCAGCTTCTCCAGGCGGTAACCGGGGATGTGCGGAGGCCCCGCGACCGGCCGCGCTGGTGGAATGGTGGCTTCGATGGAGGCGGACATCGCGGGGGACGGGGGCGACCTTCCGAGGCTACCCTTCCGTTGGATCGGCGGACAACCCGACGACGCATGCCAACCACCCGGGAACGACTACAGGATCTCCACGCCGAGCTCTCCGGGTGCCGCGCCTGCCCACGGGTGGCGGGGACCCCGGTGCACCCTTCCGCACAGCCGGCGCGGATTCTCCTGGTTGGCCAGGCTCCCGGGCCGAGGGAGGCCTCGCTCGGAAGGCCGTTCGCCTGGACCGCTGGCAGGACTCTCTTCGGGTGGTTCGCCTCGGTGCTCGGGGCGGACGAGGAGACGGTGCGGCGGCACGTGTACCTCTCCGCGGTCACCCGCTGCTTCCCGGGGAAGGCGCCCGGAGGCGGCGATCGCCGGCCGGCTCCCGACGAGGTGTCGCGCTGCCGGCGCTGGCTGCGGACCGAGGTGGAGCTGATGCGCCCCCGGCTGGTGGTGCCGGTGGGCACGCTGGCGATCGCCGAGGTGATGGGACACCGTGGGGGGCTCGCCGAGGTGGTGGGCACGTCGCATCGCCTGGTCTTCGAGGGGCACCGGACGGACGTGGTGCCGCTGCCGCATCCGTCGGGCGCCTCGACCTGGCACCGGACCGAGCCTGGAAAGACGCTGCTCGCGCGGGCGCTGGACCTGCTCGCCGCCCACCCCGAGGTGACGCGGGCCTTCGGGCGCCGCCGGTCGGCGTGACCCGCCCCGGCTTCTGATCCCGGGCTCAGGCCGAAGGGCTCACCACGACGGCGTACCGGACGCTCCCGCGGCGATGGCGCCGTTGTGCGGACCTGGAGCGGCGCTGACCAGGCTCGACGCCGCGGCGGACCCGAGCGGGCCCGGGGGGCACACCTCCATCGTCCTGAGGGCGGGGACCGGGCCGTCCCCGCCCAGCGCGAAGACGTGCTGTCCCAGCGCGACGACCCGGGCCGTCTCCAGCTGCAGCAGCGACCAGCGCCCCCGGCGGGTGCGGCGGATCAGGCCAGCACGGCGGAGGACCTGGATGTGGTGGGACACGAGCGCGTGGGCGCGGCCGATTCGCTTTCGGAGGTCCGAGACGCACATCCCGGGCTCATCCTCTCCGAAGGGACCCGAGCGAGGACCGGGGGGATGGGCGAGGAGAACGACGATGCGGAGCCGCAGGGGATCTCCGAGCGCGCGGAGGCAGGTCAGCAGATCCTCTCGAGGAAGTGCGAGCACGTGCCCTGCTTCCATGTCGCCGGGGCCCCGTGTTCGCACCGGGTCCGTTCGCACCAGTCGTCCTGGGTACGTGTCTCCCAGGCGACGGACAGGTTAGAACGTTCGTTCTAGGGCCCTTCACCCGTGTGGTGCAGATGCCCTACGGTTAGGTACCTGGGGGCCCCACCGGGAGAGGGGAGCGTGACGGGGGCCCCGAACTCGGTTGCGTTGAACCTCGTTGTCGGCTCGTTGCTTCCGGACATCGCGGAGTGGGCCTGCCAGGCTCCGAGCCGGCAAGGGTTCAGGCGCGGCATCATCGACCGGCTGAGGGCCGTGCTGTCGCTGGAGGCTGCTGCCTTCGCCAGCCTGCCGCCCCCGCCCGGAGGTGAGACGTCCGCGGTGTGGAACACCAGCGTTCGACGCCTGGTGTCTCTCTGGTCGGAGGAGGCTGCGGAGCTCCATGCGCGGCTCCGCCCCCCGACGCGATGGTTGTTGGGTGGACCAGGTGAGCGGGACTGGTCCGCCACGGGACGTGAACTCATGTGCTGCGTGCTTCGGGTGGGGGAGCGAGCGACGTCCGCTCTATCGCTCTCCAGGCTTCATCCATTCACCACCGACGAGCTGCGCCTGCTCGGGCAGATCCAGCCGGTGCTCCAGCTCGGCGACGAGCGGCAGGTCGAGGTAGGCGAGACGATGGGGGTTCACCTCTCGCCTCGCGAGCGGGAGATCTTCGAGTACCTGGTCCGGGGGTTCCGGAACGAGGACATTGCCCGGGCCCTGGGGACCTCCCCGGCCACGGTGCGCAACCAGCTGGTGCGGCTCTACCGGAAGGCCGGGGTGGCGACGCGCTCCGAGCTGGTGGGTCTGGCGACCTCGCGCGGGCGGCTCCAGGCGGCCGCGGGGGGCACGCGATGACCGCGGCCATGGTGTTGCTCCCGCCGTCCAGCGCTGCCGAGCTCATCTCCGAGCTCACCCGGCTGGCGCTCTCCGCGTCGTCGAAGGCCGAGTTCCGGGGGCGGGCGCTCGGGCTGCTGGCGCGGACGCTCCCCTTCGACCGGGGAGCGTGGGAGGAGGTCCCTCCCTTCGGCGAGTTCCGGGTGGAGTTCCCGCTCCGCCGCCAGATTGGCGTGGATCCGCCCCCGGTGGAGTGCACGAGCCGGTCGGCGAATGGCGCGGTGGGTGGGTTGCTGCGGATGGATCTCGAACGATTCGGCCGGACGCGTGCGGTCCTGATCGTCGAGAGGGACGAGGGGGCGTTCGGAGCCGACGAGGTGAGCCGGCTCCGGGCGCTGCTCCCCATGCTGATCCTCGCCGACGAGGGCGCGGCCCGCAGCACGGGCGTGCCGGCCACACGGACGCTGACCCCCCGGGAGGCGGACGTCGTGCAGTACGTCCGTCTCGGGTACACCAACGCGCAGATCGCTCTGGCCACCGGGCGGTCGGTGGCCGCGGTGCGGAATCTCCTGGTGCGCATCTTCGACAAGACCGGCGTCCGCACCCGCGCGCAGCTGGTGGACGGGCCGGTGGTGACGCGGGGGCTGACCCCTCGCGAGTCGGAAATCGTGCAGCACCTGCGCGCGGGGCTCACCAACCGCGAGATCGGCCAGACGCTCGGGATCTCGGTCAACACGGTGCGGAACACCCTCGCCCGGTTGTTCGAGAAGGTGGGGGTCTCCACCCGGTCGGAGCTGATGGGCGCGCTGGCCGAGGACGCCGGGCCTTCCGGGGCGTCCTGCTAGGGGAAGGCCCGAGCTCTGGTCCCGGGCGACGGATCACTGGCGACGTGCTGAGCGTGCCGGCCGCGGACGGCGGCTTCTCGCCGCGGAGGAGGGGGCCGCGCTGGCGACGACGTGAGCGAACCGCTCCCGGACGCCGGCCTCTCGCCGCGGGAGGCGGATCCCCGCCGGCGACACGAGTACCGGATCCTCGCTCGGGCTGCGCTGGTGACGAGCTGAACCTTGGGGGGAACGGCCGCCGCGGGGTCTCGCTTGGGTTGCGCGGCGACGAGACCGTCCCGTAAACGGTCGTGGCGGACGACGAATCGTCGACGCCGAGCTGAGTCTTGCGGAAACGGCCGCCGCGGGATCTCGCTCGGGCTGCGCGGCGACGAGACCGTGCCGTAAACGATCGTGGCGGACGACGAATCGTCGACGCCGAGCTGAGTGTTGCGGAAACGGCCGCCGCGGGATCTCGCTCGGGCTGCGCGGCGACGAGACCGTGCCGTAAACGATCGTGGCGGGCGACGAATCGTCGACGCCGAGCTGAGCGTTGCAGAAACGGCCGCCCGGGTCCTCGCTGCGGGCGACGAAGCGTCGGCGACGCGCCGAGCGTTGCGGAAACGGCCGCCCGGGTCCTCGCCCAGGGCGACGAATCGTCGGCGACGCGCCGAGCGTTGCGGAAACGACCCCCCGGTGGTCGTCTGGACGCATCGGGGACGATCCGAACGTGTCCGGACGAGGTGCGTCACGCCCTCCCCACTCGCCCGTCCGGCCGACACCGGGCGACACGAAGCGCCACAGTTCCCCCGCGTGACGAGAAGAACAGGCCCCGTCGCGCAACGCGGGGAACTTCCGGGTTCTCACGGTGTGGCTTGCCCGGTTGATCGAGTCTCGTGCGTCCGCCATGCTGTTGCTCCGATGCGGTGAAGCTCGCTGTCCACCTCGTCCGCTCGCGACGCGCCGAGGTGCCGGATGACGCCGGCAGGTCTGGCTCTGCTCGAGCCTCGCCGGCCGGGCAGTGCCCTGGAGCTGTTGAACGAGATCACCCGGCTGGCCCTCGCCTCTGCCTGTCGGGAAACGTTCCGCTCCAGCGCTCTCCAGGCCATCGGCTGCGTCGTCCCCTTCAGTCGTGGAGGCTGGCATGACGCTCGTCCTTTCGGAGGAGTCCGGACCGAGTTGCCCCCGTCTGGAGGTCGGAGCGGGCGTCCCCACGTGGTCGGTGCTCCCGGCGTCCTGCGCCTGGAGCTGGAGCGCCCGGGGAGGCCGAGCGTGCTGCTGGTCCTGGAGCGCGATGACGGGCCCTTCGCCGCGGACGAGGTGGAGATGCTCGACTCCATCCTGCCCACCCTGGTCCTGGCGGACGAGGGGACGGCACCGACGAGCCCGAGCCCGGCGCGGGCCCTGAGCTCCCGCGAGTCGGAGATCATCGACTACGTGCGCCTGGGGTACACCAACGCGCAGATCGCTCTGGCCACCGGACGCTCGGTGGCGGCGGTGCGCAATCTCCTGGTCCGCATCTTCGACAAGACCGGCGTCCGGACGCGCGCCCAGCTGGTGGACGGACCCGTGGCGACGCACCGCCTCACCCGGCGCGAGCGCGAGGTCGTCCATCACCTTCGCTCCGGACTGACCAACCGCGAGATCGGCCTCGCGCTGGGGATCTCCACCAACACGGTGCGGAACACGCTGGCCCGGCTGTTCGCCAAGGTCGGCGTGTCCACGCGCTCCGAGCTGATGGGCGCGCTGGCTGGCGAGGATCGTTCCTCGGTCTGAGCAGCACGGGGCGACCGCGTCGAAGCGCTGCCCCATCCATCGACTGGTACGTACCAGCGTGCGTACCGGTCGGTCGCACCAGGGAAGCAAGTGTGAGGGCCCGGTATCTCCTTCGCTCCAACCGGAGGAGGGATGTTCGTGCGACTGATTCGTGTGGGAAGGCTCGGCACGCCGCTGCTCGCGGCGCTGCTGCTCCCCTCGCTGGCGCTGGCCCAGGCAGCGACCTCGGTACTGACCGGCAACGTGGTGGATTCGTCCAGCAAGGCGCCGGTCCCCGACGTGGTGGTCACCGCCACCTCGCCCAACCTCCAGGGAGAGCAGGTGGTGGTGACCGACTCCAGCGGTCTCTATCGCATCCCGCAGCTCCCGCCGGGCTCGTACACCCTTCGGTTCGAGAAGGAGACCTATCGGCCGTTCACCCGGACCGGGATCGAAATGGCAGCGGACCGGACGCTCCGGCTCAACGTGGAGCTCCTCCCCGAGGCGATCCAGGGCGACACCATCACCATCACCGGCTCGGCCCCGGTGGTGGACGTGGGCTCGAGCACGGTCGGCGCCACCATCAACCAGGATTTCATCCGCAACTTCGCCCTGAGCCGGGCGGGCGGCGTCGGCGGCGCAGTTCGCTCCTTCGACTCGATCGCCACTGCCGCTCCCCAGGCCGCGGCGGACCTGTACGGGATCTCGATCAGCGGTTCGACCTCGCCCGAGAACTCCTATCTCATCGATGGGCTGGGGGTGAACAACCCGGCGTATGGCGTCCTCGGCACCCCGCTCACGGTGGAGTTCCTCGACGAGGTCAACGTCATCACCGGCGGGTACATGCCGGAGTACGGTCGCACCACCGGCGGCGCAGTGAGCGGAGTCACCAAGTCCGGCGGAAACGAGTTCCACGGAAACGTCTGGGGCACCTTCACTCCGGGGGCGCTCCAGGGCCGGGCCAAGACGGTGAGCACCGCCGGTGCGGTCGTCGCCGGCGCGCGCGACCTCTACAACATCGGTGACTTCGGGGCGACGCTCGGCGGCTACATCATCAAGGACAAGCTCTGGTTCTTCGCCGGCATTCAGCCGAGCTTCACCCGCTACTCGTACACCCGGCAGTTCTACATCGAGAACCCGGGTCAGGTGGATGCCGACGGGAACCAGGCGTACTCGCTGATCCCCAACAGCAACCAGCGCCGGTTCGCGGACGAGAAGTCGATCCAGTTCATCGGGAAGCTGACCTACCTCATCAGCTCCGATCACCGTCTGAGCCTCACGGTGACCGGCACGCCGACCACTGGCGGCAGCGACTCGGCCTTCTCGGTCCGGGTGCCCGGCGTGCTCACCGGCCGGGCTCCGTTCCCGATCGCCGCCTATACCCTGCAGACCTTCAACTCCAACCACTTCCTGACCAACGACACGGCGTACGACGTGAACGGCGAGCTGAACAGCAGCTTCCTCGACAAGAGGCTGCTCCTCGACGTGCGGCTCGGCTGGCATCATCAGCTCGACGAGGGCGCGCCGGGAGATGGAGCCGGGTTCGACAACATCCACAATCTCAACACCCTGGCTGGCATCCCTTCACTGGCGCCGCTGTACAACAGCAACGTGCTCGACTTCGAGGACCAGGTCCCGGCGAGCGTTCGCGAGGCGTGCGGCACGGGAGACCGCACCACCAAGTGTCAGACCAGCTGGCTCCTGTACGGGGGAAACAACTTCCTGGAGCGACAGGTGCTCGATTCCTTCCAGGGCAAGGCAACCATCACCTATCTCTTGAACGCGCTGGGCCACCACGTGATCAAGGCCGGCGTCGACGGGAGCCTCTCCTACTACGAGCATCTGAAGACCTACGGCGGTGGGGCCTGGTACTTCGACTTCGGCCCCGGTGGGGTGGCGCCGGGCAACTCCCTCGGTGTCCAGGAGGCACGCCGGTTCGGCTACCTCTCGGACATCGATACCCCGGCAGGGAACGGCATCCTCACCGTGAAGAGCAAGTCGGTGATCATCGGCGGCTTCGTCCAGGACAGCTGGAGCATCCTGGACAAGGTCACCCTGAACGTCGGTCTGCGCTGGGACGGCCAGTACCTCTACGACAAGGACGGGTTGCTGGCGATGAAGCTCGGCAACGAGTGGTCGCCCCGCATCGGCTTCGTCTGGGATCCCACGCAGCAGGGCCGCTCGAAGATCTTCGCCAACTATGGGCGGTACTACGAGGCAGTACCGCTCGACATCGCCGACCGCGCGCTCTCCGGCGAGAGCCTGATCATCGCCAACCACGACTGCGACCCCCGGGCGGTGGGAGTGGCGGGCTGCGACCAGAACACCGCCAATCGCGCCAGGAGCATCGCCAGCCCCAACGTGAAGTGGCGGAACGTCGCGGTGGACAAGACCGCCGTCGATCCCAACCTCCAGCCGACTTCCAACGACGAGATCGTGGCCGGCGGCGAGTACGAGATCTTCCCCAACGCGCGCGCCGGGGTCTCCTACACCTACCGGAACCTGGTCCGCACCATCGAGGACATGTCGGCGGACAACGGGAACACCTACTTCGTCGGCAACCCGGGCGAAGGGATCGCCACCTCGTTCCCGAAGGCGACGCGCACGTACCACGCGGTCACCTTCCAGTTCACCAAGAACTTCAGCGACCTCTGGCAGGCTCAGGTCAGCTACACCTGGTCGCAGCTGCGAGGGAACTACGAGGGCCTGTTCGTCAACGGGACCGGGCAGCTCGATCCCAACATCAACGCGACCTTCGACCTGGCCCAGCTCCTGGTGAATCAGGACGGGCCACTGTCCGGCGACATCACCCACACCATCAAGGTGTTCGCAGCCAAGGAGTTCGTCATCACGCCGGTGCTGAGTCTGTTGCTCGGCCTCACCTACACCGGCGCGTCGGGGCCACCCATCAGCTACACCGGCCCGTCCAACGAGACCGGTTACGGCCCCGGCAACGTGTACATCCTCCAGCGTGGGCAGGGTGGGCGGCTCCCCTGGGTGCACAGCATCGATGCCCGGCTGGCACTGAGCTACCGGCTGAGCAAGGACAGCGTGATCACCGTCGGAGTCGATGGGTTCAACCTCTTCAACTTCCAGAACCCGATCAGGCTCGACGAGGAGTACGTGACCTTGCCCTCGCTGACGGGCAACGCGCGTGACCCGGGGCCGATCGTCAACGGCACGCAGGGAAGCATTCCCGCTCCATACGGGGTGAACGGGTACCTGCCGCGAGGCGGCGTCGTTGCCGGACCGAACGGCCCGACGCTCAAGACCGTGGTCCTTCCCGATCCCGACCAGCAGCCACAGACCTACGCCATCAACCCGAACTGGGGCCGGCCCACGCAGTACCAGGCCGTGCGCAGCTTCCGGTTCACTGCCCGCTTCAGCTTCTGAGGATCGACGACCCCATGTGCAAGCCTTCGTTCCTTGTGGTGCCCCTCCTGGTGCTGCTCGCAGCGTGCGGAGGAGACGTCAACCAGACCTGCATCGTGCAGCGTCCAGGGCTCGGCGGATACCTGTTCGTGATGGATCGCACCGGC
>Ga0335084_10002628_pt1 | contig 17394 bp, 15 predicted proteins | sample Lox_Sample_44_FD_206721 | JGI IMG/M metagenome (GOLD analysis project Ga0335084, IMG submission 206721) | Soil microbial communities from Loxahatchee National Wildlife Refuge, Florida, United States - Lox_Sample_4.4 | ecosystem: Environmental > Terrestrial > Soil > Wetlands | place: USA... | reverse complement strand
CGACGAACGGTGTGCTGCCGAGCGGCGATCCGGCCGGGTATGGAATGACCCGCTGATACCCGTCGCGCACTTGCGAGGAGACGCTGATGGTCGACAGCAGGCTGTCGGAGATCGGCAGGTCCGCGGCGAAGGCGAGGTCGCGGCGGTTGAAGCGGCCGGTCGTCGCCATGCCGGTGATCTTCTGCTCGGTGCCCGGCGTGTGCGTCACGATGTTGATGGCACCACCGATGGTATTTCGACCGAACAGCGTGCCCTGCGGCCCCTTCAGGATCTCGATCCGGTCGACGTCGAGAAGATTCTGGTTGGAGCCGATGGTGCGCGCCAGGTACACGCCGTCGAGATAGACGCCGACACCGGGATCCAGATTGAAGGCGAAGTCGTCCTGACCGATGCCGCGGATGGACGCGGACAACACCGATGAGTCGCCAGAAAACGGTGAGCCGGAGTCCAGGTTGACGCTCGGCGTCAGGTTCGACAGCGAGTGCAGGTCCGTGACATTCCTGTTCTGCAGCGAATCCGCTGTAAATGCAGTAATGGCGATCGGCACGTCCTGGAGCTTCTCCGAGCGCTTTTGCGCCGTGACCGTGACCTCCACCAGCTCGTCCGCCCAGGCGGATTCGGCACAGAGTGCTAGGGCCAGGGTCAGCGCTACGGGCGCGATGACGAATTGACGTCGGGCTCCGCAGAGCTTGCCAGCTGAGTCAGCCATCAGAAGTCCCCCCAATTGATCCATCCGGGTTCAACGCGTGCGTCGTCGGCAGACGCGGGCAGTTGCCTGGCACTGCCCGCCCAGTACGACTTTCTTCTGCTGCTCGCGGCAGCCGTACTTGTCTTATTGATACTACATCAGCGCTCGGCCATTTCGACAGAGAGCGAACTCGTGGTCGCCCTACAGAGTCATTCCCCTCAGATTCAGACCCCCCTGCAGGGCGGTGGCCGGGAGAACGATCAGGATGGCCGGCGCGGGCACTGGCTATACTGGTGGCTGCCATACAACACATGAGCGGGGGTTCCATGGCAACGCCGGGCATGGATCAGGAGCGTCTCGCCGACGTGCAGAGGGTCATCCGCGCCGACATCAGGGCCGGCCTGTACCACGGTGCCGTCATCAAGGTGGCGCGTGCGGGCAAGGTCGCGCTGGAGACGGCGATCGGCGCGGCCGACGCGGCCCAGACCCGGCCGCTCACGCTCAATTCCGTGTTCAGCATCTTCTCGATCACCAAGGCGTTCACCAACACGCTCGTGCTGCGCGCGGTCGAGCACGGCCAGTTCCTGCTGACCTCGCGTGTGTCGGAGCTCATTCCGGAGTTCTGCGGCTTCGGTCGCGAGCAGGTGCAGATCTGGCACCTGCTGTCGCATCAGGCGGGCTTCCCGGTCATCTTCGAGGTCAAGCCCGGCATGTACATCGACCGCTTCGAGGAGATGATCGCAGCCGTCATCGAGGTGGTGAAGCCCGTGGAACCGCCCTGCACGACGGTTGCCTATGCGCCGCTCGTCAATCACGTGCTGATGGCCGAGTGCGTGCGCCGCACCGACCCCGGGCACCGCAGCTACCGGCAGCTCGTGCAGGATGAGATCCTGACGCCGCTCGGCATGCGCGACACGTCGGTGGGGCTGCGCGCCGATCTGAAGCCGCGCCACGTCGTGCCGGATTTTCGGGGCAACTACCCGATCGGCCATCGCGGGCACAGCGACCTTGGCCCCAATGGAGCCTTCGAGGAAGAGCACGCCGAGATGCCGTGGGTGGGCATCGCCTGCACGGTGCCCGACCTGTTCCGCTTTGCCGAGATGTTCCGGCAGAACGGCACGCTCGACGGGGCGCGCATTCTGTCGCCGGCGACGCTGGCCATGGCGCGACGCAACTGGACTGGTGACAAGCCCAACGAGCTTCACGCGGCCCGGGGCCGCGAGCGCGGCTGGGATCCAGCGCCGGCGTACCTCGGTCTGGGGTTCTCGTTGCGCGGCACGGCGCTGTGCCACCACATGTTCGGCACGCTCGCCTCGCCGGGCACTTTCGGCAACTACGGGGCCGGCTCCACGCTGTTCTGGATAGACCCGGAGCGCGAGCTGACCTTCACCTGCCTCTCGGCTGGCGTGATGGAGAGCAACGCCAACGTCGAGCGCTTCCAGAAGCTGTCCGACATAGTCATCTCCGCCGCGCAGTAGGCTGGCCGCGAGGCCGGCTCAGTTCGTCGCGAACACCGCCCTGACCGGAAGGCGGATCGGGCCGTGGCCGATCGTGGTCATCCAGGGCTCCGGCTCCCCGGCAGCCTGGAACTGCTCGATGCTCTCGGCGAGCGCACCCAGCAGGGCGTCCGCCTCGAGCAGGGCCAGCACCCGGCCGACGCAGGCGTGGACGCCGTAGCCGAAGCCGAGGCTGCCCTTGTTGTTCCTTCGCACGTCGAACTGATCCGGCGCACCCCAGCGGCGCGGGTCGCGATTGGCGGCAGCGAACATCAGGCCGCAGCGCTCGCCCGCCGCAATGACATAGCCGTCGATCTCGACATCCGTCATGGCGATGCGTCCGGCCATGCGGGACGGCGAGTCCCAGCGCAGGCTTTCCTCGAACGCCGCCCGCACCAGCGCGGGGTCCGAGCGCACCAGCTGGTACTGGTCCGGAAATTCGCAGAACGCGCGGATGGTGTTGGCGAGCGTCAGCACCGTGGTATCGGCGGCCGCCGACAGCAGAATCCCCACCAGCAGATTGGCCTCCGCCGACGTGATCTCGCCGCGATCGGCCGCTTCGTACATGGCCATGCCGAGGCTGCCGGGTGCGAGATTCTCCCGGTTGCAGCACTGGCTGGCCCAGGCGATGACCGCCTCGGTGTTCTGCATCGCCTCGTCGAACAGATCGTTCATCGGGCCCATCGTCGCCCACACCATGTTGCCGAAGGCGTACATGTGCTCACGGCCCTCTTGCGGCAGGCCGATCAGGTCGGGCAGCACCTTGTAGACGAACGGCTGGGTGATGTCGGCGACCGCGTCGATGGTCTGTCCCGCACGCGCGCGCAGGCCGTCGACGATGCTCCTGGCATCGCGGCGGAAGGGCTCGGCGAGAGGCGACAGCGACTGCGGCGCGAGCGCGTTGGCCACCACCGCGCGCACCCGGGTGTGCTTGGGCGGATCGTCGGTGAGCAGCAGCTCGGGCCGCACCGACTTCGGGTCGTGCCAGGGCCGCGAGGTAGACGAGAACGTCCTCCAGTCCCGGAGGCCGGCGGCCACGTGCTCGTAACGCGCCAGCATCGTGATGTCCTCGCGCGGCAGTTTAACCACCGGTGCCAGCTCGCGCAGGCGGTCATCGACGGCGCGCGCCTGGCGCACCGACTCGCGCGAGAACGGATCGGTGTCGAATTCGGGAATGGCCCTGGTCATGCAGCTACCCCGCGGCGGCGATGCCGCCGTCCACATGCAGAATGTCGCCGTTGATGAACGATGCAGCGCGGCTCAGCAGAAACGCGCAGGCCTCGGCGTTGTCCTCCTCGCGGCCCAGCCGCCGCAACGGGATGGAGCGCGAGCGGCGCTCATACTCGGCCTTGTCGTTGAGCCCCAGGGCGCCGGGCGTCGGCACCGACCCCGGCGCTATGGCGTTGACGCGTACGTTGCGCGGCCCGAGTTCGGCGGCCAGCACCTTGGTGAGCGTGACGATCGCGCCCTTCACGAGGCTGTAGGCGGCGGTATTGGGGAACCCCTTCTCGGCCACGGGTGAGGCCATGTTGACGATCGCCCCGCCGCGCGCCGCGTCGTAGTGAGCGAGCAGCGCCTGCGCGCCCCAGACGCTGCCGTTGATGCCGATGGCGGTCATCCGACTGAGCGTCTCCGCAGTGATGTGCTCCACGGGCTCGTAGCGCAGCAGCATCGCATTGTTGACGACGGCATCGATACGGCCGCAGTGCGCGGCAAAGCGCGCGGCGGCCTGCATGAACTCGTCGCGCAGCGCGACATCGAAAGGGTAGGCGAGTGCCGCGCCGCCGGTGCTGCAAATGCCCGCGGCGACCGCATCGCAGCCGCCGGCATCGATGTCGGTCACCGCAACCGTTGCGCCGCAGCGGGCGAGCTTCTCGGCGACCGATCGGCCCAGGCCGCGCGCGGCACCGGTGACGAGGACGTGCTGCCCGGACAGGTCGGGGTACGCGGCCGCGCCGGTCATACCTGCAGCTTCCACGCCTTGCCGTCGGTCACGATCCGGCCGGCGGTCGGCTCGGCGAAGTGACTGCCGATGACGAGTGTCCCGCTGTCGCTGAAGCGCCGCACGAAGTCGCAGCGGGTGCGCGCCGCCTGCGGCTTGTCCATGTCGAAGCGCGCCTCGGTGGCGGGCACCGCGATCTGGATCGGGTTGTGCATCAGGTCGCCCGTAATGACAGCCCGCTCGCCGCGCGACTCGATCAGCACGCTGACGTGCCCGGGGGTGTGGCCGGGTGTGGCGATGAGCGAGACCTCGTCGGTAAGGCGGAACTCCGGGTCGATGAATTCCGCCAGTCCGGCAGCCAGCACCGGGTCGACCGAGTCCTGCAGATGGTCCATGTGATGGTAGCCGCCGGTGTCGCGCAGATGCTTCCAGTGCTGCCATTCACGCCGCCCGAACAGGTAGCGGGCCTGCGGGAAGGTCGGTAGCCACCTGCCGCCGACCAGCCGCGTGTTCCAGCCGACGTGATCGAAATGCAGGTGGGTGCAGAGCACATCGGTGACTTCGGCGGCCGGGAAGCCGGCGGCGCTCAGATCCTCGAGGAAACTGTTCTGCATGTTGCAGAACACGTCGAACTCGCGCTGCCGGTCGTTGCCGATGCACGTGTCGATCATGGCCGTGCGGCCCTTCGAACGCAGCACGAAGCACTGGAACGAGATGATCATGCGGCCCTCGGTGGTGGCGAAATGCGGCACCAGCCAGCCGAACTGCTGCACGTACTCGGGCGTCGCCTCGGGCAACAGCATGCTGATGTCGTCCACGAAGCCGTAGACCTCCACGATGCGCGCGATCTGGACATCGCCGACGCGCCAGTGCCGGATGTGCTCAGCCGCCATGCAGGCCCCCTCGGTTGCGCCCCGCGATCAGATCGGCCGCCTTCTCGGCCACCATCACGATCGGTGCGTTGGTGTTACCGCCGACGATACCCGGAAAAACCGCCGCGTCCACTACCCTGAGGCCAGCAATGCCGCGGACGCGCAGTTCCGGGTCCACGACGGCCATCGCGTCCACACCCATGCGGCAACTGCCGACCGGGTGGTGGGCCGTGGCGGCGGCCTGGCGCAGATAGGCGAGCAGTTCCGCGTCGCTCGCGGCCCGGCGGCCGGGGCGCACCTCGGTGGCACGGTACGGGGCAAAAGCCGGCGTGTCGCACAGCCTGCGGACGAGGCGCATGCCGCGCAGCACCGGCGCGATGTCTGCGGCGTCGGCGAAGAGCTTCGGGTCCACCCGCGGTGCGGCCCGCGGATCGCTGCTCGCAAGCCGGACGTCGCCGCGGCTGCGCGGATAGAGGTTGACGACGCTCATGGCGAAGCCGTGCCCCAGCGGCAGCGGAAACGCATGGGGGTTACGGCGCGCCGGCTGAAAGGCGATCTGGATGTCCGGGCGGTCGGCACCCGCGTCGCTGCGCAGGAACGCGGTTGACTCGAATACGTTGCTCGCGAGCGGGCCGCGCCGTGCGAGAGCGTACTCCGCCGCGTTCCACACGGCGCGCGGCAGGGTCCGCCACGACAACCCGTAGGAGGTCGTATCGCGCATCTCGAGCGCGATCGGCACCGCCGGATGGTCGTGGTAGTTCGCACCCACGCCGGCGAGATCCAGCCGGACCTCGATGCCCATCGATTCCAGCTGTGACGCCGGGCCAATGCCGGACAAGAGCAGCAGCTGTGGCGAGTGCACGGCACCGGCGCACAGCAGCACCTCGCGCGCGGCCCGCACGCTGCGCTGCCCGTCGGCGCAGAAGACGTCGACACCCGTGGCACGGCCCGCGTCGATGCGAATGGCGGCGACCTGCGCCCGGGTCTGCACGGCGAGATTCGGGCGCCGCATGGCGGGCGCGAGCAGGGCGCGCGCGGTCGAGTCGCGCCGGCCGCGATGAATCGTGCCCTGGCGAAGCCCGTAGCCCTCGGGATCGGGGCCGGTGAAGTCATCGCAGTGCCGGTACCCGCCGAGCGTCGCGAACGCGCCGATAAAGGCCTGGTTCAGGCGGTTGACCTTCGGAATGTGGGTGACGTGGATGGGCCCGTCGACACCGTGGACGGCGACGTCGTGGTGATCGGCATTGCTCTCCGAGCGACGAAAGTACGGCAGCACCTCGTCCCAGCTCCAGCCGGCATTGCCGGCGGCGGCCCAGTCGTCGTAGTCCTTCGGATGGCCGCGGTGATAGGCCATGCCGTTGATGGAGCCGGAGCCGCCGATCACCCTGCCGCGCGGCAGCGGTATGCGGCGATTGTCCAGCGCTGCCTGCGGCTCCGTGCTGAGCCCCCAGGTCAGGCCGCGCTGCGCAATCGCGGCGCCCACCAGGGCCGGCACGTGGATGAAGGGGTGGCGTGCCGGACCCCCGGCCTCGAGCAGGCAGACGCTCGTGCGCGGGTCCTCCGACAGGCGCGCGGCAAGCACGCAGCCGGCCGTGCCCGCGCCGACGATGACGTAGTCGTATGTTGTGGCGGTCGTCACGGACGCGCGCTCTGCGGCGACCGACGCCCGTCAGCCGCGGCGAAACGGCAGCGTCAGCAGGAAGAGCAGCAGTCGCGGTGTCAGCAGCTTCAGCGCCGCGCGTGCGGCCTCCGGCTGCAGGCGCGCATTCATGGGCATGGTGCCGAACACCTTGCCCTTGATGAGCAGCGAGTTGCCGTCGCGTTCCAGCGCGCTCACGGTCATGATTTCGCTGCCGTCGGTGGATTGCAGCTTCACCGCACCCGTCCTCGCTTGTCGAAGTCCATGCCGAGTGCCTCGAAGATCTTCATCGCGGTGGCGCGCCCTGCGCCGAATACGCCGCCGCCCGGGTGCTGGAACGGCCCAACCAGATAGAAGCGGTCGAGGCCGGGCACGGTGTACTGGCCGAGCGCCGGGGTCGGCCGGTGCGCGCCGCTCTGATAGGTGGTGGTGGCGATGCCGTGGAGGTCGCCGCGCCGGAAACTGGGCGACGTGCGCTCCATGTCGACCGGGCTGTCGATATGGGCCTGTAGCACGCAGCCCGGAACGTTGGCCACGAACTTCGCCAGCTGCGACAGCATGCGCTCGCCATATTCCTGCTTCGTCGCGTCCCAGCTGCGCCCGTCGGGGCGCCGGTAGGGCACATAGTCCCACAGGTGCAGAATGGCCTTGCCCGGCGGCACGCGGCTCGCGTCGAACTGCGACAGCGAGCCCAGGCCCAGCAGCGGCTGGGGCATGAACTGCCCGTAGCGCAGCTCGTCGAAATCGCGCCGCAGGGTCTCGTAGGTGCCCGGCAGCATCTCCACCATGACGGCGTCGACCGGCCCGGCGCAGCGGAAGCGCAGTGGCTCGCTGAGCGCGGCGTGCACCGTGATGCAGGCCGCGTCGGTGATGTGCGTGGCCTCGGCGTCGGCGCGCGCCTGCGGGTCCATGCCGTCGATCATGCCGCCCAGCAGGTGCGGGTGGATGGCGCCGATGACCGCATCCCGCGCCTCGAAGCTCCGGCCATCGGTCGTCTCGACGCCGCTCGCGCGGCCGTTGGTGACCCTGATTCGAGCGACCTCGGCGTCGGCGATCGCCTCGCCGCCGTGATCGCGGATGCAGGCGAGCAGCGCATCGGTCAGCCGGCCGGCGCCGCCGCGCGCCACGCCGAAGCCGTAACCCTCCAGGAAGCCGAGGAACACGTAGACGCCGATGGCGGTCGCCTTCTCGTCGGGCGACACCAGGTTCTCGCCCGCCACCCGCGCGAAATGCATGCGCACCTTCTCGTGCTCGAACAGGTCGCAGAGCAGGTCGTGGGTACTCATCTGGATGACGCGCCACAGCTCGCGGCCCTCGCGGCTCTGGTCGAACATGGCGTGCGTGGCGCCGACCGGGGCCGGCGGGACATACAGGGAAGCGGCGATCAGCGGCAGCCAGGCAGCAGCCTGCAGTGACACCCTGCGGAAGGCCTCCGCATCGCGCTTCGAGAATTTTGCGATCTCGGCGACCGACCGCTCGCGGTCGCGATACAGCTTCAGGGTGCTGCCGTCCTCGAAAACCGACATCATCGGCACTTCGGGGAAGATGTACTCGAGTCGGTAGCGCGACTTCAGCCCGAGCTCGTCGTTCTTCAGCAGCGGATTGGCCTGGATGAAGATGTGGCTCATCGAGTGCTGGTCGTGCCGGAATCCCGGCAGCGTCAGTTCGCGCGACACCACGCCGCCACCGAACCAGGCATTGCGTTCGAGCACCACGACCTTCTTGCCGGCGACCGCCAGATAGGCGGCGGCCACCAGGCCGTTGTGGCCCGAGCCCACGGCGACGATATCGGCGGTAGACATGGCGACGGTCTCTTGCGGGGTTGCTTGTTGGAGCGGTTCCCGCGAGCATACAGCGATGGCCCCGAGCTATGAAATCTGCGCCGTCCGCTATGCCCATCTGGAGCGCACCGCCAGCCACAACTTCATCGGCGGCGACGAGCACGACGGCCCGATGCCGCTCGACTACTATGTCTGGGTGGTCCGGGGCTCGGGTGTCTGCTATGTCCTCGATACCGGCTTCGATGCCGCGGTGGGCGCGACGCGCGGGCGGGAGCTGGTGCAGCCCGTCGAGGCGGGCCTCGCGGCGGTCGGTGTCGATCCGGAGCGGGTGACCGACGTGATCATCAGTCACATGCATTATGACCACGCGGGCAACCACGAGCTGTTTCCTCGCGCCCGCTATCACCTGCAGACCGACGAGATGGCCTTCTGCACGGGCCGCGCGATGTGCCACGCGGTCATGCGCGCGCCCTATGACGCGCGCGACGTGCAGGCGATGCTCGGCAAGTTGTTTGCCGGTCGCGTCGTCTACCACGACGGCTCGGCCGAGCTCGCGCCGGGCATCACGCTGCACCGCGTCGGCGGCCATACGCGGGGCCTGCAGGTCGTGCGCGTGCACACGCAGCGCGGCTGGGTGGTGCTGGCGTCGGACGCCGCGCACTTCTACGCCAACTGGCAGCAGCGTCGGCCATTTCCGATCGTCGACGATGTGGCGGCCTACCTCGATGCGTTCGCGACGATCGAGGCGCTCGCGAGCTCGCCGCAGCACGTCATTCCGGGGCACGATCCGCTGGTGCTGGCGCGTTATCCCGCCGCGCGCGCCGGCCTCGCCAATGCGGTGCGGGTGGATCTCGGCCCGAGCAGCTGAGGTGGCTGGCCGATACGGCGTTGCCGGGCTGACGAAGGGGGCTGTGTGGGCGAGAAGATTGCCTTCATCGGCATCGGCCGCATGGGCTCGGCCATGGCCGCGCGTCTGCTCGCGGCCGGGCACGAGCTCACCGTCTACGACCCGGTCGCAACGGCCGTAGCGCCGCTCGCCGCGCTCGGTGCGAAGGTCGCGGGCTCCGCGGCGACGGCGGCGGCGCGGAGCGCCGTCGCCATGGCGAGCGTGCCCGGCCCGGCCGATGCGCGGGCGACCGCGGCCCTCGTCGCCGATTCGCCCGCGCTGCGGGTATTCGTCGACCTGTCAACCTCCGGGCCCGCCGCGGCGCAGGCGATCGCGGCACTGCTCGCGCCGCGCGGCATCGCCGCCATAGACGCTCCCGTCTCCGGGGGCGTGAAGGGAGCGGCTGCCGGCAAGCTCGCGATCATGGCATCCGGCCCCGCCGGCGCGATGGAGCGGGCGCTGCCGCTGCTCGAGGTACTGGGCAGGGTCTTCCGGCTGGGCGAGCAGCCGGGCCTCGGCCAGACGGTCAAGCTCGCCAACAACCTGATGTCGGCGGCCGCGCTCGCCATTGCCGCCGAGGCGCTGGCGATGGGCGTGAAGGCGGGCGTCGATCCGGCCGCGATGCTCGAGGTGCTCAATGCCTCGTCGGGCCGCAACAGCGCGACGCAGGACAAGATCCCGAAGCACGTGCTGAACCGCAGGTTTGATTTCGGCTTTGCCAATGCGCTGTCCTTCAAGGACGTACGACTGTGCCTCGACGAGGCCGAGGCGCTGGGAGTGCCGATGGTGGTCGGTGCGGCGGTGCGGCAGATGCTATCCATTACCCATCAGGTTCACGGTGCGAACGCGGACTGCACCGATCTGGTGAAGGTCGTAGAAAACTGGGCGGGCTGCCAGATCGGCAGCAAAGAGGAGTGAAGCCGTGGGCCAGGATCGATTCGACAAGGGTTTGAAGCTTCGCAAGCAGGTGTTGGGCGCCGAGTATGTGGAACGCTCGATGGCCGGCGCCGATGAGTTCAGCAGGCCGATGCAGGAGCTTTCGACGGAATACTGCTGGGGCTACGTCTGGACGCGGCCCGGGCTGGCGCTGCGCGATCGCAGTCTCGTCAACATCGGCATGATTAGCGCGCTGAATCGCCCGCATGAGCTGAAGCTGCACATCAAGGCGGCGCTCACCAACGGGCTCTCGCGCGAGGAGATCCGCGAGGTGCTGCTGCAGGTGGCCGTGTACTGCGGCGTGCCGGCCGGCATCGACAGCGTGCGCATCGCGCGCGAGGCGTTTGCCGAGATCGATCAGCCAGGGCAGGGGTAGCCCATGGTCACCGCGCGCACACCGCAGGAGCAGCTGGTCCTCGATTTCTTCCGCATCCTGAGCAGCGGCGATCTCGAGGCCATCCGCGCGACGCTGCACCCGGACGCCACCTGGCAGCCCATGGTTGAGGGAGTGCCGGGAGCCGGCATCCACGGCCCGCGCGACAAGATCGTCGATCAGTTCCTGGCGCCGGTGCGCGGACTGTTCGTGCCCGGCGATCCGAAGACGACGGTCGATCGCATGGTGTCGACCGGCGACACGGTGATGTGCGAGTCGCGTGGCGCCGGAACCCTGCGCGACGGGCGCCAGTACAACAACCGTTACGCCTGGAGCATCGACGTGCGGGATGACAGGATCTACGCGATCCGCGAGTACATGGACAGCCACTACGTCGCGACCCTGTTTGGCGGCGGCGGGTGACAAGGCCAGCGGAGGCGTCGCGGCCCATGAGCGAATGCTTCGACTACGTGATCGTCGGCGCCGGCACGGCCGGCTGCGTGCTGGCCAATCGACTGTCAGTCGACGCCGGCGCGAGCGTCGCGCTCGTCGAGGCGGGCCCGCCGGACACCGACCCGGCAATCCGGGTGCCGGCGCTGGTCGCGAAGGCCATCGGCAATCCGCGCCAGTCGTGGGGCTATCAGACGGTGCCGCAGCGCCACGTCGACAACCGCGTGCTGCCGATACCGCGCGGGCGCGTGCTCGGCGGCTGCTCATCGATCAACGGCATGGTCTATTTTCGCGGCCACCCGCGCGAATACGACGACTGGCAGCTGCCCGGCTGGCGCTACGCCGATCTGCTGCCCTATTTCCAGCGGCTCGAGAACTACGAGGCCGCGCACACTCCGCTGCGCAGCCGGGGCGGCCCGGTCAACGTCATCGACATCGCCAAGCCGAATCCGCTCATCCGGCGCTTCCTCGCGGCCACCGATTCGCTTGGCCTGCCGCGCTGCGCCGATTTCAACGGCGACGATCCGGAGGGATTTGGCCCGCGGCAGGCCGCGATCCGCAACGGACGGCGCGAGTCGGGAGTGACGGCCTACCTGAATCCGGCGCGACGGCGCGCGAACCTGAAGATCGTGACCGACGCGCTGGCCACGCGAGTGCTGTTCGAGAAGCGGCGCGCGCTTGGCGTGGAGATCGAGCGCGGCGGCGCGCGCGGTGTCGTGCAGGCCCGCCGCGAGGTCATCGTCGCCTGCGGCGCGTACGGCTCGCCGCACCTGCTGCTGCGATCCGGCGTCGGCGATGCGCCCGCCCTGAAGTCCGTGGGCATCGAACCGGTCCACGACCTGCCCCAGGTCGGCAGGAATCTGCACGATCACCCGGCCGCCTCGATCGCGATGCGCACGGCCAACACCGAGTCCTACGGGTTCTCGTGGCGCACCGTGCCGCGCGGCGCGCTGATCGTGGCGCAGTACCTGCTGCTGCGCTCCGGGCCGCTGGCGAGCAACGTATTCGAGGCCAACGGCTTCATGCGCTCACGGCCCGAGATCGATCGGCCCGACCTGCAGATCATCTTTATGCCAGCGCACCGCAATCCGAGCGGCCACTGGCTGCCGATCGGCCACGGCTACGGCATCATCTTCGTGAACCTTCGGCCGGCGAGCCGCGGCAGCGTCACGCTGGCCAGCAGCGACCCGCACGCCAAGCCGGCGATCGACTTCAACTTTCTCGCCGCGGCGGGCGATATGGACGTGCTGGTGCGGGGCTTCGAGGTCGCGCGGTCGATCCTGGCGGCGCCATCGTTTGCGCCGCTTGCCAGCCGGGAGATCTCCCCCGGGCCCGAGGTGCGCGGGCGCGAGCAGATCGAGGCGCACATCCGCAGATCATTGGTGACGGTGCACCACGCCTGCGGTACCTGTCGCATGGGCGATGTGGTCGACACCTCGCTGCGGGTGCTCGGGGTTGATGCTCTGCGGGTGGTGGACGCCTCGGTCATCCCGACGGTGATCGCGGGCAACAGCAATATTCCCGTTAACGCGGTCGCGGAACGGGCGGCGGATCTCATAGTGGGGAAGCTGCGATGAAGGACCTCAAAGGCAAGAAGATCATTGTCACCGGCGGCGCGGGCAGCATCGGCCACGCGACGGCCTGCGTGCTGGCGGAGAGCGGTGCGGACATCCTGCTGGTCGACATCAATCGCGACGGACTCGAGCAGCGCCGCGGCACCGTCGCGGCGTTCGGCACGCAGGTCGAGACCTGTCATGCAGACGTCAGCCAGTCCGACGCCGTGCAGCGCTACGTGGCGGCGGCCTGCAAGTCCTTCGGCCGGATCGACGGTCTGTTTAACAACGCCGGCACGGAGGGCAAGCTGGCGTCGATCGACTGCTACGACGAGGCCGAGTTCGACCGCCTGATGGCCGTGAACCTGCGCAGCATCTTTCTGGGGATGCGGCACGTGATCCCGGTGATGCTCAGGCAGGGCGGCGGCGCGGTGGTCAATACCGGCTCCATCGCCAGCGAACGCGGGCTGGCCGGCGCATGCGCCTACAACGCGACCAAGCACGCCGTGATCGGACTGACGCGCACGGCGGCTGCCGATGTCGGCGGCCGCGGCGTGCGCGTCAACGCGGTGATGCCGGGCGTGATCGACACGCCGCTCCTCGAGGCCATGATCAGGACCCTGTTCAACGGCGACGTCGAGCTCGGCAAGCGGACTCTGGGCAAGGTGGCGCCGCAGGAACGCATCGGCCAGCCGCGCGAGGTCGGTGAGGCGGTGGCGTTCCTGCTGTCGCCCGCGTCGAGCTTCGTCAATGGCGCAGCGTGGGCCGTGGACGGCGGCGCGCTGTGCACCATTCGCCACTGAGCGGCGCGCCGCGCCGGGGATATCGATGTCGGCCGGCATGACCCGCTACCAGTGGCTGCTGGTGGCCCTGCTGAGCGCCAATTTTGGCGTGGTGTTCTTCGATCGCAATGCCTACAGCTACTTGGCGGCGTTCATACAACCGGATCTGAAGCTCAGCAACTTCCAGATCGGCAACATCGCCTCGGCGTTCTCCTTCAGCTGGGCGGTTGCCGGGCTCGGAATCGGAAGGCTGGTCGACCGGTTCGGGCGCCGCAAGCTGCTGCTGGTGGTGGCCACGGTCGCGTTCTCGCTGGCGTCGGTGCTGTCGGGCTTCGCAGCGGGATTCGCCGCGCTGCTCGGCGCCCGCCTGCTGATGGGCGTGGCGGAGGGCGGCATCATGCCGATTACCCAGACGCTGATCGCCGCGGAGGTGCCGCACGCGAGGCGCGGCCTGGCTCAGGGCATCACCCAGAACTTTGGCGCCAACCTCATTGCGAACACGCTCGGCCCGCTGGTCATCGTGTGGATGGCGATCAGCTTCGGCTGGCGCAATGCCTTCTTTCTGGCCGCCGTTCCCGGCGTGGCCATGGCGCTGCTGATCGGCGGGCTCGTGCGTGAGCCGGCGGCGGTGGCGGCCACCGTTCAGCGTGGCGGCAACGGTGTCGGGGCGGCGGTTGCCGACCGCTCGGTGCTGCTGTGCATTGCGATCTCGACGCTGCTGGTGGCGTACCTGCTGGTGTTCTTCACGTTCACGCCGCTCTACCTCATTCAGGTACGCGGCTTCGACCAGCGGCACATGAGCTGGATCATGTCGTCGTTCGGGGTGGCGTCGATGGCGGTGGCGTTCGTCGTCCCGGGGTCTTCCGACCACTTCGGCCGCAAGCCGGTGATCATCGCGGCCTCGCTGCTGGGTCTGGCGTTGCCGTTCGGCCTGCTGTTCAGCAGCGGCACGCAGCTCGCGCCACTCGTCACCTGCATCGCGGTCGGCGCCGCGCTGAGCGGCGCCTTTCCGCTGGTCATGGCGACGATCCCGTCGGAGATCGTCGGTCCGACGAGGACGGCCACGGCGCTGTCGCTGACGATGGGAGTCAGCGAGATTCTGGGTGGTGTCTTCGCGCCGAGCGTTGCCGGCAGGCTGGCCGACCTGCACGGGCTGGGCCTGACGTTATGGATCCTGATCGGCCTGGTGGTCGCGATCATCGTGCTGGCAGCAATGCTGCGCGAGACGGCGCCTGCCGTCCTGGCGCGCAGGGCAGCCGGTCCACGCTGATCGCCGGCGGCGCGGACGGCGGCCTGAAGACCCGCGCGTCGATCCAATTGCCGACCGAGCGGCAGGTCGTTGCCGGCCGGCGAGTCGGCCGCAGATGCGGGGGGCTGCAGGGAATGCCCGCGGCCCGCGGCGATCCGACCCGGTCGGTCGCAGGAGGGCACCGGGCCGCCGGGAGCGCGATCGGCAAGCCCTTGAATCGGTGGCCGAACCGCGCGCCGGCCAGCGCGGCGCGCGATGGCAGCCAGCCGCTGTCTCGCAGAACCGCGGCCGGCCTCGCTGCGCCGCGATTCTCGTCGCATGGTGATCGGCACGCGCGTCGCGGCCGCTCGGTCGGCCCGGGTGGCCGGCAGCGTCAACGAGTGCCTGTGGGAGGTGCGGGCGTCGCCGACGGCGCGGCGCTTGACCGCACCTTGCGCGATCGCGTGTACTCGGCCGATGGAGCTCGAACTGACGCTGGTCACGGACGGTCTGCATTTTCCCGAAGGCCCAGTCGCCATGGCGGACGGCTCGGTCATCGTCGTCGAGATGAAGCGCGGGACCCTGACGCGCGTGCGCGCTGACGGCAAGCACGAGATCATCGCGCAGCTCGGGCAGGGACCGAACGGTGCGGCCATTGGCCCCGACGGAGCCGTCTATGTCTGCAACAACGGCGGTGCGTGGGGCTGGCAGGAGGGGGAGCTGCATCTGCCCGGCGCGCCACCGGCCGAGTATCGTGGCGGATCGATTCAGCGTGTCGACCTCAGGACCGGGCGCTTCAGCACGCTCTACGACGCCTGCGACGGCAAGCCGCTCAATAGCCCCAACGACATCGTGTTCGATAGCCGGGGCGGGTTCTGGTTTACCTGCCTGGGCCAGTCGGACGGCGAGGTCCGCCGGCTCGGCGCCGTGTACTACGCGCGCATCGACGGGAAGCGGATCGTGCGCTGGCGCAGTGGCCTCCTTTCGCCGAACGGCATCGGCCTCGCGCCCGGCGAGCGCGTCGTCTACATGGCGGACTGCGTGAAGGGGCAGCTGCTGGCCTTTGATCTCGCGGCGCCCGGCGAAATGCGCCCGCCCGAGAGCCCGGCCGGCGGCCGGGTGATCGCGACGCTGCCGGGATTTCAGTGGCTCGACAGTCTGGCCGTCGAGGCGGACGGCAGGGTCTGCGTCGCAACGATCTGGAACGGCGGCATTACGGTCTTCGAGCCCGGCGGTGCCTACGTGCAGTATCCGTTTCCGGATGCCGTCACTACCAACATCTGCTTTGGCGGCGCCGACATGCGCGACGCCTGGGTCACCTGTTCGAGCACCGGGAGACTCTATCGCTGCCGCTGGCCGCGGCCCGGGCTCACGCTCGCATTCAACGCCTGAGGGCGCGGCCCACCGGACCCCGGGCAGCGCGCTCGACTTACGCGGCCGCCGCCGCTGCGCGGCGCAGCAGCGCGCGCGGCGCCGTTTCGCGCAGGCCGAGGGCGAGAAGCCCGGAGATGACCGCCAGACCCGTCATTATCCAGAGCGGCGCCTGCAGGCCGACGCGGTCGGCGACGTATCCGGCGATGAACGGCGCCGCCGCGCCGCCGATGATCTCGCCGAGGCCCATGCACAGCCCGAGTGCGGTCGCGATATGGGTGCGATCCACGCTCTCGGACGGGACCGTTGCCATGAAGAGCGGAAAGATGCCGTTGAGTCCCCAGCCGACGAAGAACATCGCGGCGAGAACCCAGACCGAGCCGTCGTAAAACATCGCGCCGAGCGGCAGGACGACGCCGATCAACGGCATCGCGATCATCAGCGGCCGGCGGCCGATGAAATCCGATAGTCCCGAGATCAGGAAGGCGCCGATGGTGGCCGAGATGCCGAGCGTGCCCATCAGCCATCCCATGGTCTTCGGGTCGAAGTGACGCACCTGCGTGAGATAAAGCGGCATGAACGTCCAGCACACGACCAGGTAGGAGACCAGCAGAACGCTGAGAATCGCGCAGATGACGACATTGGGCTCGGCAAGCGCGGCGCCGAGCGACCCCTCGGGCTTGGCCGCGCCGCGCGATTCGGCGGGCGCCGCGGCAGGCGGCTTGCGGATCAGGAGCCACATCAGCAGCGCGGCGACGAGGCCCGGCACGCCCGCCAGAAAGAAGGCATTGCGCCAGCCGAAGCTCGCTGCAAACCCGACCAGCAGCACCGGCGCGACGAAGGAGCCGAGGAGATTCGAGCCGAAATTCTGCGTCACGCCCATCGCGAGGCCGCGATACTGGGGCCGCACCTCGGCGGCGATCATCGCCTGGCATATCGGCATGAAGCCGCCCTCGGCGACGCCCATCAGCATCCGCGCGCCGAGCATGGCGAGGAAGGATTGCGCCGTGCCGGAGAGGAACGAGCAGGTGGAGAAGATCACCGTCGCGATGATCAGCAGCCCCTTGCGGCTGCCGGTCTTGTCGGAGATGTAGCCGATGCCGAGCGCGGCGCAGGCCCAGGTGAAGGAGAGCGCGCTCGCGAGCATGCCGACCTGCGTGTTGTTGAGCTGCAGGTCCGGCTGGACGAAGGGCATCAGGAAGGCGAGCGAATTTCGATCGAAGAAGAGGATGCCGAAGCTGATGCTGAGCAGCGCTACCAGCAGGATCTGGTAGCGCGAAGCGTTCCGCTGCGAAGCGGCGTCAGGCGAATTCACGAAGCCCCCTAGTCTCGTGGTCAGACACACGCTGGATCATAGACGTTCGCGACGGAACGGGCGAAGCGCCGCCGCGACGGGG
>Ga0335084_10002626_pt1 | contig 17398 bp, 17 predicted proteins | sample Lox_Sample_44_FD_206721 | JGI IMG/M metagenome (GOLD analysis project Ga0335084, IMG submission 206721) | Soil microbial communities from Loxahatchee National Wildlife Refuge, Florida, United States - Lox_Sample_4.4 | ecosystem: Environmental > Terrestrial > Soil > Wetlands | place: USA... | reverse complement strand
CGTCGTGGCCGCGACGCCTCGTCCCGATCGCCACGCGCAGGCCCGCGAGCCCGCCTCCGATCACGAGCACGTCGGTGTAGACGATCTTCACTGGGCGGCCCCCTGCCGGCCGTCCTTCTGCAGCCAGGTCGGCACGTACGCCTCGCCTGCGCGATCGCGGTGCTCGTAGCCGATTTTCATGTAAGCGGCCAGGGTCGCGAGGCCGAGCACCAGCAAGAACACGGTGATTCCCCACTTGAACGCGGCGAGGCGCCTGCGGGTCCTGTCCGGATCGTCTCCGCCGAACCAATCCCACTTCACCGCCAGTCGGTAGAGCCCGACGCCGCCGTGCAGCTCGACGCAAAACAGCAGCACGAGGTAGAGCGGCCACCAGTGGCCGCTCCACACCCGGTCGCTCGACCCGTACGGCCCGATGTCGCCGGGGTGCATCAGCATCTGATACAGGTGTGCCGATGCGAGGAAGAAGAGCAGGAACCCGGTCACGACCTGCACCCACCAGAGCGTCGTGTCGGTGTGCGCCATCACGTGCCTGTGCCCGAGGAACACCCGGTACTGCCGGTAACTCGCCGGGAACTTGCGCATTGCCAGGAACGCGTGGGCCATGAAGAGGGCGAAGACGATCGCGACGATCGCCGAGACGATGCCGGGATACGACCGGCCGAAGAAGTAGTAGCCCTCGAACAGCTTGGTGATCCGCCACATGAGGTCGTTGCTGACCAGGATCGACGCCACGAACAGCATGTGGCCCCACATGAAGAGGCCGAGCGCGAGCCCGGTCGCGCTCTGCAGGAAGTCCATGCGCGCCGGCCATCGGCTCTTCCGCTGCCGGTCGGCAAGGCCGACGCCGGCGATGACCTCGAGCGACTCGCTCATGCTCCCCGCCTCCCCTCCGGGAACACGCCCCGCGTCACTCGCTCAACGCGCCCCGTGAATCGCTCAGATGGCCTCCGGCACCATCTTGATCGCCCCGCACGGACACTCCGAAGCGCACAGTCCGCAGCCCTTGCAGTAGTCGAGGTTGAACTCGAACCGCTTTCCGGGGCCGAGCTTGATGACCGCGTTGTCGGGGCAGACGCCGTAGCAGTTGTCACACTCGAAGCAGTTGCCGCAGGAGAGGCAGCGGCGCGCTTCGAAGAGCGCGGTCGACTCGTCAAACCCGCCCTGCACCTCGTCGAACGTCGACTGGCGCCGGATGATGTCGAGCATCGGACGCACCGTTTTCGGCGCGTCCGAGTAGTACCAGGTGTTCAGCTTGTCGAACGTCGCGGCCTCGTGCTTGGGCGGCGCCACGTAGACGCTGCCGCGCAGCCAGGCATCGATGTGCCGCGCGGCCTTCTTGCCGTGGCCGATCCCCACGGTGACCGTACGCTCGGAGGGCACCATGTCGCCCCCGGCGAAGATGCCGGGATGGCCGGTCATCATGTTCGGCGCCACCTTGACGACTCCGTTCTCGATCTCGAGCCCGGGCACCCCGTCGAGGAGGCTCAAGTCCACGTCCTGGCCGAGCGCGAGCACGAGCGAATCGGCCTCGAGCGTCTCGAGCTCGCCGGTCGGCTGCGGAAAGCCGGTCGCGTCGAGCGCCATCTTCTCGACCGTGATCGAGGACTCGCCCGCCTGCTTGATGGTCGAAAGCCACTTGACCATCACGCCCTCCTGCAGCGCTTCCTCGAGCTCGAAATCGTGCGCCGGCATCTTCTCGCGCGTGCGGCGGTAGACGATGATCGCCTCGGTCGCCCCGAGCCGCTTGGCGGTGCGCGCCACGTCGAGCGCGGTGTTGCCGCCGCCGTACACCACGACGCGCCGGCCGAGCATCGGCTTGTCCTCACCCTCCATCGAGCGCAGCACCGAGACCGCGTCGAGGATCCGCGCCGACGTCCCGGCAGGGATGTAGGCGCGCTTCGCGATGTGTGCCCCGACCGCCAGGAATGCCGCATCGAAGCGCCCGGTCTTCATCGCCTCGAGGACGTTGGTGACCTTGGTGTTGAGCCGCAGCTCGACGCCGAGGGCGAGGATGCGCGCGACTTCGGCATCGAGCACGTCGCGCGGGAGACGATACTTCGGGATGCCGAAGCGCATCATGCCGCCCGCCACCGGACCGGCCTCGTGGATCACCACCTGGTGTCCTGCTCGCGCGAGATGGTAGGCCGCCGAGAGACCCGAGGGGCCCGCGCCCACGACCAGTACGCGCTTGCCGGTGCGCTCCGCCGGCGCGGCGAAATTCCAGCCCCGCTCGATCGCCTCGTCGCCGAGAAAATGCTCGACCGAATTGATCCCGACCGCCTCGTCCAGGCTCGCGCGGTTGCACGACGTCTCGCACGGGTGATAGCACACACGCCCCATGACCGCGGGCAGCGGGTTTTCCTCGGTGAGGAGCCGCCAGGCGGCCTCGTAGTCCCCGGACTCGGCCTGCGCGAGCCAGCCCTGGACGTTCTCGCCGGCGGGGCAGGCATGGTTGCACGGCGGGAGCCGATCGAGGTACACCGGCCGGGAGGTGCGCCACGTGCCGGTGTGGTTGGCGAGGCTCGAGCCGGGGTCGAGCGTGATCGCGAACGGCTTGGGCATCACGCCCTCTCCTCGAGCAGTCCGAACCTGCGGACGTTGCGGTCCGCGATCGCCTGGATCCGGGCGATCAGATCGACGCGCGGAGTCGGGCTGAAGAGGTGCGCGAAGCGGCGCTGCGGCTTGAGGTACTCCTCGACCGGCAGCTGCCTGCGGATCTTCGCGACGCTCACCACTTCGCCGTGCTCGGCTTCGAACACCGGAAAGAGCCCCGTCTCCTTGGCGAGCCGCGCGATGCGGATCGACGCATCCGAAGCGTGGCCCCACCCGAGCGGGCAGGACACGAAGACATGGAGGTAGCGCGCCCCGCGGAACTCCATGGCGCGCCGCACCTTGTACTCGAGGTCGCGCAGATGCGCAATTGTGGCCGTTGCGACGTACGGGATGCCGTGCGCCATCGCGATCACCGGCACGTTCTTGCCCTGCCCGAACAGGTTCCCGGGCTGCTCGCCCACCGCCATCGTCGTCGCGGTGCGTGCCGCCGGCGGCGTGGCGGAGGAGCGCTGCACCCCGGTGTTCATGTACGCCTCGTTGTCGTAGCAGATGTAGAGCACGTCGTCGTTGCGCTCGAACATCCCCGACAGGCAGCCGAAGCCGATGTCGGTCGTGCCGCCGTCACCGCCCTGCGCGATCACGCGGACATCGGTCCGCCCCTTCACCTTCAGCGCCGCGGCGATGCCGGTGGCCACCGCGGCGGCGTTGCCGAAGAGCGAATGGATCCACGGGATCTGCCAGGACGTCTCGGGGTACGGCGTCGAGAACACCTCGAGGCAGCCGGTCGCGTTCGCGGCGACGAGCTGGTTCGCCGTCGCCTCCATCGCCGCGTCGATCGCCCAGCGCGCGCCAAGGGCTTCGCCGCAGCCCTGGCAGGCGCGGTGGCCCGAGTTGAGCGAGTTGGTGCGGCGCATGTTCGCCTGCACCGCGCGGGTCTCGGGCGGCAGGAGCCGGTTGCCGACGGTGAACGTCCCCGTCTGGTAGAACTTGATCGGCTGGAACGCCATGAGGGTCCTTCAGCTGATCCGCGCCGCGACCGCGCCGACCTCTCGCAGGACGTTTTCGGCGATCGGGCCGCTGCGACGCACTTCGCGCTCGCGGGCGAGCACCCGGTCCACGACCGCGCGGTCGAGATCGAGAAACGTGTTCAGCTCGAGCTTGTCCGCGATCGCGTCCGCGAATACCTTAGCGAGCGACGCCTTGGTGATCGATCGCCCGCCCAGCCCTGCGATCACGTCGTAGACTGGCGTGACGCGACCCGCGAGCGTCGTCCGGACGTTCGTCGACACGATGCCGCCGACGCCGACGGCGAGGCTCTTCTCGAGCACGACGACGCGCTTCGCGTTCGCGAGCGCCGTGCGCACCGCCGCGAGCGGCCAGGGACGGAAGCAGGCGACCCCGACGACCCCGATCTTCGCGCCGCGGTCGCGCATCTCGTCGACCGTGTCCTTGACGGTGCCGAGCACCGACCCGAGCGCGATCACGATGGTCTCGGCGTCCTCGGTCCGATATGCCCGCACGAGCCCGCCCGCTTCGCGCCCGAACGTCCGCCGGAACTCCGCCGCCCACTCGGGAATCAGCTCGAGTGCCTGCATCTGCTTCGCATGCGCCAGATAGCGCACTTCCATGAACGCCTCCGGCCCGACCATCGCGCCGATCGAGACCGGCTCTTTGGGATCCAGGACCTGGCGCGGGACGAGCGGCGGCAGGTACGCGTCCACCTGTTCCTGGGTCGGCACGTCGACGCGCTCGTAGGCGTGGGTCAGGATGAACCCGTCCATGCAGACCATTACCGGAAGCGACAGCTCCTCCGCGAGCCGGAACGCCTGGACGTGCAGGTCGAGCGCCTCCTGGTTGGTCTCCGCAAAAAGCTGGATCCAGCCGCAGTCGCGCTGCGACATCGCGTCGGTGTGGTCGTTCCAGATGTTGATCGGCGCGCCGATCGCCCGGTTCGCCACGGTCATCACGATCGGCAAGCCGAGCCCGGACGCGTTGAACAGCGCCTCGGCCATGAAGAGGAGCCCCTGCGACGCGGTTGCGGTATATGCGCGGGCCCCGGCCGCGGAGGCGCCGATCGCCACCGACATCGCCGCGAACTCGGATTCGACGTTGATGAATTCGCACGGCTTGATCGCGCCGGACTTCACCATCTCGCCGAGGCCCTCGACGATGTGGGTCTGCGGCGAGATCGGGTAGGCGCAGATCACCTCGGGGCGGCACAGTCCGACCGCTTCGGCGACCGCACGCGAGCCTTCGATCTGCTTAAGCATGGCCGGCCTCGCGCAACTCGTCGCGCACGTGCCCGAAGGCCTCCGAGGCGGCCGCGACGTTGCCGTCCGCAAGCTTGCCGGAGAACGTGTCGCGAATCGCCGCCGCGACCGAGTCGAGCGATATGCGGCCCGACACGGCGGCGAAGCCTCCGAGCAGCGCGGCGTTCGGCACCGGCCTCCCGACGTGCTTCAGCGCGAGCTCGGTGGCGGGCACGGTGCACCGGCGAGCGGCGTTGAAGCCGCTCACGAATTCGCCGATACCGAGCTCGTCGAAGCTGCGGGTGGTGTTGATGAGTATGTACCCGTCGCGCACGACCCCGTGGAACACGTCGACCTGATAGAGCAGCGTCGGGTCCTGGATGATCAGCGCGTCGGGCTGCATGATCGGCTCGCGCAAGCGGATCTCCTTGTCGTCGAGGCGGCAGAACGCGACCACCGGCGCGCCCGTGCGCTCCGATCCGAAGCTCGGGAACGCCTGGGCGAACCTGCCCTCGCGGAACGCGGCGACCGAGAGCATCTCGGCCGCGGTCACCACCCCCTGGCCGCCCCGTCCGTGGATGCGGATCTGGAACATCGGCCTCACCCTACGGCAGCGAGAGCGGACGTTCTTGACGCATATCAACTGGCCGGTCGCGGCCGGCTCCGGGGGATCACGGTCAGGCTCCGGATGCCTTGTGCGCCGCGGATCAGGACGCCCTCGATGTCGGCGGTAGCCGACGGCCCGGTCATGAATACGGCATACCTCGCGTCGAAGAAGCCCCGGTGCCGGTAGGCGTGGTGCAGGTTCGGCACGATGTCCTTCGGGTCGAGCAGCACCACGAGGTGCTGGGACAGGAACCCGAGTGCGTTGATCCTGAAATCGGCCTCGGTCAGAAGGACCGAGCCGGTTTCGGCGACGCCGAAAACCGCCCGCACGACGCCCACGTCGACGTCGTCGAGGTCCGCCGGGTTCGTCGCCCGGTCGATCGGCCGGTTGCCTGCCACTTCCGGCGCGGCCGAGCAGATCACCTTGGCGTCGGGGAATTGCTGCCGGATAAGCGCGTCGAGCTTCCCCTCGGCGGGCGCCTCGACGACGCTGCCACCCATGCGCGCCAGGTTGGCCTTGAACGCGTCCGCCAGCGAAGGCAGGTCCCGATCGAACGTCGGCACCGCCGGCAGCGGCCGCGGGGCCGGCTGGTTCTTGCGCACGCGCGCCAGGATCTCCTCGCGACTGCTCACTTCTTTCTCCGGGACTTGAGATACCAGTCGCGAAAAGACATCCTGGCGGCCTTCGGAACTTCCCGTTGCCGGCCCCACGCGTTCAGCGGGTTGTAGATCATGGTCCGCGGAAGGTATTCGAGGCCCGCGTTGGCGGCCTTCACCGCCGTCCGATAGAGCGCCGGGCTTGCCAGCACCTTGCCCGCCATCTTCATGGCTTCCTTCTTGACGATCGGGAGCTGGCCGCGCTCGCTGATGATCTGGCGCCACTTGTAGATCTGCTCGTGGATGTCTATCTTCACCGGGCAGACCGCGGTGCAGCTGCCGTTGAGGGTCGAGGCGAAGGGGAGCGCGCTGTATTTGCGCAGGTTGAACGTCGGATCGATGATGACGCCGATCGGCCCCGAGTACGTCGAGCCGTAGCTCAGGCCACCGCTGCGCCGGTACACCGGGCAGGTGTTGAGGCATGCGCCGCAGCGGATGCACTTGAGCGAGTACCAGAAGTCGGCCATGCCGAGGCGCTCGGAGCGGCCGTTGTCGACCAGGACGATATGCATCTCCGCCCCGTCCCGCGGCGCGCGGAAGTGCGACGTGATCTGCGTGATCGGCGAACCGAGCGCGCTGCGCGAGAGCAGCCGGATGAACACTCCCAGGTGCTCGATACGCGGAATGACCTTCTCGATACCGATCGAGGCGACGTGCAGCTTCGGCAGATGCACACTCAGATCGGCGTTGCCTTCATTGGTGCAGACAACGACGCTGCCGGTTTCCGCGATCGCGAAATTGGCGCCGGTCATCCCCGCCTCGGCCTTGAGGTAGTAGGGCCGCGTGTTCTGGCGCTGGCTCTCGGCGAGATAGGGCACGTTGCTGTTCTTCGGATCGGTGCCGATGGTGCGCCCGAACACCTGCGCGACGTCCGTTCTCAGCTTGTGCACGGCGGGCACGACGATGTGACTAGGCGGTTCCTCGTCGAGCTGCTGGATGCGCTCCCCGAGGTCGGTCTCGACGATCTCGATGCCCCGCTTCCCGAGGAAGGGCGCCATCTCGCACTCGTCGGTAAGCATCGACTTGCTCTTCACGAGCGTTCGCACGCCGCGCGCGCTCAGGATGTCGAGCACGATCTGGTTGTGTTCCGCGGCGTCTCTCGCCCAGTGAACGCGCGCGCCGTTCTTGATGGCGTTCCGCTCGAACTGCTCGAGGTAGTCCGCGAGATGGGTCAGCGTGTGTTCCTTGATCGCCGCAGCGAGCGACCGCAGCTCCTCCCACTCCGGAATCTCCTCGCTCTCGCGATCGCGCTTCTTACGGAGGTCCCAGAGTCGCTGGTCGTGGAACGCGATATGGTCCTTCGCCGCGATGAATCTCGACGATGCCTCGGCATGGTCGACGCGTTTGTTCATATCCACGCCCCGTTTAGAACCTGCGCGATATGTATGAACTTGATGTCGAGGCCGAGTCGTTCGGCGCAACCCTTCTGGTGCATCAGGCAGGACATGTCCTGGGAGACGATGTACTCCGCGCCCGCGTCCTTGTGGTCGTTGACCTTGTCGTAGCCCATCTTCGCTGAGACCGGCTCCTCGAACACCGAGAACGTTCCGCCGAAACCGCAACACTCGTCCGGACGCTTCGGCGTCACCACCTGAATACCCTTGACCTTGGACAACAGCGCGAGCGGCTTCGAGAATGGCGCTCCGCCGATTTCCGACATCTTCGCCTGGCGCAACGCGCGCAGGCTCGCACAGCCGATGTGCAGCCCGACCTTGTGGGGAAACCTCGCCCACGGCAGTTTCTGCACCTGCAGCACGTCGTGGAGGAACTCGACGAGCTCATAGGTGCTGCGACGCACCTTCGCGACGGTCGTGTTCTGCGGGATGGCGGTCAGATGCTCACGCACGTGATGCGCGCAGCTGCCGGACGGCGTGACGATGTAGTCGAAGCCCGTAAAGTTCCTGACGAACAGCTTTTCGGCGCCGGCCGCATCGTCCTGACAGCCGCTGTTCGCCATCGGTTGTCCGCAGCACGTCTGGTCGAGCGGGTAGTGCACCTCGACCTTCAGGCGCTCGAGGAGCTTCAGGGTCGCGACGCCCACTTCCGGAAAGAACGCGTCGATGTAGCAGGGAATGAAGAGCCCGACTTTCATCAATCCGGTTCCCCTGCGGCCCGGAGGCCGAAGCCCCCGGGCCGCGCAGCCCTCTCAGCGGCCGACGACGAGCAGCGTGAACGGCGACACGTAGGCCTGGAGGGTGACCAGGATGCCCACGAGCGCCGCGAGCGCCATGCTGTGGAAGAACACGTAGCGCAGGATGTCGCCTTCGTGCCCGAACCACTGCGTCGCGGTGGACGCGACCACGATGCTCTGCGCGTCGATCATCTTGCCCATGACGCCCCCCGAGCTGTTCGCCGAAGCCATCAGCACCGGGCTCAGGCCGATCTGCTCGGCGGTGATCTTCTGCAAGCCGCCGAACAGCACGTTCGATGCGGTGTCGGACCCCGTGAGGGCGACGCCGAGCCAGCCGAGCATCGTGCCGAAGAACGGATAGAAGCCGCCGGCGACCGCGAATGCGAGCCCGAGCGTCGCGTCGGTGCCGGAGTACCGGGTGAGAAAGCCGAGCGCGAGCATCGCCGAGATCGTGAGCAGCGAGTAGCGGACCCGCACGATCGTGCGCCCGTACATCTTCACCAGTCCGAGCGGCGAGAACTTCATGAAGAGGCCCGCGATGATCGCCGAGAGCAGGATCCCGGTGCCGGTCGCCGAGAGGTAGTTGAGCGCGTAGACCGCGCCCTCCTTGACCGGCTTGGCGACCACCGGCGGCACTCTCTCGACCATGTTGTGCAGCCCTTCGATCGGGAACCTGAAGATCGAGATGCCGTCCATGAGCTTCTTGAACTCGGGGACGCCCCAGACGAACACGAATACCGTGAGGATCAGCCACGGGGTCCACGCGACGATCACTGTCCGCCGGTTATGCCGCTTCATCACGGGACCGTCCGGAATTCCGGCGAGCTGCGCGGCCGCTGCGCTCGCTTCCCGGCCCTTGAGCGCCGGAGATTTCCAGATCTTGGCCGGCCGCCAGACGCGCAGGAACCCCACGAGGCAGGCCATCGACACCATCGCCGCCACGACGTCGACCAGCCATGGACCATGGAAGTTCGACACTAGGAATTGCGGGACGGCGAAGCTCACCCCCGCCACCAGCACCGCCGGCCAGATTTCCTTCATCCCGCGAAAGCCGGCGAACGCCCAGATGAGCCAGAACGGCACCAGAACGGAGAAGAACGGCAGCTGCCGTCCCACCATCGCGGAGAGCTGGAGGAGATCGAGTCCGGTCACCGCGGCGAGCGCGATGATCGGCGAGCCGAGCGCGCCATAGGCCACCGGCGCCGTGTTGGCGATAAGCGAGAGGCCCGAGGCGGCGAGCGGCGAGAAGCCGAGCCCGATCAGGATGGCCGCGGTCACTGCGACCGGCGTGCCGAATCCGGCGGCACCCTCGAAGAACGCGCCGAAGCTGAACGCGATCAGCAGCAGCTGCAGGCGCCGGTCCTCGGTGATGTGGGCGATCGAATCCTGCAGCACCCTGAACGAGCCGCTCTCCTCGGTCAGCCGGTAGAGAAAGATGATGTTCAGGACGATCCAGCCGATCGGCAGCAGCCCGAAGAGCGCGCCGTTGAAGGCGGCGAGCCCCGCCATCTTCGCCGGCATGCCGTAGGCGAAGACCGCCACGATGAATGCGCTGATCAGACCGAGAATCGCCGCCCAGTGCGCCTTGATGTGCAGGAACGCGAGGCAGCCGAGCATGACCACGATCGGAATCGCCGCGACCAGCGTCGACAGCAGCATGCTGTGGAACGGATCGTAGACCTGGCTCCAGACCATCACCCCCTCCTTTCCACGGCTCGCGCCCTGCCGGGCGGCGTCCCTGCGGCCATCCCGCCCGTTCGCGTGCGGCGGCTTCCAGTGCGGCGGCTTCCCTCGGCGTCTGGTATGTGTGGTATTATTGGTCTGACCAACCAGACAGCGCAGCTTAACGGTGCGCCGAAACGCCTGTCAAGCTGCGGGCGACTTTAGCGGCACCGCGCGGCGTCCAATTGATGAGCATCAACTGCGCAGCTTGCTCGCCCGGCCGCGAGCACTGTGGGTGCGGCTGCGACCTTGCGTTGGCGGTCACCACTTAGTTGACAACCGTCAAATGCGGCCCCGCGCGCCCCGGTAACTTGCCGCGGAGCGTTGCCGCGCACGAAGCCGCATCGCTAGCGCCGCGATCTCAGGGAGGAGTCGATGCAAGCTGCGTGCGAGGTGACCGCTGCCGCCGGCGGGCCCGGATCGGCGACCGACTTCCGCAGCTCGGCCGCGGCGGCTGTCGGATTGCGCCGCGCAATCGCCTCTGGTAGGTTCGAACACGTTGACAAGACGGACGTCGATGAACCAGCCCGAGCTCCCGTACCGGGAGGTCAGCACGCCGCCCCGGGTGCGGCTATCGGACTCGATTGCGCTGCAGGTCGAGGAACTCATAGTCGAAGGCAAGCTCGGGCCCGGGCACGCGCTTCCTCCCGAGCGCGTCCTCGCAAAGCAGTTCGGCGTGTCGCGGCCATCGCTGCGCGAGGCGCTGCTGCGACTGGAGGCGCGCGGCCTCCTGAGAGTGCAGCGCGGCGGCAGGTTCGCGGTGACCGACGTCACCGCGCCCACGATCACCGACCCCCTGGTCCACCTGCTGAAGCGGCATCCAGGCGCCGAGCAGGACGTGCTCGAGATGCGGCACGGGCTGGAGATGGTCGCCGCGTACTTCGCGGCGCAGCGCGCGACGAGGGACGACCAGCGGCGGCTGCGACGAGCCTTCGACCAGATGCTCAAGACACGCGCCAGGCGCGACAGCCTCGCCGATGCGGAGGCCGACGCGGACTTCCACCTGGCGGTCGCCGAGGCCTCGCACAACGTCGCCCTTGTGCACGTCATGCGCGGGATCTACAACCTGCTGCGCATGTGCATGCACCACGCGTGGGATGTCATGTACCGCGAGCCGGACAGCGTCCGCCTGCTGCACGAGCAGCACAAGGCCTTGCTCGACGCGATCTTCGCCGGGAACGCCGACCGGGCGCGCGAGGCCGCGCATCTGCACCTCAGCTTCGTCCGCGAGACGCTGCAGCAGCGCCACATCGGCAGGCACGCGCAGCGCGGGAAACCGCCCGCGCCGCAGCGCCCGGCGAAGCGTACGAAGTAGACTCACCGGCACCCCTCCGCTTCACCACCCTCCCCGCGTCCGGTCCGGAGCGGGCGTCACGGCTTCCCTGCTCGGCCGGCCCGGGGCGATGAACCCCTACGTCGCATTCCTGCTGTATCTCGTCGCGATCCTCGGCTTCGTCGCCGTCACGCTGCTCCTGAACCGGCTGCTCGGTCCCAAGCCGGCGCCGAGCGAGATCAAGCTCGAGCCCTTCGAGTGCGGCGCGACCCCCGTCGACCCGCCGAACGTCAAGCCGGTGCCGGTCAAGTACTTCGCGGTCGCCATCGTCTTCATCCTGTTCGACCTGGAGACGGTGTTCCTCTTCATCTGGGCGCTCGGCGCGCAGCCGCTCACCGGCTTCATGCTCGTCACGTTCGGCATCTTCGTCTTCCTACTCGTCCTGATCCTGCTGTACGTCTACAGCGCGCGGCTCCTCGAAGGCGTGACGGAGTAGCCATGGCAGCGAGGACCATCCCGATCCATCCGGCCCCGAGCTCGGCATTCGAGTACCTCACGACCAAGAAGGACGAGCTCGTGGGGTGGGCGCGCAAGTTCTCGCTCTTTCCCTATCCGTTCGTCACCGCCTGCTGCGCGATGGAGTTCATGGCGGTGAGCTCCACGCCCTACGACACCGACCGCTTCGGCGCCGCCCTGCCGCGCTTCTCGCCGCGACAGTCCGACCTGCTGATGGTCGTCGGCACGCTCACCCACAAGCAGGCACCGATCCTCAGGAAGGTCTACGAGCAGATGTGCGAGCCGAAATGGGTGATGGCCTTCGGGGCGTGCGCGACGAGCGGCGGCTTCTACCAGAACTACGCCGCGGTCGCGGGCGTCGACAAGATCATCCCGGTGGACATCTACGTTCCCGGCTGCCCGCCGCGGCCCGAGACGGTGATCGACGGGATCATGAAGCTGCAGGACCTGATCGCGCGCTCGCGACACCCGATCCTCACCGCCAACTTCTGATCATGGCCCCGGACGTATTCGAGCTCATCAGGGATCGCCTGGCCGAGGAGGTCCGCGACGCGTCGGTTTCCCACGGCATCCTCGTGCTCGTGCTCGCGCCCGAGACGCTGCCCGGCACGGTCGAGCGGCTCAAGTCCGAGTTCCAGTTCGACCTCTTCCTCGACGTGACCGCGGTCGACTGGCCCGGGCAGTCGCCGCGGTTCGAGGTCGTCTACCACTTCTACTCGACCGCGCACCGGGTCCGTGTCCGGCTCAAGACCCGGGTCCCGGAGGCCGATCCTGCGGTCGGGTCGCTCGTCCCGCTCTACGGCTCGGCCCGCTTCATGGAGCGGGAGTGCCACGACATGTACGGGATCGTCTTCCGCGGCAACGACGATCTACGGCCGATCCTGCTCTACGAAGGGTTCGTCGGCCATCCGCTCCGCAAGGACTACCCGAAGCGCGCGGAGCAGCCGCTCATGCCCTACCGGGACTAGCCGATGGAAACGCGACTGCCCAATCCGGTGCGCTCGATCTTCGCACGGACCGATCGCGACGACACCGTTGTCGTCAACATCGGGCCCTCGCACCCGGCGACCCACGGGACGATCCAGATCATCGCCGAGCTGGACGGCGAGAAGGTGGTGCGCGCCGACGCGCACTGCGGCTACCTCCACCGCGGCTTCGAGAAAGAGTGCGAGTCGCACACCTGGCACAACCTGATCCCCTACGTCGACCGGCTCAACTACTGTTCCGCGCTAATGAACGACTTCGCCTACTGCGACGCGGTCGAGAAACTGATGGGCATCGAGCTCACCCCGCGCTGCAGGTACCTCCGCACGCTGCTCGCCGAGTACTCGCGCGTCGCAGACCACCTCACCTGCATCGCCGCCTCGCTCATGGAAATGGGGGCGATGACGGCCTTCCTCTACCTGGTCATGATCCGCGACTTCATCTACGAGCACCTCGCGGACCTGACCGGCGCCCGGGTGACCTACACCTACGGCCGCATCGGTGGCCTCGCGTGCGACCTGCCGGCCGGCTGGCTCGCGCGGCTCGCCGAGATCCTCGACCAGTACGAGGTCTTCGTCGGACGCGTCCACGGCCTGATGGACCGCAACCGCATCTTCATCGACCGGACGCGCGACGTTGGGGCGATCTCGACGGCCGACGCGATCAACTTGGGGTTCACCGGCCCCATCCTGCGCTCCACCGGCGCGCCGCGCGACCTGCGAAAGGACACGCCTTATCTCGCCTATGCCGAGCTCGACTTCGAAGTCCCGGTCGGGATCAAGGGCGACAACTACGACCGCTACTACGTCCGCATGCGGGAGATGGACGAATCCGTGTACATGATCCGGCAGCTGGTCGACATGCTGCCCGAGGGCCCGATCAACGTGGACGATCGCCGCTGCACGCTCCCCGAGAAGCGGCTCGTCTACACCGAGATCGAGTCGCTCATCAACCACTTCAAGCTGATCATGGAGGGGCCGCAGGTGCCGGCGGGCGAGGCGTACTCGGCGCACGAAGCGGCCAACGGCGAGCTCGGCTTCTACATCGTGAGCACCGGCACGGGCACTCCGTACAAGGTCCACGTGCGCGCGCCGAGCTTCGTGCACATGGGCGGCGCGCACCGGCTGATGGAGGGCTATCAGCTCGCGGACATCATCCCGACCTTCGGATCGGTGAACATGATCGGCGGGGAGTGCGATCGATGAAGCACCTCATCCCCGAGTTCGAGACCCTCAAGGCGCGCCTTCCCGCCGGCTTCGAGTCGTCGCTCGTGCTGCCCTGCCTGCGGCGCATCCAGGAAGAGCGCGGCTACGTCGCCGACGGTGACATCGACGGGCTCGTCGAGTACCTCGGCGTCCCGCGCATCCAGATCGAGGAGGTGCTCTCGTTCTACACGCAGCTCCGGCGCAAGCCGATCGGCCGCTGGCACCTTCAGGTCTGCCGCAACGTGTCGTGCTCGATGCGCGGCGCGGAGCCGATCCTCGACCATCTCGCGCGCCGGCTCGGCGTCGCGCCGGGGCAGACGACCCCCGACGGACGCTTCACCCTGTCGACGGTCGAGTGTCTGGGCTCCTGCGGCACCGCGCCGGTGGTGATGGTGAACGACGCGTACCACGAGAGCGTGAGCCGCTCGGAACTCGACGCGCTCATCGAGAGGCTGCCATGACCGGCACCAAGCTCCTCATGGCGTTCCCGGTCACCGCCACCTCGCACATGCTCGCCGACTACCGTGCGCGCGGCGGCTATCGGGCGCTCGAGAAGGCGCTCACGCAGATGAGCCCGCAGGAGGTGACCCAGGAGGTGATCGCGTCCGGGCTGCAGGGGCGCGGCGGCGCGGCCTTCCCGGTCGGTCGCAAGTGGGCGGTGGTCAAGCTGGACGACGGCCAGCCGCACCATCTGTGCTGCAACGCAGACGAGGGCGAGCCGGGCACCTTCAAGGACCGCTGGATCCTGGAGCACGCACCGCATCTGCTGCTCGAGTCGATGCTGATCGCGTCCTACGCGATCGGGGTGCGCCACAGCTTCGTCTACATCCGCGGCGAGTTCGACCTCCCCTACCGGCGTCTGGCGGAAGCGGTCGAGGAGGCCTACGCGGCCGGCTACTTTGGCGAACGCATCCTTGGGACCGACTTCGCCTGCGACGTGTTCGTCTACCGCGGGGCCGGATCTTACGTGTGCGGTGAGGCATCCGGACTGATCACCTCGATCGAGGGGAAGCGGGGCTATCCGCGCAACCGGCCGCCGCGACTGACCGTCCATGGCCTGTACCAGCGGCCCACCGTGGTGAACAACGTCGAGACGCTCGCCAACATCGCCGGCATCATCAGCCAGGGGGCGGAAGCGTTCCGGAAGGTCGGTACCAAGACGAGTCCCGGGACGCGGCTCATCTCGATCTCGGGCCACATCAACCGGCCGGGCGTGTACGAGGTCGAGCTCGGCTACCCGTTCGCAAAGTTCATCCGGGAGGATTGCGGCGGCGTCCTCGGCGGGCGGGCGCTCAAAGCCATCATCCCGGGCGGCGTGTCCACCAAGGTTCTCACCGCGGCCGACGTCGAACCCCTCGCCCTGGATCATGCGGTGCTCGCCGAGGCCGGCTCGTCGCTCGGCTCCGGCGGCATGATCGTCATCGCCGAGGGCACCTGCATGGTGCGCCTCCTGCAGGTGATCCTGCGCTTCTACCACCATGAATCGTGCGGCCAGTGCACGCCGTGCCGCGACGGCATGGGCTGGCTCCACGGCATCATCGACCGCATCGCGGCGGGCCGGGGCGTGCCCGAGGACATCGAGCGCATGCAGGCGATCTCGCGCGCGAACGACGGCACCACGATCTGCGGAATGGGCGACGCGGCCGGTTACGCCACGGTCGCCATCCTCGACAAGTTCCGCGACGAGTTCGACTACTTCATCGCGCACAAGCGCTCGCGGTTCGACGGCCACCTCGAGGTCGCGGGCCATGCCTGAGCTGTTCATCAACGGGCGGCCGGTGCGGGCGGAGAAGAACCAGACGGTGATGCAGGCCGCGGTCGCGAACGGCTTCGCCATCCCGTACTTCTGCTGGCACCCGCAACTCTCTGTCGCGGGCAACTGCCGGATGTGCGTCGTGGAGGTCGAGGACGAGAAGAACGGCAACTGGACCGACATCGCCTGCAACATGCCGGTGAGCGAGGGCATGCGGGTGCTGACCGACTCGCCAGGCGTGGCTGCGCACCGCAAGGCGATGCTGCAGCTCACCCTGCTCAACCACCCCGTGGACTGCGGCATCTGCGACAAGGCCGGCGAGTGCACGCTGCAGGACTATCACTACCGGTACAACGGCTCGCCCTCGGTCTCCCGCGAGGCCAAGGTGCGCACGACGAAGCTCTACCCGCTCTCCGAGCGCATCGTCCTCGACAACGAGCGCTGCATCCTGTGCTCGCGCTGCGTGCGCTTCACGAGCGAGATCTCCGGGTCGCACGCGCTCGGCATCGAGCAGCGCGGCGACCACTCGCTCGTCCGCGCTGCCGAGGACGGGCGCTTCGGGTCGGACCCCTACTCCGACAACGTCGTGGACCTCTGCCCGGTCGGCGCCCTGCTCTCCCGGCCGTTCCTCCACAAGGCCCGCGTCTGGTACCTGAAGTGGACCCCTTCGGTCTGCCCCGGCTGCGAGCGGGGCTGTACCGTCAAGCTCTGGCACCGCAAGCCCGAGTGGAAGCTCGCCGCGCTCGACCCGCGGCAGAACCTGAGCATCGCGCGCGTCACGCCGCTCGAGAACCCGGCGGTGAACGGACCGTGGATCTGCAACAAGGGACGCGACCTGGCTCGGATCTTCGAACGCCCGCGCGCCGAGCAGGCCATGCTCAACGGCGCGCCGGTCGACCTTCCGGCGGCGATCGCCGCGGCACGCCGGCTGATCGGCGAGGCGAAACGGCCCGTGGCGCTCCTGTCGAGCTGGGGCTCGAACGAGGAGCTCGCTGCATTCAAGGACGCCCTCGCCGGACGCTTCGCGTCGTTCGTCAAGCAGGACTGCAGGCCCGAGCCGGGCGAGCCGACCGAGGACCATCTGCTCATCCGTCCGGACAAGAACCCGAACGCCGCCGGCGCCCGCAGGCTTTTCGGCGACGCCGTAGCGTCGTTCCAAGAGGGGACGGACCTCGTCCTCGTCTGGGGTGAGGGTTTCGACTTCGACCGCCTCCCGACCGGGGCGAAGGTCATCTTCCTCGACGCCTACCTGCGGCCCGAGAACGCCCGTGCCGATGTCTTCCTCCCGCTGAGCATCCAGACCGAGCGGAGCGGGCACTACACGAACTTCCAGGGCGTCGTCAGCGCGTTCGACGCGTGCTTTCCGAAGCCGCCCTCGGTCGCCGATGCCGAGTCGCTCTTCGCCGCGCTCGCCGCGCGCGCGGAGGTCCGGGCGTGATCCAGGATCTGGTCATCTACGCCGTCTTCATCGGCTACGCCTTGGGGCTGCTGCTGACGTTCGGCACGGTGCTCACGTGGGTCGAGCGCAAGCAGGCGGCGGTCATGTCCGATCGCATCGGCGCCAACCGCGCCTACGTCCGCATTCCGTTCACGCAGATCAAGCTCGTCTGGCTCGGCCTGTTCCACGGCCTGGCGGACGGGTTGAAGATGCTGCTCAAGGAGGATTTCAGGCCGCGATCCTACGATCCATTCGCCTACGCGCTCGCGCCGTGGCTCGCATTCACGCCGGTGCTGCTCGTGTTCGCCGTC
>Ga0335084_10002625_pt1 | contig 17400 bp, 13 predicted proteins | sample Lox_Sample_44_FD_206721 | JGI IMG/M metagenome (GOLD analysis project Ga0335084, IMG submission 206721) | Soil microbial communities from Loxahatchee National Wildlife Refuge, Florida, United States - Lox_Sample_4.4 | ecosystem: Environmental > Terrestrial > Soil > Wetlands | place: USA... | reverse complement strand
CACCCCGTTCCTCGTCCCAGGTGCCCGGATCCACGCCATCGAGCCCGGACGAGCCGTTCCGGTCCCCGCCAGCGCCACCTTCCACGGGCGGGACCTGTTCGCGCCGGCGGCGGCGCTGATCGCCGGGGGCGCCGACCCGGCCGAGCTCGGGCCGGCCGTCGCCGACCCGGTGCGCCTCGACTGGCCGGCGGCGACGCGCCGCGGCGGCGAGGTCGAGGGGATCACCCTGGCCTCGGACGGCTTCGGCAACCTCGTCACCTCGGTGACCGAGCGGGACCTCGGGGGAGAGGCCGTGATCGCCGCGTGGGTGGCCGGCCGGACGGCGCGCTTCGTGCGCACCTTCGGGGAGGCCGGGAAGGGTGAGCTCTGCGCCTACCTGGGCAGCTCGGGCCGGGTCGAGGTGGCGGTGCGGGAGGGCAGCGCGGCCGAGCGGCTCGGGGGCGTGCGCGGCCACGCGATCCGCCTCGGGCTCGGTGGTCCGGCGCTTGGCGTCGAGGCGACCGGCTGCTAGAGTTTTTCCGTGGTCCAGTCCACCGAGGCCAACAAGCGGAAGGCGGAGCGCCTTCACCACGAGATCCCGGTCGCGTACCGGAGCGTGGGAAGCTTCCTCACGGACTGGGCGACCAACATCAGCCACGGTGGCGTGTTCATCAACACGCGCAACCCGCTGCCGGTCGGCACCGAGGTGAAGATCCTCATCCAGCTGCCCGGCGCCCGCTTCCCGTGCCACCTCGAGGGCCACGTCACCCGGGTCACCGAGTTCGACAACCACGCCAACATGGTCCCCGGCATGGGGATCGAGTTCACCGGCGTGGAGGACGCCAAGAAGAACGAGATCGAGGCGTTCGTCGAGCGGCTGAAGAAGGACCTCGAGGACTGACCGCCCCGGGCCGCCGGCCCGAGGCACTCACCGTGAAGCTCGACCTCGTCATCGACGACCTCGCCCCGGCGGGCGAGGGCGTCGGCCGCGCCGGCCCGCGCGCCGTGTTCGTCCCGTTCACCGCCCCGGGCGACCGCGTGCTCGCCGAGGCCCCGACCGTCCCCGAGGGCGACGCCCCCGTCCACGCCACGCTCGCTGCGCTCGGATCCGCCGGCGAGGGGAGGGTGCCGCCTCCCTGCTCGCACTTCGGCGTGGACGCGCCCGGCACGCCTCCTTCTCCGCATCCCGGCCGCGACCGGGCCTGCGGGGGATGCGAGTGGCTGCACGTCGCCTACCCGCTGCAGCTCGCCGCGAAGGCCCGGACGCTCCGCGAGGCGCTGCGCAGGATCGGGAGGCTCGAGCCGGGGAGCCACGAGGAGCTCGCCCCCCTCGCAGCGCCCTCGCCGCTCCGCTACCGCTCCCGGGCGAAGTTCCACCTCGACCGCGGGAGCGGGCGGCTCGCCTACTTTCGCCGGCGGTCGCACGAGCCGGTCCGGCTGCACGAGTGCCACCTGCTCGTGCCCGGCCTCGACGCGCTCCGAGAGGCGATGGGTCCGGCGCTCGCCGAGGCCGGGCTCGCTCCCGTGGAGGTGGCCCTCGAGTGGTCCGATCACGCGGGCGGCGGAAGCGCGTGGCTGAAGCTCCCGGAGGCGGGGCCGGCCGTGCGCCGCAGGGCCGAGGCGCTCGTCGGCTCGGTCCCCGGCCTCGGGGGCGTCGTGCTCGCGTCGGGCGGCGAGGGAGCCGGACCCGCGAGCGCGCCGCCGGTCGTCGTGGGCGACCCGGTGCTCCGTCACCTGCGCGACCCTGGCCGTCCCGGGGCCGGCCTGCAGCGGTCGCGGCCCGACGTGTTCCAGCAGGCGAACCGCGGAGCGAACGCGCTCCTCGTGGCGGAGGCGCTCGCGCTCCTCGATCCCGGCCCCGACGACGCGGTGCTGGAGCTCTTCAGCGGCGCCGGCAACTTCACCGCGCCGCTCGCGGGGCGCGCGCGCTCGGTGGCCGCCGTCGAGGTGGCCGGCCCGGCGCTCGACCTCGCGCGGGCCGACCTCGCGGACGCCGGGCCCGCCGGAGGGCGCGTGCGGTTCTACGCGGGCGACGCGCTCCGGATCGCGGCGGCCCTGGGGCGGGAGCGGGGCCCCGACGCGCCCCGCTTTCGCCTCGCGCTCCTCGATCCGCCGCGCGAGGGCGCGAAGGGCGCAGGCCCGTTGCTGCGCGATCTCGCGGTCGAGCGGGCGGTCTACGTCTCGTGCGATCCGGCCACGTTCGCGCGCGACCTCCGCGCCTGCGCCGCCGCCGGGCTGCGCGTCGCCCGCGTGCGCGCCGTGGACATGTTCCCGCAGACCCACCACGTCGAGGCGGTGGCGCTCCTCGTGCGGGATTGAGCCGGGCGGGTCCGCCGCGCGCCGCGAGGGGTGGCGGGAGCCCCGGAGCGCGAAGCGGCCCGGACGGGTATGATGCCCGCCGGGGGGAACGGTATTGACGCTTCGCGAGGGCTCGAAGCACGTCGCGATCGCCGCCGGGGTGGCCGTCGCGTACGCCCTCGCGGCGCGCCTCGGCCTCTCGCTCGCGTTCGCCACCCGGCAGGTCACCGCGGTCTGGCCGCCCACCGCCATCGCCCTCTTCGCCTACCTCGTCGTCGGCCGCCGGGCGGCGATCGGCGTGTTCGCGGGCGCGTTCGTCGCGAACGCCCTCTCCGGCGAGACCCTGGTCACGGCGGCGGGGATCTCCGTCGGCAACACGCTGAACGGCCTCGTCGCGCTCGCCGTCCTTCGCCGCGCCGGGTTCGATCGTTCGCTCTCCCGAGCCCGCGACGTGCTCCTCCTCGCGTTCGTCGGCGGCGGGGTGGGGTCGCTCGTCAGCGCGACCGGCGGCGTGACGTGCCTCGCGCTCTCGGGGCTGGTCCCCTGGCGCGCCTTTGCCAACGTGTGGTGGATCTGGTGGATGGGCGACTCCCTGGGCGTGCTCCTCCTCGCCCCGGTGCTCCTCACCTGGTGGGACGGGCCGCCGCTCTCCTGGACGCCCCGTCGCGTGGCCCGTCTCGCGCTCCTGGGCGCCCTCGTCTGCGCCACGACCGTGGCCATCTTCACGTCGCCCCTCCTCGCGCCGGTGGTCGCCCGGGGGGTCAAGTACGCCGTCTTTCCCTTCGTCATCTGGGCGGCCATCGAGTTCGGGCGCCGCGCCACCGCGACCGTGGTCGCGTTCCTGGCGACGGTGGCGGTGTGGGGCGCCATCCACGAGCGCGGCCCATTCGCGGTGGGCACTCCCGACGAGCGCCTGATCATGCTCGGCCTGTTCATGGCCGTCACCTCGCTGACCGGCCTCGCGCTCGCCGGCCTCACCCACGAGACGGACGCCGCGCAGGCGGCGCTGCGCCGTGCTCGCGACGAGCTCGAGCTCCGCGTCGCCGACCGGACCCGGGAGCTCGAGCGCTCGCTCCGCCAGAAGGAGATCCTCCTCAAGGAGGTCCACCACCGGGTGAAGAACAACCTGCAGATCGTCTCCAGCCTGCTGAAGCTCCAGGCGCTCCGGCAGACCGACCCGGCGGCGAGGGCCATGTTCGACGAGAGCCAGCAGCGGGTGCAGTCGATCGCGCTCGTGCACGGCCGGCTCTACCAGGGCGCCAACCTCTCCGACGTCCGCCAGTACGTCGGGACGCTCGTCGATCACATCATGCTCGGCCAGGGCGGTCGCGAGCGGGGCATCGAGGCCCGGGTGGACGTCGGGCCGCTCGAGCTCGGCGTCGACTCGGCCATCCCCTGCGGCCTCATCGTCACCGAGCTCGTGACGAACTCCCTCAAGTACGCGTTCCCGGCGGGACGGAGAGGCACGATCTCGATCGGGCTCCACCGCACCGCCGCGGGCACCATCGAGCTCGTGGTCCGCGACGACGGCGTGGGCCTGCCTGCCGGGCTCGAGGTCGATCGCCTGGAGTCGCTGGGGCTGGGGCTGGTGATGGGGTTCGCGCGCCAGCTCCAGGCGAGGACCGAGATGGACGGGACGGGCGGCACGGCGTTCCGCTTCGAGTGGAGCGAGCATGCTGACGCCGCGTGAGGCCCGGCACATCCTCGTCGTGGAGGACGAGGCCGTGGTGGCCATGGAGCTCCAGCGGACGCTGCGGCACATGGGCTACGAGGTGCCCGCCACCGCCGCCTCGGGCGACGAAGCCGTGCAGCTCGCGAGCGAGCGCTGCCCGGACCTCGTGCTCATGGACATCCGCATCGCCGGGGCCCGGGACGGCATCGAGACCGCCGCCACCCTCCGCGAGCGTTTCGGCCTGCCCGTGGTCTTCCTCACGGCCTACGCCGACGACGAGACCCTCGCCCGCGCCAAGAGGACCGAGCCGCTCGGGTACCTCGTGAAGCCGGTGCGCGACGACGAGCTGCGCAGCGCCATCGAGGTCGCCCTCTACCGGAAGGAGATGGAGAACCGGTTGCGCGTGCGCGAGCACTGGTTCTCGGCGACCCTCCAGGCCATCGGCGACGCCGTGGTGGCCACCGATCCGGCCGGCGAGATCACCTTCATGAACCTCGCCGCCGAGGCCCTGGTCGGCGTGCGGCGAGAGGAGGCCGTGGGAAGGAAGCTCGCCGACGTCCTCCACCTCGTCGACGAGCAATCGATGGCGCCGCGCGAGAACCCCCTGGCCCGGGCCATCGCCGAGGGCAGGGTGGTCGGCCTCGAGCCCGGCACCGCCCTGCGCACGCCAGGCGGCGCGCGGCCCATCGAGGACTCGGCCGCTCCCATCGTCGGCGACCGCGGTGAGCTGCTCGGCGCGGTGATGGTGTTCCGCGACGTCTCGCGGCAGCGCCGGCTCCAGCACGAGCTCGCCCTGGCCGACCGGCTGGCCTCGCTGGGCACGCTCGCCGCCGGGGTGGCCCACGAGGTGAACACGCCGCTCGCCGTGGTCGTGTCCACGGCCGATCACGTGGCCGGCGAGCTCAGGGCCATCGGCGAGCAGCTCCGGTCCGGAGCCGTCCTCCCCGCCGCCGAGCTGGGGTCGCGCCTGGGCCGGCTCGAGGAGTCGCTGCGCGATCTCGGCGCGGGCGCGGCGCGGGTGAGCCGCATCGTGGGCGACCTGCGCGAGTTCGCCGTGCCCCGGGAGGACGCCGGCGGGAACGTGGACCTGCACCAGGTGGTCGACTGGGCGCTGCGCATGACCGCGAGCCAGATCGAGAGACGCGCGTCCGTCACGCGTGAGCTCGGCCCGGTGCCGCCGGTGCACGCGCGCCACGCCCGGCTCGGCCAGGTGCTCGTGAACCTCGTCATCAACGCGGCCCAGGCCATGCCCGAGGGCAGGCGCGACCGGAACGGCATCTTCGTGACCACCTCCACCGACGCGAACGGCAACGCGGTGATCGGCGTTCGCGACACCGGCAGCGGCATGACGCCGGAGGTCGCCGCCCGGGTCTTCGAGCCGTTCTTCACCACGCGCGACGTCGGCAAGGGCGCCGGCCTCGGCCTCTCGGTCTGCCACGGCATCGTGAAGGCCCTGGGCGGCGAGATCTCGGTGAAGAGCGCACCGGGCGCCGGCTCCACGTTCACCGTGGTCCTGCCGCCCGCGCCGGCGTCGGCGGTGCCGGTCCCCGCGCCGGAGCCGGCGCGGCCGGAGCGGAGCCGGCTGCGAGGGCGCGTCCTCGTCGTCGACGACGAGCCGGCGCTGCTGCGCACCATCGTCCGCACCCTCTCGGAGCACGAGGCCGTCGGCTGCGCGAGCTCGGCCGAGGCGCTCGCCCTCCTCGACGGGCCGGGCGACTTCGACGTCGTGATCAGCGACCTCATGATGCCGGGGATGACCGGCATGGAACTCTACGAGCACGTCCTGGCCCGCTCGCCGGACCTCGCCGCCCGGATGGTCTTCCTCACCGGCGGGGCATTCACGCAGCGTGCGAGCGACTTCCTCGCCTCGGTGCCCAACGTCTGCCTGGAGAAGCCGTTCGTTCCGTCCGGCCTCCGCGAGATCGTCCAGGACCTCGTGAGGCGGCGGCGCGGCGGCCTCTAGGCGGTCCGGGGCGCGACCCGCCCGGCGAGGCCCTCCCGCGCCGCGGCCTCGTCGATGCGGGCGAGCCGGTCGGGCAGGGGCGGGTGGCTGTAGTGCCAGGCCACGTACCAGGGATGGGGATCGGGGTTGGAGAGGTTCTCGCCCGAGAGCCGCAGCAGCGCGCGCTTCAGCGCCGCCGGCGCGCGCGCAAGGCGCACCGCGTAGCGGTCGGCCTGGAACTCGTGGCGGCGCGAGAGCCCCGACGCGAACGGCGCCATCCAGAAGACGAACGCGCCGCCGCACAAGAAGAGGAGGGCGAGCCCGGAGTGCAGGGCCGGCCGGTCGAGGCCGAAGGCGGCGTAGAGCGGCGGCCACGGCAGGAGCAACGAGGCCCCGAAGAGCGCCACGAGCAGGACGGCCAGCGACCCGGCGAGGCGCCCGTACACGTGGTGCTCGCGGTGGTGCCCGATCTCGTGGGCGAGGACACTCGCGGCCTCGTCCGCGTCCATCCGCTCCACGAGCGTGTCGAAGAGGACGATGCGGGGACGGAACAGGCCGGTGAAGTAGGCGTTCGAGTGGCCGGATCGGCGCGAGGCGTCCATGACGAAGAGCCCGCGGTTGCGGAAGCCGGCATCGCGGGCGAGCGCCTCCAGCCTCTCGCGCAGCGGCCCGGCGGGCAGCGGGACGAATCGGTTGAAGAGTGGCGCGATGAGGCTGGGCCAGAGCCAGAGCAGGAACACCTGCACGAGGACGAGGAACGCGAACAGCCACAGCCACCAGGCGCGCCCGGTGAGGGTCATGAACCCGAACACCGCGTAGAGGAGCGGGACGCCCAGCGCCACCTGCAGGAGGAGCGACTTCAGGCGGTCCGCGAGCCAGAGCCGGACGGTGGCGCGGTTGAAGCCGAACCGCTCCTCCACGACGAACGTCCCGTACAGGCTGAACGGTGTCCCGAGGAGGCTACCCGCGGCGGACAGGCAGGCCATGTAGGCGACGAAGAGGTGCGCGCCCGAGAGGCCCCGGCCCCCGAGGGCCCGCTCCAGCCAGGGGAGCGCGCCCCCGAGCAGCACCGCCAGCGTGGCGACCACCCCGGCGGCGCCCTCGACGAGCGCGAGCCGGCCCCGGGCGAGCACGTACTCCCGGCCTCGGCGGGCCGTCGCCTCGTCCACCGCTCCGGCGAGCGGGGCGGGCACGCCGCGGGTCCGCGCCGCGCGCCGGAGGTTGAGCCCGAGCAGCGCGGTCTCCACGACGTACTGGACCGCGTACGCGCCGAGGAACAGGCCGAGGACGAGCCTGGGGCTCACCGCCCCGTCATACCGCGCGGCCGGACGCGGCGCACCGGCCGCGGAGTCGCGGAGCCGGGCACGCGCCGCGGGTGCTGCGCCCATGGGCGCCCGGGGCCGGCGGGGCGGGGGACGAAGTCCCCCGGGGAAGATAGACTCGACCCGTGGACACGCGACTCGTCGAGTTCGCCGGGCTGCTCCGGGCCAACGGCGTGCGGGTATCGCCGGCCGAGGTCGCCGACGCGGTGCGGGCGACGGCGCTGGCGGGCCTCGAGGACCGTGCGACGTTCCGCGCCTGCCTTCGCTCCACGCTCGTGAAGCGGACCCGGGACGTGCCCACGTTCGACGCGCTCTTCGAGGTCTGGTTCTCCGGCCTGGGCCGCGTGGTGGAGGGCCTCGAGCGGAGCCTCGTCCGGGAGCTCGAGGCGCACGGGCTCCTCTCCGGCGACGAGCTCGAGATGGTGGCGCTCACCCTCGACGCACTCGCCGGCCAGATGAGCCCGCTGGCGCAGGCCGCACTGCGCGGCGACCCGGCGCTGCTCGCCCGGCTCCTCCGTGCGGCCAGCCTGCAGGTGGCGCCGGGCGCGCTCGCCAGCGAGGCGGCCACCGCCTTCCAGTCGCGCAGGCTGCTCGCGGCGGCCGGCGGGGCCGCGCTCACGGACGACCTCGCCGCCCTCGCGCGCGCCCTCCGCGAGAAGGGCATGGAGCCGGGGCGCCTGCAGCTCGTGGCGGAGAAGCTCGACGCCGCGCTCCGCAGGGTGGAGGAGGCCGCCCGGCGCGTGGCGGACCTCGACGGGCGCGCGCGGTCGGTGCGGCGGCGTGAAGAGGCGCTCGCCGTGGCGAGCGGCGCGCCGCTCGGGCGGGACGAGATCGCCCGGACCGAGGCGGCGGTGAAGCGCCTCGCCGAGCGCCTCAGGTCGAGGCTCGTGCGGCGCGAGCGCTCGCGGCGGCGCGGCGCGCTGGCAGTGCGGCGCACGCTGCGGCGCAACCTGGCGCTGGGCGGGTTCCCGGCGAGGCTCGTCTTCCGGCACCGCCGGCCCGAGCGGCCCGACATCGTCGTGCTCTGCGACGTGTCGGAGTCCGTGCGCCACGTGACGCGCCTCATGCTGCTCTTCCTCTACGCCCTGCAGTCGCTCTTCGGGCGGGTGCGCACGTTCGTCTTCGTCTCGGACATCGCCGAGGTCACCGATCGCCTGCGCGCCGAGCAGGACCCCGCGCGCGCGGCCGACCTGGCCGTGGCCGCCCGGGCCGTGAGCCTCGCGGCGAACTCGAACTACGGGCGCGCGCTGCGCGCCTTCCACCGCGACCACATCGGGGCGGTGGGCCGGCGGACCACGGTGCTGGTCGTGGGCGACGGCCGCACCAACTACGCGCCGCCCGAGGCGTGGGTGCTGGAGGACCTGAAGCGCCGGGCGAGGCGGCTCCTCTGGATCTGCCCGGAGCCGCGGGCGAGCTGGGGGAGCGGCGACAGCGAGATGCCGCTCTACGCGTCGCGCTGCGACCGGGTGGCGACGGCGACGTCGCTCGAGGAGCTCGAGGGGCTGGCGGATGCGCTCGTCCCCATGGGGCGGTGACATGGGCGGAACGTCCGGCAGGGGAAGATCGAGATGGGCCGCCGCGGCGGCGATCTCGATCGCCCTCCACGCGGCGCTCCTGCTCTGGCTCCTCGGCCGGCCCGCGGCCCCGCCGCGTCTCCATCGCCCGCCCATGGTGGTGGTGCTCCGGCCGTCCGCGGAGCGGTCCCCCGCCGTCCGGCCGCCCGAGCCCGCGGAGCGCGTGGAGCGGGGCGACCGGACCCAGGGAGGGAAGCGGGAGGGCGCGCGAGGCCAGGAGCAGCGCACGGGCACCGCCGAGCCCAGGCCCGGGCAGGCCGGCGCTCCGGGCCCGGGCGGCCTCGCCGAGTGGCTCCGCGCTCCCTCGCGCCCTACATACCCGCTCGCGCCGTCCGTCCCCGGCGAGATCCGCGGGCCCGACGCCGAGCCGACGCCGCAGAAGAAGGTCCACGACCTCCTCGAGGGGCTCCGCGCCGACGACCTGCGCCGCTACCCCGACGCGAGCTGGACCGACCTCCGCGACGCGCTCGCGAACGGGTTCGCGCCGCCCATGGCGTCACTCGAGCGCCAGCGCGCCCTCAGCGCGGGTCCGGGCGCGGGCCCGGGGCTCCTCGGGCGCTTCCTCGACGGCTACGGCAAGGCGGCCGATCGGTACGGCCGGACCGGCAGCGTGATCGAGCCCGGCCCGGGCGCGCCCGGCGACCGCCAGGACAGCACGCGCGAGAACGCGCGCCAGGTGGCCGTGGCCGGCTCCATCGGCAACAAGGAGCGCGAGGCGGCGGCGCCGGCCTTCGACGCGCTCGGGACGCTGCCCGGGCCGACCGCCCCCATGGAGCTCTCCGGCGCGCTCGTGACGGTCGTGGCCGTGGCCCTCGACGCCGACGGTGCGGTGAGGTCCGTGCGCCTCGTCTCGAGGAGCGGCAGCCCGACGTACGATCGGGTGGTGCTCGACAAGGCGGAGCAGGTCGTCGGCCGGCGGCTCTCGCGGCGGCTGGCCGGGACCATCACCGAGTGGGCGTTCGTGACCGAGGTGCGCATCCAGCCCCTGGCTCCGGGCGTGGGGCTCTCGTTCGACGACACCTTCGGGCCGAAGGAGGGCCACTACCCCCTGCAGCGCGTGGTCCGCACGCGCGTCGAGCTGCGCTCCGTCCGGCCGGGTTGACTCGGGCGGCCCGTCTTCCGTAGGTTGCGCCGGCGTGTCCGAGCTCGTCTCGATCCGGGGGCCGTCCCCGTCGCCGGCCGTCCCGGCGCCCGGCGCGGCACCGGGGCGCAAGGTCTGGATCCACACCTTCGGATGCCAGATGAACGAGGCCGACTCGGCGCGCATGGTCGAGGCGCTCGGCCGGCACGGCTACGCGCCGGCGGCGTCCGCCGACGAGGCCGACCTCATCGTGCTCAACACCTGCTCGGTGCGGGAGAAGGCCGAGCAGAAGCTGCTCTCGGCGCTGGGCCGCTACCGCGAGGTGAAGGCTCGCCGGGGTGCTCTCATCGCCGTCTCGGGCTGCGTCGCCCAGCAGGAGAAGGAGCGGCTGCTCGTCAGGGTGCCGTACGTGGACTTCGTGTTCGGGCCCGACCACGTGGGCCGGCTTCCCGAGCTCGTCGACCGGGCGCGCAGGCGCGAGCGCTTCGCCGAGACCGGCTGGATGGACTCGGAGGAGTACGTCTTCCCGAGGGCCGACCCGGAGGCCGCGCGGGGCCGCGCCACCGCCTTCGTCACCGCCATGAAGGGCTGCGACAACGTCTGCGCCTTCTGCGTGGTGCCGCACACCCGCGGCCGCGAGGTGTCCCGCCCGTTCCCGGAGGTCGTCTCCGAATGCACGGGCCTCGCCGAGGTGGGCGTGCGCGAGGTGACGCTCATCGGCCAGAACGTGAACTCCTACCGGGGAGGGGCGAGCTTCGCCGAGCTCCTGCGGCGCGTGGCCGCCGTGCCCGGCATCGAGCGCATCCGGTTCACCACCAGTCACCCTCACGACCTGTCCGACGCGCTCGTGTCGGTCTTCCGCGACGAGCCGAAGGTGATGCCGCACTTCCACCTGCCGGTCCAGTCGGGCTCGGACCGCGTGCTTGCCCGCATGCGGCGCGACTACACGGTGGACGCCTACCTCGAGCGCCTCCGCCGCCTGCGCGAGGCCCGGCCCGGGATCGCCGTCACCACCGACTTCATCGTCGGCTTCCCCGGCGAGACCGAGGACGACTTCCGTGCCTCGCTCGCGCTCCTCGAGCACGTTCGCTACGACCAGAGCTTCAGCTTCGTCTACAGCCCGAGGCCGAGGACGCTCGCCGCGACGAGGACCGGCAGCGGCCCGGAGGAGTGGGCCGAGGTCCCGCGCGAGGAGGCGGTGGAGCGCCTCGAGCGGCTCCTCGCCGTGCAGCGGCGCATCGCGGCCGAGATCATGGCCGGGGACCTGGGCCGGACGGTCGAGGTGCTGGTCGAGGGCCCCTCCGACTCCCCGGGCGAGCGACTGGGCCGCTCGCCCGAGAACCGGGTCGTGCACGTGGCCGCGGACGAGGCGGCCGCTCCCGCCGGCGCCACCGTCCGCGTGAGGGTCTCTCGCGCGGGGACGAGCTCGCTCTCGGGCGCGCCGGCCTGACCCTCCGCGGCGGTCGCGTGGCCACGCGGTTTCACCCCCCGTTCAATCCCGATGGTGTCGCCCGTCCGTGGGACGCCTTCCGGGCGCGCCGGCCGCCGCGGGTCGCTCCGGACGGCGTGTTGCGGCATGGCGGATCCGGGGCTAGCATCCGCGCCAGATGGCGATCGTCCGGCCCTACGGGGGAAAGTCGCCGCGCCTCCACCCCACCGCCTGGATCGCGGACGGAGCCACCGTCCTCGGCGACGTCGAGATCGGCGAGGGCGGATCGATCTGGTACGGGACCGTGGTCCGCGGGGACGTGAACTCCATCCGCATCGGCGCGCGCACCAACGTCCAGGACAGCTCGGTCGTCCACGTCACGACCCACGACCATCCCACCCGCCTGGGCGACGACGTCACCGTCGGTCATCGCGTGGTGCTCCACGGCTGCACGGTCGAGGACGGGGCGCTCGTCGGCATCGGCGCCATCGTGCTCGACGGCGCCGTGGTGGGCCGCGAGGCGCTCGTGGGCGCCGGGTCGCTCGTCCCCCCCGGGATGAAGGTGCCGCCGCGCGTGCTCGTGATGGGCTCGCCGGCCCGGGTGGTGCGGGTGCTCGAGGATGCGGAGGTGGCCGGCATCCTCGCCGCCACCCGGCGCTACGTCGAGTACGCGGCCAGGCACCGCGAAGAGGCGCGCCGGGCGGCCGGGGAGGGCGCATGACCGCCATGGAGGCGCTCCAGCGCTCCTCCCTCTTCCGCGAGTTCACCGAGACGGGGATCCGCATCTTCGCCTCCATCGCGCAGGAGAAGACCATCCCGTCCGGCGCGCCGCTGTTCGTCGAGAACATGGTGGGCGAGTCGCTCTTCATCGTGAAGAGCGGAACGGTGAAGCTCACCCAGCACACGCCCGAGGGCGAGCGCGAGATCGGCGCGGTGGGCCCGGGTGATCACCTGGGCGAGATGGCGCTCCTCGTGAGGAGCGTGCGCCTGGTCTCGGCGGTGGCGGAGACGCCGGTCGAGGTGCTGGAGATCGCCCATCGCGACTTCGTTCGCCTGCAGCCCCAGAAGCCGCAGGCCTGCCTGAAGCTGGCCGTCGCCATCGGGGCGGACCTCTCGGCCCGGGTGACCGAGCTCCGCGAGCGCCTGCGCACGCTGGCGAACGGCCGCTGAAAGACCGGTCGCCCGCCCGCGCGGCGCAGCGCGTGCGCGGTGGGTCGCACCGGCCGCTCGACCTCCCGAGCGAATTCGGCTATCCGTTCCGTCGGCCTCGGAACGGCCGTGCCCCATGCTCGAACGCCTGGTCGACCTCTTCGCGGGACACTCGCTGCACGTCGCCTTCGCCTTCGTCTTCCTCGTGCTGCTCATGTGCGGTTTCGGGCTCCCCATGCCCGAGGACGTGGTGCTGGTGACGGGCGGCGTCCTCGCCTGGCTCTCGTCCGACGTGGACGAGGTGACGTTCGGGGCGATGGTGAGGGACCAGGGCCTCCTCATGATGATCGGGGTGGGCCTCGCGGGCATCCTGGCGGGGGACTCGGTGATCTTCCTCGCCGGCCGGCGCTACGGCGCGCGGGTGGCGGAGTTCGCGCCGCTCCGGCGCGTCATCACGCCCGAGAAGCTCGAGACGGTGGAGCGGAAGATCCGGACCCGCGGGAACATGGTCGTCCTGTTCGCGCGCTTCCTGCCCGGCCTGCGCGCGCCCACCTTCTTCACGGTGGGGCACGCGCGCATGCCCTACTGGGAGTTCCTGGCCTTCGACGGCAGCGCCGCGCTGATCTCGGCGCCGGTGTGGGTGTGCCTCGGCTCGGGTGGCCGCCCGGTTCGGTCACTACATCCTCGTGGCGGTGGGGGTGGCCATCCTCGCGCTCGTGGCGCGCTGGCTCCAGCGGCGGCGGGCGAACGCGGCGGTGGAGACCGGCGGCCGGGAGCCGCAGTAGGCCGGACCGGCCCTGCCGGGCCCTATCGGGCCTCCCGCTCCTTGCCGAACAGCCTGCGCAGGAAGCCGGCCAGGGCGCCCTCCTGGGCGGAGGCCGGCGCCCTCGCTCCGGGTGCGGGAGGGGGAGGTACCTTCACGGCGGGCATCGCTCCCGGGGTGGTGCGGGGCGTGGGCGTCGAGCCGGACGGAGCGGCCTCGAGCTTCCTCCGCGCGGCCGCTGAGCCCTCCTTCGCCGACATCCGCGCCTTCACCTGGCGGCCGGTGTTGAGCTCGCGGGCGGTCACGGTGAGCAGGCATTCCGCCCCGAGCTCGAAGGTGATCGCGATCTTCACCATGCCGCGCGGCCCGGGCGGCAGGTCGGCCAGCTTGAGCGTGCCCAGGTACTCGCACTCCGCCGCGACCTGGCTCTCGCCCTGCATCACCACGAGCTCGAACTCGGTCTGGCCGTCGCGGGTGGTGGCGAGGCCGTACTGCTTGCGCGCCGGCAGCGCCGTGTTGCGCTCGATGATGGTCTTCACCCGCCCGCCCGGCAGGCCGATGCCGATGGACATGGGCAGGACGTCGATGAGCACCACGCCCTCGGCGCTGTCGAGCGAGTGGGCGAGGAGCGCGGCGCCGATGGCCACGGCCTCGTCGGGGTGGACGGAGCGCGACGGCGCCTTCCCGAAGAAGTCGGCGACCTTCTGGTGGACGAGCGGCATGCGCGACTGGCCGCCGACGAGCAGCACCTCGTCGATGTCCTTCGTCTGCAGGCCGCGGGCGAGCAGCACCTCGCGGCAGACGTCCACCGTCCGGTCCACGAGCGGCTCCACCAGGGCGACGATCTCGTCCCGGGTGAGGGTCGTCTCCAGCGAGACCGGCTTCCCGTCCTTCACCGCCAGGAACGGGAGCTGGATGGCGAAGTCGCCGCGCTCGGAGAGCGCGCACTTGGCGCGCTCGGCCGCGTCCACCAGGCGCGAGAGCGCCACCCGGTCGCCGTCGAAGTCGGCACCGGTCTGGTCCTTCCAGGTCCTGAGCAGGCGCTCGACGATGTGCGTGTCGAAGTCGACGCCGCCCAGGAAGGTGTCCCCTCCGGTGGAGACCACCTCGTAGACGTTGTCGGAGAGCTCGAGGACCGAGGCGTCGAAGGTGCCGCCGCCGAGGTCGTACACCAGCACCCGCTCGTTCACGTGGCGGCCGTAGGCGTAGGCGAGCGCCGCAGCGGTCGGCTCGTTCACGATGCGCTCGACGTGGAACCCGGCCAGCGCACCGGCGTTGCGGACCGCCGCGCGCTGGCGCTCGTTGTAGTAGGCCGGGACGGTGATGACGGCGCGGTTCACCTCGGCGCCGAGGTGGTTCTGGGCGACCTCCTTCACCTCGCGCAGGATGAGCGCCGACACCTGCTCGAGCGAGAGCGTCTCGGGCCCGAGCCGCACCGCCGCGAAGCCGTCGTCGTCGGAGACGATCTCGTACGGGAACTTGGCGCGGATCTCGTCGACCACGGTGGAGTCGAAGGGCCGGCCCATGAGCCGCTTCGCGCCGTACACCGTGGCGCGCGGGTTGGTGAGGAGCTGGGCCTTCGCCTGGTGGCCGACCACCACCTTGTAGCGGGCGTTGAGGGCCACCACCGAGGGCACCACGTTGTAGCCCTCGCGCGACGGGATGACGTAGGGCCGGCCGTCCTTCACCACCGCGGCGCAGGAGTTGGTGGTGCCGAGGTCGATGCCGATGATCGCGGCGGACTTCTTGCCGAGCGCGGCGGGGCCGATGGGCAGGCCCACGTCGATGCGGGCCGGACCGGCCGCCACCTGCTCGACCCGGCGCGGGGCCGAGAGGTCGGCGAGCGCGGGCATGTCGGGCCGGGACTTCGTGGGCGGCGAGGGCGTCAGCCGGGGAGGGGAGGGGATCTCGGGGCCCGGTGCACGCGTCGGCGGGGGGACGCCCTCCACGCGGGGCGCCACCGGCGCGGGCGTGGCGACGCCGGGGGCCACGCCCCGGTGCTCCTTCAGCGTCACGATCCGCTCGACCAGGGCGCGCGAGGCCTCGTCGAGGCGAAGGAACTGGACGCCCATTCCGGAGGGGTGGGGCGGGCTGGCGGTCGGGTCGGCCGCCTGGACCCAGCGGACCACGCCCTCCCCCTTCACCACCGTCTCGCCGCCCTGGAGCCTGAGCTCGAAATGCAGGAGCGAGCCGACCGGCTTGGGGTCGCGCGCGCGGATGAAGAACCCGCCGCGGGAGATGTTCACCGCGAAGCGCTCGACGAACTCGTCGACGGTGCCGTAGGACAGGCGCACGGCGAGGCCGATGGCCCTCCGCTCCTCGCGCCCACCCCCGCTGCCGTCTCGCCCCTCCACGCCGCCCGGATTATCGGGCTCCGGTGGAGCGGCGGGCAAGCACAGGAGGGTCCCGCCTCCCGAGTACGCGGCCGTTCGGACGGGGCCCGGAGCGGGCCGGAATCGTCCGTGGCCAGGCCGCGTTGGACCCCTCCGGCCCCCGCCTTGACGACGTCCGGGGCGGTCGCCTATACGTCCGCATGCTCGATCGCGACGACCTGCGTCTGGCGCTCACCTTCGACGACGTCCTGCTCCTCCCCGCCGAATCCGACGTCCTCCCGAAGCAGGTCGAGACCTCGACGCGCCTCACCCGGAACATCCAGATCCAGGTCCCGATCGTCTCCTCCGCGATGGACACCGTCACCGAGGCCCGGATGGCCATCGGGATGGCGTCGGCGGGGGGGCTGGGCTTCATCCACAAGAACCTGACCGTCGAGGAGCAGGCCGCCGAGGTGGTGAAGGTGAAGAAGTACGAGTCGGCGATCGTGGCCGACCCGGTGACCATCGCTCCAGACGCCCCGATCCACCGGGCCGTCGCGCTCATGCGCGAGAACGGCATCAGCGGCATCCCGGTGGTCCAGAAGGGCCGGCTGGTGGGCATCCTCACCAACCGCGACCTCCGCTTCGAGCGCAACCTCGAGCAGCGCGTCGAGGACGTGATGACGAAGAAGCTCATCACCGCGCGTGAAGGCGTGGGGATCGAGGAGGCGAAGGATCTCCTCCACCGCCACCGCATCGAGAAGCTGCTCGTCGTGAACGAGTCCTTCGAGCTCAAGGGCCTCGTCACCATCAAGGACATCGAGAAGATCCAGAAGCACCCCAACGCCGCCAAGGACCGGATGGGACGCCTGCTCTGCGGCGCGGCGGTGGGCGTGGGCCCGGACCGCGAGGCCCGCATCCAGGCGCTCCTCAAGGCGGGCGCCGACGTGGTGGCCATCGACACCGCCCACGGCCACAGCCGCGGCGTCATCGACGCGGTGCGCTCCACCAAGTCCAACTTCAAGAACGCCGAGATCGTGGCCGGCAACGTCGCCACCGGCGAGGCGGCCGAGGCCCTGTGCAAGGCGGGCGTCGACGCCGTGAAGGTGGGCGTCGGCCCCGGCTCCATCTGCACCACCCGCGTCGTCGCCGGAGTGGGGGTCCCGCAGGTGACCGCCGTCGACGAGTGCGCCCGCGCCGCCGAGAAGTACGGCGTCCCGGTGATCTCCGACGGCGGCGTGAAGTACTCCGGCGACGTGGTGAAGGCGCTCGCCGCCGGCGCCTCGAGCGTGATGATCGGCTCCCTGCTCGCCGGCACCGAGGAGGCGCCCGGCGACGTCATCCTGTACCAGGGCCGCAGCTACAAGGCGTACCGGGGCATGGGCTCGCTCGGCGCGATGAAGCAGGGCTCCAAGGACCGCTACTTCCAGAGCGAGGTCACCGACGCGGACAAGCTCGTGCCGGAGGGCATCGAGGGCCGCGTTCCCTACAAGGGCAGCGTGGAGATGACGCTCTTCCAGCTGGTGGGCGGGCTCCGCAGCGGCATGGGCTACCTCGGCTGCAACTCCATCGCCGAGCTCCGCGTGAAGCCGCGCTTCATCCGCATCTCCCATGCCGGGCTCCGCGAGAGCCACGTGCACGACGTCATCATCGAGAAGGAGGCCCCGAACTACCGGGCCGACTGATGGACATCCACGCGGAAAAGATCCTCGTCCTCGACTTCGGATCCCAGTACACGCAGCTCATCGCGCGCCGGCTGCGCGAGCTGGGCGTCTACTGCGAGATACATCCCTGCACCCTGCCCGCCGAGGCCATGCGCGCCTTCGCCCCGCGCGGCGTGATCCTCTCCGGCAGCCCGTCCTCGGTGCGCGAGGAGGGC
>Ga0335084_10002624_pt1 | contig 17402 bp, 14 predicted proteins | sample Lox_Sample_44_FD_206721 | JGI IMG/M metagenome (GOLD analysis project Ga0335084, IMG submission 206721) | Soil microbial communities from Loxahatchee National Wildlife Refuge, Florida, United States - Lox_Sample_4.4 | ecosystem: Environmental > Terrestrial > Soil > Wetlands | place: USA... | reverse complement strand
ACGTCGATATTCCCGAGGTGTGGGTGCGATTTCTGCTGGCGATTGTGGGATTGGTGCTGGCCTTCGCGGCGGCGTTGTTTTCCACGGTGTCGAGAGAGTCGGGAAATCTGTGGGCGACTCTCATCCTCGCCTCGGCGGCGTTGTTGCTGGCAGTCATCGTAGGGCTGACAACGGTGCCGTACCTGGCACGAAGAGTGGCCGCGGCCCGCATCCGGGATGCCTTCGACTACGACGTGACCCGCGTGGGAATCGTCTACGTGGTCGCGGTGCTGGTGATCGGGATTGCCGCTCTGAATACGGGGAACAACCTGCTCTACATCGTCGTGGCGGCGATGCTGGCGGCGATTCTGGTCTCTGGCATTGTGTCTGCGGTGGATCTGGGCCGGCTGGAACTGGATCTACATCTGCCGGAACATGTGTTCGCCGGGCGGACGGTGTTGGGGCGGATCGTAATGCGTAACTCGCGGTCCTGGCTGCCCTCGTTCTCCGTGAGCGTGGTCTCGCTGAAAAAGGACAAGGCCGAAAAATGGCAGTGGACGCCAGCCACATTTGCCTTCCCACCATGGGGCGTGCCCGGAAAACAATGGCTCCGCCTGCCAGACCGCAAACTGCGCCGGGTCGTCCGCGAAGCGGACGCAACCCGCAACATTTTCGAAGGTTCAGCGTATTTCCCGTACCTTCCCGCCGCCGCCGAGCTTAAAGCGGACCTGGAACTGTGCTTTGCTCGGCGTGGACGCTACCGGCAGGAGAGTTTCGGGCTCGCCACACGCTTTCCTTTTGCCTTTCTGACCAAGACCCGCCGCATACCCCTGCCTCGCGAAATCGTTGTCTATCCTCGAGTGGAGCCGGCGGATGAGTTCTTCGAGATACTTCCCCTGATCACCGGCGAATTCGAAACCTTTGTTCGTGGTCGCGGGTATGACTTGTATCGTATCCGGGAATCCATGCCTGAGGACTCGGCACGCCATGTCGACTGGAAGGCAACCGCCAAGTCCGGTTCGCTCAAGGTGAGGGAGTTCAGCCGGGAAGATGAGCGCAAGCTGAGGATTGTATTCGACAACCCCGGAACCGGCGCGGTTGCCGAAAGGGCTTACGAAGACGCCCTCACCCTGGCAGCATCGCTGAGTTGGCACTTCGCCGGGGAGAACACAGAGATCTCCTTCGTCGGCCAGGGCTACGAAGGCTCCCCGGACATCTACCGGTTCCTGGCTTACCTGGCGGTGCTCGAACCCGGGCCTGGACCCTCCGTTCTGGATCAGCTGCAGCCCTCTGACGACTACAACCTCATCCTTACAGCCCGGCCGCACGGAAGCATTCCGACGGCGCTTTGGGCCTGCTCCTACTTTGTTTTCATCGGCCAAGAAAGCTAGACGCCCAGGCCCAAGTCCGTCCCATCTCGGGTGCTTAGGTGGACGGGCAAAGCCAAATACGTGGTTTTCCCCCTTTCCAGCTAGGATGTTTTCGTCATATACTCGCGCCCGTCCGTGTGCTGCGGAAGCTGGGAGGTGACTTGTGCATATTTACGATTTGATAAAGACCCAGGAGATGTATGGGGCCGAGGTGAGTCAGACCGTGCTCGAAGTCGCCCGGACCATGGTGGCGCGTAACATCGGCGCGGTTCCCGTGCTGCGCGAAGGACTTCTGGTCGGCATCTTCTCAGAGCGCGACCTGATGGGCCGGGTAGTGGCCGAAGGCCGCGACCCTCGAACCACCCGGGTCGAGGAAGTGATGACGGAAGGGCCTCTCACCGTCCTCCCGACCGAGAGTGTAGAAAACTGCATGTTGTTGATGCGGCGTCACGGCTTCCGCCACCTGTTGATTTGTGAGGGCCAACAGCTCCTCGGGATTGTTTCCCTGCGCGACGTCCTGTTGCATGACCTGAGCGAGAAGGACCATGAAGTGCGAATGATGCGTGCCTACATTCAGGCCACTCCAGAGATGTAAACGGGTTCAGGCCGCGTTTCAGTTGTGGCCAGGCAATTCCTCTACCAGACCGCGGTGAGCACCCATCGGTAACCATTACCTGGCGGTTACTTTGGTTCATTGACCCTTGAACCAAACCTGCTAACTTTGAGAAAGCGGGACTAGGGAGAGTCCCGTCTGCTGCGGCCGTAACTTCAGCCCCATGAATGCCAAAGTCCAGCTTGTGTTGTGGATGGCCCACCCCGCCCTGGAGTTGTCCCTGGCGGCGATCATGGTGTGGCGTAAGCTGCACCGCACTTTTCCCGTCTTTTTTTCTTATGTTCTTTGTGAGCTGGTGATCTTCGGGATCCTCTTTCCCGTTCACCAATACGGCAGCTACTCCCTTTACTTCTACGGCTACTGGATTGGTGCCGCCATCAGTTTGGCGCTTGGGTTCATGGTGATCCACGAAGTGTTTCTGGACGTATTTCGTCCCTACCACACCTTGAAAGACCTGGGGAATGTGCTGTTCAAATGGGCGGCGCTGGTCATGGTGTTCGTGGCCATCGTAGTGGCGGCCGCCAGTCCGGCCGAACAGTCTCCCCTTGTCGCCGCGGTCATCACCGTGCAACGCTGCGTCCGGCTGATCCAATGCGGCCTGATCCTGTTTCTGTTGGTCTTCTCCCGGTACCTCGGAGTTACGTGGCGGCAGCACAGCTTTGGAATTGTTCTCGGGTTTGGTGGCTACGCCAGCATCGAACTGGCGGGGAACGCACTCTACTCCGGGGGACAAATCCACACCCCGGCATTCGGGTTCATGAACTCGGTGGGGTACTGCTGCGCGGTGTTGACCTGGCTCTGCTACGCATTGCTAAGGGCCCCAGCGAGAGAGGCGTCACTCAGCCTGATGGCCTCGCAACGCTGGGAGGAGAGTCTTACCGACCTGCATCACCCAGCTGGCGCTGACTCCCTGATTCCCATGTTCGAAGGCATGGTGGACCGGGCCTTCTCGCGTTCGGTCAGCGAGGGCAAGCCGGAACCCGAACCGGTGGAGTCGAGGCAGCCTAACCGCAAACCTCCCGCATCCTCGAAGCTGCAACCTTCGCTCTCAGGTCCCCGCGTGCAGTCGGGACGGTAGCCCTGCGGCTCGCGTTTCAGCGTCCAACCGGCAAATCTCCCAGCTCTAGTCGGCAGCGCGAACTGTCCAAGCCTAACCAACCGCGAGTCCCGCGAAACCGCCGCCCAGAACCCTGGGTCACATAGTAATGGCGCCCAACCTGGCGGTCTGCTCTTGCCCTAAAACCGGTGCAGAACCGATCCGTTTGACACAGCCGAGTATAATGTTTGGCCATCAAGGGTTTCCGCTCCCAGGGGACCCGCACAAGGAGAACGATCCATGAAACGTGCGATCAGGATGCTGTTCCTGATGGTAGGTTTAATGTGCACGTACACGGCGCTGGCAACCCCAGTGCCGTCGGACGGCGCACCTCCGCCGCTGTGTCCGCCTTCGAGACCGAATTGCGGTAAGTAGAGGGCGGGAGTGTAGTTACCGAGGTTGTAATGCGGAGCTGAAACTTCGAAGGCTGGCACTTGCGAGGAGCAATGCCAGCCTCCTTTTTGTTTGCGTGCCCGATCTAGCTTGATGGTTTGGCAGACAAAACCTGCTGCAGACTTCGTGCCAACTCGCCGGCATCGGTCAGCGGTGGCCGGCAGCTGAAATCTGAGCAAATGATGGCTGCTACTTTGCCTTCTCTCAGGCCCGGCAGTTGGGGAATGGTTGACGCCAGCGCGGGCGGAAGATTTTGCGGGACGGCATGATCCGGCGCTAATCTGAGCACCGCCTTCACCACTGAGAAGGGCGCGATGGCGGCGGCGTAAAGTTCATCGGCGGGCTTACCCTCTCCAACAATGACGATCTGGACGTGGGGCTGCGAGAGATGCACTCCGGCAATTCCATAAGTGGCCGCGAACAGACCGTACTGCGCCGCCGATCCCGCAAGCACTTCCATGGTTTGCTCCGCTTTGTCGTGATCGCCCCGGTCATTGGTGCAGGCGTAGAGACGCAGCAGCGCGATCGCGGCCACGGGATTTCCCGCCGGAGTGGGTGAATCCTGAAAAGGTTTGCGGCGCGTGCCCAGCACTCCTAGATGCTTCTCCTTCCCCGGCTGTTTTCTCGTGTCGAAGAAACCGCCGGCGACCGAGTCGAAGAAATGTTCCACCATGGCATCGGCAATGCGACGAGCGAAATGGAAGTAACTCAAGTCAGCTGTGGCTTCGTAGGCATCCAGACAAGCGACTGCGGTGAACGCGTAGTCGTCCAGCACCCCAGGCACTCTGCGCTTCTCGGCTTGCGCATCGGAATAAGCCAGCACGTGCAGCAGTCCGTCGGCAGGTTGCCACCCTTCGGCCAGGATGCGATCCAAAGAACGTAAGGCAAAGTGCCGGGCTCCCTCCGACCGCAGCACCCGGGCAGCCTCCAGGTAGGCCGAAACGCACAGTGCATTCCAGCCCACGTACACCGTCTTATCCACGTAGGGTGTGGGGCGCTTCAGACGCGCGGCGTACATCTTCTGTTTCGCCGATTGCAATAGCGACTGGACCTGCGGCAGCGGAAGTGCGAGCCTTCGCGCAATCTCTTCCAGAGACGCCCTAACAAAGAGGACGTTCTTGGCGGGATTGTGGTGCATCTCGCCAACTTCATTGATGTCGTAGTGGAGGCTGGCAACCTTGGCTTCCTGCTCGCTCAGAACCGCTTGCGCCTCTTGCAAAGTCCAGGTGAAGTAGTCGCCATCATCGTCCATCGAGTAGTCGGCATCCTGCGAGGCGTAAAAGCCGCCGTGCTCGCGGTCGCTGAGCCACTCGTCCATCCAGCGAATGATGTCGCGTGCCACGGCGGCGAAGAACTCAGAGCCGGTTGCCTGATAGGCATGGACGTAGTTCTTCAGCAATTCGGAGTTGTCGTAAGCCATCTTTTCGAAGTGTGGCACCACCCAGCGTTCGTCCACCGAATAGCGATGAAATCCACCGGCAAGCTGGTCGTACACTCCGCCCCGGGCCATCTTCTCCAGTGTGGTGACAAAAACGTTGCGCAGCGCCTCATCGCCGGTGCGCACATATTGATCGATCAGCAAATCGAGCGCCGAGGGATGAGGAAACTTGGGCGCGCTGCCAAAGCCTCCGTTGGTCGGATCAAACATCCCCAGGGCCGATTTCACGATGGCCTCAATGACGGCGGGAGAGAACGCGGCGCTTTTGCCGGCAAATGACTCGGCGTGCGAGATCGCGGTCTCCACCATCTTGGCTTGCTCGACGACATCGGTGTTCTTCTCGCGGTATGCGTTCGAGATGGACAGCAGCACTCGCCTGAAGCTGGGCCGCCCGTAGTGGTCTTCAGGAGGGAAGTAGGTTCCACCATAGAAAGGTTTGCCGTCGGGAGTGAGAAACGCGGTCAGCGGCCAGCCGCCTTGTCCGCTGATGGAACTCACTGCCACCTGATAGCGGCTGTCGATGTCGGGCCGCTCATCGCGGTCCACCTTCACCGCGATGAAATGTTCGTTGACAATCTGCGCGATCTCGGGACTATCGTAGGACTCGCGGTCCATAACGTGACACCAGTGACACCAGACCGCGCCGATATCGAGCAGGATGGGCTTGTTTGCGCTCTGCGCTGCGGCAAAGGCTTCCTCGCCCCACTCGTGCCACTGAATGGGCTGGTGCATGGCCGAGCGCAAGTAGGCGGAAGAGGCCTTGGAAAGCGAGTTGAGGGAGGTGGGCATCGTCTTAGTGTAACTGTTCCGCAAGCGCAGAACTGAGAACCGGGAACTGGGTTGGCTGACCAAGGCTGCCATTGTCGGATGGTATGAGGATCACACTAATCGCCAGAAGCGATGTTAGCGCGATATGCCGACCCACTACCGGCGGTGTTTGCGCCGCATCGGCGCGTGGGTCACGCTCAGAGGTCTTTGCGGCACGACTGAAGTCGTGCCCTTCCCGTGCCGCACGAGCGATACGATGGCGGCCTACATCGCTGCCGAGCTGCGCCGGACCCGAAATCCTTCGGCTTGTCCGGCTGCGCGTCGCCAACTGGCCGTCATCGCCAGTGCAGTTCGTCGCGGGAGCGGGGAGACGTCCAGTGCAAATCCAGCCCTTTGCGCAACCGTGCCAACGACCGCGTCCGCGCACGCGAATAAGCCAGACGTTGCTCGAGGCATGTCGTCACCAGAGCACTGAGAGAAGTACCCTCTTTGGTGGCCAAGGCTCGAGCCTCACGAAGCAATGTGGCGTCCAATTTCATCGTCACGTTCGTTTTCATGCCGACACCGCTTAGTCTCCTTCTACCAATACTTCGTCCATGACGCCGTTCGGCATTAACTTGCTTGTACCAACCGCTTGGCGATCGCGCAATATAGATCAACGGCATCCTTCAGTTGCTTCTTCTCGACATACTCCCCGTCGGTGTGCGCCACATGGATCGATCCCGGCCCCACCAGCAGCGGCTCTCCCCAGTTGCCGAGCCAGGGGATGTCCGTGGTGAAGGCGGCGACCATGGTGGGCAAGCCGTCCAGAGTACGCAGCCGCACCATGGGAATTTCTAGCACGAACTCGGCTATCGCTAGGCCCGCGACAGCCTGCTCGATCTCTCTCCGCAAATCGTCCGACGGGCCGACCAGACGATACAGCAGCTGTGCCCGGGCATAGTCCGGAATCACGTTGGGAGCGCGGCCGCCCTCAATCACGCCGATGTTCAGGGTGCAAGGGCCGATGTCGTCTGCGCTGGGCAGCGTCATGGATTGCAGCCGCCGCAACGCCTCCAGGAGTTTATCAATGGCGGATTCGCCCAGTTCCGGATAGGCGGAGTGCGCCATGCGTCCCTGGGCCGTGATCTCCACTCGCAGGGTCCCCTTGGAGGCGGAAGCCAATCGGTTCTCGGTCGGCTCGCCATTGATCAGGAACTTGCAGCCGGGGGACTGCTGGTTGGCCACTTTCGCCCCCAGGCTGTCCTTCTCCTCGCCCACCAAGAAGAGCAGCCCCACGTAGACGCCTTCCCGCCGCAAGCGCTCGGCGGCTGCGATCTGGGCGGCGATGATTCCCTTGGCGTCGCAGGAACCGCGGCCATAAACGCGATCGGCGTCTTCTGAAGAAGGGATGAATGGCGGGACGGTATCCATGTGGGTGGAGAACACGATTGCAGGCTTGGGTTCTTCCGGACAACTGGCAAAGACGTTGCGGCGTTCGCCATCAACCGGGACCTTGTTCGCGCGATACCCGAGTCGCGTCAATTCCCGGCGGAGGAAGTCGCCGACCGGCCCTTCATTGCCGGTGATCGACTCGATGTCGACAAGCTGACGGGTGAAAGCGACGACGTCCATGGCTGAAAGAATATCCTACCGGCGCGTCGGGCGGTGCAGCTGACGGCGGTTGTCAATCGGGCGAGCCTAAACAAAGGACACGATGGTACACCAAGGAGATTCTCAGATACTCGGGATCGTTCTGATAATTTAATGGGAGTGTCCTCATTGCCAAGCTCCGTTATTCGCTCATTCTTTCTTGATGGGCCGGCTGGACGTCTCGAAACCCTCCTCAACCAGGGCACCGAGTCTGCCACCCACGCGGCGCTGGTTTGTCATCCCCATCCGCTTTACGGAGGGACGCTCCACAATAAGGTCGTCTTTCACACCATGAAAGCGCTGAACAGTTTTGGTTACCCGGTGTTGCGCTTCAATTTTCGCGGAACCGGCCTGAGCGAGGGTGAACATGACAGCGGCTTTGGTGAGGTGGACGACGTGCGAGCGGCGCTGGACTGGCTGGATGGCGAATTCCATTTGCCGATGATTTTCGCGGGGTTTTCGTTCGGTGCTGCCGTGGGTTTGAGGGCGGCATGTCCCGACTCACGGGTGAAAGCCGTGATTGGGCTGGGTGTCCCGGTAGTGCCGGCAGATGAGCGCAGTTATGACTTTGATTTTCTTCGGGACTGCAATAAGCCCAAATTGTTGCTCAGCGGCGCGCGTGACCAGTTTGGCCCAAAGGCGAAATTGCAGGAAGTTGCGGCGGCGCTTCCCGAGCCAAAGAAGTTGGTGTTGATCGAAGGTGCAGACCATTTCTTTGAAGGGCGACTGCGGGAGTTGCGCGAAGCAGTTACGGCCTGGGTCGCGGAAAATCTGAATCACGGCCAAGAATCCTGACCCATCCCTCTACCGCGGCGATCCGTAAAAGAATGCAGACTGCGCCGACAGGTGCGCCACGCTGCCGCTGGTTATTTTCAAAGTGTGGAGACGGTCGGGTGCGTCGTTGGGGAAGAACGTCACAATGTACTGGCCCGCCAGTTCGTTGGCGATGGCATCGACTGCATCGGAGAAGTTCTTCTTTACGCTCCAGAAAGTTTCACCTCCAGTATCCGACGCGAGACGCTGAACATTGGTCTTTCCAGCTTCGTACCCGTGAATTTGAGCATCGCGCACGCTGGCATCGTAACCACTAGCGCCCGTGGCCCCGCCGGCGACATTGGAGATGTAAGTCTTTCCTATCGTGCTGTCGACAATCCGGTTGAATTTTGGGTCTTCCAACCCGATGGCGAAAATGGTGACGTGCATCTGCTGGGCAGCGGCGATGACACGTTGCAGCGGGCCTTCCACTGCCGTATTCGCCCGGTTTCCGTAGCCTGGACTGTGTGACCACGGGTCTCGAAACATCACTACGACCCGGCGTGAGGGTCGAGGGTCCGAATTCATCATGGTGTCGACGATGTCAAAAACAGAAACGCCATTTCCGCCCACCGTTTGGAGCGTCATCCTGCCCAGGCCGACCTCGTCGGTGCTCAGGTTGAAGTTAAACAGATCAGGCAGTCCGGCATTGGGATCGAGTCCCCGAATCACCGTGGCAAGTTGCGTTGGGTCGTGCACCCAGTCCAACCGATCCGCAGCCCAGGCCTTCTTTCCCCGAGCGCTGATAACGAACCCTTCATCGATGTTGGGGCGCAGGACTTTCTGGACAAGATTCATCGCTGCTAACTGCTGCTGCGGAAACGTCCCATGCGAGGCGAGCAGCACAATTCCGAGATGCAGCGGCAGGTCACTTCCTTTGTAAAGTTCCAGAGCCTGGACCAGCTGTCGGTTATCCAGGATGGTTAATTGCTCTTTGGCCAGGCCGTTGACTGGATTTCCGCCGGAGTCCGTTGCGGTGATGAGAATTGGGAGAAACCGCGGCGCACGAAGCGCGGAGGTGGCTATCTGTGGTGTGCTGGCCAGGGCCGGGTTAGGACGTGGAGTCGTACCGCCGGATGGAGCGGTGTTGTCCGGCAGCGCTGTGGCAGTCGCGGGTGGCTGCGGTTGCTGCGGCGCAGCGGTCTGGGCAGATACGGCGACGGCCAGGAAGCAAAATACAACAAGGGAAGCGAGGGTCGCAGATCGAAGGCGATTCTTCATACTCTCCCCCGAGCCGCCAAAATGCTACCCCAACGGAGGACATCGGGCAACCACATGGATCACTTGGGGCTGTGACGGGACGTAACAGCTGCGCGCAGCCTCTATAATCCTCCGCATGGCCCCGGCCGGCAGAAGCGAGAAGTTGGCAATCGAGATGCGCGTCACCGCCCGCCACCTCTTCGAGCACGCGCTTGCCGAGTCAGGTATTGACCGGGCCTTTGAACGTCACGTGGCTTGTGAGCGCGGGGTGTTGCGCGTGTGCGAGGATCTTTACGATCTCCATTCCTACAACCTGGTGCACGTAGTCTCCATTGGCAAAGCTGCGCACACTCTGGTCAACGCGCTGGAGATGCAGGCGGGTGATCGCTTTGAAGGGATCGTGGCCAGCTCGGTCGAACCTGGTTCGCAGAAGCGCGGGTTTCGCTATTTCCAGGGGGGACATCCCACACCCAACCCGGAATCGATCCGCGCAGCGGATGCCATGCTGAAGTCGGTGCGTGGGCTGGGAGCCTCCGCGTTGGTAATTTTCATGCTGAGTGGGGGCGGATCGTCGATTGCCGAGAAGCCGATCGATGACGAAATCTCCCTCGACGATCTGATCGCGACCTACAAAGTCCTGGTGCACTCCGGGGCGCCGATTGCAGAGATCAACGCGATTCGCAAACATCTTTCCGCGGTCAAAGGCGGGCGTCTGGCGCAGGCGGCCTATCCGGCACAGCAGGTATCGATTCTGGTGTCTGATGTTCCGGACAATACGGCGGATGCGCTGGCCTCCGGCCCGACCATGCCGGATTCCACGACGGTGGCCGACTGCCACGCAATCGCTGCGAAGCACGGCATGCTGGAACAATTTCCGGAATCGGTGCGGGAACTTTTCCAACGCCACGCTCTGGAGGAGACTCCCAAGTCCGACGATCCGGCTTTCACTCGCAGCCGCTGGTGGACGGTGCTGTCCAACGCCTCCCTGATCGATGCCACCAAAGCCGAGGCTGAGCGCCAGCAGTTCAAGGTCGAAGTGGACAACAGTTGCGACGACTGGGATTATGCGCGTGCAGCCGACTATCTGCTTGCACGGCTTCGCGAGTTGCGAAAAAAGTCCGAAAGAGTCTGCTTGCTGACCGGAGGAGAGGTGACTGTCAAAGTGGCCGATGGCGGCGCCGGCGGACGCAACCAACAGTTTGCGCTGGCCTGCGTGCCAAAAATCGCTGGTGAAAATATCACGGTGCTCAGCGCCGGCACGGATGGAATTGACGGGAACAGCCCTGCCGCGGGTGCGGTGGTGGATGGTACAACGCTCGACCGGGCCAAAGCTCGCGGCCTGGATGCGGAAAGCTACCTGCGCAACTTCAATGCCTACCCGTTTTTTGAGGCGCTGGGCGACGCCGTTGTGACCGGCCCGACGGGAAACAACCTGCGAGACCTGCGGATATTGCTGGCGCACTGACTAGTTCTTTGTCGGAGCGAGGATTGAGCTTCGCGCCGCGAAGCTGAAGCCGTGCCCAGGCCGAAGCCATTCGTGACATACCTTCTAGAAGAACCGGGTCACGCCTTCTTCCAGCACCATCACGCGATCTTCAATTCCTGCCGCCCGCGCCTCTTGCTCAAGCAGTTGCAATGGCTCGTCCACGGGTTCATGAGAGAGACGGAACGTGCCGTAGTGCATGGGCACCATCCAGCGCGCGTTGAGGTCGAGAAATGCCCGGGTCGCGTCGGCAGGATCGGCGTGTACGTTGCGGAATGACGGGGGATTGTAGGCGCCGATCGGCAGCAGCGCCAGTTCTGGAGCCAGGCGGCGGCCGATCTCGCGGAAGCCGGAAAAATACGCGGTATCGCCGGCGTGATAGACGGAATGCTGCCCGCCGCGCAATACGTAACCACCATATCCGCGATGAGAATCTTTGATGATTCGTGCTCCCCAGTGGCGGGAGGGCACGTGGGTGACCGTCAATCCGCCGTGGCGGTGACTGTTCCACCAGTCCAGCTCTACGATGTCGCTGAAACCCAGATCGGATACCAGGTCCACCACGTGGTGGGGGACGACAATAATCGGCGGGCGGGCGCGACGGCGGCGGGCTTGCTGCACGATCGCCCGCAACGACGGCCGGTGCAGGTGGTCGAAGTGAGCATGCGTGACCAGAACCAGGTCGAGGGGAGGCAGATCGCGGAGTTGCACTCCCGGCTGGCGCAGCCGCTTCAGGACGAACAACCAGCGGGCAAAGTTAGGATCGATGATTACGTTCTGTCCGCCCATCTGCAGGAAGAAGCTGGCATGGCCAATGAAGGTGAGGCCCAGCTCGCCGTTGCTCACCAGCTTTGGTTTGTGGGTTTGGCCGGCGCGCGGAGTAACCGCCGAGTGGCGCACCAGACGCCCGAAGGCGCGCGCGCGTTTACGAAGGGCGGGATTCTTGAGACCAGCTTTTAACATCCGCGTATTTGGGATCGCCTGATTCATCCGGGTGCAACGGCCCGGAAATCCCAAGGGGCCGGACAGCCGGACGGTCCTGTCGTGCGATGATCCTAAGGTGTCCCTGTGTTGCTTATTCTATGACAACCACGCAAGGGATTGCTTGACCGGCGTGCAGAGGTCAGTTCTAATCTTTGTTCAGGGCTTCGTTATTCAAGGGGTGAGTATGCGTGTCGCATTCTTAGGTTTGGGCATTATGGGACGCCCCATGGCGTCGAATCTGGTCAAGGCCGGTCATGAGGTAACCGTCTGGAACCGTACGGCGGGCAAGGATGTCGAAGGGGCTCGCAGCGCGACGTCACCGGCCGACGCGGCGCGCGGCGCCGAGGTAATCTGGTTGTGCGTTTCTGATACCAAGGCGGTGGAGAGCATTCTGTTCGGCCCTCAAGGTGTGCATGAATCGCTGGCGGAAGGCCAGATCATCCTAGACTCGAGCACCATCGCTCCCTCAGCCACCCGCCGTTTTGCGGAGCGTGTCGCCGCCAAAGGGGTCCAGTACGTGGATGCTCCGGTCACGGGCTCTAAGATCGCGGCCGAGGCGGGGACGCTCATCTTCATTGTGGGTGGGGACGAGGCGGCGATCGAGAGACTGAAGCCGTTGTTCGCTGCCACCGGCAAGAAGATCTTCCGCATGGGCGAAACCGGGAAGGGTGAAGCCGCCAAGCTGGTCATGAACCTGCAGATTGCCCTCATCTATGAGGGTTTTGCGGAAGCACTCACCCTGGCTACCAAGCTGGGAGTCGATGCCGAGACCTTGTTACCCCTGATCGAAGCTTCCATGGTCCGCTCTGGGGTTGTCGACTACAAGGCTCCGTTCGTCCTGAAGCGTGACTTCTCCGCTAATTTTCCTTTGCGGCTCATGCTGAAGGACATTCGTCTGGCGCTGGAAGCCGCGAAAGAAGCCCGCGTCAAGTTGCCCGGCCTGGAGACGGTGGAGGAGATCTACGATATGGCGGCCGAGGATGGCCACGAGGACCTGGACTATGCCGCTACTCTGACTCTGCTTGAAAAGTGGGCGGGAGTCGAGGTAAAAGGCGCGTCCGCGGCCTAGTATCAGTGAGTTCGGCGGAGCCCCATTCGTAGGGTGTTGTACTCTCGTTATCCCTAAGTCCTTCTATTACACAACTATTACACAAGAAACCCTCTCTGCCCTGATAACTTAGCCGAAGCATCCCATCACCAGCCACGGGGACACCGCCATCATGGAACTTGACGCCCTCAATCGCAAAGCCGCCGCTGACAACGAACTCAACTGGGTCACCGCAACCTTTATGGCCCTGTTTCACTTGGGGGCCGTGGCCGCCCTGTTCTTCTTCACCTGGAAGGCTTTTTTCGCGGCGTGCTTCCTGTGGTGGGTTTCGGGAAGCCTCGGCATTGGCATGGGCTACCATCGCCTGCTGACTCACCGTGGTTACAAGACGCCCAAGTGGGTCGAGTATTTCCTGACGACTTGCGCCACTCTGGCCCTGGAAGGCGGGCCCATTTTCTGGGTGGCGACACACCGCATTCATCACCAGTTTTCGGATGAAGACGGCGATCCGCACTCTCCTCGGGATGGCAAGTGGTGGGCGCACATGGGCTGGATCCTGACCGGCAAGTCCATGCACCACGACACGACGACCCTGGCGCGCTATGTCCCAGACCTGGCCAAAGACAAGTTTCACGTTTGGATCACGAAATATCATTACGTTCCCATCATTGTTTTGGGCTTGGTACTGCTCGCAGTCGGCGGTCTTCCGTTCCTGATGTGGGGCATCTTCATGCGCACTGTAGTCGGCCTGCACGCTACCTGGCTGGTGAACTCGGCGACCCACACCTGGGGCTCTCGCCGGTTTGCCACCAAGGACATGTCAACCAACAACTTCTGGGTGGCGATCCTGACTTTCGGGGAAGGCTGGCACAATAACCACCACGCGCATCCGGTCTCCGCCGCCCATGGCCTGCGATGGTACGAAATCGATTTCAACTGGTATGGCATCTGGGCGCTGAACAAACTCGGGTTGGCACGGCATATCTATCGTGTGCGGATGTCTGCATTGCCGTCCACACCTCCAGTTGTTAAGTCGATCACCACGCTCGGTCTGGCCTCGACCAGTCCCTCTACGGCGGGCGACTAGAACTCTAGCGGCATTTCAAGACAAGGTACTCGCGTCCCGCCTTTCCTCACACTTCCGCCCTCCCGAGCTACAATTCTGCTATGCGCATCACCAGCCGGCGCAAAGCGACCATCACCTTCCTCGTTCTAGGCGTAAGCCTGGCCGGTGTGGCGGTCGCGGTTGGGATGGGCTGGATCATCCTGAACTGGCGGCTGGACGTCAAAGTCTTTCTGGGGATACTGTTCTTCGGCGCCATCACCGCCGGACTGGTCCTGAACACGATTTTTCTGGTGCGCGAGATTCGCCGCAACGAGCAGCACGACAGCTTCATCAATGCCGTCACCCACGAACTCAAAACTCCCATCACTTCCATCCGCCTCTACCTGCAGACGCTGCAACGCCGCGAGGTGGACGACTCCCAGCGGCGTGAGTTCTACCGCCTGATGCTGGACGATACCGACCGTCTGCTGGGAACCGTGGAGCAGGTGTTAAAGGCCGGCATGGTGGGGCACAAGCACGCGGTGCGCCGGCAGGTCGCGATCGATTTTGGAAGCCTGGTGCGGGAATGTGTGGAGATCGCCCGGAACGGGCGCCATTTGCAAGCCGAAGCGCTGCGCTTCGAACCTGCAGTCAACGGGCCCAACGCGACGGTCGACGGCGATCCTGAAGAACTACGAACCGCTGTCTCCAACGTGCTGGATAATGCGATTAAGTATTCCGGAGAGAAGGTTGACATCTCCGTTAGAGTCGAAATCCCCGACGAAAAGCGCATCGCCCTGAAGGTGCAAGACCATGGAGTGGGAATTCCAACCCAGGAATTGAAACGGGTGTTCAAGCGTTTTTATCGTGTCCCCAACCGCACTCTTACCCATGTCAAAGGGACGGGCCTTGGCCTGTTTATCGTTCGCGCCATTGCGAAGAAACATGGCGGACGCGTCTTCGCCCAAAGCGAAGGGGAAGGTCATGGCACGACCGTAGTCATGGAACTGCCAAGGAGTGTTGCGTGAGATGGGAGACCGGTAAGCGGGTAGCGCGACAATTTCGGGAGAATATAGCGTGAGCCGCGTGCTGATCGTGGAGGATGAGGCCCACCTCGCCAGGGGATTGCAGTTCAACCTGGAGGCCGAAGGCCACACCGTCGAAGTGGCCGGAGACGGCGAGAGCGCGCTGCAGCGGCTGTTGCGTCCCCCGAAAGAGAGCAAGAAGAACGGCAAAAAAAACAACGACGCTCAGCGCGAAGACTTCGACGCGGTGGTGCTCGACGTGATGCTTCCGGGCAAAGACGGCTTTGCCGTTGCCGCCGAATTGCGCGCCGCCAAGAACTTTGTTCCTGTACTGATGTTGACGGCCCGCGGACGGCCCGAGGATGTGCTCAAGGGTTTCGCCTCAGGCGCCGACGACTATCTGCCCAAGCCCTTCGAGTTGCCGATCCTGCTCGCCCGGCTGCAAGGACTGCTGCGCCGCCGCGAATGGTCGCGGGCCGGCCAGGCTGCTACACCCGAACCTGTGACCGGTCGCGCAGGAAAGCGGGAGTCTGACGAATTTTCCTTTGCTGGCCGGACCATTGATTTCGACAAGCTGGAACTGCGGGTGAACCGCAACGCGATTCAGCTTACCCTGATGGAAACGGAACTCCTGCGCTACCTGGTCCGCAACAGCGGTCGTGTAGTTTCGCGCAAGTCGATTCTCGAGGAAGTCTGGGGACTGCACGAAGACACCGACACCCGCGCGATCGACAACTTCATGGTCCGGCTGCGCCGGTACATCGAGAACGACCCTGCCAACCCGGAACACCTGCTGACGGTGCGTGGAGTTGGATATCGGTTTGTGCCGGAACCGGAGAAGTGATGTGATCGGTGAACACCCCACCGCCCAGCAGAGCTTGGACGGGGGCCCTACGCAGTCAAATCAGGAGCTTGGAGTGGGGCAGCCGCCTACTGCCTCGACGTCGATGCCCCCGCCGCCAGCTCCCGCAACACTCCCAGAAACCCCGCTGCGGTTTCCCGATCGGAGAGAGTCTCCAAGTCAATGGTAGCGGCCAAGTGCGGCGACTCGGAACGGAGACGCACGCGCAGGAGCTTGTGCCCGCGCGACGTCATCAGGGTATTCACGATGGGCGGGAGTTCTTGTCTCCACTCGGTGGAAGTGGTCAGCACCACCGGGCCGGGGCGGGAGACCAGCCAATTGCTGGGCTTGCCAATGACTTTGCGGTCGCTGTCACTCAGCCAGTGATGGCGGAACACATCCAGGCGAATCCCCGGTGCGGAGTCGAGGTCGGCCTCGAAGGTGATGGTTTCTCTTTGTTTGTGCCAGCGGCTCAACAACCACTGAATGGGCAAGGGCCGGGGAAGCAGCCGGATGGTCACTTTCGCATTTTCAAACCAATGAGCGGCAAAACGCAGATGGGCCTGAAGGCGGGAGGCCCCGACCCAGTGGGTTTCCACGATACGGAAGCGATTGGAACAGGCCGCTTCCACCTGGCGCAGGGCCTGGATCCCCCTCCGCCGGTTGTAGTGGGCGAAACCCAAATACCACAGCCCGACGGCAACCGCCGCTCCTACCACGTCGATGAGGAACAGGCGCCCCACAACTTTCTCTGATGCGCATGGTACGTCTTGGGATACAGGCCAGGCAAGGGTTTCGCAGGCGATTTTTGCAGCGGCCGTAAGCTATTCTCCCGCATGACGAAAGCGGCCATCCGCCCACCCTTCCGGATACAATAACGCGGTGGAATACAGCCTTCGCGACTTCCGGGCTGAGGATTTCGAGGCCTTGTGGAGCATCGACCAGCGGTGTTTTGTGCCTGGGATCGCTTATTCGCGGCGCGAACTGGCGGCTTACATTCGTCGCCGGGGATCGTTCACCGTGGTGGCGCGATCGGCCGCGGTGAACGGCAACCAACCCGGAATGGGCGCCGGCGATGCATCCGGTATTGTGGGCTTCATCGTGGCCGAAGCCAATCGGCGCGGAGTGGGTCACATCATCAGTATTGACGTGCTCCCGGAAAATCGGCGCTCCGGATTGGGCTCGACGTTGCTGGCCACGGCCGAAGACCGTCTGCGGGCGGCTGACTGCCACGCGGTAATTCTCGAAACTGCCGTGGACAACACTTCAGCCCTGGCTTTCTACAAACGGCATCAATACAGCGTGGTCAAAATCATCCCCCGTTACTACACGAACGGCGTGGACGCATTTGTGCTGGAGAAGGACCTGCTTGCGCAACCAGAAAGGCGATAACCTATCGGCTATGAGAGTTGCGATTCAGGGAGAAGCGGGTTCGTTCAGCCACCAGGCAGCCCAGCGCATGGTTCCGGGCGGGAGCATCGTTCCCTGCGTTCGTTCGGCAGAGGTCTTTGATCAGCTGGAGCGGGGCTCGGTAGCGGCAGCCGTCATTCCCATTGAAAATTCTCTGGCCGGTTCGGTGGCTGAACACTTCGATCTGCTGCTGGCGCGGAAGGTCTTCATCCAGCGGGAATTCCGCCTGCGGATTGTTCATAATCTGATCGCGGCACCCGGGGT